>Ga0315285_10002572_pt1 | contig 18937 bp, 23 predicted proteins | sample YL17G09_36_MG_FD_203698 | JGI IMG/M metagenome (GOLD analysis project Ga0315285, IMG submission 203698) | Sediment microbial communities from Yellowstone Lake, YNP, Wyoming, USA - YL17G09_36 | ecosystem: Environmental > Aquatic > Freshwater > Lake > Sediment | place: USA: Wyoming | collected...
TGGCGCGCCGGGGGCGCGGCGACGGGGCGGTGAGAGAAAACACCCCCGCCACCCCCGCAGGCTGCCCCGTGGGGGCGCTTTCGGGCGCGGGGGCCACCGTTGCCCCTGCCCGCCTGGCGGGAGCCCTGCGGGGCACCACGGGGCGAGCCCTCGCGTACTCCTTCCAGCCTTCGGCCGGGAAGGCTGCGCCGAGCAGCCGCGCCGCGGGCTCCCACACCTGGTCCTCCCACACCGCGAAGCGGTCGCACTCCCCGGTCCAGTCCGCCGCGGGGAGCACCGTCACCGGGTCCGCCAGCCCGTTCGCCACGAAGTACGACACCCGCGAGCCCTCGCCCATGTCCGCGCCACGCGCCGCGAGCAGCTTGGCGACGCGCACGTGCGGAGGCGAGGCGTAATCCGCGCCGTCCTTCTTCACGCGCACCGCGTACTCCTTGATCGGTTTCGTCAGCCGCTTCGCCAGCGCCACGTCCTCTAGCTCCAACGGGAGCACCAGCACGCGCTCGCGCCACCGCCCCACGAGCGCGCGGTACTTCTCCGGGTCGTCCTGGCACACCTCGACTCGCGGCCCGTTGATGCCGCCGCCCATGAGCAGGTCGATGATCTCCGCCTGCATCTGCCGCACGAGCCTGCACGAGTCGCCACGCTTGTACTCGATGCCCTTCACCTCCGGCTTCGTGCGCGCGTCGGGGAGCGTCCCTTTGTAGTGCGCCCACCGCGCCACGTACCGCTTCGCGCTCAGGAACACCACGCGGTCGAACGCCTTCTCGTACGCGAGCTTCACCCGGTTCTCCACGCACCCGCGCTCCGCGAGCAGCCGCGGGTAGAGCACGTCGTTGCACGTCTGCACGAACGCGCGGAAGTTCTCGTCGGTGCAGCCCGTCACGAACAGCGAGTCCGTGTCCCCGTAGATCACGTTGAGCCCGCACTCCTGCGCCGCCCGCATCGTCGCCTGGATGAGCCACACGCCCGTCTGCGTGATCGACTCCCCGACCTCCCGCGTGTGCAGCCTGGACATCTCCGCGGACACGACACCGAACACCGAGTTCGCGAACACCTTGTACGCGGTCGAGCGCCGGTCTGCTTCGACCCACTCCGGCGTCCCCGGAGGCAGCGTCGCCTTGAGGTCGCTCCACTTCTTGCGCAGCGCCAGCGCCATGTCCAGCGTCCGCGGCAAGAGCCCGCGCCTGCGCTGGTCGAAGTAGCAGCCGGTCGCCGCCTCCGCCGCGTACTCGGGGCGCGGTGGTGGCACCCACTCCCGCGCGAGGTGCGACAGGTAGCTCGGGAAGCTCGGCATCTCCACGCGCGCGAGCAGCGTCTCGGGGCTCATGTTGAACGTCTGCATGATGCTCGGATACATCGCGGTGAAGTCAGCGACGTGCACGCGCTCCGTGACGATGCCCGAACTCGTCGGCTCCATGACGAACGCGCCGCGGAACGCGCCGGGGGCGTCCTCGCCTTCCTCGCGCCGCCACTTCGTCGGGAAGTGAACACCGTCCTCCAGCCCGAGCCGCATCACGAACGTCTCCACCTGCGGCATCGGCTTCATGCCGTGCGTGTCGGGGAACGTCCCCGTCGCGTCGCAGAGCGTGTAGAGCAGTTCGACGTACCCGGTGCGTTCCTCGATGCGCCGCATCAGCGCAACGTCGTGGACGTTGTACGCGAGCAGCGCGGCGCGCTCCTCACCCCCCGCCTCCCACGCGGGGAAGATGTGGTCGAACGTGAAGCCCGGTAGCTTGCCCTCGCCCAGCACCGCCATCGCCACCGCCTGCAACGCCATGCTCTGCTTCTCGTCGCCGCTCTCCGCCGTCGTGTGCATCCGGCGGTAGAGTTCGAGGTGGTCAAGCCAGAGCCAGCGCCGCGCGTCCACCCGCAGGTTGCACCGCGCGCTCCGCGCGAACACCACCGGGAAGTCGAAGCCGTCGCCGTTCCATGCGGCGACTTGATCGAAGTCCGCCAGCGCCGCCCATAGCTCCGTGAGCAGCCGCCCCTCGTCCGCGTCCGTGTCCTCCGCGAGCATCCCCGTGATCACGCGCCCGTCGTCGCCCGCGATGAGCGTCCAGCACAACACGCGCATCTTCTCCTTCTCGCTCATCGGCACGCGCGCGCACGTCTCGATGTCGAGGTACACCAGCCGCGGGCGCTGCACCTCCACACCCGAGTCGATGGCCCACCGCCGCACCGCGGGCACGTCCGCCTCGAAGGTGTCGATGTTGTTGCTGGCGAACCAGCCCTTGCGCTCGCACGCCTCCCGCCGCGCGTGCACCGAGCGCCACACCACGCGGAGCCACGCCCCATCCTGCGCTACGCTGGACACCGCGCGGCTCGCGCGCAGCGAGCGCATCAACTCCCGCGACACGTCCGCCATTCGCAGGAAGGTCACGGCGTGACCGGCCGACTGTCGGGTGAGCACGCGCCCCGTGGCATCGCGTTCGATCCACGTCACCGTCCCCGCGTCGTCCGACCACGCCGTGAGCGCCTTCACTTCTGGTGCGTCCCTTCCACGGCTCGCGCCTCGCGGTCTGCCGTGCGCTTGCCGAGCCAGAGCAGCGCCGTCTCCAGGTGCGTGAGCGCGATGGCGTTCTCGCGGCTCTTGAACTTCGACGCCTGGTAATACTCGATGCGCTGGATGGCCGCCGCGATCACGCCCTCCACGAACGCGCCGTTCGGTAGCTGCCGCGCATCGCCTCGCCCGAGCGGCCCGTTCTGCCAGTCGATGATGATGCCAACACCTCGCACGCTCCCGCCAGCCGGGTTCCCTGCTTCGTCGTCATGGTTCAGACTCTCGATCTTTTGATTCATGGTCCCGTTCCTTTCACTCGCGTACCCGCTCGACAACGAGCACCCACTGCCCGTCCTCGTTCTTCGTCACGACGAACACCTGCGTCACGCCGTTGAGCAGACGCTCCTCACCGCGCGGCACGTCCGCCAGGTTGCGCGCGGGCTTGTCCGTCCCGCCCTTGCACAACAGGATCTCCACCCGCCCGATGAGCGCCGCCACCGTGATCTTCTCCAGCTTGCGCCCCGGCGTCTTGCCACCCTCCTGCCGACCTCCGCCCTTGCCGGTGCGCCCGGTGTCGCGCGGCTTCTTCCCGATGGCTTCCGCCGCCGCGTTCAACTGCCGCACGCTCGAACCCCCGAGCGCCAGCGTGAGCAGCTTCTCCCGGTGCTCCTTCGGCACGAGCAGCGTGACGTGCAGCTTCGCCGCGCCGAGCGCGCGCACCTGCTCCCGCGAGTACGCCTCCGCCACGTCCGTCAGCTTGTAAGCGTACGTCGGACTGATGCCGAGTTCGGTTTCGCAGAACGTGCCCCACGCCTTGTATCTCGGCGCTCCCTTCTCGTCCGCGCGCTGCGTCCAGAGCTTGAGCGTGAAGATGCGCCGGATCTCCGTGCCGAGTTCCCAGAGCGAGCCCGCGCTCTCCGTCTTGAGACGCCGCACGTTCTCCACCGCGGCGTCGAGGTCCGCCACCGTGAGCACCACCCCGAGCCGCGTGGCCGACTGCGTAGCGACCACCGCGCCCTTGTCCGCGCCCGCAATCTCCCCGTCCCCGCAGTACGGGCACGCCTCCTCGTTCACGTCGCTGATGCCCCCGCAGGTATCGCAGTCCGCCAGCCGCGCGCGCGGCGTGCTCTTGCGGTAGTGCGCCGCCACCGCCGTCACGCGCCCCTTCACGTCCGCGTCCGCGACGCCTCCCAACTCCAGCCGCTTGATCGTGGCGTCGAGCACCGCCGCCACCACCTTGCTCACGTCCACGCCCGCTACCTTGGTCACTGTTGCCATGTCGTCGTTACCTCCATCAGACGTTGCGCGCTCCGCCGCACGAGAGTCCGCGCGTGTCGCGGGCTCGTCGCGTTGCAGATCCGTTTCTTCTCGGGGTCGCGGAGCACCGCGCCCGTCGCCTCTCCCACGTCCAGGCGCGCATCGAACAGCGCATCCATGCACGCCCGCTCGCGCTCCGTCCTGCACGCCGCCAGCGCGAGCCGCAGTAGCTCCGCGAACTCGGCCACCTCGTCCGCTCCTGCGCCCTCGTACGTGCGGCGGTCCAGCAAGCCTTGATCCCAATACTCTGCATCACCACAGCCAACGAAGGGACGCGACCAGTGCGCCTCGCAGAGCGCGTGCGTGCTCGGGGCATGGCCCGAGTGCCGCAACGCCCCGCGCTGCGCGTGCAGCCAGTGCTTCGCGTGGTTCAGCGCGAACCACCAGACGTACCGCGTGCGGTCAGTCCCCCGCCGCGCGTCGTACCGCGCGAGCGCGAGCACCGCGCCGACGCGAAGCTCCTGCGCCACGTCGTCCGCCGTCACCGCCGCGGGCACCGACCAGCGCCGAAGCAGCCCACGCGCGACCCGCTCAATCTCCGCTCGGTGCTCTGCGCACCATGCTCCCGCGCTCACGCCTCCCCCCGACACCAGGCCGTGAGCAGCGCGTTGACCGCATCGGCCACCTGCCCCACCGGGGGCAGCGTCACGCGCACCTCCCGCCCGTCCTCGAAGGTCGCGCGCGCAACGACGACCGGGAAGCCCCGCACATCGCGGAGCCTCCCGATCATCATGCGCCGGATACCGAGTGCGCCCATCGAAGCGTCTGCGGTGTCCAGCACGCCGCTCACAGCGTCACCGCCGCGAACGGGATCTCGGGGAGCCGCCCCCGAGTGGGCCAGAGCAACGCCGCCGCGGCGCGCTCCGTCTCCGCCGCGCGGAACGGGTCCACCTCCACCCGGTGCGCGTACCGCGTCACCGCGTTCACCAGCCCCGCCCGCGTGACCCGCCCGCTCCCAGGTCCGTCGCTGCTCGTGTCGTCCACGAACATGCGGCGGAGGTCGCGCGCCGTGGCACCACCGCGCGCCCGCAGCGGCACCAGTTCCCGCTCGATGAGACCGTTGGCGAACCCGGTGAAGTAGTCCGACACGAGGATGAGCCCCGTGTCCGCGGGGGTCATGTCCTCGAACTCCCCGCGCGCCGCGGCGTCCGCCACGAGGTCGTCCTTGCGGGCGACACCCCACGCGGTGAGGAAGTGCGCGAGCGTGTCCTGCGCCGCGCCGAGTCCTTCGCGGAACTTCTCGACCAGCTTCTCCACCGAGCCAAGGTGCCGCAGCACGAACAACGGCTGCACCGCCTTGTCGATGATGATGAGGTTCAGGCACAAGTTCTGCTCCACGAACGTCTGCCCGCGCAGCGACCCGCCACCCGTGTCGTCCGTGCGGATCGTGATGCCCGCGCGGAAGAACTCTCCCGCGACGTACTGGTCCGGCTGCACCGTGGAGTGGAACAGCACGTCGAACCGGCTGCGGAACCCGTCGTACTGCACCCGCATCCGAGCGCCGTCCGGCATGGCGAGGCGGAGCGCGCGCGCCACCTTGTCCGCGTCGAACGCCGCGTACCCTCCACTCACCGCGGCGTACACCTCGCGCCCACTCGCGGGGACGGTGCGCGTGCGCAGCACCACCGCCCGCGCCTCCGGCGGCTCCTTCCGCTCCGCCAGCGCCTCCGCCACCTCCGCCTCGTGCGCCTTCTGGTAGGTGTCCATCCAGCGGTTCACGTTGATCGCGCGAAGCTCCGGCCAGCACCCGGCCAGGTAGTCCCCGCCGCCGAAGCCCAGCCGCGAGCAGAGCGGCGTGAACGCGCGCTCGTTGATCGTGAGCCGCGCGCCGTCACCTGGCAGCACGAGCCGCCCGCCCTTGTCCATTCGCATCGCGTCCCCCACCACCATGTCGCGCCGATCCTCCAGCGCCACGTCTGCGAGAAACCCTTCCACGCACTCGTCCACCGTGGGCGTGGCGTCGAACTCCTGCCGCGCCTGCCGCGCGTTCTCCACGCCGATCTGGACCACCATCGTCCCGCGCGAGTAGAGCGGCTGCTTCGGCGTGAACCCTCCCTCGCGCGCCGCAGCGTCCGCCGCCGCAGAGCGCGCGCGCCCTTCCTCGTTGACCGTCTCGCCGCGCACCACCGGGGGAGCAACGGGAGCAGGCACGAGCGCCAGCGGCGCGGTGATGGGCTCGGGGCGCGGGAAGTCGAGCGGCGTGGGCGCGCCGAGTCGCGCGATCATGTCCGCGCAGGTGGCGGGCACTTCGTCCGCGGGGCAGATGGCTTCCTCACCGCGGTACGTCACGCGCCACGTGGGCGTGAGGGTTGCGGGCGTTGCGATGTGCGTGGCGTTGATGATCTGATACATGGTGGACCTCTTGTTCTGCCGGGTTGTGGGCAGCGGTCGGGGCGCTCCTCTCCGCGAGAGCAACGCCCCGACGCGCCGACCACTACCCGCGACGAGAGCCCGTGCGACGCGGAGCCACCGCGTCCACCGGCTGCACGATGCTCGTCGCCTCCGCCACCGCGTCCGCCAGCGCCTCCGGCTCCGCGGGAGCGACGAGCGCCAACACGAGCGCGTCAGCGCCGCAGCCCAGCGCCTCCGCGATCTCCCGCAGCGCAGGGACCGCGAGCGCGAAGGCGAAGCGTCCGCGCACGACCTCCGGCACCGTCCCGCCAGCGACGAGCAGCCGCGCCGCAAGGTGCGCAGTCTGCGCGGCGTTGTAGACCTTCTTCCCCTTCGCGGAGACGCGCTCCCCGAGCGTCAGCGCCTCCACCAGACGAGCGCGCATCTTCTCCGTCGTCGCGCTCGATGCCGCCCTCCCTCCAGTCGCGCGCCCGGTCGCCGCCGTCACAGCCTTCATCGCCTCACGCAGTTTCGCTTTGTCCATTTTGGTCACTTCTCCCGTTGGGGGCGGATTGCCCCGTGGATGGCGACTATGGCCCAAGGTCGGCCCCCCTGGCAAGTCCTTTGTTCAGGGCCAGGGAAACTCGCGGCCGACTCGCGCGAGCAGCACGTCCAGCGCGACGCGCAGCACGCGTTCGCGCTCCACGAGCGTGCCGTCCTCGCGAAGCACCGCGAGCATGTTCAACAGCGCCTCCGCGTTCGCGACGTGCGCCGCCTGCGCGCTACGCCGCAGCGGCTCGTTGTTTGGCGAGTCGAGCACTGCCTGATGCACGCGCTTGAGACGCGCCAACAGCGCGTCGCACGCGACGCCTACGTACTCCGGGTCGAGCCTCGCCAGCCGTGCCATCGCCTCGTCCGTCATCGTCCCCGACCTCCAGCCCGAGCGCGCGCAGCGCCTTGCACCACCGCTTGAACGTCGTGAGCCCCACGCCCAGCGTCTCCGCCGCCTCCGCATTCGTCCCGCCCGCCCGCCGGACGCGCGTGATTCTCGCTGCCGCCTCCCGTGGGGAGAGCCGGACGAGCAGCCCGAGTTCGACTTGTCTGTACGCCATGCTCGGACCATAGCGCAGATCGGGCAGCCGTGACGAGACTGTTTGTGGGGACCGGGGCCGCTCGGATTCGGTCCACCTCCGCCCACAACGCCTCGCGCCAGATGAGCCGGTACACCTGCCGCCGCTTGAGCCCGAGCAGCGCCGCCGTCCTGTCGATGTGCGCGTGCGCCCGCACCAGCGCGCGCAGCACCAGCGCGCGGCCCATCTCGCGGTCGTCGCGGAACGCGCGCCCGATGCCCGTGCTGCGGTTCACGACAACGCCTCCGCGAGCGCCGCGCGCTCCGTCGTGTTCGCGTCCGCGCCCGCAGGGAGCAGCACGCGGCGAACGCGCGTGTGCCGGATGAGCGCGTAGAACAATGCCTCCCACGCCGCGTCGCCTGCCGCGTCCGCGTCCGTCACCACCACCACGCGCTCGAACGTGGCGAGCTTGCCCACCACGAGCGGGTCCAGCGCGCGCACCGCGCCGGAGAGCCCCGCGATGGGCGCGCGCATCGCTCGCTCCACCGCGAGCGCGTCGAACGCTCCCTCCGTCACGAACACCTGCTCGCGCCCCGCAGGCCAGTGCTCCTCACCGAACATCACCCGCGTGTCCGCGTTCTCGTCGTCGTGCGGCGTCAGGTAGCGCACCCGGTCGTTCACGAACGTCCGCGCCTGGTAGCTGCACACCCGCCCTCGCGCGTCGTGCACCGGCACCACGATGCGCCCCGCGAGCCGCCCGAGCGCAGCGAAGCCGAGCCGCCAGCGCCGCACCTGCCACCCCGTCACCTCTCGCTCCGCCATGTACCGCCGCGCCGGGGTCGGCCACTCCCGCGCGGGCACGTCCAGCCGCACGCCGCGCGGTAGCTCGAACGGCGCGGTGAGCCTCCCGCCTTGAAGGAACATCTCCACCGCGAGGTCCGGCTCCGCGTCCTGCGTGAAGCCGTGGTCCTCAATCCACTCCCACGCATCCCGCGTCGTCCAGCCCAGCGGCTCCGCGCCGAGCGCGTGCAGCACGAGCGCCGCGGGTCCGCCTCCCCACCCGCACGAGAAACAATGATGCTGCCCCGTCGTGACGTTGATGCTCCACGACGGCTTCGCGTCCTGATGCGCGGGGCACCTCGCGTGCGCCTCCGCGCCGCGCGTGTGCAACACCTCGATGTCGAAGCGCGCGAGCAGCCGCACCACGTCCACCCGCTGCGTCATGGCTCGATGCTCATGCAGACGTAGCCCGCGGGGATGCCGAACTCGGACGGCCCGCGAATCAAGTACGTCACGCGCGCCCGCACGAAGCGCCCCGTGTACGGGAGGTCGTGCCCCCATGCGTGCTCTCCCGGCGACCACTCCCGCAGAATCAACACGTCGCCCACCTGGAACGGGCGGTCGTCCCTGCGGAACTCGAACCGCTTCGTGCCGATCAACACCGCGTAGAACGGCTCGGGGTGTGTCTTGAGTTCGTGGATCACGAGGGAGTCCTTCGATTCCAGGCCGCCGCCGCCGCCAAATCCTCCTCGTCCTCGGACATTCCTTCGGCTTCGTATGTGGGGCCGCACATACCGCACGAGCAGTAGATTTGGATACCTCCGAGGTATCCACCGTCATCGACGAGCAATTCGGACGATCCGCAAAACGGACACGGCTTCAGCGGAATTGGCAAAACGTAGGAGGTCACGGCGAGTCCTCCCACGGCCCCGTGATGCGGTCGTCCCTGCGGAACTCGAACCGCTTCGTGCCGATCAACACCGCGTAGAACGGCTCGGGGTGTGTCTTGAGTTCGTGAATCATGCTCGCCTCCGTCCCTGCGCCGGTCGTCGCGCGCCCGCCAGTCGTGGCGCGAGGAAGTCGTCCCCGCTCGTCTCACCCGCACTCGGCGCGTCGTACGGCACCGTCGTGCCGCCGCTGATGCCGCCGCGGTCGCTGTCCCACTCGAACTCGATGGCGATGGGCCACTGCCCCCACCGCTGCTTGAGCACATCGATCTCCAACACCACGTCGTCCACCGCCTTCCACAGCGCCGCCCGATGCACCCCGAGGATGGTGTCCGCAATCTCCACGTACGCCCCCGTCCCCTTGATGCCCTCGCGCGTCGGTCGCTTGTCCGGTCGCTGCTCCACGTCCTTGAGCCGCTGCTGTTGAAGCAGGATGCCGTGGCACTTCGTCGTCGAACAAATGTTCTGCTGCCGCACCAGCGCGTGCTCCTCCTCGTCCGGCTCCGTCCGCCGCAGGCACCGCTTCCAGAGGTCCGCCACGAACACGTCCGCCGCCGTGCTGGCGATCACTCCGTGAATCTGGTCCAGCGCCCGCTCGTTCCCCGCTCGCTCCCCGCGCGCCACGTGCGTCCCCGCGACCGGCGCGTGCCCCGGCACCTCCACGAACTTGATGCGCTCTTGCAGCCACTCGAACTCCGCTTCCAGCGCCACCTCGTCCGCGTCCGTCAGCGCCCCCGTGCTCATCGTGTAGCGCGACCACCCGAGCCGCATCGCCGCGAGCAGTTCAAGCGTGCTCTCGCTCCCCATCTCCCACGCCCCGTAGACCACGCGCCGCCCCGCCTCCGCCTGCGCGAGCGCGATGCGCGCCGCGAGCGTGCTCTTGCCGCTCCCCGGAACGCCCGTGATCACCGTGACCTTCCCCGGTGCCGCACCGGGCACCATGCGCCAGCGGTCCCCGGTGTCCGTCATGTCGAGCCCCGGTAGACCGTACGGGTAGCACGCGCGCTCCCGCCGCTCCCGCAGCCCCACCATCGCGCTCTTGCCCAACGCCACCGCATCCCGCACCAGCCCCGACGACGCGCCGCGTTCGAGCGTCGTCACCACGCCAGCCGCGAGCGCCTGCACCCGCTCCCGCGCCGCGCTCGGGTCGCGCAACGCTTCGAGCAGCCCGGTGAGCGGCCCCTTCACCGCCTCCGCCCGCACCCGGTCCCACTCCAGCATCGACACGTGGTGCCCGACGTTCACCGGCAACGCCGGACGCGCAGCGCACAGAGCTTCGAGGTAGTCCGTGTCCGCCTTGCCGCCGCTCAACTGCCGCAGCGTCTCCGGCGAGTAGTCGAGGTGCCGCCGCTCTAGCTCCGTCAGCGCGAGCCAGAGGTCCACGTGCTCGCTCACGAGGAACCCGTCCGGGGGAACTTGCTGCACCAGCTTCGCGCGCAGCGCCGGGTCGCGCGCCGCGGCGACGAGCAACACCTGTTCGTTCACCGGATCGTGCGGCACCCGCGTCGCCTGCGGGCGCGGCGCTCCGTTGCTCCCCGCCTCCACCATGCGACGCATCAGTTCGCCGCCGCCGGTTGCTTCGCAAGGTCCGCCGCCACGAGGTCGAAGTGCTCCCCGACTGCGAACAGGAAGTCCGCTTTCTTCATCTCGCAGCAATCGAGCGTGAGCCGCGTCGCCGTCTCCACCAGCGCCGCACTCACCATCGCCATCGCCTCCAGATGCTCCACGCCCTCTCCGCGCTCCACCGCGTAGATGGCGTTCGCAAGCGCCTGCACCTGCTGCGCGTACCTGGACAACCTCCGCGCGCTCACTGCCCGCGCCTCCGCGCCACGTCGATGCGGTAGTCCGTGAGCAGGTGGCGCATCACGAATTGCAAGCGCCACCCGATGTGCCCCACGCGGTTCTCCCCGTCGTGCCGCGCCTTCTTCTCGCGCCACTGCTCCCGTCGCCACGTCCAGCGCATGAACTCCACCGCCGCCGTCATGCTCCCGCCGAACTCCACGCGCACCAGCTTCGCCGCCGCGCTGCCCGCGCCGAGCCACGTCTCCCCGTTCATCTCCGCGGGCGTGACGCCGTAGACCTTCTCGTGGCACCGCACCCAGAGCGCGACGAGGTGCGTGGGCTTCATGTTCTCGAAGTCGTCCGCCGCGAGCAGCACCTCCAGTTCGGCGCGCACCTGCGTGACGTTGATCGACCTGCGTCGCGGGGGCTTCTTCGTCCCCACCAGTTCCGTCAGCGCGCGTTGCGCCAGCGACTCGTCGGTGAGCAAGCGCCGCATCAGCCGTCCCTCTGCGCGACCCACGCGGCGACCTTCGCGGGGGAACCCCAACACGTGCTCGGGGCTTCGTTGTAGACCCAGCACACAATGGAGAACAGCCTGCGCTGATTCCCGTAGTCCGCGCGCTCGCACGCTCCGAGCAAGTCATTCGAGAGCACCGCGTGCAGGAAGCCGTCCGTCTCCACGTGGCCTTCGATGTAGAGGCGCATCCCATCGCGCAGCGAGAAGGGGAGCCCGTCGTAGCTTCTCATCGACCACCCCGCACCGCAGACGCCGCGAGCTTCACGCGCTCCGCGAACGCCACCACCTGCTCGTTGAACTGCGCCTCCGCCATCTGCTTGAGGTGCGCGAGCGCGCGTGCGTGCGCCTCCGCCAGCGAGAGCCCCGGTTCCGATGTGATCGTGACCGAGAGCGGCCCCATGTCGAACGAGTGGTACTGCACCGGGGCGAACTTCTCCGCGCCCCACGTCACCGTCAGTGACTCCCACTCGTCCTCGCTCCCCGTCCCTACGCCCACGCCCTGCGGTCGCCCCTCGATCATCCGTCTGTTCATGTTACCTGCCTCCGGTTGTAGTCACTCACGTCCAGCCACGAACCATCGGTGTCGCGAACCACCACGGTTCGGTTCCACCTCGTCAGAAACTTGAGCGTGCTCTCCCCGTGCACGTGCCGATCCCAGAGCACGTAGAGCACCGCGTCCGCCTTGCCGGGTCGGCAGAGCCGCCCGCGCACCTGCCCGTACAGTTGCCGGTTCGACCCGATGGGCGTGGTCAGCACGCCGCGCCCTACCGCGGGGAGGTCGATGCCCGTGCCGATGGCTTGGATGGTCCCCGCCGCCACGCGGAGCGAACCGTCTGCGAGCCCGCGCTTCGTCGCGTCGAACCGTCCCTTCCACTCGTCGCCTCCGAGCATCAGGTCGCACGGCACCGCGCGAGCCGCCAGCGCGGCGTCGAACCGTTGGCAGTGCTCCACCCGGTGCGAGAGCACGAGCACCTGATTGCCCGCCTCGACCTCCGCGAGCACGAGGTCCAGCGCGAGCGCGTTGCGCGTCTCGTCCTCCGCCATCTCCCCGAGCAGCCGGTTGAAGTCCGGCGTGCCGCTCGCGCGCGCCGCCACGTACCAGTCCGCGCGGAACTCCGTGGGCACCACGCGGCACTCCACGTCCAGCACGGAGCCCTCGTCGATGAGATCGTCCTGCGACACCTCGTGCGCCACGTCCCCGAACAGGTCGTACACCAGGAACTCTTTGCGGTCGGCGCGCGTCTCGTCCGCGCTGATGCCGATGCGGTAGCGCGCGGGGAACTTGTCGAGCACGTCCATGAACGTCACGCTCGCCGCGCGCTGCACCTCGTCGCACACGACCATCCCCCACGTGCCGATGAACTCCGGGGTCATCCCGCGCCACAACGTCTGCTGCATCGCGATGGTGATGGGCTTGATGCTCCGCTCCCCGCCGCGCACGCGGCCGATGTCCGACGCGCGCAACCCAAGCTCGCGCATGAGCCGCGTCTCCCACTGCTCGAACAGCCCGCCGGTCCACACGACCACCAGCACCGGCACGTCCGCCTCCACCGCGAGCGCGATGGCGCTGGTCGTCTTGCCCGAGCCGGTCGGTGCGCGCAGCACCGCGTTCTCCGTCGCGAGCCCCGCGTCCACCGCCTGCTGCTGATACCAGCGGAGCGCACCGCCGTCCGCCGCGTCAGGGTCCGGTCGATGCTTCGGGGGCACCGTGAAGCGGGGGCCGGTCCCCGTCGTCCGGTTGTCCTCCACGCGCCACGTCAGCCCCGCGTCCCGCAGCGCCGCGCGCAGCCTGGCGAACGCGCCGCGGGGGAGGCTGAACTCCTGCGTCGTCTCCGCCCACGTCTGCACCTGCGCGGCCATCCCCTTGAGCCGCCAGGCGAGCCGCCGGTTGCGCTGCGCCATGCGCGCCATCTTCGCGTGCGCCGGGTCCGCGTAGGTCGTCGCCTCCCGCAGCCGGTCGAGCACCGCCGGGGGCACCTCCGCTCGGGAGAGCCGGAGCCGGGAGTCCACCCGGATGAGAACTGCCGCGTCGCCCATACCCCCTACAATGGCGCGGGAGCGCCCCTCGGCGCCTCCTGCGCCGCCCCTGGCGGGCGTTTCTCCGCTCCCCCGCCCGTCAGCCCCCCGGAGCCCCCCGAGCCCGTCAGCGGGCCGTTAGGTGAGAACACGAGTTCTCACCAGCGCCCGGTCGATTTCCGCGTCTCCCCGTCGCCCTCCGCTCCATTGAGGGGGGGTAGGGGGGGGAACGAACCTTCCGAGAGGGGAACCGAACCATCCCATCCCCGAGAGGAAGCAAGCGTCGCGCTCCGCGCGACGCCGCGTCCGGCGGAGCCGGACGCCTGCCCCCTACCTCACGCGGACGCGTCTGCGTTCGCTTCCTGGTAGGCGTGAGCCGCCATCCAGGCGCCAACGATCCACTTGCAGAAGTCGAGCGCCTGCGTCCCGGTGATCGCGTGCGTCGCGCTCATCACCACCGCAGCCGCCACCGCTGCGACGAGCACGAGCGCCTTGCGGCTGGTGGCGAGCGCCTTGATTGCGTCCTTCATTTCGGTGGCTCCGTGTCAGCGGTCGTTGATACCGGGGGCTCGCTGTCGGCTTTCGCGCGTCTGAGTTCCCGCTCGATGCGCGCCTTGATCGCGTGCACGCGCTGACTCCCCTCCGTCAGCTTCGTCATGGCTTCATCGAACTCGACCAGCAACGAGTGACCGAAGGCGTGTTCCATGTCCCCTACTCTAGCGCGTCACGGTCGCGGGGGAAGCCTCGTCACCACGTCCAGCAACTCGCCTAGCTTGTTCACCGACTCGTGCACCGCCTCCTGCAACGCCAACGCCCGGTCGGTGTACTGCTTCGCGTCAGCGAGCCGCCCGTCCGTCACGGCGTCCACCTTGTCTTGCAGCCGCTTCACCCAGAGCGAGAGCCCGATAATGGCGATGCCGGGGATGCCGTTCGCGGCCAGCGTGGAGATGATTGCGGCGGTCAGCGTCGCGTCCGGGGGCATGGTCGGATGGTATCACCCCGGAGTTCGCGCCCCAATACCAGCCGCACGCGCTGTGAGTTCACGTCCGCCGCAGGCCCACACCACCTCACCCCGTGGCCGCCCGAGCACCGTGGCGATGCGGTCCACCGCGTCGGACGGCATCACCTGCGCGCGCCGATCTACGTTCGTGAACAGGAACGGCGAGTACCCGAGCGCGCTGGCCAACGACTCCGACGAATACTTCGCCGAGTACGTCGGGACGTACGACGCGAGCGTCTGTACCGGACTAGGAAGCAGCGCCATCGTTCCACGCGCTCGTGACGAAGTTCGCCGCGCTGATCGCGACCGGAGCCGCGACACTTCCGGCAAGCGCCACCACCTCTGCGCGAAGCACGAGCGGGTTCGGCAAGGTCGCATCACCGGTCAGCGGGATGTCGATGGTGACAGTGATCTGCGGAACGCTCGCCGATTCGATCACCGTCATGCTTTCCAGATGGAAAATGACGTTGAACAAGTTCGCAACGCTGTCGTAGAGACCGACCGTCAGCGCCGCCAGGAACGAGCTACCAGCCGCGCCCACAGAGGGGAACCCGAGCACCAGCACGCCACGCATCTTCTTCGACCCCACCGGGTAGTCAGAGCCAGGCACGAGCGTCCACTCGCTCGTGAGCCCAGCGATAGTGCCCGCGTGAGTCTTCCACGGAGTCGCCGCGGCGCCGTAGACCTGCACGCTCGTGAGGTCGCCGTCCGAGACGCTCCCGAGTAGCACGCTCGCAGTGGACACCGCGCTGCTCGCAACGACCACCCCGGTTGACGCGGAGCCGAGAATCCCCCACGCGGTGGGGATGGCAATCGGTGATGCCGCGACCCCGTGAACCGCCGCGGTCATTGAGACGACCGGGAACCCCCGAAACGGACCAGGCACGCGACCGCCGACCGTTGCCGCTGGCGTCTTGTAGTACCGCACCCACCGCACGTAGCCGTCCGGCATCGCGGCATAGACGAAGTATGGCGACGACGGGATTGCAGCGAAGCCGGGTTCGCGAAACTTCGCGAGCAAGAGATCAATCGGTGAGAGCGTATCGAGGTCGAGAAGTAACCCACCGAAGCGATACCCGAACGCGCTGCGCACGATGAAGCCCGAGAGAGGGAGACTTCCGACCACCGCATTGTTGATCAGAACCCCCTGACACATCTCCGTCTGCACCTGCGACGTGAACCGCATGGCAGCGGGCACCGCGGCATCCGTCGAGAGGTTGCGCACGTCCCAGACCTCCACGGCGTCGAGGTCCACCGCGCCGACCGGCGTGGCGAGAATCGCGAGGGGCATCCAGCCGAGCGAAGGTGCGGGGAGCCCGCCGCCCGACGTGCCCAGGTTGATGCGGTAGCTCACCTCACCGATGGTGACCTTCGCGACGCTCTGCGCGACGAACAGCCCCGTGCTCGGATTGAACACGTCGCGGTTGTCCGTCTCCGTCACCACGTCCGCGCGCTGCATCTCCACGACGTCGATGCGAATGCCGCCGCCGCCGTTAGGCGTCCAGGGGAGCGCGCCGAGAGCGACGCCGCTACCGCGCACGAGCTTCGTCACCGAGTCGTCTGGATTCGGTGGGAGTGGGTTGGAACTTCCCGCCTGTCCGTCCGGGTCCACGAGTAGCGCGAGCCCCGGTGTGATGATGAGCGACGTGGCCGCGGTCGGCACGATGACCATCAGCCCTTCGAGCACGCTGCCGTAGAGCGGAGTGGTCACGGTGTCTTGGAAGATCGCGGCGGTGCCGCCAGGCGTGGTCCCCGGCGGGAACGTGACTCCGGCGTACAGCAGATCGTCAACGCGCTGAATCACCTGCGTCGCGAGGATGTCGTTCGCGTCCGCCTGCCCGAAGGTCTGCGCGCGGTTGAAGTCTGGACTGATGACGCGCTCGCGCGTGTTCTGTCGTAGCGTCTTGCGGCCGGTGCTCATGGGGGTGCCTTCTTCTTCGGGCGACGATGCCCAGGTTACTCGTACCCGTAGCGCGCTGCGAGTGCATACATGCGGTCAGCCGACTCGGGGTCAGCACGATGTAGCTGCTCGTAGGTCAGCGACACGGGGCGCCCCGACTCGTTGAGCGTACGCGAGACGGACGGCAGCGGCTCGGGAGGGAACCCGAGCCGAGAGAGCATCTCCGGCCACACGTCGTCGATGTCCTCGATGCGGTAGCGCCATTCCGCAATCGCCTCGCACTTGGCGCTCCACGCCAAGATGTACCGCATCGCCAGCACCACAGGCGTTCGCGCGCTCAGGCGCGGCATCGTCGCGCCACTTGCTCGGAACATCTCCACGGTCGGAGAGCCAGCCGCAACAGACGACGCCACGATGTCGAGCGGGTTCCGCGTCTGATGCCACACCTTCTCGAACTCGAACTCGTCGCGACGTTCGCCCACGTGGATGCACCGCCCGGTCGGAACCTTGCGAGGTATGACCGGATGCACGACGTCGCCCGCGAACCAGTGGCTCACCGTTCCGTCCGCGCCGACGTAGGCGTGGCCAACGTCCAGCCCGACCGTTTGCAGCACGGTTGCGATGTACGTCGTGCCCGAGCGAGCGCAGCCGGTGATGAGCAGAGTTCGATTGTGCATTAGACAAACGCCATTACGTCGAGCCCCACGAAGTTCGTCGTGCCACCGTTCACAGGCGGAGCCCACGGGAAGTCCGTCTGCGCCGCAACGTGCGTGAACTCCGTGACGCCGCTCGCCATGTCCACGACGCACACGCCAGGCGTGTCCGTCGCGATGTCGTACGCACGCACGTACAGCTTGCCCCCGTGTTGCAGGAACCCCGTCGCGCCCGCCGGAGTTCCCGCGGGGAGCCACGTGATCTCAAGACTCCGCAGCGCAGCACCACCAGTTCGCGCGACTTCTAGCAGTCGAAACGCATCGCCTTCGGCCAGAGGCTCCCGCGCGAGAAACCACAACTTGTCCGTCTCGGCATTCCACGTCACGTCGATGACGTAGATGTCATCGATGACTGGCGGTAGTCGGTCGGCAATCTCGGTGAGCGTCCGCGTGCTCCGCGTCAGGGTCGCGCGGTCGAATTGGAAGAAGTCGGCAGTCGCGCCTGCGCTACCGTTGCTGGCCGAATATGTCGAGAAGAACTCATCACCGGCCGCCGAGTAAACAAAGATGCTCGGCTCCGTTGCGCCAGGCGACAGCGGGTTCGGCGTCTCCTGCACGAACGCCTCGGCGCCGACAGTCGGGTTCCATTCAAAGATCCCGATCTTGTTGTCCAGGTAGAGCCGAGACGCGCCGCATCCCACGTACAGCTTGCCACCGACGAACATCATCGTGGTCGGGTGCTTGTCCCAGCCCACGACGGACACCGTGCCTGAGTAAGCAATCGACGGCGCACCGGGGTTGACCATCGAATAAACGATGGGGATGTAGTCGCTCGCGCATCCCCACATCCGACCACTCACGGGGTCGAGTCCGAGCAGTGCTACTTGCGCGTTCGCATCGTCGTCTTGCGGATGGTAGAACGCGTGCAGGCTCCCGTCGTTGTTCGCGATCATGATCCCGTTGAGATACGGCGCGAGTGGGTCGTTGAGCAGGTGCCCCCAAATCCAAACGTAACCTGCGGACGCGCGCACGATGGTCCCGATCACGGGGGTTAGGTAGCCGATGAATACGGCGTTCGACGCGAACGACGGATCGACGAGGAGTTGAGTGCGCGTGAGTCCGACGTTTCCGAACGCGATTGCACCGGATGCAGATGCGTTCGTTATCTCGACGAGCGGCTGAGCGTCAGGGATCGCATCCACGTTTGGGAACACGATCTCAGTACGGATGCCGAGCCAGAGCGCGGCAGAGGAAGACGCGACGATAGGCGGCACCACAATCGCCACGGTCGGAGATAGACGCGCACCAGCAATCGGCTCCCCGAGCGCGGGCGGTGACGGTAGGAATGCCGCGGGGTCGTTCATCGGAGCGGCATCCTACACGCACCCGGAGGTGTCCAGCACGAGGTCGAAGCCCACACCACCAGCGCGCGCGTTGTCGATTGCTTGCCAGGTCGTCCGGTTAAGCACCGCGCCCGTCAGCGGGAATCCGTCGAAGTACGCGAGGTATGGAGCCGCGTCGAATGCGTTGTTCGGGCCAGAGTCGAAGGCCAGCCCAAACTCCCCGAGCGCCGTGGGCGGGAGCCCGACCAGGAAGAACGCGCGGAACTCCGTGTAGTCCAGGTTCAGCTTGAACCTGTCCTGTACCCGCAGCGAACCCTCGAACAGCCCCGGCAGGAACGACGCCCCCGTCAGGTCGCCCACAACGGCCACGCCCGCAACGAACCCAGGACCGCGGATGTTCGCCACGTCCAGCACAGTCGCGTCGAGCGTCGCCACGACGCGGGTGGCGGGATAGACGCCGGGAACGACCACGGTGGCGGGAACTCGCGTGCTGACCACCCGCCCCACGGTGAGCACCCCGCCGTTGTCCTGCACCACGCGCTCCCCGTCCGAGAACGGGAACCCCGTGGACGCCCCGTGCATCCTGATGCAGTCGAGGTCGTACGAGTAGTTCGCCAGCGAGGCGGTGTTGCCCGCGTCGCCCTCACAGAAGATGCCGGGGAACAGCGCGTGCCCGACCTCGCGCAAGCACACCGTGATGCCGTAGCGCGACCAGACGCGGTTGCCCACGCGCCGGATCGCGTTCGGTGAAACCAAGTCCCCGACCTTCGCGATGCGGAGC
>Ga0315285_10002573_pt1 | contig 18933 bp, 16 predicted proteins | sample YL17G09_36_MG_FD_203698 | JGI IMG/M metagenome (GOLD analysis project Ga0315285, IMG submission 203698) | Sediment microbial communities from Yellowstone Lake, YNP, Wyoming, USA - YL17G09_36 | ecosystem: Environmental > Aquatic > Freshwater > Lake > Sediment | place: USA: Wyoming | collected...
AGGTGGGGATGTCCAGGTCTTCATCATCAAAGGCCCGAAGGATCAACTGATCCGGCTTTCCTTCCGGCGACTTGCTCCCTTTCCTCCGCAGGTAGGTGGGGCGATCGAGATTCCTGCCGTGAATCGTCCGGAAATCAATGGCCTTACTGTTCTCGTCCATCGCCATCTTGGCGGCCGAATCAAATCCGGTGGCAATTACCGTTACCTTCATCTCATCCGCCATCTTCTCATCCACCACTGCCCCGAAGATGACATGCGCCTCAGGGTGGGCTGCCTCGAAGATGGCGGAAGAGGCCTCGTTGACCTCATAGAGGGAGAGGTTAGAAGATCCGGTGATGTTAATGAGCAGACCCTTGGCCCCTTCGATCGAAACATTCTCGAGGAGGGGACTGTTGATCGCTCGATTAGCCGCCTCCGTCGCTCGATTCTCCCCGCTGGCAGTCCCGGTTCCCATGAGGGCCAGGCCCTTTTCCGCCATGATGGTGCGCACATCAGCGAAATCCAGGTTGATGAGGCCCGGGACCACCACCAGATTGGATATCCCCTGAGCCGCCTGTTGCAGAATGGAATCGGCGATCCGGAAGGCATCCAGAAAAGAGGTCTGCCTCTCCACCACATTGAGCAGGCGTTCGTTCGGAATGGCGATCAAGGTATCCACCGCCGCCTTAAGCTCCATCAGGCCGTCTTCTGCCTGCCTCGCCCTGACCTTGCCTTCAAACCGGAATGGCTTCGTGACTACCGCGACCGTGAGGATGCCCATCTCCTTGGCAAGGTTGGCCACGATGGGTGAGGCCCCGGTCCCTGTCCCCCCGCCCAGGCCAGCGGTGATGAAGACCATGTCGCAGCCCTCCAAGATGCTCAGGATCTTGTCGGTGTCCTCTATGGCTGCCTTCCTTCCAATCTCGGGATTGGAGCCCGCCCCCAAACCCTTGGTCAGCTTTTCCCCGATCTGCAGCTTGGAAGAGACCGGAGAGGATATAAGGGCTTGAGCATCGGTGTTGATGACCACGAATTCCACCCCCTCGAAATTGGAAGTGGCCATCCGGGAAACCGCATTGCTCCCGCCTCCACCTATCCCAATGACCTTGATCTTGGCCGATCCTTCCGGTTCCTCTTCGAATCGAAAGCCCATCCGCGGCCTCCTTTCTTACGGCTGCCCTCGGGGCAGGCCCATTTGAGTTAAAACGAACGACTTCCTCAACGCATTGAGGACCCCAGGAGGAAAACCTCTGGGCGCATGGAGATCCTAAAAATACTCCTCAAACCATTCCTTCATGCGCGCGAATACCTTATTGAAGATGGCACGCTCCGGTACCTTCCGGAAACGACGCTGGGTTCGATGGGCAGCCCCATAAAGGACCAACCCCACGCCCGTTGCGTGAAGAGGGCTGGAGATAATATCCACCAATCCTCCCACCCCCTTAGGCTCTCCCCTCCTCACCGGGAGATCGAAGATCTGCTCCGCCAACTCCGGAATTCCCTCCATGATGGAGGACCCTCCGGTAATCACCACCCCGGCGGCCACCGCATCGTCATAGCCCGTTTTCTGGATCTCACGACTCACCAGAGAAAGGATCTCTTCCACCCGCGGCTGAATGATCTCACAGAGCAGTTGCCGGGAGAGGATCCTCGGCTTGCGCCCCCCCACGCTGGGAACCTCAATCGTCTCGTCCCCGCTAATCATGGAGGTCATGGCGCACCCATACTTCTTCTTGATCTGCTCCGCCTCATGCATTGGGGTGCGGAGTCCGATGGCGATATCGTTGGTGAGGTGCTCTCCCCCCAGGGAAATGACCGAGCTGTGCCAGATGCTGCCCTGCACGAAGACCGCCATCCCGGTGGTTCCCCCTCCGATGTCGAGCAACACCACCCCCAATTCCTTTTCATCGGGAAGCAGCGCCGCCTCCGCCGAGGCCAGTTGCTCGAGCACAATATCGGAGACCTCGATCCCGGCCCGATTGACGCATTTGATAATATTCTGGGCCGAGGTCACGGCTGCGGTCACGATGTGGACCTCCGCCTCCAGCCTCACCCCCGCCATGCCCAGAGGCTCCTTGATCCCTCCCTGATCGTCAATGATGAATTCCTGAGGTAGGATATGGATGACCTCCCGATCTACTGGAAGGGCAACCGCCTTCGCCGCTTCGATGACCCGTTCCACGTCGTGGGTCGTCACCTCGCGGCCCTTGCCGGAAATGGCGATCACCCCGCGGCTGTTGAATCCTTTAATATGCCCCCCGGCAATCCCGACGAAGGCCGAGTTGATCTCCACTCCTGACATCAATTCGGCTTCATGGACGGCCTTCTGGATGGAATCGACCGTGCTATCAATATTTATGACCACCCCCTTGCGCAGGCCTTTGGAGGGATGAACCCCGATGCCGATGATATCGATTTCTCCACCATCGGCTATCTCTCCCACGATCGCGCTGATCTTGGTCGTTCCAATGTCCAAGCCCACCACCAGATCCCTATCCTTTGCCAAGTCCTTCACCTCCCTTTCCTGTGGGCTTCAAAATGACTCTCCCCGAAAATCGGAGATCGACATACTCCACTGAGGCCCAATCAATACTATGCCGCGAAAGGACCTTTCCCATCCTTGCAAATTGCTCCTCCAAGGATTCCGGCCTCAATTTGAGGGAAGGCATCCCCTGGTCCAGCTTCACCTGGAGGCTGCCATCCTTAGTTTCGTAGATCTCCCGGATCTGTCTTCCTGCACCCTTGAGGAATTGGCTGAAACCACGCCACAGGTAGCAATCCCGCTGAAACATGGCAGATCTGACGGTATCCCCTACCTGGAAGCTGCGCTCGTCTTCCAACCGAATCAAGGGCAACTTGGGACTATCCTGCCCCTTCAAGGAGGCTAAGATCATCCCATCTTCGCTCACCAGGAAAGGATCACCTCCGAGGAGAACGCCGGCTGGCCTTCTCTCCACCACCTTCACCAACAAGGTATGGGGGAGGAGGCGGCGGATGGAGGCCTCTTGAACCCAGGGATTACGCCGGGCTCTCCCTGCCAGCTCGGAGAGATCAAGGAGCAGTATATTTGCGTTCGGCTCTAAACTCAACGAATTCGAGACCTCTTGGGGCGAGACCTGGGAGCACCTTTCCACCTGGACCGCCTCCACCCGAAAAAGAGGCGAAGTGCAAAACTGCTTATAACTCCAGGAGGCGATCCCAGCCCCGAGCAGGGGGAGGACCAGGAGGAAAAGCAAGGCCCTCCCCGCCCTCCTTCCTCCGAGCTTGCGCCTTCCACGCCTTTGGCCTCGAGAAGAAGGGCCACTGGACGGCCTTCGGCAGTAATCTGTCATCCCACCGAAGCTCCCCGCGGCCAGCCGGGAAGAGTCCTCAAAGGCAAGGCTTCTCTTGATCACCTTGCTCCTTCGCTAAATTGATGGCCTGTTGCAGGGAGGGGGAGCGCAACGCCTCGTCATCTCCAGCTCCCCTTCTCCAGGGCTAACTCCAGGATCCTGCGGGTCAATGCTTGAAAGTCATAACCTGCGGCCGCCGCCGCCTTGGGGAGCAGGCTCGTTTCCGTCATGCCCGGCACTGTATTGACCTCCAAGACGAAGGGGGTCCCATTCTCATCCAGGCGAAAATCCACGCGAGAAAAGCCCGCACAACCCAAGGCCCGATGGGCCGCAGTAGCCATTTCCTGAACCTGGCGAAGCGAGGCATCCATAAGGGGAGCAGGGACCAGATATTCAGTCATTCCGGGAGTATACTTGGCTCGATAATCGTAGAATCCCGAAGCCGCAACCATCTCGATTGGAGGCAATGGCTCCTCTCCGAGAATACCTACGGTGATTTCCTTCCCCGGGATGTATCTTTCGATAAGGGCCGAAGAACCATGATGAAAAGCATCCTCCAGGGCCGGACCCAGTTCCCTCTCCTCTCGCACAATGCTCACACCAATCGTCGAACCCTCTTCCAGGGGCTTGACCACCACCGGCAAACCAAAGGGGATCTTGGAAACGGGAATGGGCGTCTTGCAATCTCCTTTCCAGACCCGATAAGGGGGCGTCCACAGCCCATGGAATTCAAAGAGTTGCTTGGAATAGAGCTTGTTCATGGCCAAGGCGCTTGCCAGGACCCCTGACCCAGTGTAGGGAATCCCCGACAATTCTAAGAGTCCTTGGATGGTCCCGTCTTCGCCTCCGCGGCCATGCAGGGCAATAAAGGCCACCTCCACTCTTCCCGCCCGGAGCCGCTCCACAACATCGGGGCCCACATCGATCCCCTCCACCTCCAGACCCTGTGCCTTCAAGGCTCGCTCAATGGCCCGGCCCGACCTGAGGGAGACCTCTCTTTCCGCCGAAGTCCCTCCCATCAATACCCCGATGCGCCGGTCGATCTTCATCTCTCCCCCACCACCTGTACCTCCAGCTCCAGCTTGATATTCAGTTCCCTCTCTGCCCGCTCTTGAACAAGCTCGATCAGACGGCGCACATCCGCGGCCCTTGCCCCTCCCAGGTTTTCAATGAAGTTGGCATGAAGCTCGGATATCCTGGCTCTGCCCACCATCTTCCCCTTCAGCCCCAAAGACTCGATGATCTGTCCTGCATGAGCCCCAGGCGGATTCCGAAATACCGATCCGGCAGTAGCCGCCGGCAGCGGTTGACTTCTCCTGCGCTCCGCCTGAATGCTCTCCATTTTTTCCTGCACAACGGGTGGCTCTTCCTGCCGCAGGCGGAATTCCGCCTCCACAATCACCCCCTCGCAGGGAAGGAGACACCTGCGATAGGAAAAGGCCAAATCCCTTCGAGGAAAGGTATGGGGCTGTCCCTGCCAATTTAGAATCCACAACCTCTCCAGGACCTGATCGATCGAACCTCCAAAAGCCCCCGCATTCCCCTTTGCGCCTCCGCCCACCGTTCCCGGGATACCCGACAGGAATTCGAGGCCTGACAGGCCCCTCTTCGCCGCCCCCGCGGCAAGCAAGGGGAGATCTACTCCTGCTCCTGCCTGGACGACATCGCAGGAGAATTTCATCTCCTTCAAGCCCCGGCAGAGATTGAGCACCGTCCCCCTGATCCCTCCATCCTGGACCAGGAGATTGGTTCCCCTTCCCATGACCAAGAGAGGCTCCCCAGCTTTGCTTGCCTCCCCCAAGATCTCCTTCAAGTCTTCTAAACTCTGGGGAAAGACCATCAGATCGCAGGGGCCCCCGACCTTCAAGTAGGTATGATGAGCAAGAGGCTCATCACCAAAGGCGGCACCCTTCCACCTCTCCTTCACCCAGGATCTAAATGCTTCCCTGCCCAATGGTCGCCAATTGGCTCAGAGGCTTCCGCCCTCGGTCTCTAACCTCCCCGCCAACTCCTCTCCTACTCTCCAGATGTCTCCCGCCCCCAAGGTCAGCACCAGGTCTCCCTCTTCGATCAAACCCATCGCCAGATCGCAGATCTTTCCCTTCTCCCTCACAAAATATGCCTCTTTGTGGCCGCGTTCTCTGACCCCCTGGACAATAAGGGATCCACTGATTCCGGGGATGGCCTCCTCTCCAGCCGGATAGATCTCTGTGACAATGAGCACATCCGCTTGATGAAAGGCGCGGTAGAACTCGGGTAGGAGGAAGTGGGTGCGGGTGTAGCGATGGGGTTGGAATATCACCACCAATCGCCGATCGAAGGAATCTTTGGCTGCCTTGAGGGTCGCCAGTATCTCCGCGGGATGGTGGCCGTAGTCGTCAACCAGCATCACATCTTGGGCAAATATTCCCTTCACCTGGAAGCGGCGGGCCACCCCACTAAACTCCTGTAACGCCTCCCGGATGATAGGGAAGTCTATTTCCAGCTCCAGGCCTACCGCGACCGCTGCGAGGGCATTGAGCACATTGTGCAATCCCGGACCCTGAAGGGAGACCTTCCCCAGGAATTGATTGTGCGACAAAACCTCGAAGCTGGCGTTGAGGTTGATCAGCCGGATCCCCCGCGCGGTGAGGTCTGCCTGAGAATGCAGGCCATAGGTGACAAAGCGCTTTTCAATCGCAGGCAGGATTTCCTGGATGTTCACCTGGTCCAAACAGAGCACGGCTGCCCCGTAGAAGGGCACCTTATTCACAAACTGTATGAAGGTGGACTTGATATGATCGAGGTCTCGATAGAAATCCAGGTGCTCCTCGTCGATGGTCGTCACCACCGCGATGGTGGGCGAGAGTTTGAGGAAGGAGCCATCGCTCTCATCGGCCTCGGCCACAAGAAAGTCCCCCTTGCCTAATCGCGCATTGAACCCCAGGCTGTTCAGCCTTCCCCCAATGACAATGGTAGGATCCAATCCTGCCTTGGCCAAGATGCCAGAGATCATAGAGGTGGTGGTGGTCTTCCCATGGGTCCCTGCCACCGCGATCCCGTACTTCATGCGCATAAGCTCCGCCAGCATTTCCGCCCGGGGGATAATGGGAATCAGCCTTTCCTGGGCGGCCAGCAGCTCCGCATTGTTGGGGGCAACCGCGGAGGAGCGCACCACCACATCCGCACCCTCGACCTGTGAGGCATCGTGACCGATGTAAACCCGGATGCCCAGGGATTCGAGGTGCACCGTGTTCTCGGAAACCCTGAGATCAGATCCAGAAACCCGGTAACCGAGGTTTGCCAGGACCTCGGCAATCCCGGACATCCCCACCCCCCCGATCCCCACGAAATGGATTTGCTGCACCTTCCTCAACATCGATTGACCCTCAGTGCTCTTGCCAAGCCAGCCCAGCCATCCTCAACACTTTCTGCCCTCTTCTCTCGCTCCACCCTTCCCCTCAAACTTCTCAACCTCCCTTGCATCAAGAACGGCTTGCCATTCTTGAAACCAAATCAGCAATCTGATCGTCGGCATCGATCCTCGCCAAGGATTTCGCCTTGCTGCCCATGAGCTCCCTGCCTTGAGGATCCCGCAAGGCCTCTTCCACCAGCCGGGCCAGGATGTTACCGTTAAAATCCTGGTCAAGGATGAGCTGCGCGGCGCCCAGTCGAACCAAGGCCTCCGCATTGTGCCTTTGGTGATCGTTCGCGGCATAAGGATAAGGGACAAGGAGGGAGGGTTTTCCCAATGCCACTAGCTCGGCAATCGTGGTGGCCCCTGCGCGGCAGAGGACCAGATCGGCCAGGGCATAGGCAGAGGCCATCTCCTGGATGAAAGGACATACCCTGCCCTGGAGATGGCTCCGAGCCAAGCCCTCTTCCACCTGCAAGAGATCCCTCTCACCACTTGCGTGTAGAAACTGGATCTGCTCTCGCAAGGGCACCAGATAGGGCAAGGCCTCCAACAGGGCAAGATTAATCTTAGATGCCCCTTGTGATCCCCCGAAGCTGAGCAGGGTGAACCGATGCGGGCTCAGGTCAAATCGGCGGGCAGCCTCCTCACGGTCGCCGGTCAGGATCTCCCGACGAATGGGATTTCCGGTAAGGGTCATCTTCTTTCTTCCGCTCGCAAAATGGGCCGCACTCTCGGGAAAGGAGTAAGCGATCTGTCTGACCAAAGGAGCCAAGGCTCGATTCGTCCATCCCGGAAAGCAATTCTGTTCATGGACCAGGGTAGGGATCCCCCTCATGGCTGAAAGCAGAAGCAGTGGACCAGAGACATACCCCCCGACCCCCACGGCTACATCGGGATGGACCTGAGAGAGAATGATCCAACTGCGCAAGAAGGCCTGGGGCAAGAGGGCAAGGGATCCCATCAGCTTGGCCGCTTTCTTCCCCTTGAGGCCCCGGATTTGTACCTGGTGCAGAGGAAACCCTGATGCCTTGAAGTAATCCGTCTCCAGCCCTCCTCCAGTGCCCACGAACTCAACCTGTGCGTCCGGGGTCCTCCTTCGCAGGGCGCGAGCAATGGCCAGCCCCGGAAAGATGTGTCCTCCCGTCCCCCCCGCCGCAATGAGAATCCTCACCGCACCCTTGACCCCGCGTGATGGGAGATGTTCAAAAGGATCCCTATCCCCATGAGGGTGAGGACCAGGGAGGATCCGCCAAAGCTGACCAAGGGGAGAGGGAGGCCAGTGGTGGGAAGGAGCCCGACCACCATTCCCACATTGATCGCCGCCTGCGATACGATGAGAATCGTAATCCCTATGGCGGCAAAGCGTCCAAAGGGGTCAGGGGCCTGCAGCGCAATGCGCGTGCCCCTCCAGAGGATGATTCCAAAAAGCAGGACGACCAATGAGGTGCCCAGGAATCCGATCTCCTCACCGACGATGGCAAAGATGAAATCGGTGTGAGGTTCGGGAAGGTAGAAGAGTTTCTGCATCCCATCTCCCAATCCCCGTCCCAGAAGGCCTCCCGGTCCTAAAGCATAAAATGATTGCTTGATCTGATATTTCGCACCCTCCGGCACACGGGAAGGGTCGATGAGAGTCAGGAGGCGCGAGCGAGCATGAGAGAAGTGCATCATCACCAGGAACAGGAGGGGCATAGATCCCGCACCCAGCAGCAAGAGGTGGGAGATGCGTACCCCGCCCACAAAATAGATCATCATCGCCACGATCAACAGCACCACGACATTGCCCAGGTTCGGCTGGAGCAGAATGGGGAGAATGATCACCGCGGCCGCTGCCAACAGGGGCAATAGGCCATGGGTGAATTCCTGAACCCGGGACCCCTTCTTAGCCATGAGATGAGATAGAAAGAGGACCAGGGAGATCTTGGCCAGCTCGGCGGGTTGAAAGGAGAGACCGAACACCGAAAGCCATCTCCGCGCACCATTTGCCTTGACGCCAAGTTGGGGAATGAGGACCAAGGTCAAGAAGAGCAGGGAGAGGAGGAAGAGGGGGAAGGCCAATCTCTGCCAGCCCCGATAATCACAACTCATCATCCAGATCATGATCAGGATCCCCAGAAAGGCCCATACCAACTGCCGTTTCAGGAAGAAATAGGAATCCCCGAACTTCTCCTGGGCACGGATCGCCGAGGAACTGTAAATCATCAGGATGCCCAGGGCGATCAGCACCAGGGTGATGGTGAAGATCAACTTGTCGAAGGAGAGACCCTTAAACATGGCCAGGACCTTGATCCCCTCGTCCATTCAGGCGCCGCACCTCATCCTTAAAGACCCTTCCCCGCTCCTCAAAATTGGCAAACATATCGAAGCTGGCACAGGCAGGAGAGAGGAGGACCACATCTCCCCTCTCCGCCAGTGAGGATGCCTGGCGTACCGCATCGCCCATATTGGCCGCCTCGAAGACCGGGGCCGATCCCTCGACCGCCGCCCGGATCTTTTCCTTTGACTCTCCCAACAGGATGAAGGCCTTGACGCGCCCTCGCGCCATCGAAGCCAAGGGGGCAAAATCGCCCTCCTTGTTCTTCCCCCCGGCAATAAGAATGATGGGAGAGTTGAAGCCCTCCAGGGATTTCAACACCGCCCCCACATTGGTCCCCTTGGAATCGTTCACGAATTGAATTCCATCCCTCTCCAGGACCCACTCCAGCCGATGCTCTAAGCCGGGAAATTCCCTGAGGGCCTTCTTGATGGCCTTCGGCTCCAGCCCAAGGAGCGAGGCGGCGATCGTGGCCGCCATGGCATTCTCCAGGTTATGCACGCCTTTGATCGCGATCTCCGCGGCGTGACAGATCTGCCGAACCTGGCCCCTCCAGCGAAAAAGAAGGCTTCCGCCGTTCAGATAGCAGCCCTCATCGACTGGTCCATTGCGGCTGAAAAAGAGGCGCTGGGCCTTGATCTCGGAGGAGAGGGAAATGGTGAGGGGATCCTCGGCATTCAGGACAGCGAAGTCCTCCTCCCGCTGATTTTCAAAGATCCGGGCCTTGGCCCGCGCATAGGCCATCAAGTCGGGGTATCGATCCAGATGATCAGGGGTGATATTGAGCAGCAGGCCGATGTGGCACCGAAAGGTCTCAATCGTCTCCAGCTGGAAGCTCGAGAGTTCGGTCACGATAACATGCTGGGGGGGGAGGCCACGAACCACCTCGCACAGGGGAGTCCCTATGTTGCCTGCGACCAGGACTGGCCTTCCTCCCTCTTTCAACATCTCCCCGATCAAGCTAACCGTGGTGCTCTTCCCATTGCTCCCGGTGACGCCCACGAAGGTAGCAGAGGTGAAGAGGGAGGCCAGCTCTACCTCCCCGATAATCCGCACCCCTGCGCGCTGGGTCTCCCTCAAAACCGGAAGCGCCAACGGCACGCCGGGGCTGATGACGATCATGTCTGCTCCCAACAGGCTCTCCTGGCGATGACCCCCAAACTCGAACTCCACCCCCAAATCCTCGAGGGGAGAGAGATCCCCTTCGATCTTCTCCCGGGGCTGGGCCTCACTCACCTTTACCCTGGCGCCGGCTTCCACCAGAAGGCGCGCCGCGGCCCTGCCGCTTCGTGCCAATCCCATCACCATAATCTTCTTGCCTCGAAGGTTTTCCAAGGGCTATCTCAGCTTCAGGGTGGTAAGGGAGATCAAAGCGAAGATGAAGGAGATAATCCAAAAACGCACTATGATCTTGGGCTCCCTCAACCCATTCAACTCGAAGTGATGATGGATCGGGGCCATCCGAAAAACCCTTCTTCCCGTCGTTCGGAATGAGAAGACCTGAAGGATGACGGATATGGCCTCGATCACGAAGACCCCACCCACAATCATCAGAAGCAGCTCGGATTTGATGATCACCGCCACAGTCCCCAGGGCCGCCCCCAGGGCCAGGGAGCCCACATCTCCCATGAAAATCTGGGCGGGATAGGCATTGAACCACAGAAAACCAATGCTAGCGCCTACCATGGCCCCACAAAAGACCGTCACTTCGCTGGCTCCCCGAACGAAGATAATCTGCAGGTACTTGGCCACCGAGGCGTGCCCCGCCAGGTAAGACATAAGGGTGTAGGTGGCGGAGGCCATGAGAAACAGCCCGATCGCCAGGCCATCCAAGCCATCTGCGAGATTCACGGCATTGGAAGTAGAAACGATCACCCCCATGACCAAGATAATATAGAACCACCCCAGGTCGGGGAGCCACATCTTGAAGAAGGGGATAGCCAGCCTGCTGAAACTCATGCCGGTCGGCCAGAGGCACAGATAAAGCCCCACGGAGAGGCCAAGCAGGATTTGCCAGAAGATCTTGTAGCGGGCGGGCAACCCCTGACTGTTCTTGCGGGTGAGCTTCAAGAAATCATCGAAGAATCCCAGCCCCCCGATCCCCAGAAGGGAGAAGAGGCACAACCACACGAAGCGATTCCCCAGATCCGCCCAGAGAAGGGTGGAGACCACAATAGACAACAGGATCAGAATGCCTCCCATGGTGGGAGTCTCTGCCTTGGAGAGGTGGCTTTGGGGACCATCCGGACGGATCTGCTGCTGAATCTGATATTGCCTCAGCTTCTTAATGAGGGAGGGGCCTGCCAGCAGACTGATGAGGAAAGCGGTGAAGATGGCGCCTCCCGTGCGGAAGGTCACATAGCGGAACACATTGAAGACGATCAGATACTTATGCAGAGGGAAGAGCAGGTGATAAAGCATGACTAATTAAGGCCCTCCAACACCTTCTCCATCTTCATGGCCCGCGAACCCTTGAGCAAAACCCAATCCTTAGGCCTGAGGTTTTGCCTCAGGGCAAGGGAGGCCTCATTCTGATCCTGGCAGATGAAGATGGGAGCAGAAAACCCATTCCTCTGCGCCTCCTCGGCGAGGGCACCGGTGTGCGGCCCCACCGCAATCAGGGCTCCCACATTATTGTAAGACGCCAGAATCGCCCCGATCTCCCGGTGCAGGCGCTCCCCCTGAGATCCAAGCTCGAGCATATCTCCCAGCACCAGGATGCCCCGGGCCTCCCCCTTCATCTCGAAAAAGGTCCCCAGGGAGGCCCTCATGGAAACGGGATTGGCATTATAGGCATCGTTGATCAGCACGGCCTCCCCGGGCAAGAGGACCTTCTCCATTCTCATGGGTGGCTGCCGGATCGCACTCAGGTCCTCCCCAACCTCCTGGAGGGAAAGGCCAGCCATGACCCCGATGGCCGCTGCTGCCAGGACATTATAGAGATTATGCCAACCCCACACCGAGAGGTGGACCGGGGCCTCTTGGGGGCCATAGCGAAGCTGAAAGTCCGTTCCCTCCTTGCCGACCACAATCCCGCTTGCCCACAGATCCCATTCGGCAGAGAGTCCGTAGGTAAAGCACCTTCCGCGGACCCCTCTCATCAGGGTCTTCAGATATGGATCTTCCCCATTCAGGATACAGGTTTTCTCGGCCCCCAGGAATTCTAACATCTCTGCCTTAGCGGCCAAAACCCCCTCCAGGGACCCCAGGAATTCAAGGTGGGCGGCCCCGATATTGGTGATCAGCCCGATGTCGGGTTGACAGATCTGGCTGAGGCGACGGATCTCCCCCCTGGCACTCGTCCCCAATTCCGCCACCACCATTTGATGGTCCTGGCGAATTTGCAGGAGGGTTAGGGGCAAACCGATCAGATTATTGAAGCTGCCGGGGGAGGAGAGGACCCGATAACGCCGGCCAAGGAGGAGGGTGGCCCACTCCTTGGTGGTCGTCTTTCCAGCGCTTCCGGTGACGGCCACCAGGGGAACAGGATGAAGCCTGCGCCAGAGGGAGGCGATCTCTCCCAGGGCAGAGAGCGTGTCCTCCACCTCCAGGAGCCCAGCGGCCTGATCGACCTTGAGTCCTTCGATCGAGGAGACAACGGCCCCTATGGCCCCTCTGCGAAGGGCCTCCAGGACAAAATGGTGGCCATCAAAGTTCGGGCCGGGGAGGGCAATGAACAGGTCTCCCGGCCTCAGCGTGCGCGTGTCAGTAGAGAAGCTCTGGACATGCATCTCCGGATCTCCCCGGCGAAGTCTGCCTCCAGTGGCCTCCAGTATCTCTCCCCAAGTGAGATAGTCTCTCATCCTTCTGCCCTCAGCTTCTTTCGAATACAGGCACCTGCCACTTCCCGATCGTCAAAGGGAATCCTTCCCTCTTTCAGGATCTGATAGGCTTCGTGTCCTTTCCCGGAAATGACCACGAGATCCTCGTCTTGAGCCATCTGGACGGCCTTCGCGACGGCCTCCTGCCGGTCGATTATTTTATCATAGTTGTCCTTGCCTGGATATGCCTTTTTCACCCCCTCCTCGATCTCCGAGATGATCGTCGCCGGGTCTTCACTTCGGGGGTTATCTGAGGTGATGATGAAATACTCGCTGTAGCGGGCCGCTACCTCGCCCATGATCGGCCTCTTCGCTCGATCGCGATCCCCACCGCATCCGAAAACCGTAATCAGCCTCCCTTCGCAGAGGTCCTTCGCTGCCTTTAGCGTCCTCTCCAGCGCGTCCCCGGTATGTGCGTAGTCCACCACCACCGTGAACCTCTGGCCCTCCTCGATCCTTTCCCATCTTCCCGGCACGCGCCGAACCATCGCGATCCCTTCCGCGATCTCCGAGGGAGACAGCCCGCCCCAAACGCCAGCACCAGCCGCTGCCAGGATATTGTAAACATTGTGCTCCCCGATCAGGGAAGATCGAATGATGATGGGTCCGCGGGGACTCTCGATGTGCATGCGAATGCCTTTACTCGACAGGTCGAGGCCGGAGCCCCTGATCTGTCCTTTCTCTCCCAGGCCATAACCCCAGGCCTCAGTGGGAGTGACTTGCAGGAACTGCTCGGCAAAGGCATCGTCCAGGTTGATGAGCGCCATCTTGCGGGTCCCCTTTTCGCTCCCCTTCCCCAACTGCGAAAAGAGGCGAAGCTTGGCTCGCAAGTAGTGGTCCAGGTCCTGGTGGAAATCGAGATGATCAAGGGTCAGATTGGTGAAGATTGCCAGGTCGAACTCACAGCCGGACACCCTCTTGAGTTCCAGTGAGTGGGAGGACACCTCCATCACCGCGATATCAATCCCTGCCGCCACCATCTCCCCCAACACCCTCTGCAAATCCAACGATTCGGGGGTCGTCCTCTCCGCCACCTGCTCTCGCCCCCCAAAGCGGTAGTTGATGGTGCCGATCACCCCGACTCGCCGACCTGCCCGGGAAAACAGGGACTCAATGAGAAAGGTAGTAGTCGTCTTTCCATTGGTCCCGGTCACCCCGATGAGGCGAAGTCTCCGCGAGGGATGATGGTAGAAATTGGCCGCCATTTGGGCTAAAGCCAGGCGAGAGTCCGATACCTTGAGCAGGGTTACCCCGGGGGGAAGGGGGGAGAGCTTGGGGTCAGATTCCACTACCAGAGCCGATGCACCGCCTGTCAGGGCTGAGTGGACAAAATCGTGACCATCGCGGCAAAATCCCCGGATGGCCACGAAGAGAGATCCAGGTCTCACCTGGCGCGAATCATAGTGAAGAGAGGCGATCTCTCGTTCCACCTCCCCGGCCAAGCGGACATACTCAACGCCCTCAATCAGCTCTCGCAGCCTCATTTACCTTATCCCCGGCTATCAAGGAGGCACTCCCCGCTGAGGGCCGCATCTCCAAGTACTGAAGGGATTCCTTGGCAACCTCCGCAAAAACTGGAGCGGCAAGGGTCCCTCCCCAGGACCCGACCTTGGGCTCATCAATCGTCACCAGAATAGCAAGTCTGGGGGATTGCGCGGGGACGAAGCCTACGAAGGAAGCCACCACCTTATGATGAGAATACTCGCCGGTCTTCCCTTCCAGCTTTTGAGCCGTACCCGTCTTTCCCGCCACAGCAAATCCGGGAATGGCCGCATTCTTCCCCGAGCCATTCTCCACCACCTTGGTCAGAATGTCCGTCAGGGTGGAAGCGGTGGCCAGGGAGATGACCCGCCGCAGGACTTGAGGTGCATTCTCCCGCAGGATCTCGCCATGGGGACCCCGAATGCTCGCCACGACATAAGGATGCATTAGGTTCCCCCCGTTGGCGATGGCACAGAACGCCGTCAACAGTTGCAGGGGGGTCACGGAGATCTCCTGGCCGATTGAGATAGCCCCCAGCGAGATGGATGACCAATCCCGAGGATTCCTCAGGATGCCCTGCGCCTCCCCGGGAAGCTCGATTCCTGTTCGAGCACCGAAGCCGAAGCTGCGGATGTAGTCATAAAAGCGCTCCTTTCCCAACCTGGAACCGGCCTTGATCGCCCCCACATTACTGGAGTTCTCCAGGACCTGGGAAAAGGTAAGCCATCCATATTTCTTGTAGTCGCGGATATACACCCCACACAGATTGATCCCGCCCATTTCGCAGTAGATCCTCTGCTCCGGTCCCATGATCCCCTCCTCCAGAACCCCGGCGGCCATGACGACCTTAAAGGTGGATCCGGGCTCATAGCAGTCGGTGATGGCCCGATTGCGCCGAAAGGTCGGGGGGTAGTTTCGGAAACGGTTGGGGTTGAAAGTGGGGCGATCGGCCATGGCCAAGACCTGGCCCGTCTGGGGGTCCATGACGACGATGCATCCGGCCTTCGCCTTGCTGCTGTTCACGCCCTTCTCCAGGGCCCGTTCGGCGAAGTACTGGATGACCTCATCGATGGTGAGGGTGAGATTGCAGCTCTCCAGGCTCACATCGGCCTCGGCCTCCCGAAAGGCGATCCTGCCCAAGGCATCGTAATATCCGAGCGGGGATTGGGGCGATTCCCCCAGATAGGTATCGTAGCCATATTCCAGGCCTTCCAGACCCCTATCATCGAGGCCCACAAACCCCAGAAGGTGGGAGGCCAATTCCTGCTTCGGGTAGTAACGCTTGTTTTCTTCCAAGGAAAAGACGCCCGGAAGCTTCAATTCGGCAAGGCCCTTGGCGCGGTCCGGATCGATTTTCCGCTTGATCCAGACAAAGGGCTTTCGGCTCTGTAACTTCTTGGAGACCTCGCTGCTCGACATATCCAAGAGGGAGGAAAGCTTGGCGGAGGTCCGGGAGACATCCTCCACCAAAGAGGGGTGAGCAAATAAGGAGTAAGACCGCAGCGACACGGCGAGTTCCTTTCCATTGCGATCCAGGATGCTCCCTCGCCTGGAGGATAAGGGGATCTGTCGCTGCTGTTGTCGGATGGCATCGGCAGTGAGGTGCTTGTGCTGCCTGATCTGGAGGTCAAAAAGCCGAAGGAGGATGACCATGAGGATGGTGGCCAGCGACAGGAAGAGGAAGAACATCCTCATTCTCATCGCCTTTGAATCCAATGCTGTGCAGCCAGAATCCTCTCGCATGCCACCCATCCCTTAAGGAGCCTTCTGGTTCGATTGATTCTCCCCGGAAAAGAGGATGATCTGTGAAGGAGCGGGATCCACCATCCTGAGCCTTTTGCGAGCAATTTCGTCAATCCGCGCTAATGACTTTAGTTGCGCGATCTTAACGGTCAGCTCCTTCTCTTCTTGCGTCAAAGCGGAAAGCTCGGCATTGAGGCGTTCCACTTCGTACCCGATGCGAATCACCTGAATATGCTGCCAGACATAAGAAAGGGCCCCCACCAAGATGATGAGGGTGGTCAGCAAAATGGCCCATAGCTCCTTTGCCCGCCTCGCCTTTTCCCGCCCGGCAGGGGCAGAGACTGACTGAACCCGGGGCAAGAGCCCCGCCCTGGAAGGGTCCCGTGGCAGCGATTCAAACCTGACCCGCTTGGCCCTCATATCCTCTCCGCAACCCTCAACTTCGCGCTACGGGAGTGGGGATTGGCCGCAATCTCTCTCTCGGTGGGGGTGATGGGCTTCTTCGAAAGGACCAGAACCTTGGGCTGACTGGGACAGGGGGAAGCCGGAGCAAAGGGAGGCTCGGGCTGTCTGCTTAGGCTGACTAGGGTCTGTTTGACGATGCGATCCTCCAGGGAATGATAGCTGATGATTGTACATCTCCCTCCGGGCCTCAGAAGATCTATGCCCATTCGAATGGCGCTCTCCAGGCCTTCCAATTCCTGATTGACCGCGATGCGCAAAGCCTGGAAGGTCCGGGTCGCCGGATGGATGCGGAAGCGACGAGATTTGGGGGGAATCGCTCCCTGGACGACCTCTGCCAGCTGCCGAGTGCTCCTTATTCTCTCCCGCTTACGGGACTGGACGATCCTCCTGGCGATGCGACGGCCAAAGCGCTCCTCACCAAATTTCCACAGCAAATCGGCCAGCTCTCTCTCCGAGAGGTGATTCACCAAATCATCCGCCATCAGGTTCAAGCGTTGATCCATCCGCATGTCCAACGGTCCATCGCGAGAAAAGGCAAATCCCCTCTCGCTTAACTCCAACTGCAGGGCCGAAAGGCCCAGGTCAAAGAGGAGACCGTCTAACCCAGAGATCTCCCGCTCTTCTTCGATCTCTCTTAGGTGTTTAAAGCTTTCGTGGATCAGAACCGCTCTGCTTCCAAAGGCTTGAAGGCGAGACCGGGCCCGTTCCAGTGCGTCCAGATCCCAATCGAGACCATAGAGAATCCCATCGGGGTTACTTTGTCTCAGGATTTCTTCCGCGTGTCCACCCAATCCTACGGTCGCGTCCAGATAGCGACCACCAGGTCCTGGCTTGAGCCAATATAGGACCTCTTGCGAAAGAACCGGGATATGAACGATCTCAGGTCGGCCGCACCCCATAACAGAAGGCCTCTGGCCTCAGCTACGATCGAGGCCGGGGAGAAACCCTCGCGCGCCTTTCTTCAAATCCCCAATTCTACAAGCTTTGAGGCAACTTCCTCAAAGGTACCAGCAGAACGGGCCATGAAGTCTTCCCATGATTCCTTGTCCCAAATCTCTATCTTGTTCAAGAGCCCCAGCAAGACGACCTCTCGATCTAATTGGGCTCGCTCGCGCATCTGGGGGGGAATCAGAATCCGACCCTGCGGGTCCAAAGGTACTTCGGTGGCACTGGAATAGAAAAGGCGGAGGAAGTTGCGCACATCCTTCTGAATCATGGAGAGCTGCTTCATCTTCTCCTCCAGCACTCTCCATTCGTCCTTCGGATATGCGGTCAGGCAGGAATCAAAATCGGTGAGGACGAGCTCGTTCTCCCCTTTGGCAGAGAGAAGCTCTCGGAATTTGGAAGGAATGCTCAGGCGACCCTTTTCGTCGATTGTATGTTCAAATCTTCCCCGGAACACTTAACGCCCCTCTCCCCATTTTTCCCCACTTTATCCCACTTATGGGGCGAAATATATATAGGGTGCAAGGGGCTTGTCAAGTCATTTCTTGCCAATTTCAAAAAAAATCCCCTTCAAACCGTCACCACCAAGTTGTCAATCAGCCTTGCCTCTCCAAACCTTACAGCCAGGGCGAGCAGGACCTTGCCTTCCACCTTCTCTATCCCCTCCAACGATTCCGCGTCCACCAGGGCTACATAGTCGATCCGGGCCGTGGGCATGGAGGCGATCATCCTGCTCATCCCCTCTCGAATGCGCTGGGCTTCTCGATCCCCCTTCCGGATCGCCTCCTCCGCCCAGCGAAGGGCACGAAAGAGAACGGCCGCCTCCTGCCGTTCCTGCCCACTGAGATAGGCATTGCGGGAACTCATCGCCAGCTCATCTGCCTCGCGAACTATGGGGAGGATGACCAATTCGATGTCCCAATTCAGGTCGGCCACCATACGGCCAATGATCATCGCCTGCTGCGCATCCTTCTGGCCGAAATAGGCCCGATTGGGCATGGTCAGGTGAAAGAGCTTAGCCACCACGGTAGTCACCCCTCGGAAGTGCCCGGGTCGAGAGGCTCCGCAGAGCTTGTCGCTCAGCCCCTCCACCAAGACATAGGTGCTGAACCCTTTGGGATAAAAGGCCTCCGGGGAAGGGACAAAGAGGTAATCCACCCCCAAGGAGGAGGCCTTGGCTTTATCTCCCTCCAGATCCCTGGGGTACCCACGATAGTCCTCTGAGGGCCCAAATTGGATGGGATTGACGAAGAGGCTGACAATCACCACCTCATCCCTCTTCCGGGATTCTCGGATCAGGGAGAGATGCCCCTCATGATAGGCCCCCATCGTGGGGACCAGTCCGATCGCTTTCCCCGCCTGCCGGAGACCAAGGCAGATCGCCCGCATCTCCTCAACCTTCTCCATGGTCTGCATGGATCTTCCCACCCCCCCCCAAAAAAAACAGCCCCTCGG
>Ga0315285_10002576_pt1 | contig 18923 bp, 17 predicted proteins | sample YL17G09_36_MG_FD_203698 | JGI IMG/M metagenome (GOLD analysis project Ga0315285, IMG submission 203698) | Sediment microbial communities from Yellowstone Lake, YNP, Wyoming, USA - YL17G09_36 | ecosystem: Environmental > Aquatic > Freshwater > Lake > Sediment | place: USA: Wyoming | collected...
AAGTGTAACTCTCTTGCGCAATTCTCGGATTTGTTCCGGGGTCATTTTGCTACGAATTTTTGACAGGGGGGACTGCAGGGTATCGATGCGTATGGTTTCAATAGGAACGAAACGGCTAAGGTCCCGGTATTCGTTCATCGAATGAATGCCTGCTACGAATATGGGAAAGTTCAGAGCGAATTCGCTGAATCCCATATTTGCTGTCCCCATGGTGGAGATTGACCCCTGACCTGTGTTGCGGACATTGGATAGGATATTGTTAACTGCCTCCCCTTGACGATTCGATCCGGCGCGATTCGACTGTTCGAACTCGTCCATACACAACCTGAGTTTGCTCCCTTGCATCAAACCGCGTATACCAGCCCACGAATAGCTGTCGACGTACTCTGCTGCTTCGCATAGGTAATACCCAGACGGGTCTCTATTACGGTAGAGAAAGGACATGAGCGCTGATTTTCCAGAGTGGGACGGTCCCTTCAAGCGTAGCATGGTCATTGTCGGAAAGGCGCTAGCAACAGTCGTGTAGAGTAGGTCGGCGGCTAAAAATTGCTGCGAGATCCCATTTTCTTTACCCTCCAGTATCCAACTATCTAGCAAGTCTACGACAGTTTCAAAGATTTCTTTGAGATCGTACCCCTTCCCCTCGTAAAGATCGTCTGGAGTATTTATAAATTCACTCCAGCGTTTGGTCCCAGGAGAAAATAGGACATGTCGTTTACCAGTATCGAGTTTGGGGGTCTCCATCTCGGAGAAAATCATTTCGTTGTCGATATTCTCTCCCTTGATAAGGGATCGTCCGTTTGATACGTAAATGTTGTTATCCACACAGTGGACACCACGTTTTAGCTCCTCTACCCGAGCTCTGGGGGTTGCACATAAATTTACTGTTTCTATAGATTGCTGGAAGCACAGGTTCCGTAACTTGGTGACAGTTTCATACGTCTTGGGTATCGGGATTCCATCTTTATTCACTTTGAAACCCACACTTATCGGTTCGCCAAGTTTTCGAAAATAGTCATCGAGTGTAAAACCTCGGTCTCTCTGCAATTCGGTACGCCCGCGATCATTTCCTTTTCCAATAGGGAAGGTAAGGATTTCTTTGGTGGGCAGACTATACATGACGAATTGGCGGGATGGCCCATTGTCTTCAAAGTAAAGAGGTAGGTACCGTTCGCCCATATCGCGCGCAACTTTGATGACGAAACTCTCGATGGAATCGTCTTCAAAGGTGGCTTGAAGCCCGGGGATCAAACTCGTGTCAACCCCTTGTTCCTTTTGCACTCGTTGCAAGAACGCCGAGCGGTCTGAATCGAACAAGCACTTGGATACGTTTGATACGCGATCGAGGCGGGTTACATCATCGACATCGATGATCTGATACGACAGGACATCGTAAGCCCAGTCAGATTTGGACAGCAGGTTGTTTTGCACTATCTCCCAGAACGGAGCGAATCCGAATTTGCCAACAGCCTCCTCTGGGTCAACCCGTTCGTCGATAGTCTTGGGCCAGTTGAGAACTCGGCTTGCATTTGGACTTTTTCGCAGAATGCTTTGAGCCCAGGCAATTCCACCGCCATCGTTGTCGGGTAATAGTTGCAAATTCTTAATGCCAAAGTCTGCCAGCCAACCTAGGCTGGTTTCAAAGTTTCCGCCTGTAGCCACGACGCATAGGTCGTGCCCACACGCCTGACTGTGGGAGTATAGGGACAGAGCATCAAACTCACCTTCGACTGTGTAAACCGGGGTGTCTTGCAGATTACCAAGTAAATGAACGAAGGTGTTTAGTCCAAACAGACCTTCCATCCGTTCAGAGAACTCGTCCGGTAAGATTCGAAACGTTTTGGAAAACGGCTCTCGAATTTTTATATGCCCGACGGTGGTGGGGGAACTGAACGGGAACAATGCTACATGTCCGATTGAGTGGAACGCTTTTTCTGGGTACAGATACGCGTTAATCATTGGGAGAAGATGGCCAACTTTGTTGTGCGCTAGTAGGTTGAGCATCTTACCCGCAGGGGGGACGATTCCAATCGGCCACATTTGACTGGTTGAGAAGTCCAGGTTTCTGGACTGCAACCAATTGATCGACTTCTCGGCATAGGGTTCCGTTTTGATGAGTTGCTCTCGGAATTCCATGCTGCAGGCTCTGAAGATCGCCATCTTCATATCGTTGTGATCTTTGATAGCCTGAATTTTTTCTGAGATTTTACTTGGGAATTTTATTTGAAAGCGAAGGGCTATATCGCCGACAACGTTGACTGTACTGTAACCAGAGAGTTTTCGGTAAAAATCTAACGGGTTCCACTCACGATACCCACAACCGTGACAATGAACAAACCCTTTATCAATTTGTACATCCATTGAGGGGTTTGATTCTTGGTGTTCCAGACACAGACCACGGATTGTATCGCCTGATTTTTTCCATTTGCCATCTGGCTTAAACTCGCAAGCTACACTGAACCAATTGTCTGTGCCGATTTTTGCCCAAAGACCTTTCAGAAACTCCCGGCTCAGTGCCGCATGTTTCTTGGAAGACTTGGGATTCACGTTTAATTCCCTCCTTTAAGTGGGCAAAGGTGAAGGTAGCCACAGTATTGACACAACCAGCTCTTTACCGGCTGACCTGTATGAGCCCGTTCCGCACTCTCGTTGAGATACGAAAAGAACCAAGGGACCAGGTCACTTTCGATAGTTAATCGCGACAGCATGGGTAGCCACGAGATGTGGTCATGCTGTATAAAATTAAAGGCCATCTGCACACCTTGCAGCTCAGGGAACTTTGTTAAGGCTCCAAGCGCGTAAAGTTTATGCTGATGGCCATACTTTTCGATGACCTGCGGGGTCTCCATCTTTTCCCCACTCTTGTGGTCAATGACAATCAAATAATTGTCCGGAGTCTTGAGAGCTAAGTCCCAGATGCCTTTGAATATTTCGTCTTTGCCGTTGTAAGGTGTTTCTTTCAGGTCGTCAGAAAAACTGAACTCGTGCTCTATGAATTCTTCAGAAATACCGTGGCGAGTTTTATAAACTTTAATCTTTTCGGTAAAAGCTCGAATATTGTGAAGATAGCTCATAGCTTCTTCGGTCTCGACACTGGTGAGCCTCTCAATCATACTTATTTTTACCAATGTCTGATAGAGTTTGTCCTCTGGTACACCTCGTAAAAAAGCTTCAAGCATTTTATGAACGGCTTTTCCAATTCTGGAGGCGGTCCCTTTTGGTTGAGGTATTTCACGTATTCGTTTCTGGTATTTCAGTTGAAAGCTAAACGGACAATTTTTCGCGAGTGCGGCTTTGCTCATAGACCAGGGTTTCATTGAACGAACTGCATCGGATAGTTGCATTCGTTTAGCCTCCAGCAAAGACAGGAATGCCCGGGCTGTCTGTCCAACACAACCCGGGCATTCCTGATTCGTTAACTACAGGTTGGCGAAGTCCTTCATGTTCGTTGCTGGAGTCCCGGTCCCATTTCCTGCCATTGCGTTGGCAACTACGGCAGAGTTCTCAGCGAGCTTTGTAGTCAGATCGTACTTCATGGCTAGCCGCGCTTTCTTCAGAGCTTTGTTCAGTGCGGCGCCTGCGAAGTGGATTTCTTTTGGGGTCGATCCGGTGAAGACCGTGGTTGCTACGTAGTAGTTACCCTTGGGCCCCTTGACCTCTTCAGTGTTGAGGTCGTAGAAACGTGTCCAGAGATTCTCCCCGGAGCTCATGCACTGACTGATGATGTTGCGCCCAGCCTTGGCACTCGCGCCCGAGTATCCGATCTTGAACATCTTCCCGAAATCCGGGGTGACGAACAAGAAGTGAAGAAAATCGTTGCATTCTTGCCGCTGCTTGTCTCTCCAGGGACGATCTAGACACGTAGCGCATTCCAGCCCATTGATGCTGTGTTCCTTGTCTTCGGAAATGCAAAGCTCCTTGTCGGTACCTTGCCCGAATTTCATGCGATTTTCCCAGGTGAAAATGGGGATGAGTTTCAGCGGCCTATCGTAAATCTCTCCGGTGTCGGCCGAGTAGAGGTCCCCGTTTTTGACGGGAAGGTTTGTTTGCGACATAGCCTGCTTGATCCGGATCATGGGTGGACGGTAGACGTACCGCGAGGTATCGAGGTCTCCCAACTCGAGCTTGCTCTCGGAAGGGTCGAGCAAGCGGAACAACCCTACGACTTTTTCGCGGTACGCTTCGGGGACGGCCTCAGCGATTTGTTCGAGGCTCAGTTTTGCAGAGGGGTCGACTGTTTGAATCTCGTTTGACATTAGCTACTCCTTGTAGAAAAGAAAATGTTGAGTCCTGAATACTAGGCCAATCAGGTACTCTTAATCAAGCAAATTTGACAAAGTTTTTTGTTTATAGAACGGGATGTTATGAATAAAGTTCTAAGTGTTGATTTTTCTTGTGAACCCCCATTTCTACACATAAACTGGTTGGGTACCATCATCAAACAGACTGATGCTCGAATAGGCCAATGGACCGAACTTTCAGTCAATACTACAAAGAGGTTTCTGGAACCAAGCAAATCTCGCTCAAAGAGGAACGTGCGATTTTTCTTCGTTACAAGAACAGGGACCTTTCTGCGCGCGACGAACTCGTTCACAATTGCTTACGTACAGTGGTAAAGATTTCAGCCCGCTATTCGCGAGACCCGGAGATCTTCAAGGACCTCATCGCTTCCGGGAACCTCGGGATCCTGCACGCCCTCGAACGTTACGACCCAAGCTTTAACACGCGCTTCCTATCGTATGCTACTTACTGGATTCATTTGTTCATCCGCGAAGAAGCCAGTTCGAATCTGATTCCTCTCCCGAAATGGCGAAAGAAAGCGTTGGCCAAAATCAGTCGCGAAAAGGATAGGATATTCCAACGTGACGGACGAAAGGCCGAAGAAGAGGACCTACGTGGTTGTGCCCAACTCTCGGATGTTCAACTGGGTCGTTTACTTCGCTCGGATGGGAATCCCCAATACACAGTGGCCGACGATAGCTACGACCCCCATATGTCGGTGGTAGGCAACTTTGCAGGCGACTTGAACGATTCACGAATACGCGAATCGTTCAAGTCCCAGGTTCTCAAACTTTCACCGCGCGAGAAATTCGTGTTGCTTAGTTACTATGGACTTGTTTCTCCCGCCATGTCACTTCGCCAAATCGGGTCTATCATCAACATGAGCTCCGAACGAGTACGCCAGATAAAGGTTCAGGCTTTGGGGCGAGTTCGGAGTAAATTGATTCGATGTTCAGAATTCGCGGAGAACTAGGGGTTACTGGATGTTGTTGGGGTCTACGCAGGTTGTCTCGGGCTGCACTTCTGGGGTCTCGTCTTTTGTTTGACACGCGAACGGACCAGAAAGAACCGAGATGACCGGTTTCGATTTGGTTTTCGTCGCAGGCTTGTCAACCGTGTTTGTGGCTTCCTCCACCTCTAGTAGTTGATCCGCCCCGCCCATCTGGAGTGCCCAGGTGATGCCGCGCATCAGACCCTTCAGGTACTCTGACTTCATTCGCTCCTCGTGTTGCTTGGCTTGGAGCTGACGACGGTTGAGTTCGCTGAGGGTTTTGTTCACGTCGTCCCACTGGCGGGGCTTCATGATATTCTCCGGCCCCTTATTCTTCTTGGGCCGACCTTTGCCAGTATTCTTGACCTTCCCCTCGCCCGCATCAGCGATCAACTTGCGGAACGAGTCGATGTCTGTCTTCTCAGCTTTGGCGAGCAGTTTCTTCTGCAGTTTGTCGTCGGTGATTCGGCACAACTCTCGAGCGTGGGTGATGTTGATGCGCCCAGCTTCCAGAGCATCTTTTACGTCATCACCGAGTTTGAGCAGACCGACTCGTTGGCTGATGTACCCGGCTGTCTTGTGGATCGCTTTGGCCAGCTCGTTCACGGTGAAGAGTTTCTTCTCGATCGCTTGAGCAAAAGCCTTGGCTTCTTCCAGGGGCTCGAGGTTCAAGCGGTCTGCATTTTCACTGAGACGAATGGCGAACTCTTCCTGCTCGCTCATCTTGTTGTAGACCTGAGCTGCGATCACTTTCTGTCCGAGGAGGCGGATAGCAGCCAGGCGCCGATGGCCGAAGATGACCTTGTATGTTTTGCTTCCTTTGCCTGGGCTGGCCTTTGTCAGAATGCCGATTGGCTGCAACAGACCCTTCTCTTGGATAGACACTTTGAGCTCGGTCACGCTCTTTTCCCAACCCGGGTCCCGCAGATTATCATCGGCCCAGATTTCATCGACCGAGATCATGGATTTACCGACTGACTTCTCTTGGACCTTGTCTGTTTTCTTTGTCACGCTTGTGCCCTCCATTGGCAATGAACTCTTGGTTAGAGACGACTTCGTGCAGCTCGATGGTCAAGTCTTCTGGGGTTAATTGCACCCCTTGCAAAATACGCCCAACAGCATGATAAAATTCCCTCGAAAACTCATCGACATATTTTCCAGAGTTGTGAAACGAGATCCAGAGATTAACGATTCGATCGTACCGATCAACGATTTCTCGCTGGACTTTTTGGACCCGAGTTATTTGAATCGTAGTTCTCGGAATCATCTTAGCCTTCGACAGTGTTGTCGGTTGGGGCATTCACGTCCTCCTGGGACTCGTAAGGTTCACTGCCACATTGGTCACAAATGACAACGTTGGATTCTATGGATTCTTTCGAAAGAAACAATCCGCATTTTGAACACCGGGAGGTTTTCTTTGCGGATTCCACCAGTTCAGGATCTTCTTTCACGCCGAACTTTTCCATCGTAAACTCCTTGAAATCTTTTTTGGCAAGTTTGACATTTTTGCCAATCTCATTCAAGAGCTTTCGGACTCGGACGGCTCCCTTTTTGGTTGGGCGCTTCTCCATTTGGAGGGCCTCTCCCAGCAACATGGACGATGTGTCGTACAACTGAGCGATTGTGGCAAACTCAGGACTTACTCCGGAGGAGCTGATGGACATTGGGTCTCCTTTAAGTTTGAATTTATAGTAATTACAACTACTTGCGGCAAATCCCAAAATACCCACACTGCTTCTCGGTACAGCTCCAGCTCCCCGGGGCGCAGGGAATGAAGTTCCCCGATTGAATTCCCTGAACCACCCGGTCGACCAATAGTTCGATCCATACGAAATCTCGAACGCTCCTGGTTGAGGCCAACTTGACGATCTTGGGGGACTTGGTTTTCACAAAACAATCGAATCTGACGTTGGAGATTCCCATAGCTTGGGCGTACAGAGTGAGCTGGAGATCGCCGTCGACTTCGGCTTCTGACTTGGCTCGATCCACAACTTTGTGGTCTACCACCGACTTGGTTGCCCCCACCCCGTCAATCAGATCGATGAACCCTCGGATGGGAATCTTGGATTTTCCGAGTAAGAGTTGAAAGTCTTGCTCGACTCCCTTGGGTTCAATTGTGGGCAAGAAGTGCTCGTGGTACATCTCGACAAATTTCATCCCGCGCGTTTCGGCTTGCTGGCAAAAACTGCTCTTCCCCTCGTCGGTCCAGTCTTCCACCTCCTTTTCTTTCTCGGCCCAGGTTTGTCGCCAAGCGTCTTTCATGAGACTCAGGTACACCCCGGTTCCAGACATCTTCGATCTCAGAGCGTGTTCCAGAGATTTGTGCAACGCGCTCCCTTCGGCCATGACGGCCTTGGGTGGCCTGACGATGTCCTGCACATAGCGCCAGTAGTACTGCATCTGGCATCGCAGGTAGGTGTTGATCTGGGAGGCGCTCAGGTAGCCAGAGGGTAGGAGCGAACTCGTGGCGATGTCGCCATCTGCGAAAAAAGATTCTGGTTCAGTCATGGTTCCCCTTTCAATCAGGTCGTTCTTTGGATTCCCCCGGGAACATATTCCTCGGTTCGTTGTTCAAGATCGCTTCGGCGTATTGAGGGTCGGGTAGCAACTGGGCCAGGGCCTCGACCTCCTCGGGAGAGAGAAGGCGCTTGGATGCTGGAGGCCCTATGCGCTGTGGGCTAGGGACGTAGGTAGGACCCGTTGCGGGTATCTCCTGGACCTGCACCTTTCCGTCGGGTCCTGTATAGGTGCTTAAGTAACTTGTAGTTGGCGTCGTCGGGCACAAGACTCCGTTTACCCTGGCCTGTATTTTTACTTGTAGCTTAGGCAACGAGGTTCCTTCGAATGGTGCACCGCTCCACGCAAAGTAGGGTTCTTTCTCTCCCGGCTCAAGGTGTGGGGCAAATCCCTTCTCGTTCAAGTCACGTTCCAACAATTTTTCGATTTCGGCCCGGGTCCATTGCACTTCAATTTTGATGTCCATGAAAATTCTCCCTGTTGAAATTCACTTTCTTTTACCACGTTTTACAGCTCTTTTGGAACCGTCACCACCCGATCGATGCGGTGTTTGAACTTGCACCCCTTGCCGTATATCTGCGACCCCTGAGCCAAACATGAAACCATCTGGGAGCAAGTGATGCAAGTGAGTTTATCGGCCAGGGTCATGGCCACTTCTTCTTTTTTGCCCAGGGATTGGTAGAGGTAGTCCAGCACCGAACCCCGATGGGTCAGTCTGTACACTGTCACTGGCTTGTTCTGACCGATACGGTAGTTCCGGTCCATGGACTGTAAGTAGCTGCCCAGGTCGTAGTTGACTCCGTAGTAGACCATGTACGTTGCGCCGGTGAGGGTGATGGCCACCCCGGTGGTCACCTGACCCAACCAAACACGCAGCTGAGGCTCTGTGTTGAAGCGCTCGGACAGCCCAGGAGCTCTCTGACTATTGGAACCATCGATCCTGACGTATTCAAGGCCACGGGTCTTGAGCATGGATTCGATCAGGTTGAGCTCTTCGATGAAATGGGCCCAGATGATGACTTTGTTGGTGGGCTCGGCAAGAATCTCCTCGAGCAGCTCGTCCAGAGCCTCTGCCTTGCCATTGCCCTTGAAATGCAGCAACTTACTCAAAGTATTTACCGGGTAAATTCTACAGCCCCCCGTTAGGGGGGTCGTGTTGCTTTTTACGCAGTTTGGAAGGTGTTCGCAGAAATCACATAGCTCTTTTGGAATACCATGAATGATAAAACCAGACAGGACTTGAAGCAGTTTCTGAATTAGTACGCCACCACTGGCAGCACTGACGGGATGTTGGGATACGACGGTGTGCATGTTGCGGACAAGTTCATTGTAGACGTTCTTTTGTTCAGGGTTCAGGTCGAACTCCACGTCAACAATGGTTCGGGGTGGGAGGTCGAGGCACTCTTCTTTCTTCTTACGCAGGGAGATTGGATCGGTTTTCCACTTGAGAATGTCAAGATTGCGGTAGCCAACTACCAGATGGATAATCTTTTTCTTTTGCCGATCTTTGGGGTCACGAATTTGTTTATCTGAAATCACGCAGAATCTCTTTTGAAAGTGCCAGAAGTCTAACCCAGCGATGTGAGCGCCCAGGAACGTCAACTGCCCCCACAGGTGGCGCGGGTCGCCCAGGGACGGGGTGCCACTGAGCAGGGTTCGTCGCGAGGCCCTGGAGGCGAGAGAGATACACGCGCGGGTGCGAGCCGAGTTGTGCGTCCTCATGTAGTGCGACTCATCAGCCACGATGTATTCGTAGTCGAATGCCTGGGCAATCTCTTCGTAGTATAGCTTGGCAGTATCATAGTTGACGATGATGATATCCAAGTTTGAAGAATCTTCAAGAATTTTGAACTTGGCTTTGCGACTACCCACCATGGGTTGTATTCGGAAGGCCCCGGGTTCTGCGTGCCGTTCGAATTCTTTGACCCAATTGTGTATACCCACCGATGGAGCCAGAATGAGGGTCTTCTCTCGAGTATACCGAATGGCATCTATAACGGATTTGGTCTTGCCCAGGCCCATGTCGTAGAAAATAGCTGTCCGAAGTACCTGAGTGATGAACTTGGTCGCCTCGATCTGATGTTTGTAGGGAGAGGTGACAAACGCAAACTTCGGGTCGAGGTCGATCTCAAACTTGGGCATCTTGGCGTAGAGTGCATCTTGCTGCTTGATAAAGCTTGTAGCGTCTGGTGAGAACTGGATACCCGAGTCAACAACCAAAAGGTCGTCGACCACTTGACGAGTATATGGGTAGTAGGCTGGGAAGAGCCAACAGGCCATGGTTTTGGGACGCACTGCGCCCAGAACTCTCTTGAACTCGTGGTCTGGATCCGTGACCAGGAAGGCCGGAGTTTTCCGGATCCAGAAGAGTTGGCAAACAGTTTGTACGGACATGACGGGAATCCTTTGCTTTTTACGAAAGTTGGACTAAACTACTTTCAAATTATCCAAGGAGCACGCGCCCATGACTGGAATGAGCAGCAGCAACGAAGTCGACTTTGTGACCCGAGGTGTTCAGCACCCGAATCCGCTGTTCGACTACATGACGACGTTCGTTCCTCGGCGATTGAAATCGCTATTTCACTATTGCGAGTATCTTTACTTCAATTGCCCGCAAGTTTTCGCCGCGCTCACCAAGTTTGCAATATACCCAATCACTGACTTTGTCTATGAGACTGAGAGCGAGGTGCTGAAGAAAAAGTACCAGCGCTTGGTGGAGAAAGTACTCAAGCTCAAGACTACGCTCTTGCAGACTGGAGTCGACAAGCACGTCTACGGGAACAGTTTCATCTCCATGTACTTCCCGTTCCGGCGCTTTCTGGTTTGCCCTGAATGCAAGATGAAGTACAACATCCGGTTCGTGGAGTACAAGTTCAAGATTCACCAAAAAGAATTGCACTTCACGTTTCGTTGCGAGAAGTGCGACAAGACCGTTCGGGGCGAGGTCGAAGATGTGAAGTTGCGCATGCCTTCCCCCCGAGACATCCACGTCATTCGCTGGGATCCCAAGTGCATCGAGATCGATGGCAACCCTATCACCGGGGATCGAGAATTTTACTACGAAATCCCCAGCGTTATCAAGCAACAAGTCAAGGACGGCAACAACCACCTGTTGGCCACTATGCCCATGGCCTTCTTGAAGACCATCGCCCAGGACAAGTTGTTCAAGTTCGCCAAGGGCAAGATTTTCTTCATGCGGACCGAGGGGCCCTCGGGGGTGGACAACGACTGGGGGTTCCCCCCGCTCTTGTCTACCCTCAAGCAATTCATGTACGTGTCGTCCCTACGCAAAGCTAACGAGGCCATTGCGCTCGAATATCTCATGCCGTTTCGGGTGTTGCACCCGGCTCAGGCAACCGCGGCTGGAGACCCGACCATCACCATCTCGTTGAACAACTGGATTAACGAGACCAAGATGAACTTGCAGGCTTGGAGACGCGACCCTCTTCACCTGATGTTTTCCCCTATTCCCCTTGGGGTGACGACGTTGGGTGGGCAGGGTCGCGCATTAATGGTTACAGGCGAGATTGTCGAAGCCGAAAATTCTATCATAGCCTCCATGGGGATTCCAAGAGAATTCTTGTATGGTGGGTTGTCGGCCACTGGGTCCGGTGTCACCTTGCGGATGCTCGAGAACCAACTGCTCAACTACACAACCCAGCTCATGGAACAAGCTCAGTGGGTGCTGGACAAGAGCGCCGAGTTCCTGGGGTGGAAAAAAATCCAGATTTCCCTGGAGCCCTTCAAGCTGGTTGATGACGTCCAGCAAAAGTCGCTCCTGTTCCAGGCCAACCAGATGACCGGCGGCACGTTGCTGTCGCCAACCTCGATGGGGAGCTTGCTCGGGAGAGACGCCACCAAGGAGCGCGGGCTGCGCAAGCAGGACGCCCTGAACGAGGAGCGTTACAACTTCGAGCTCCAGCAAGAGATCCAGAAGTTGCACGAGAACCTGTCCACCCGGGCTCAGGCGTCCACCCAGGCAGACCAGCCTCAGGGCTATGACCAGCAGCAGATCATTGCCCAGGCTGACACCATCGTTCAGCAGCTCATGACCATGGACGACAGCACCCGCAAGAGCTACCTACATTCGCTCCAGGTCGAAGACATCGTCATGTACTCGGTGGTGGTGCAAAGGTGGGAAGAGATGCAGACACAGCAGAGGGCGCAGATTCGCGAGCAGATGAATCAACAGATGGCCCAGGGCGGGATACCTCCGGTTGGTTCAGCGCCTCCTCCAGGAGGAATGCCAATGGGTGGAATGGGCGGTGGCGCTGGTCAGATGGGAGGCATGTAACATGGACTTCAAGCAGAAAGGTGGGCCGGATATCCCCTTTGACGGATCGTTTGCTGAAACGATGAATCGTTTCGGTTCGGTCACCAAAGATGTGCCCCCAACGCACCCATCGGACAACTTGAGCTACGTATCGGATCAAGAAGTCCGTGACTACGTGGACAAGAAGACCAGTCGAAACCTGTTCACCATGGGCAAGTATCGCTGCGCTGCGGCGCTCTTCGATCTGTCCAAGACGGAACAGCTAGAAGCTTACGAGTCTGTCCAGAACAACGCTCTGCACAAGGGTTGGGTCATTGCGGTAGAGGAGAGGCAGTGGCCAAAAGAGGGTGGAGGATTGATCGCTTTCTTGAAGTATCTCATTCCCGTGGATAGTCCGCAGGACAAGAACGGTTCTAAACCTTCGCCATAATCTTGATATAATTCTCCTCGTCGAAAACATAGGATTCTGTTGGTAAATCTTCCAAACAAGTCATGCTGACCGTTACTTTGCACTTGTTTTTATTGGCCTTCCAAATTAGGATAGCTAGCTTTTCGGCAAAGGCGTGTTCTTCGTTTCCTAGATTGGCTTCACCTTCAGCATCGATGGCCCGTTCGTTGTCATCGACAGTGGATTCGTACAGATGTGGTTCTTCGAAGTGCCAATAACTTTGGATAGCTTCGAAGATTTTGTCTTTGCGAGTGGGGTCGAATTCTTTAACATATACACCGCAACGATAGTATTGGCTCATGTGAGTCTCCTTTGAAAAAAAATATATGAACCCGGTGAACTGCAACTTTGCAGTCCACCGGGCACAGTGATGTGTTGTAGGTAATCGTCTAGTCTGGCATGTCGAATTCGTCGTCCACGATGACTGTCCCCTTGTGAAAGTGTTAATTTACAACGGTGAATTGCTACGATTACTACAAACCCTTTTACCATAATTTACTTGGTAATTCTGATCACTTCTTGAGGTGGGCTACGTTTAACTCTGATGACTGGGCCCAGAACGTCGGAGAGAACGCTGCGTCGACAATAACCTTCGATATGCAACCATCCTCGTCAGCCACGAGGAATGTGACAGGCCAGTCGTCTACATTGGAGCTAGCGTGTCGAGTTTGCTCATCATACAACTCTTCGGCAGCTTGTTCTGCTGCCCCTTCGAGGTATTCCTGTTGGATGATTGCCTCCCATTCGCAGTCCGGATCCTCGAAATTCTTCACGAGGTCTTCTTCATGAATCAGTTGTACGACTCGGTACTTCTGGCTTTTCATTTTTAGATTCCTCAGGTGATTGGGGGAACATGGGCAACGTCAGGTCATCGACGTTGGGTCCAAACAACAGTGTTGGTCTCGCCTCGGTAAACTCTGGTTGCATTTCCATCTCGACATCGACTCTGGTGATTTCCCCGAGCGGGTCCAGGGCGAGAAGAACCATGGGCCATTCGTTTTCTGAATCCCACCCGTCCTGGTAAGCCAAGTCGGCCGCTTCCATGGCAGCCCAACTGACTCCACTTCGCGTCGTTATTTTATAGATATCTTTCGAGTCTATAAATTTCTGACGCATGTCTTCTTCAGACATAGTTTTTAGAGACCCGTCGTCGTGCCAGGAATTGGCAACGACAAAGCGATAAGTGACGTTGGGTGTTTTTTGCATCGTTTGCATTTTAACTCCAGATTCCCCTCTTTCGATTCAGGATTTTAGGGATGATAAAAAGCGTTAGTAGCACGGTAGTAAATAAAATCATCCAGGGAGTGCCTTTTTGATAAGCCCAGTCCCAGACAGAATATAGAAACAAGATGAGACTCAATACGAATGCGGTACCCAGGGTAATTTGTATGGCAGTTTGTTCAGTCATGGGATCCTCTCGTTGTCAGGAAGGTATATCGTCAGGACTATGATGAGACCTGAGAAAATACACATGGGAATTAGAGTTGATGCGTCGTCAAGAAATTTTATGAAACTTACAATCCATAAGACGATGCAAATCCATCGAGAGATTTTGAGAAAGCCGATTCGATCTTCTTCGCGGTGGAACACTTTGAACTTGTGCCAACTCTCGAGCCAATCTCTTATTTTGTTTTTTACTTTCTGGGGTTTAGTTAGCATTGGGTGATAGGTCCTTTCTTTATTTTTCACTCTCTGTCAAATTTCAAAAATCATCAACCTCCGATTTAAGGTAAAAAGAATCTGTCCAGTCTCGTCGGTCTCGGTTCTGTCTCGGGTGAGGCAGTTCTGAGTCGTCTGAGTCTTTTTAGATTCATTGTCTTATACCAGGAAAACCCTGATTTTTTGAAAACCTAGCTCTTTTCAAATACCCGCCGGATGTCCTATAATTGCGCCATGACCGAACAACGCAAAGACATCAAGATGTTGTTTACTACCGCAGAAAATAAGCGGGAAGAGGTCCGAAGCAAGGTCACCCAGGCGCTGAACGAGGTGTTTCCTTTCGTAGGATCCCGATACACGTTGGAGGCCAAGGACATTGCGTTCGATCAGGTCGAACTCAGTCCGGAGGACCACAAGCGGGCAGTCCTACAGGCTCGGACGATTTCAGAGCCGGTACGTGGGACCCTAACCCTGAGAGACAACGCTACCGGCAAAGTATTGGACACGAAAGAACGGGCCAATCTCGCACAGATTCCTCTGCTCACTCCGATGCATTCGTTCATCGTCAATGGCGTACCGTACACGGTGAACAATCAGCTGCGAGTAAAGCCCGGGGTCTATACACGTAAGCGCAAGAACGAAGTTCTCGAGGCTGCGTTCAACTTGTCCAAGGGGGACAACTTTCGCCTATCGATGGATCAGGAGAAGGGCCTCTTCAACATGGAGTACGGGACGACCAAGATCCCTCTGTACTCGGTGTTGAACAAGCTGGGGGTTTCCGACGACAAGATGGCCAAAGCCTGGAACCCGGCCCTGACTAAAATAAATCGAGAAGAGTTCCAGGGGAAAGCCGACAAGCATATCGAGAGACTCTACGACCGAATGGTGTACGATCCGATCCCAGTAGAAGGCTTGGACGAGAAACTCCGGCGGGTAAAAGAATCGTTCGAGCAGACGGCCATGGACCCCAAAGTCAATCAGCGAACCCTGGGCAAGCCCTATGACAAAGTTACCCCCGAGGTTCTTTTGAATGCCTCGGGCAAATTGCTCAAGGTCTACCAGAGCGATAGTGACCTGGACGAACGTGAGTCGATGGCCTTCAAGCAGGTCAAATCGGTTGACGACTTCTTCGCTGAACGTATCCGATTGGACGCGCGGGGTTTACGCCGTAAATTGATGCACAAGATTGAGCGAGGCACTGGCAAGATTGACGACCTTCCCTCGTCACCATTCACCAAGGGGATCCGGACGTTCCTGACGACGTCGTCGCTGAAAGACGCCCCGACCCAGATCAATCCGGTCGAGATCATCGACTCAGCTTCCAAGGTAACGCTCTTTGGCGAGGGCGGCATCGGGGACATCTATGCAGTCCCCGCAGAGGCGCGGCGCCTGCATCTGTCGCAAATCGGCGTCATCGATCCGGTGCGTACCCCCGATACCATCAAAGCCGGGGTAGACCTCCGGACGACTCTGTTCACCGCGCGAGACCGAGACGGCAACATCTACACCCTCCTGCGTGATGCAAAAACCGGCCGGAACAAGTTCGTCCCTGTCGAGGAGGCCGCGGACGCAGTGGTTGGTTTCCCCAATCAAGGTCGAACCGGGATGCTCGACGCCATCGAGAAGAGTCAGATCCGATCTGTGTCGGCGAACAAGATAGACTATTACATACCAATCACACAAGCTATGTACTCGCCTGCTACTAACTTGATTCCACTACAGGAATCCGTAGACGGCAATCGGCAGATGATGGCCTCGAAGATGATGACCCAGGCGCTGCCCTTGCTGTACCGGGAGGCCCCTCTCGTTCAGGTCAAAGCCTACGCCGGGTCGCGCTTCAAGACCATGGAGGACGAGATTGCCGCCCGGGCCGCGCCCCGCGCGCCCTTCGCGGGGACGATCGGAAAGATCAAAGACGGTTACATCAATATCAAACCAGACTCCGGTAAGTACGCAGAATTCGCGGAGAACAACTTCGATTTCAGCGACGACATGATCAAAATCGCCGCCGACAACTCCGCTCGGGTGTCGTACTATCAAAATTTTCCACTGGCTTCAAAGACTTATCTGGATAATCCCCTGCTGGTGAAACAGGGGGACCAAGTTCGCGCGGGGCAGCAACTGACCGAGTCGCCCTACATCAAGGACGGCACCCTGGCGCTGGGGACGAACTTGACCACGGCGTACCTGCCCTATCGTGGGATGAATTCGAACGACGCCATCGTCATCTCCGAAGGGGCAGCGAAAAAACTAACAAGTACGCATATGTACAAAATCGGCGAGGACATCGCGAGCGACATGCGCCTCGATCGGGTCAAGCATCAGTCGTACTTCGGGAACAAATACACCGCGGAGAACTACGCGAACCTGGACGAAACGGGGGTCATCAAACCTGGATCCGTGGTCAGAAAAGGGGACCTGATGCTCTCCACCTTGAGGGTGGCGCAGGTCAGCCCGGAATCCGAGATGCTCGGCCGTCTGCACAAGAGCCTGGTGAAGCCCTATCGCGACGCTTCGACCACCTGGGAGAAAGACTACGAAGGCCGGGTGGTTGATGTCATGAAGCACGGCAGCAAGATCCGGGTCACCGTTCGGATGGATGAGCCGATGGTGGTCGGATCAAAATTAAGTGGACGGTTCGGCGACAAAGGAGTTGTTTCTACGATAGTTCCCGACGACCAGATGATCCAAGACGAGACCGGGCGCCCCATCGACGTCCTGCTCTCCCCGGCCACGGTCATGACCCGGCTCAACCCCGCCCAGATCCTGGAGGCCGGGATTGCCAAGGTCGCCCAGAAGACCGGCAAGCCGATCGCCGTCGAGAATTTCTCCGGTCGGAACAACGTCGATTGGGTCAAAGGTCTCTTGAAGGAGAACGGTCTCAAGGACAAAGAAACAGTCTTTGACCCCATCACCGGAAAGAGCATGCCCGGCGTATTTGTCGGGCCCAGGTATTTCCTGAAGCTCTTCAAGACGACGGACACAAACTACTCAGCTCGAGGTGTCGAAGATTACGATGTCAATCAGCAACCATCGCGCGGTGGTATCTCGGGAGCCAAGTCGCTAGGACGCCTAACGTTTAATGGGTTGCTGGCACATAACGCCCGGGGCATCTTGAAAGAATCGGCTGTTCTCAAGTCTCAAAAGAACGATGAGTTTTGGAGGGCCTATCAACTCGGGTTGCCTCTGCCGGCGTTCAAGACGACGTTTGCTTACGACAAGTTTGGCGCAATGCTCGCTGGGGCCGGCGTCAAGATGAACAAGTCTGACAATGCTATCTCTATCGGTCCCCTGATCGATCGGGACATCACTCAAATGTCGTCGGGGGCCATCAGCAACTCTTTGATGGTTCGAGCCAAAGACTTGAAAGCCGAGCCCGGTGGTCTGTTCGATCCGAATATGACTGGCGGAACGTCTGGAACAAAATATAGCCACGTGGCTTTGCGAGAACCTGTCGTCAATCCGATTTTCGAGCGGCCTGCTCAGACTCTTCTGGGAATGACCCAAAAAGAATTTGAGGAGACGATTCGAACCGAGGGTGGCGGTGGAATACGTAAAAGACTCGCGTCAATCGACCTGAACAAACGCAACACCGAGCTCCGTGATAAAATCGACTCTCTTAAAGGCAACGCTCGAGATAACGCTGTCAAAGAACTCAAATATATCAAAACCCTTAGAGACAACAATATCGGTGCCGACGAGGCTTACACGCTCAGCAAAGTGCCTGTGATACCTCCGATGTTTCGGCCCGTGGTGCCCGGCCGCAAGGGCAACTTGCTGGTGTCGGATTCGAACTATTTGTATCGGGACGTCATCCTGGCCAATGACGCCCTGGGGAACGCGAAGTCTCTTACCCCTGAGATCCAAGGCGACGCGCGGGCGCACTTGCAGAATTCGGTTGCAGCTTTGTTTGGTACCAAAGAATCGCTCAGCCCTCAGCTTGTTAACAAAGGTGTCCGAGGATTCATAGATAGGATCGCCGGTACGGGTGCGGGCCCCAAGTTTGGATACTTTCAAGAGAAGCTCGTTTCCAAGAAACAAGACCTATCTGGTCGCGGGACTATCGTTCCTGACATGACCCTGGGCATGGACGAGATTGGCATCCCTGAAGATGCGCTCTGGAACATGTACAGGCCGTTTGTCATGAAGGGGCTGGTGTTGAGGGGCTACCAGGCCACTGACGCCAAGAAGATGATTGACGACCAGGTGCCGCTGGCTCGAGAAGTGCTCACGAATGAGTGCAAGGACCGACCTGTGCTTTACAATCGGGCACCTGCATTGTACAGATATAACGTACTTGCTGCTTACCCCAAGCCTGTTCCCGGTAAAACCATCAGAGTTCACGAGATGCAAGCCCCCGTAATGGCAGGAGATTTCGATGGCGACGCTGTAAGTATTTACGCACCTGTGACTACAGAGGCAGTAAACGATGCGAGGCAGATGACCCTGTCGCACATGCTGATCTCGGACCAGGAGAAACATACGCTCACGAAAGCCGCCCCTCACCAAGAGGCGGTGACGGGGGTGTACCTGGCCTCGATGGCCAAGCCTACAGGGGCCATTCACAAGTTTGAATCCAAGGCCGATGCTCAGGCCGCTTACATGAGGGGCGAGATCAATCTGAGCACGCCCGTCGAAATCAAAAAATAGGAGAGAACAATGCACCTCAAAACGGCATACGAGATCGGTGTGCAGTTGGCACTAGAAGAAGCGGGTCTCGTCAAAGAGGGAATGGGCTCGCTTCTTGACAATCT
>Ga0315285_10002577_pt1 | contig 18920 bp, 12 predicted proteins | sample YL17G09_36_MG_FD_203698 | JGI IMG/M metagenome (GOLD analysis project Ga0315285, IMG submission 203698) | Sediment microbial communities from Yellowstone Lake, YNP, Wyoming, USA - YL17G09_36 | ecosystem: Environmental > Aquatic > Freshwater > Lake > Sediment | place: USA: Wyoming | collected...
CGAAGCCGAGTTCGTTGATCTTCTTCACTGCTTTGCAGGCCCAGTCGATGAAGATGTCCATCATTTTAAGGACAAAATCGCGGTTTTCGTAGAGCTGGAGGCTGAAGTGTTCGATCCCCATGCTCAAGTAGGTGTTGCTGACTCCCATGCGGGTGGTGATACAAAGGGCTTTATTGCTCCCCTTGAATCGTGCGACGAACTCCCGGGCAGGCTTGTAGAATTCATCGGATTCCGGGTCGGGCAGGACGATCTTGACCAGGTCCGCTTCCGTTTTGATCAGGCCGTCGATGATGATGTCCATTCCTTCCACGTTCTGGCTCTTGACGAAGCGGGGCGGGGCCACGCTGAAGTTCGTGTTATCGATGGCCAGAACCTCGAAGACCGCCGGGGAGAACCGGGCCCCCGGCTGGGTAAAGAGCTGGGTCACCGAGGCCTTTTCAAAATCGGTCCGTTTCAGAAGTTTCTCGACCAGATTGTTGTGGACGCTGCTTTCCACCCAGGGAACGCGGTCGGGTTGCTTCCGAGCGAGAGCGGTGAGGACTCTTTCTCTTGAAGTCATTTGTTCCTCCTCAAATCTTCTAGTAATTTTTTCCTACCAGAGAACTTCTGGCGAGTCAAGCTGTTTTGCTGGTTGAGCTTGACTTGGGCGAGAAAAGTCTCTAAATTAGAATTGATTAAAAGACCCCTCAGGGCAGGCCCGAATGAAAAGAAAGCCTTCTCCCATCCCTCTTGACTTCGGTGAGGTCGATGAGCTCATCCTAAAGATATTATCCCGGAATCGATTTGGCCTATCCGCCGATAAGATTCGAAGAGATCTTCCGCCATCTCACCGCATATCAAAAGATCAAATCAAATCCCGCCTAAAAGCTCCTTTTTCTGTAGGAAAGATCTATGCATGGAATCCTCCCCTGGGAAAGGCGAAGAAGCCTCCAGCTCCCATTTATTCCCTTGAACCCTTGGAGCCACTCGTGGCCGGTGAAGTCCAGGAGATTCTAAAGAATCAACCCCTTAGCCCAGCCGAAATTAAAAAGAAATTCCTTTCTCATATTAATAAATATCTTCTTAGCTTTTTGGAACCGCTTATTAAAAGCGGGGCCATCAAATGGCATCCTCCGCTCAAAGGAAAGCGTCTTGGGTTGCAGGACCCCAACCCAGTAGATTTTCTATCCACGGAAATTAGAAAGCTCTTTGAAAAAGGAGGGAAGCTTGGGTTTGGGACAGAGTCTATTCTGCAAGCTATCCAGGGATACGTCAAGCCATTACCACCTGGAAAGCAACCTCTTCTTTCACCTGAGGAGACGGAAAGGGTCATTTTCAGAGCCATGAGAAGTCTTAAACCAGCCGCGGCCCAAGGCGCCCTCGTTTATATTCCAGACCTGCGAAAAGCACTGAGCGAATTCTTTCCCAATAAGGAATCCTTCGATCAGACTATTTTGCATCTGGCTAAACTGGAAAAAGTCCAATTACAATCCCACTCTCTTCCTGCGGAGCTGACCGAAGAACAACGCCAGGCCATGATCGATAACCAGCGCGGTAGCTATTTTATGGCTATTGGAATCCGGGTGGAATAACCTGTGCTCAATCAGCAACAAATCCAAGAACTATTAGCGGGGCTCCTGAACCCATTTCTTCAAGATCGGGTGGATTCTCCCTGGCAGGAAACCTTTCAGGATGTCCCGGATATTAACAAAAAGGCATTTCAGAGTTGTCTAAATTCCATAGAGGCAGTATATCGATGGAACCAGTCTAGAGGCCTGATTCTTCACGGGGCAATTGGATCGGGGAAAACCCACCTTCTCCAGCGACTCAGGTTCTTTACCCAAAAAGAACCGCGAACCTGGTTTATTTACGTTCCCCCATTCACTGGACCAGGCCGCTTTTGGCGTCATCTCCTAGAACGATTTTTTTACGATATTTGTCAAAGATCCAAACAGTCAGACATACCTCCTAAAGAGATTCAGGGGGAGGGCCTCAAAGAGGAAGGTCCAGGGCAAGGGCCCCTTACCCAAATCGAAGAAGCCCTGACTCGGCATCTTATGGGAAGGCCTTTGGATTCGACCCAAGAATTGGCCCGGTGGTGGACGCATATTTGCAAAAAGGACCCACCAGGTGAACCTCTATTTCAAAGGTTGCAACCAACTTTTAATAATTTAACGGTCCAATTCAGGTTAGATCCGGATGTAATGAAGGTACTGCGCCATTATTTAACCTGGAATAACCGGAGTATAGCCTATGCCTACCTTATCGGGAGGGACCTCCCGGAAGAGGATTTAAAGGTATTGGGGGTAAAACAGAGCCTGGATGATGAGGAACGGGCCAGGCAAGCGGTGCTGACTTTCTGCCAGTTAGCTGGGCCGCGTTTCACAATTATTATGGCCTTTGATCAAATCGAGGGATTGCAACTGACGGTGAAAGATCTGGATGGGCTTCGGACTTTTGGCAATAATACTGTTAACCTCATGAGCGAGTGCCAGAATTTATTGATCCTTACCGCGGTTCAAACTTCTTTTCTGGGTACCCTGGATGAGGCGCTGCACAAATCCTACTATCACCGAATCGCTCAGGACGAATCTGTCCTGGATCTGCTAACCAAAGATTCGGCAAAACGTCTGATCGAATTTCGCCTAACAACTCAAAGAGAACTACTTGATATCAAGCAAAAGAATCCTGGCCGAGGAGGCCTCTGGCCATTTACCGCCGAGCAAATCGAACAGCTTATCCCTATCGGGGGCTTATCAGCTCGTGAGCTCATCAATAAGGCGAGACATATTTTTGATAATTTATTGCTTCCGTTCCGACCTTTAAGGCTGCCTCAACCGATTGAAGAAATAATAACCAACTACTGGAAGCAGCAGGTTGAAAAGGCATTAGAAAAACCCATCACCCGTCTGGACGAAGGGGTATATGAAGACGGGCTACTCAAAATTTTACAGGTTAGACCTCCTAAGGGTTATAAGATTCATCGGGGTACAGAAAGAGATCTTCATGTCGTAATGGAAGGCAGAAATCAAAAGGTGGGGATCAGTGTATCCAACTCGGAAAATATGACCAGTCTGGCCAAGCACCTGGGGCGGTTGCAGGAATTGGTGGATAAGAAAAGAGTTACCAGGTTGATATTCCTACGGGATGGAAGGCTGCCCATCTCGACAACAGCCACGGTAACCCAGCAGAGGCTACGTGAACTTAAACAAAAAGGAACGCAAGTCGTTCGCCCGCCGGCGGAGGCCTATGCGGCTTTGAACGTGCTTCGCGAGCTCTGGAACAAAGCGGCCGAGAATGATTTAACCATCGGGGATTCCACCGTATCCATGGGAGAGCTTCAAAAATGGCTTATGGAGAAGACTCCCAGACATCTACAAGAGCTCATCGATGCCTGCCAGGAAGTCGCCGTGCCCCGAGGGGAGGACTGGGCGGATAAATTATTGGAAAACCTAATCGGCCAATGGATGATGCCTTTAGAAGATGCAGCGCAAAAATTATCAATGCCTGAAGGAGAGTTGGCTCGATTGGTCATAGAAACCCCTGATGTGGCTGGCCTTCTTGCCGGGCCCCCCGCTGTCCTCTTTCTTAATCCCGAAGCTGTGAGTCGCGCATGAAGAGGAAGGCATGCCGAAAATTCTAACGGTCAGTGAAGTACGAAAAGCCATATATCTTGCCGCAGGTGGTTTCCAAGCCCCAGGTCCGGGAGAGTCCTCCACGGCCTTGCTCGGCTATCTTTTCCACGAAACCTTCAGACTTTTGACGGGGCCCGATCCCAAAGTTAATCTTTCTCGCCCTTTGGAGCAAGCCGACCGCGATCTGGCCTCCTGGGAATCCCAGCTCATTCGACATTCCTACCTCTGGTGCGTTGGGCCCCAAATGGTTGAGCATCAGGCCAAGCTGCAAGGAAATACGGCCGAAGTTCTTAATTACTGGAGAGCGGTGAAGAACCTCTGCAAATGGATCTGTGATGTCCTTTTCCAACAGAGCCAGCCGGCTCAGGCCATCGAAGAGCTGCGCCGGTTCATCTTTGCGGAGAATGAACTGGATTGTCAGGCTGAACTATCCGATCCAACGTGGCAGGATACAGTCATCCTCCAGGGCAGGCTGGATGCCGTTCTCCGACAGCCAGGAACGGGCCGGTTGTGCGCTGTGGAGCTCAAGCTGGGACAAACCAGCCCGGAAGCCGACCTTGCGCAGGCCTGTCTATACCATTTGCTCCTGTCGAAAACCGATCCATCGGAGGCAGCGCAGGATCTGGCCCTGTTGACTTTTCAACCCGAGATTCATGAGCGAGTCTGGAAAGGGACGGAACTGGAAGAGGCACAAGCTAGTCTAAAGGCTCTGATCGGGAAATTAGCTCAGGTGGAAGGGCCAAAGCATGAGGAGGAACGCCCGAAGGGAAAAGTAAAAGAAATGGCCAAGCGCCTCCTTGAAGGATTCAAAGAGTTTGGGGCCCCCATCCAATTAGAAGGTAAGCCGCTCATAGGCCCGGCTTTTTATCGTTTCCTGGCCAAGCCGGCCCAGAGAGTCAAAGCCGATAAAATACTCAATATGGCTACAACCATCTGGCCGCGACTCCGTGATGTGGGTGTCGAGCAACCGCCCCAAATCGCCATGGAGCGCGGGCTGATTACGATTGATGTCCAGCGGCCTGACCGGGAAGTGGTTCGTTGGAAGGCCAGCTTATTGCAGGAAACCGGGGAACCTGCGAAAGGGATCTCTCGTTTCCCCGTAGGAATAGACATAGAAGGCAAATATAAATTTGCTGATCTTGCTGAGCCGGAACATTCTCATTTTCTCGTCGCCGGTACCACCGGCAGCGGTAAAACCGAGTGGTTAAGAATGGTGGTAGGTAGCCTTTGCGCTGTAAACACACCAATGACGCTGGCTTGGGTACTTATCGATCCCAAGCGAACGGCCTTCTCCATTCTTGCCGGTTCACCGTTCCTTCGCCGGCCCATCGTGTATCCGGCCGATGAGGAGATTCTATCGGTGCTGGGTGAATTGATTCAGGAGATGGAACGCCGCTTCAGGGAGTTTGGGGCGGCCCAAGATTTGAGGCTGTATAATACAACTCAACCCAACCCCCTTTCTCGCATCCTTTGCATCTGCGATGAATATGCTGATCTGGTCCTGGCGGATTCCAAAAAAGGAAAAGAAATCGAGCAGAGAATCGCCCGGATCGGCTCAAAGGGCCGGGCGGCCGGAATTCACCTCATTCTTGCCACTCAAAAACCGAGCAGGGACATCGTCAAAGGCGTAATTAAAGCCAACTTGAATGCCCGAGTGGCGCTCAAGGTGAATGAGCGGATTGATTCCCGTATCATTCTGGAACAAGCCGGTGCGGAAACCCTTTTAGGGAAGGGAGACCTTCTCTTTAAAGACCTCGGCCCAGCCATCCGCCTGCAAGCCCCCCTCATTTCTGACCAGGATCTGAAAAAAGCCGCCGGATTTTGAGGATGAGCGCCTGCAAGGCTATGTTCCTGGATGCCCTCATCTTCCTCCTCTCCCCCAAGGTCCTACTTACTCGCTGTTCGAGCATGAAAGGTCTTCCGCTGGCTCGCGGAAGTCAAGCGGACTTTTTGGTGACCGGCACGGTTCGGAAGAAAGAGCTTGCCATTTTGTTTGATGAACTCGTAAAAAGTCAGAAAAGCCGTCACTCCTGCGAAAGCAGGAGTCCAGAAGTACCTAAATTAACTGGATTCCCGCTCCCTGCTTAAAGCCTGCAGGGACAGGCTTCGCGGGAATGACGAAAATAGGGCAAAAAGGACTTTTTACGAATTCATCTTGTTTTCCTTAGCATATTGTTATTAACAAAATGTTAAAAAAGCCGCGGAAACACCCTATGAAGAAACTCAGTAACCCCTTTGTGTACGGAGGACGGGTATCCAGAGAGGCCTTCTGGGACCGAGGAAGCGAGAGCGAGGAGCTCCTGAGAGACATCAGGGCACGGCAGCATGTGATCATCTTCTCTCAGAGACGTCTCGGCAAGACCTCCCTGGTCTGGAAAGTGCTGGAGGAGGCAGTCAAGGAAGACATCATCCCCGTATATGTGGATCTGTATCCCATATCTGGCCTGGGTGAGGCTGGCAGAGTGCTACTTCGCGACAGGTCAAGAAGAAAAAGGCCAGTCAGCAATGGATAAAATACTCTCTCTCACACCCAGAGACGCCGACGAAATTTTTTGGCTCGCCAGGGTCACGGAAAGAGTCGATAAAGAGAAGGGAATCGAGTACTGGAAAAAATATATCGAAATTACGGATAAATACCCGATGAATCCAGAAAAAATCGCCCACGCAAAAAAAAAGATTGTCCAGACTTTTGGGACCAGTCAATTAAAACCTCTCATCATCTCTTTTTTCTAGAAGGCTCTTATTTGCCTCAAAACTGCTATCCTAAGCCCAAAACGAACTGCTTCTTGCCTATTTTCCTTCGTCATTTTAGCGAATTAGTTTGGTCCGGACCCGAAGGCGAAGGCCAGGAACGCCAAAACCTCATCCCACCAAGGTTCCCCGGGGTCTGCCGGCCAGGTGTTATGATTAGCCCGCCGGAACTCCCAAAGCTTTTTGGGCCCATGGATGGATTCAAACAACCTGAGTCCATGTCGTTTCGGAATCACCTCGTCGTTTTCCGCAACCAACAGGGCCACCCGGCCCCCGTAATTCGCCAGGTTCTTCATGCTGTCGTATTGATCCCGGATCAACCACCGCGCAGGTAAAAACCAATAAATCGCCTGGGCCAAATTGGGTAAGGTGTCCCAGGGGGTAAGCATGACAACACCCGATACCGGCACAGCCACATCAGAAACGATGGCCCCCACCACGCCGGCTCCCAAAGACTCTCCCCAGAGGTACAACGGCCCTCCGTACTCCTCATAGGCTAATTTTACAGTAGCTTTCCCATCTTTTACGATTGGCCCTTCACCTAGTTTTCCTGGGCGACCGCCGAAACCGGGATATTCCGCCAATATGACCCGATACCCCCTTGGTTCAAGAGCCGCCACGTAGTACCCTCGGTCCAAGGCCGAGCCGGCATTACCATGGAAGACCACAATTGTGCCTTTCGGCTTCAGTAATGCCTCTGGGCTAACGAAACCCCGATAATCGGGTCTGCCCTGCCCTGGCCAAAACCGCAGCCCCATTGCTGCACTCATTGCCTCGTTTGGAGGAGTCCGATCCGGATAGTAGATCATTTTTTCTTGCATGGCGTATGTCACTCCCGTTATCAAACAATACCCAAGGATCATAACCCCAATCAAACGGAATGCCTTATATTTCGGTTGCGGCCAATCTTTTGGGTTCATAAACAATTTGACTCTGTTGGGAATGGGTTCTTTGCGCTCATTCTAACATAGCCGGGCTTCACCAGGGAAACCTCTTAAAGAGTTCCTTCTGCGGTGTGACGACACGGTCGTCCTATCATTGCTCCTGTGATCTTGAAGACAAGGGAAAGGAGGATGCTGCCGGGGACAGAAAGGCTAAGTTCTATTGGGGATTACCGGCAGCGGACTTCATTCATACCGCAGGGCTTCGATGGGGTCCATCTGGGCGGCTTTGCGGGCGGGGTAGAAGCCGAAGAAGATTCCCACGCCGCCGGAAAAAGAAAAGGAGAGAAGCAGAGCTTTGATGGAGACCAGGGTGGGCCATTTGAAGATATCCGAGATGATCTGCGAAGCTCCCCCTCCCAAAATGATTCCGATGACCCCGCCCAGCAGGCTGAGGACCAGGGCCTCAACCAGGAACTGCCAGAGAATATCCCGGCCCCGGGCGCCCACGGCCATGCGGATGCCGATCTCCCGCGTCCGCTCGGTGACCGAAACCAGCATGATATTCATGATCCCGATTCCGCCCACGAGGAGCGAAATGGAGGCGATGGCCCCCAGAAGGATAGACATCACCCGGGCGGATTCCTCCGCCGCGGAGAAGGCCTCGGTCAGGTTCCGCACCATGAAATCATTATCCTGGTTGGCCCGGATCCGGTGGCGCTGCCGGAGGAGCTGGGTAATCTGGTCCTCGGCCAGTTTCAGAGTATCCGGGCCCGTTGCCTGAACGCTGATGGAGCGCACCATTCCGGGAAATTGCTGTCCGAAGAGCAGCCTCTGTCCGGTCTTCAGGGGCACATAGACCACATCATCCTGATCCTGGCCCCAGGTGGTCTGTCCCTTATCGGCCAGAACGCCCACCACGGTGAAGGGGAATTTCCTGATGCGGACGATCTGGCCCACCGGGTCCATCTCGCCAAAGAGATTTTCCGCCACGGTCTGTCCCAATAAGCAGACTTTAGCCGCTCCGTCCACATCCGTCTGGGTTAAGGACCGACCTTTCACCGTTGACCAGTCCCGGATGAGCAGGGCCTCGGGGGTGGTGGCAAAGGTGACGGTGGACCAGTTCTGGTTTCCGAATATCACCTGGGTGATACCCTGGAGGACGGGGGCCGCGTATTTCACCGCGGACAGCTCATTGGCGATCGCCTTGGCGTCCTCCACGGTAAGGGTGGGGACCGATCCGGAACCCCAGCGGATTCCTCCGCTGGTCGCACTTCCGGAAAGCACGATCAGGAGATTGGATCCCATGGAGGCGATCTGTTCCTGAATACGCGCCTTGGCTCCGGACCCGATGGCGATCATGGCGATCACCGCGCTGACCCCGATGATGATTCCCAGCATGGTGAGACCCGAGCGCATCTTGTTGCGCCCCAATGCTTTGAAGGCAATCCGCAGGGTCATGAGGAAATTCATGAAATCCCCCCCTCGGCGGCTGCAGGAAGCTGGGCCAGGATGTCAGCGGCCTGCCGGAACTGATTCTTCTCGTCTTGGATCACTTTTCCATCCCGGAATACCACGTGCCGGCCGGCGTAGCGGGCGATATCCGGTTCATGGGTGACCAGAATGATGGTGATCCGGGAATCCTGGTTGAGCTTCTGCAATATTGCCATGATCTCCAGACTGGTGCGCGTGTCCAGGTTTCCCGTGGGCTCATCCGCGAGGATGAGAGAAGGCTGGTTCACGAGGGCGCGAGCGATGGCCACCCGCTGCTGCTGGCCCCCGGAGAGCTGGCTGGGAAGGTGGTGCTCCCGGGCTTGAAGGCCTACCGTCGCCAGGGCTTCCATGGCTGCCCGGTGTCTGTCCCGGGAGGAATGGTCCTGGCGGTAGTAAAGGGGGAGTTCGACATTTTCCAGGGCGGAGGTTCGGCCCAGAAGGTTGAAATTCTGGAAGACAAAGCCGATCTTCTGGTTGCGGATTTGGGCCAGCTCGTCCCGGCTCAGCCCGGAAACATCCTTTTCCTCCAGGAAGTATTTCCCCTGGGTCGGGCGATCCAGGCAGCCCAAGATGTTCATAAAGGTGGACTTCCCCGATCCCGAGGCCCCCATGATGGCTACGCACTCACCGGCCTGGATGGTTAAGTCCACGCCCGTGAGGGCCGGCACCTGCACTTCCCCCAGGTAGTAGATTTTGGTCAGATGTTCAACGCGTATCAGTTCAGGCATAGCAACTTTTTCTCACGCCAAGGCGCAAAGAACGCAAAGAAAATGATGAATAAAAAAACTTAATTGGACACAGATAAACACAGATGAACACAGATTATGAGTGGGTAAAGGAGAAAACCAAAGGCCAAAAGACTATGCAACTGCACGGCTAAACCGCTTCATGAATGGGACTCGGATAAACACGGATGAAAAGAAAATTTTTTACGACCCCCTGGGCCTTGAGTCTTTAACCATTTTTGCCTCTGCGAGCTCCGCGTTCTCTGCGGTTCATCGTTATTTTTTTATTCTGGTTTGTGTTTTCCTTTTTGCAAAAAATCCCTTTGCGGCCTTTGCGCCTTGGCGTGAGCCGCCTTTTACCGGAAGCCTCTCATGGAAGGCTGCGTGGCCTGCGGGGAGCTTCCGCCCTTGTTATCCCCGGTCATGGCTTCGACGATGATTTCCTGCCCTTCCTTCAAGGAGCCGGAGACCACCTCCGTATAGGAACCATCCGATATCCCCGTGGTAATGTCGACCGGCGCAGGCCTCCCCTCCGGAACCGCAGCCCAAACCTTGTACACCGGGGCCGCACCCTGAGAGGAATCCGACCGCTGGTCCATCAGGTCATATTTTTTCTTCTGCTCTTCCGTCAGCAAAGAACGAATCTTCATCCGGTTGGCGGCCCGGAGCTCTTTGGCTTTGGCTTTCGCTTCTTCGGAACCTCCGGCCTTCCGTGCCGCCTGAATTTCGCTCTGGGCATCCTTCAAGATGCGCGAAATGCCGGCCTGCTGTTCCGGGGTGAGTTTGAGCTCTGCTTTCAGCCGTTCCAGGAGCTGCTCCGGGCTGGTCGCCGAAGGCGAAGGGGTAGAAGGGGGAGCCGGCCCTTTCTGGGGAGCGGCCGCCTCTTTCTTGGCAAACTCCGGCCGGAAGCGTAAGGCCGCATTAAGGATTTTCAGGGCATTCTCTCTCTGGGCCACCAGGATCGAGGCGTTGGCCGTCATCCCCGGCCTCAGCTTCAGTTCCGGGTTTTTTACCTGGATCACCACATCATAGGTGACCACGTTCTGAACGGTCACGGGGGCATTCCGGATGTCGGTTACTTTTCCCCGGAAGGTCAGGTTGGGAAAGGCATCGACCGTAAACGTCGCTTCCTGGCCGATGGCCACCCGCCCGATGTCCGCCTCGCTCACGTTGGTATCGACCTGCATCTCGGTAAGATCCTGGGCGATGGTAAAGAGAGTCGGAGCCTGGAGGCTGGCGGCCACCGTCTGGCCCACGTCCACGTTGCGGGAGATGACGATTCCGGTGACCGGCGCCGTAATCCTGGTATGATCCAGGTTCACTTGGGCCAGCTCCAGCTCGGCTTCAGCCTGCTTGATCTGGGCCCGGGCCGCCTCCAGCTTGGCTTTGGCCGAATCCAACTGGGCTTCGCTGGCCTTCTCCTGGGCCTGGGCGGCCTCGAGCAGAGCTTGAGCCGAATCGTAGGCGGTCTGGGCGGAATCCCGGTCGCTGGCCGAGACCAGGTTGCGGGCGAAGAGCTCCAAGGAACGATTCAGGTTGCGCTTGGTATCTTCCACCGAAACTCTGGCTTTAATCACATTCGCCTTGCTGGACTCTATGTTCGACCTGGCCGTGGCAATATCGGCTTGGCCGTTCAGGAATGAGGCTCTGGCGTTTTCCACCTTGGCCTTGGCCTGGGAGACCTGGGCTTGGAAGATCGCCGGGTCGATCTGGGCGATGGGCTGATCCTTTTTCACCCGGGAATTATAATCGGCGTAGAGTTTCTGGATCGTTCCGGAGACCTGGGACCCGACCAGAACGGTAATGACCGGGTTGATCGTTCCGTTGGCGGTGACAAAGGCGGAGATGCTTCCCCGTTCCACCTTAGCCGTTCGGTATTTGACGGCCTGGTCTTTATCTTTATAAAAATAAATGTATCCCGAGGCGCCGCCAGCAATGAGCAAGATCAAGATAACCCAAAAGATGATTTTCTTTTTCACGGTCGCTCTTTTTCCTCGATGTGGATTTCCCTCTTAAACCGGGTTTCAAATATGCTGTACAAGGTGGGTATAAAGACCAGGGTAAGAAGGGTGGAGACCGAAAGCCCCCCGATCACCGCGATGGCCATGGGGGCATTCGATTCCGAACCCTCTCCCAGCCCGACGGCCATGGGAATCAACCCCAGAATCGTGCAGAGGGTGGTCATCAGGATGGGACGGAGTCTCGTCCGTCCGCCCAGGGTGACCGCCTCCTCCAGGTTCATGCCCCGCCCGCGAAGCCGATTGGTGTAGTCCACCAGAAGGATCCCGTTGCTCACCACGATCCCGGCCATCATGATGACCCCCATGAAGGAGGTGACCGAGAGGTTGGTCTCGGTTAAAAAGAGCGCCCAGAGCACCCCGATCAGTCCCAGGGGGACGGAGAACATGATGATGAAGGGATCAATGAGCGACTTGAACTGAGAGGCCAGTACCATGTAGACGAGCACTACGGCCAGGATAAAGGCTCCCAGGAGGGCGATGAAGGATTCCTGCTGGTTTTCCACGGCCCCGGTCAAATTGATTTTGAAGTTCGGCGGCATCGGAATCTTGTCCAGCTTCTCCTGGATCTCGGCTGCCACGCTCCCCAGGTCCCGCCCGAAGGTGTTGGCGGTCACGCGGATGATCCGCTGCTGGTACTTCCGTTCGATCTGGATGGGTCCGGCCCCCCGGGATATGTCGGCGACGTTGTCCAGGGGGATGGGGTGCCCCTGGGGATTGAAGGCAAAGATCTGGCTGAGGTCGCTCAGGGAGGCCCGGTCGCTCTCCTGGGCCCTTACGGTAATATAATACTGGTTCCCCGTGTTCGGGTCGGAGAAGATGGAAGCCTGGTAGCCGTTGATGAAGGTCTGAACGGCCCGGGCCACCTGGGCCACACTCAGCCCCAGCATGGCCGCCCGCTCCCGGTCGATGACGATGTTCTGCTGGGGGTAATCGGCTTCCCGGCTGACCCGCACGTCCTTGGCTCCCGGGGTGGAGCGCACGATGGCGGCCACCTCCTCGGCGAGCTTCTCCGCGATCCTGAAGTCATAACCCAGAATTTCCACGTCAATCGGGTTTTCATACCCAAAGGAGATGAGCATGCGGACGATGCCACCGGAGGTGAAGAAGATCTTCACTCCCGGGAATTTTTCCATGAGCTTGGGGCGCAGCTTTTCCATGAGAGCATCGGAGGACAGCCTGCGTTCCGACGGGTCCACCAGGCGACAGCGAATCCAACCCATATGGGGGCCGGTATTTTGCGACCAGAGGGCCGAAACCGTTCCGCTGGGCATCCCGAAGTTCACCTGAATGGCCCTGGTTTCTTCCCCGATGGTTTCCCGGATCACCTCTTCCATCTCGGAGCCGATTCTCCTGGATTCCTCCAGTCGAGTGCCCACCGGGAGCTGTACCCAGAAGCGGAACTGGCTTTCATCCATGGAGGGAAAGAACTCGGTTCCGATGAAGAAGTAAAGAGGCAGGCTGCCCAGCAGGACCCCCATCACCCCCATGACCACAACTTTCTTGTGGCGGAGCGACCAGCCCAGGAGGGACTGGTAGCCGGCATCGATCCGGTCGAACGTCAATTTCATCCGCCATTTCAGGCGCTGCGGCGCCGTGGGAGAAGGGGGCAGGACCTCATCCATTTCGGGATGGAGATATTTGCGCGAAAGGACCGGAATAACGGTCAACGAAACAAAATAGGAAGCAATCAGGGAAAAAGCCACGGTGAGGGCCAGGGGGGTGAAGAGCAGCCGGGCGATGCCGGTGATGAAGGCCACGGGAAGGAAGACCACGATGGTGGTGATGGTGGAGGCCAGCACGGCCAGTCCTACCTCGCCCGACCCCTGGATGGACGCTTCGTAGGGAGATTTGCCGGCGCTCCGGTGCCGGTAGATATTTTCCAGGACCACGATGGCGTCGTCCACCAGCCGCCCAACGCCCAGAGCCAGGCCGCCCAGGGTGAAGACGTTCAGGCTGAGGTTGCTGAAATAGAGCAGGATAAAGGCGCAGACGATGGAGATGGGGATGGAAAGAGAAACGATCAGCGTGCTGCGCAGGTTACGGAGAAAGACGAGAATCACTAGAATGGCCAAGGCGGCCCCCATCAGGGCCTCATGCTGCAGGTTCTTGATGGAGTTGCGGATGTAGACCGACTGATCAAAGAGCTCCAGCATCTGCACTCCCGGAGGGAGCATTTTTTGAATCTTGGGCAGGACCTTGCGGACCCCGTCGACGACTTCGATGGTATTGGTCCCCGAGGTCTTCTGAACCGCGAGGGAAACAGCCGGCTGCCCGTTCACCCGGATCAGGTTGGTCTGCTCCTGAAAATCATCCCGAATTTCGGCCACGTCCCGCAAGTAAACCGGCATCTTGCGCACGTTGGAGACGATGATGTTCTCGATGGGCTTCACTACGCTGAACTGGGTTTCGGTGAAGAGCCGATAGTCGAAGGGCCCGGCCTTGATGTCTCCAGAGGGCAGGATCAGGTTGGCCTGCTGGACGGCCTCGATGACGCTCTCCGGAGAAAGATTAAAAGCCTGGAGGCGCTGCCGGTCAAAGTTGATCTGGATCTCCCGGATCTTTCCCCCGCCCACCCGGGCGGAGGCCACGTTGGGGACATGCTCGATCTCCGGCTCGACCACATTGTAAGCCAGGTCGTAAAGCTGTCCTTCATTGAGCCCCCCGCCCATGAGGGCGATAAAGATGACCGAGATCTGGGAAACGTCAAACTTGCGTATGATCGGGTACTGGACGTCTTTAGGCAGGTCCCCATGAATCAGGTTCACCACCTGGAGCACATCGGACTGGGCGCTGTCCAGGTTGGTTCCCCAGTTGAAGTAAACGGTGACCAGGGACGCCCCCTGGCGGGAGATGGAGGAGACATATTTCACCCCGTTCACCGTGGAGACGGCCTTCTCTACGGGGTAAGTCACGGTCCGCTCGATATCCTGCGGGTTGGCCCCCGGATAGAATGTGCCCACGGTGATGGAAGGGTAGGTGATCTCGGGGAACATGTCCACGGGCAGCTTGGAGAAGGAGATGACCCCTAGAATGATCGATCCTAAGACCGCCATGAGAATGGTGACGGGATTACGCAGGGCAAATTTCGCCAGGTTCATTTCTTTGCATCCTGTTTCTTAGGTTGTTGCAGGGTGAATCGTACCTTGGCCCCGTCTTTCAGGGCGGTCTGGCCGGCGGTGATCACCTGCTCACCCGGGACAACGCCCTGGAGGATCTCCACCACCGTGTCCCGCACTGCTCCTTTCCGCACGGGGCGGCGGGCCACCTGGTCGTCTTTCAGGATATATACCGAGTCCTGGCCGCCCTCGGTCATGAGGCTCTGGATGGGAACGAGGACGGCCTGGGGATTGGCGCGGAGGAGGATCTCCGCCCGCCCGAACATTCCCGGCTTCAAAACCAGGCCCGGATTGGGGATGGAAATCTGGATCTCCGCCGTGCGCGACTGAAGTTCCAGGGCCGGGGTGATGACCTCGATCCGGCCGGAGAAGACCCGGTCCGGGAAGGCGGTGACCGTTATCTTGACCGCCTGGCCTTTTTGCAGATAGATGAATTCTCTTTCGATGACGTTGACCACCATCTTCATTTCGGTGAGGCCCATCAGGGTTAAAATGGGAGTGGTATCCTTGACCATGGTCCCCGGATCGACGAATCGTTTGGTGATTCCCCCGTTCATGGGAGAGAGAATAATCAGGTTGGCCAGCTGAGCCTTGTTGAGTTCCAGAGTTGCCCTGGCTTGGTTGACCTGGGCTTCGGCCAGGGCAATGTCATTCTCCCAGGTTCTCTGGCGGATACTGTTCAGGGCCAGATCATAATTCGCCTTGGCCACGTTGTATTTCGTCCGGAATTCGTCCAACTGCTGCCGGGCGATGAAATTTTTCTCATGCAGTTCTTGGGCTCGCTTCAGGTCGGCGTCTGCCAGTTCCAGATTAGCCTTGGTTTGCTGAATCTGGGATTGGACCGTTTCCTCCGCCGTCGCCCGGGCCTGTTTCAGCCGTGCCTTAGACGCTTCCAAGCTGGCCTCGGCCTGGGCCACCGTAGCCTCGGCTTCCCGCGTGTCAAGGGTAACCAGAACCTGCCCGGTTTTGACCAGATCCCCCTCCCGGACATTGATCTTCCCCACCCAGCCCTGGACCTTGGAGTAAATGGTTACCTGGGCGGAAGGAGCGATGTCGCCGGTGCGGGAGATCTTCTCCTCGATCAGACCCTGGGTCACCGGGGCCGCATCCACCAGCGGGACCTGGCCCGTAATTCCCTTTTTCGAGTCCTCTTTCTTGGCGGAAATGACCTGGGCGGCCCGGAAAGCCCCCAGCCCCGCCAGAGCGATAACCACCAGTACAATGATCGTCCTTTTCATTTTCTTCTTCCTAAAGGAATTATCTGTAATCCACCCTATTGATATCCGGGATCCAGGATCCGGGATCCTGGATCCCGGATCCGGCGTCTGCCATCCTATTTGTTTGCTCCCATCGCTCTTTCAATCCTGGCTTCGGCAACCTTGTAATTATAGAGGGCCTGGATGTGATTCGCTTTGGCATTGGCCAACTGGACCTCCGCATCGGTGATCTCCAACGGAGACCCCACCCCCACCTGGTAGCGCCCGCTGGCTAGGTCGTAATTTTCCTGGGCGTGCCCCACGGCTTTCTCTGACACCCGGACCTGCTCCGCTGCCTGTTTCTGGCTGAGGTAGGCCTGTTCCGCTTCCAGGCGGAGGTTCAGCTTCAAGGCCTCTTCCTGGGATATGAGATTTCTCAAGTTGGCCCGTTGTTCCGCCACCTGGCTGGAGGAAGAGAACCCGCTGAAAATGGGAATGCTGAGGGTAGCCCCAAAAAACATATCCCAGGCCATGTCATTGGGCATATGATATCCCCGCATCAGGTATTGAGCATTTCCCGAGAGGATCGGGTAGTAGCTCGATTGGGCCAGGTTGACGGCCGCCTCTTGACTGCGCTGTTTGGCTTTTATTTGCAGGATTTCAGGACGCTGGTCGTACGCGGTCTTGACGATGTCCTCCAATTGGTGTTCCCGGGGAGTAAAACCCAGAATGTCTTCCACGGGGAAGGTGAGGGATTGGGTAAAGCCGATGGCGTTGTTCAAGGTCACCTGAGCAACGGCAAAATTGTTATTAGCCTGGATGAGCGCCAGCTGGGCATTGGCCAGGTCCACCTCGGCTTTGGTCACGTCGATCTTCGGGCGGGTGCCGGCCTGGTAGAAACCCTGGGCCTGGTCCAGGTGCTGTTGGGTCTGGGTGACCACCTCCTTGGCCACCTCAACCAGTCGCTGGGTCTGGAGGACCCCGAAATAGGCCTGCTGGACGTTCAGGATCACGGTCTGCTTGGTGGTGACCAGATCGTGTTCGCTGGCTTTGACATTTTCCCGGTTGATCTTTACACTGTTGGACGTTCGGCCGAAGTCATAGATCGTCTGATTCAGCGTAGGCCCCACGGAGAAAACATCCAGAAAGGTCCAATTATAGGTATATGCCCTGACCGCTCCCCCCAGGGAAACGTAGTTAAAGGTGTTCCAGTTATAGGAAGTGTTGAGGTTGACCTGGGGGTAATAGGCCGCCAGAGCCTGCTCGACGCGGGCTTTCTGGGCCTCGACCGTTGCCTGATTGGAGCGCAGGGCCGGGTTGAACCTCAAGGCTAAGCCCACGCAATCATTCAGAGAGAGAGGTTTCCCCGGCTGGGGAAGACTGACCTCTTGGGCAGAAGCCACCCCGGAACAGACCAGGAACAGGAAAATGAGCGAGTTCAAGATCCCCCGGACCAACCCTCTTTTCCTCAATCTTCTCATGGTAGAATCCCCTTTCCCTATTTGAGTACCCTTCACTCCGCCTGAAATCTCCAATTTTTCAAATCATAAATTGCCAATTTATTCTAAATGTCTTTCCTTTGCAACCCTATTCCGCAATGACCTGGGAGCCGGGCCCTTTAGCGGCGTGCCGGTTCCGGATCAAAAGAGCCGGAAGGATACCGATGGTTATCAGCAAGGCTGAAAAAACGAAAGCATCCGCGAAACCACCCGCCGTGGCCTGCCGGTGAACCCAAAAGGCCAGAAGGGTTTTTCCTTTGGCAACCACCTCGGCCGGATTAAACCCGCCCCGCAGGAGAATCTCCTGCATGACCAGTTGAGCCTTATAGGCCGGGGCGGAGAAAGCATTGTTCAACAATTCCCCATATTGGGCGTAATGAAAAAATTCCCGCCGTTGAAGGGTGGCCCCCAGCAGAGCCACTCCAAAGGCCCCTCCGACCTGCATGGTGACCGTGAGGAGGCTGGACGCGTTGCTGGTCTGCTCCCGGCGGACCGCATTGAGCGCTGCGCTCATCAGGGGGGCGTTGATCAGGCCCAGGCCAACCCCCCGCATCACCTGGGGCCAGAATAAAAACCAGTAATCCGAATTCAAGGAGATGTCCTTGTAGAGATACAAGGAGTAGGATAACAGAACGGTTCCCAGGAACAGGGGGACCCGCGGGCCGATTCGATCGGCGATCATTCCGGAGAAGGGAGATACAATGGCCACGCTGATCGCCGTCGGGACTAGAATGATTCCGGTGCGCAGGGCCGTGTAGTTCATGAGGTTCTGCAAATAGAGGGGAAGGAGAAACATGGACCCGAAGATAGCCACGGCCCGGACAAAATTGATGATACTGGCCATTAGGAAATTATGGTTGGCAAAGAGGCGAAGGTCGATAATCGAGTCCCTTTGCCTGAAGCTGGAAACCAGAAAACCCGTCAGGCCAATCAGGCTCAACCCAAAGAAGGAAAGAATGTAATCGGAATCCCAGCCTTCCCGCTGACCCTGGGCCAGGGCAATGAGGAGAGCGGCCAGAAAGACGGAAAAACAGAGGAAGCCGATATAGTCGAACCTGCGGACCGGGCCGGAAGAGCGGTTTGAGTTCAGAATCCATAGAGCGGCGAAAATGGCCACGGCTCCCACGGGAACATTAATGTAGAAGATCGACCGCCAGTTCACTTCATCCACCAGATAACCCCCCAGGAAAGGTCCCACGCTTGGGGCCACCATCGCCCCAATGGACCAGATTCCCATGGCCATCCCCCGCTCCTGGGGCGGAAAGGCTCCCGACACCAGGGTGAGCCCGGTGGGCATCATGGCCCCTCCTCCTACGGCCTGGATCATCCGGAAAAAGATCATTGAATCCTTGTCCCAAGCCATGCCGCAGAGGACGGAACCAAAAATGAATAGGGCCAGGCTGGCGATGAACACTTCCTTGATTCCATATCGACTCTGGAGCCAGCTGGTGGCCGGCATGGAGATGGCAAAGGCGATCATGTATCCCGTAACGACCCACTCGATCTGGTCCACGGTGGCGGAGAAATTGGCCATCATCTTGGGCAGGGCCACGTTGACGATGTTACTGTCCAGGATGGCCATGAAAGTGCCCAGAATGACCACGCTCAGGACCGACCATTTGC
>Ga0315285_10002578_pt1 | contig 18917 bp, 21 predicted proteins | sample YL17G09_36_MG_FD_203698 | JGI IMG/M metagenome (GOLD analysis project Ga0315285, IMG submission 203698) | Sediment microbial communities from Yellowstone Lake, YNP, Wyoming, USA - YL17G09_36 | ecosystem: Environmental > Aquatic > Freshwater > Lake > Sediment | place: USA: Wyoming | collected...
ACCCCACGAAGTCCGGTGTCACAGTAGAGCGCCTTGACCAGGTCTTTATGGGCTTTCTATCGCCTGATTTCTTCGCGCGCTCTACTTTCTTAAGAAGCTTCGGGTCTATGTATGGCCCTTTTTTTAATGATCTTGACATTACTTTCTCCGCTTTACTATAAAACTGCTTGTTGATTTATTTTTCTTTCTTGTCTTGTATCCCTTAGTAGGTTTTCCCCAGGGCGTGCATGGGTGCCTTCCGCCTGAGGATTTTCCTTCGCCGCCGCCCATAGGATGGTCATGCGGGTTCATGGCGACGCCTCTTACGGATGGCCTTATGCCCATGTGTCTTGTTCTACCGGCTTTTCCTATGCTTATCGTCTTGTGGTCCTCGTTCCCGACCTGGCCCATTGTTGCCCAGCAATTGAGGTGGAATAACCTTATTTCGCCTGAAGGCATCCTTACGTGGACATAATTGCCTTCCTTGGCCATGAGCTGGCAATAATTGCCGGCGCTTCTTGCTACCTGCCCGCCTTTACCAGGCAATAATTCAATATTATGTATGAAAGTTCCAAGCGGTATGTTCTTTAATGGTATATGATTTCCTGATTTGAATTCAGCGTTTTCGCTGGAAACCACGGTGTCGCCGACTTTTAAGTCTGTGGGCGCCAGTATGTACCTTTTTTCCCCGTCTTTATACTGGACAAGGGCGATCCTCGCCGACCTGTTGGGGTCGTACTCTATGGAACAAACTAAGCCGGGGATATCTTTTTTATTCCTTCTGAAATCAAGGATCCTGATCATGCGCTTGTGGCCGCCGCCTTTGTGCCTGCATGTGATGTGGCCGTGAACGTTTCTGCCGCCTGTCCCTTTTCTTGGGACAAGCAGGGACTTTTCCGGCGTCGACTTTGTTATTTCCTCAAAAGTCGATGTCGTTATCCATCTTAAACTTGGTGTTGTCGGTTTGTATTTTTTTATTCCCATGGCCTATTCCTTAGTGCGCTATGTCTATTTTGTTGCCTTCTTTTAATGTGACGACCGCCCTTTTCCAGTTAGGCGTGTAGCCCAGTTTATGTCTTATCCTCTTGGCCTTGCCGGGCATTATCATGGTATTTACATCTTTTACTTTTACCTTGTATATATCTTCCACAGCCTTTTTGATCTCTATCTTATTGGCTTTGCGGTCGACTTCAAAAGAGTATTTTCTTAAATCCCCTTGGTTGCTTATTTTTTCAGTGATCACCAGTGTCTTTATTATGCTGTTTATGTCTTTCATTTTAAAATCTCTTTATTAAATTTTCAAGCGCGTCTTTTGTTATTATCAACTTGTCGTGGTTTAAGACATCAAGCGCGTTTATGTCTTTTTGTGATTTTAATGTAAGATTTGCCACGTTGCGCGAAGCCTTTACCACGCTTGCCTCAAGCTTGTCCACGACTAATAAGCTTTTGTTGGAGGCTTTCAGGTTTTTTAATATGCTTGTGATTTCTTTTGTCTTGGGCTTTTCCATTTTTAAGTTGTCCAAAACAATTATTTCCTTGTCGCTTAATTTGGCGTTTAAACTGGATCTAAGAGCGTTTGCCCTGTATTTTTTAGGTATGACATCGTATATTTCCCTGGTGTGCGGGCCGAATACGACGCCGCCGTGCCTCCACAATGGATTCCTGGATGAGCCGACTCTCGCGCGGCCTGTCCCTTTTTGCTTCCATGGTTTTTTACCGCCGCCGGAAACTTCGCCGCGTGTTTTTGTTGAAGCAGTACCGGTCCTTTTATTGGCCTGGTACATAACAACCACCTGGTGCAGCAGGGTCTGGTTTACTTCGCCGTTGAATATTTTTTTATCAAGGCTTACCTTGTCTACTATATTTCCTTTCGCGTCATGAACTGATAATTCTTGAGCCATTTATATGCGTCCTATTTCTTCTTTTCTTCGGGTTTTTTTGCTGCAGGTTTTGGTTTTGCGTCTGCCTTCTTCTTGTCGTCTACTTTCTTTTCGGCTTTCGGCTTAAGATAATCCGAGATCTTCTTTTTTGCCTTGTTGATTATCAATATCCCGTTATCGCTGCCCGGGACCGCGCCTTTTACTAAAATAGCGTTTTTCTCCAGGTCCACTTTTACTACTTTTAAGCTTTGCACTGTGACCACATCGCCGCCCATCCTTCCCGGGAGGTGGTGGCCTTTAAAGACTCTTGACGGGTCTGAGCTCGAACCTATGGAACCGGGCGCCCTGTGGTGCGTGGAACCGTGCGCTCCCGGGCCGCCTGACCAATGCCATCTTTTTACGCCGCCCTGGAAACCTTTTCCGATCGAGACGCCGGTTATATCGACGTAATCACCCTGCTTGAACAAGTCTACTTTTATTTCCTGGCCGACGGTGAAATTCTCGCCTTCTTTTATCCTGAATTCCCGCAGGACTTTCTTTATTTTCTGGTTTACTTTTTTAAAATGCCCCGCCACAGGTCTAGTCATCTGTTTTTCTTTTGCTTCGCCGTAGCCGAGCTGGACCGCGGTGTAGCCGTCTTTTTGTTTTGTCTTTACCTGTATGACGGCGTTTGGTTCCGACTCGATGACTGTGACAGGCACGACCCTGCCGTTTTCATCGAACACTTGCGTCATCCCTAATTTTTTGCCTATCAAACCTAATCCCATTTGATTGTCTCTTTTTTATTTTATTTCTACGTAAACGCCTGCCGGTAGATCGAGTTTCTTAAGGGCGTCGATTGTTTTTGCTGTCGGATTCAATATGTCCAGAAGCCTTTTGTGTATCTTTATCTGGAACTGTTCTCTTGACTTTTTGTCGACATGAGGGGATCTTAATACCGTGTAATCCTCTCTTTTAGTCGGCAAAGGTATGGGACCTGAAACTGTGGCTCCTGTCCTTTTTGCTGTCTCGACTATTTCAGCAGCTGACTGGTCCAATAGCCTGTGATCGTACGCCTTTAATTTGACTCTTATCCTGTTTGCAGACATCTTTGCTCCTCCAATGAGCGCACGATTTACGGAGCATTGCGACGTAAATCGTTCTGTATTATTGCTCCCTTACGAATTGGATCCTTGACCTTTTGCTGATATTCCTAAACAGAAATGTCAAGGGTAAAATTCGGCCTACAAACTTACGAGCGCCTGCCGCTTCGCGGCGGCTCCGTAAGTCTGGGCTTCATTTTACTGAATTATCTCCGATATAACCCCCGCGCCGACTGTCCTGCCGCCTTCGCGTATGGCGAAGCGCTGTTCTTTTTCCATGGCGATGGGAGCTATAAGCTCGACTTCTATATTTGCTGAGTCGCCCGGCATTACCATTTCAACGCCTTTTTCCAGTTGGGCGACGCCCGTGACGTCGGTTGTCCTAAAATAGAACTGGGGCCTGTACCCTGCGAAAAACGGGGTGTGGCGGCCGCCTTCTTCTTTTGTCAGGGCGTACATCTTTGCCTTGAATTTTGTGTGCGGGGTGATGGTGCCTGGTTTTGCCAAGACCATGCCGCGCTCCAGGTCTTTCTTTTCCATGCCGCGCAATAGGACACCTAGGTTGTCCCCTGCTCTTCCTTCATCAAGAAGCTTGCGGAACATCTCAACGCCTGTTACGACGGTCTTACGGGTATCTCTTAAGCCGACTAATTCGACTTCTTCGCCGACTTTTATTATACCGCGCTCTACTCTTCCTGTTCCTACAGTACCGCGGCCTGTTATCGAGAAGACGTCTTCTATGGACATCAAGAACGGCTTGTCGATATCTCTTTTGGGTGTCGGGATGTATTCGTCGACTTGTTTCATTAAGTCGTATATTGGTTTACAGTTGGGGCAATCGTCTTTGCCGCAGGCGCATTCCATGGCTTTAAAAGCTGAGCCTCTTACAACAGGGATCTTATCGCCTGGGAACTCGTATTTCTTTAATAGGTCTCTTACTTCCATTTCAACAAGGTCGATTAGTTCCTTGTCATCTACCACGTCTATCTTGTTTAAAAATACTACCATGGAAGGAACGCCTACCTGGCGCGCTAAAAGGATGTGCTCTCTTGTCTGGGGCATGGGCCCGTCAGGAGCCGAGACTACCAAAATCGCGCCATCCATCTGGGCGGCGCCTGTTATCATGTTTTTGATGTAGTCTGCGTGGCCGGGGCAGTCGACATGAGCGTAGTGGCGGTTTACTGTCTCGTATTCGGCGTGGTGTACGTTTATTGTGACGCCGCGCTCTCTTTCTTCCGGTGCGTTGTCTATTTCATCGTAGTTTTTGGCCTGCGCCAAGCCTTTTGCCGCGAGGCATTTTGTTATAGCTGAAACAAGTGTGGTTTTACCATGATCAACGTGTCCGATTGTACCAATGTTGACGTGTGGTTTGGTACGTTCGAATTTTTCCTTTGCCATGGGACTCCTCCTTCTTATTTAATTACTGCCTGGTTTGGTCTCTCAAGTGGAGCCCAAGACCGGAATCGAACCGGTGACCACTTCCTTACCAAGGAAGTGCTCTACCTACTGAGCTACTTGGGCTTCTTAACTAGCCCAAAAAAATAAAAATAAAAAACCTTAGTTATAGCTTTTTTAAATCCTGAAAATACAAGCTATATTTTTCTTAAATAAAGACAAATTCTATCTATTTTTTGAAGACAATGAGGTAATAGTATATGTATTTTGGAAAATATGTCAAGAATTTTTTTTAATATTTTTTGTTTTGGCGGGAAATTTCTGTAAGACCTGCCCCTCGTCGCTTACGCTCCTCGGGACAAATTTCGCAATACAAAAACTCGGCGAAATTTGGAGCGGGCGGGGAGAATTGAACCCCCATATATAGCTTGGAAGGCTATTGTTCTACCATTGAACTACGCCCGCCTACGCTCTAAGTTTACTAATCGGGCTTAATTGATGAGCTTCGGCGAGGCAAGCCCGCTATACGAAATGGCTTGCCATCAATGCTCCGATATTTCTGCGAAGCCATGAACGAAAGTTTCACGGCGAAGCAGAATGGTGGGCGGAGGAGGATTCGAACCTCCGTAGGCTTAGCCGGCAGATTTACAGTCTGCTGCCATTTCCGCTCGGCCATCCGCCCAAAAATTATATTTTAAAGATCTGGAAAATTAAGACAGTCACTAATGCCCCTATAATGGCGCCCATGACTACTTCCAATAAATTATGGACTTTTCTTCTTATTCTCTCTCTCGAGACCAAAGCAGCCAGGATAAATGTTAAAAATATTGCTACCTCGTTTTTCGTCAACAACGAGATCGCGGCCCAAAATGAAAATGATATCGCGGCGTGGCCCGAAGGCATGCCGCCCCGCATCGGGGTTCCCCTGTGAAAAATTATTTTCATGAATAAAACCAGGGTAAAAACCGCTATTATGCTGATGAAAGTCAAGTGCCAGCTTGATTGCTTTATCGTTAAAATACCTTCGTTTACATTCATCGTGACCAAGCTTCTGAAAAACAATAAATATCCTATCACAGTGGCGTCTATAGCAGCTAGCAAGACTATCCCCGCGGAAATATCTTTTATGACTCTTGCTACCGGATGGAAAACATTTACCATCAGATCGACCATAAGCTCGACTATTGTGTTTAGCATCTCCGCGACTAACACGGATGTTATTGTGATGCTTAATACCAAAATCTCCAACCTGCTGAATTGAAAATAAATTCCTAAAATTAAAACTAGCGCGCCTATCGCGAAATGGTACCGCATGGCTTTTTGCGTCTTAAAGACGTAAATGAAACCTTCTATCGCGCAGTTTATTCCTTCAGCTAAACTTCTTCTTTCCATAAAAGACCTGTCAATTTTTCCTGCTTCTTAAAAAGCGAGGCTCTCTCTTTTTCTGTTTTGTCCCTGTATCCCAGCAGATGCAATATACCATGTACTAAATACAAATCAATCTCTTTTTCTAAGCTTATGTTAGTAGCTCTTGCTACCATCCTTGCTTTTTCAACGCAAATGGCTATGTCACCAAGCAATTTTTCGTCGCCTCTCAAAGCTTTTCCTTCTTTCATGCTGAAAGCAAGGACATCCGTCGAGTGTTTTTTATTAAGGTATTCTTTGTTTAATCTTTTTATTTGGTTATTATCGACTAAGATTATTGATAAATCACAGTTTTGTTTTTTCAGGGATTTTAAAACCCTGCTAGCTTTTTTGGCAATTTGTTTTTTATTAATACTTATTTTATCTTGCGCGTTCTGTACAGAAATCATTTTACTTTTCAGCTGCTTTGTTGTACGCCCTGATTATTTCCTGCACCAATTCGTGCCTTACGACATCTTTGTCGGAAAAATACACAAATTCTATTCCCTTAATATCCTTTAAAATCCCTTTTACTTGCACAAGCCCCGAAAGCTTTCCTTTGGGCAGGTCGATACCTGTTATATCTCCTGTAATAACGGCTTTGGAGTCAAACCCGAGCCTTGTTAAAAACATCTTCATCTGCTCTTCTGTGCTGTTTTGCGCCTCGTCCAAAATTATAAAGGCGTCGTTTAATGTTCTTCCTCTCATAAACGCGATAGGAGCTATCTCGATGATCCCCCGCTCAAGATACATCTCTACCTTATCGACTTCCATCATGTCGTACAATGCGTCATATAAGGGCCTTATATAAGGAAAGACTTTCGCGTAAAGATCGCCTGGTAGATAACCAAGGCTTTCCCCGGCTTCAATAGCCGGCCGTGTAAGTATGATCCTTGAGACCTGCTGGGTCTTTAAAGCGTTTACCGCCATCGCCATGGCAAGATATGTTTTCCCTGTCCCTGCGGGCCCTATAGCAAAAACAATATCATTGTCCCTGATCGCGTCGATGTAGACTTTCTGCCCAGCTGTCCTGGGCGTGATAAAGCGCCTTTTCGATGACACTTCTATTTTATCAAGCAGGATATCGTGCAGGTTTAAATCGTCGTTCTCTTTCGCTGTTTTTACGGCGTAAAGCACTTCATGATGGCCGACAATCCCGCCCTTCCTTAATATGAGAAACAATTCATCAATGACTTTTGAAGCTTTTTTAACCGCTGCTTCAGCTCCGGAGATCGTCAAGTTTTCCCCGCGGGCAACTGTTTTAATGCCGAACTCCTGCTCTATCGTTTTCAGGTTTTCGTCATGCTTACCGAAAAACACTGCCGCTTCTTTATCGTCTGTTAATTTGTATATTTTTTCCATATTATGCGGTTTATCCTTCGCAAACTCTAACTTATAAAACTGGAGCCCCTCACTTTGTTCGGGACAAATTTTGTAAACTTAATCAACAGCAAAATTTGGAGCCGGCGAGAGGAATCGAACCTCCAACATGCGGTTTACAAAACCGCTACTCTGCCATTGAGTCACGCCGGCTTTATTTTCCTAGTAACTTAAATACCGTCGGCAATTTTTCAATCAGATCTTCCGCAATCAAGCTTGCCTGGCTTTTTTCTTTTGCCACTAAATCGCCTGCCGCCCCGTGAAGATAAACGCCCAGCTTAGCTGCTTTAAAAGGCTCAAGCCCCTGCCCTAAAAAGCTTGCTATCATTCCCGTCAATACATCGCCTGTCCCAGCTGAGGCCATGCCCGGATTTCCGGTCATGTTAACATATACTTTACCTTCCGGGGTAGCGATGACTGTTTTATAACCTTTTAATACTAAAACGACATTTAATTTCTGGGCGTAGCTTAATGCTATTTCTTCCCTGTTTCTCTGGATATCTTCGATTCCTATCTTCGCGATCCGGGACATCTCTCCCGGATGCGGTGTCAGTATCAAGGGGCATTTGGCCTTTTTCACGATTTCCGGCTTATCCGCTAAAGCATTTATGCCATCCGCGTCGATAACAGTAGGCTTATCGATCTGGAGTATCAGGCTTTTGACAAGTTTTTTTACTTCTTCATGCCTTGAAAGCCCCGGACCTATCGCTATGGAATCAACTCCTTGCGAAAATTTCAATATCTCATCTTTTGCTTTAAGGCTTAACGTCAGTTCATCTGTCTGGGGCAGTGGTTTTTTTATGACTTCTGTCAGCTTTATTTCCATTATAGAACATAGGCCTTCGGGAATTCCCAGCGTCACAAGGCCGCTCCCACTTCTCATAGCTGCCTTCGCGCATAAATAAGCCGCTCCTGTGTATCCCACGGAACCAGCGATTATAAATACGCGGCCATAATCGCCCTTATTTGAATCTTTTTTTCTTTTCTTCAGATAAGCCTTGAAGTTTTCTTTTGCCATTATCTTATTTACCTATCAGTATAGCGCTTGCGACCGCATAGTTTTTAGAATGCGACAAGCTTACAATTATTTTTTTTATGCCTTTTCTATTTTTCAACATATTCGCTTTGCCTGAAAGCTTGATCTGCGGCTTGCCGTTATTCAGATTCTCAACTTCGACTTCTTTCCAGCTGATTTCGTCTACGTCACCGAAAGCTTTTGCCACTGCTTCTTTTGCCGCGAATCTAGCTGCCAGGTGTTGGTAAGGAAAATGCTTTTTCTTTGAGTAATCCAGTTCTTTCTTGGTGAATACTTTGTTTAAAAAGTTTTCTCCCCATTTCTGTGAAGCCTTTTTTATCCTGTTTATTTCGACTATATCTATACCGCTTCCTAGTATCATCTTATCAGCACCAGCATCTCTCTTACCGCGCTTTCGATCCCCGAAAATACAGCCCTTGATATTATTGAATGGCCTATGTTTAATTCTTCTATCTCTTTTATTTTCGCGATCTCTTTTACGTTCGCGGAGTTTAAGCCGTGGCCCGCATTTACTCTCAGGCCTATTTTTTTACAGTATTTCGCGCCGCTTCTTATTTTATCTAATTCTTTTTTAATTGCATATTGTTTTTTTGCGTTGGCGTATTCGCCTGTGTGAAGTTCCACAAACATAGCGCCGGTCTTTTTCGCTTCGTCTATCTGTGATTTTACAGGATCGATGAAAAGGCTTGTCTTTATTCCTTTACAGTGCATTTTATTTATTACTTCTTTGATCTTCTTGCTTTCTTTTATGACATCAAGTCCGCCTTCGGTGGTCAACTCTTTTCTTTTTTCAGGCACAAATGTCACCTGATAAGGCCTTACCTTAAGGGCGACAGCCACGATATCTTTATTAATGGACATCTCTAGGTTCAGCTTTGTCTTTACGGATTTTTTCAATAAATATATATCCCTATCCTGGATATGCCTTCTGTCTTCCCGCAAGTGGGCGACGATGCTGCTACATCCCGCTTTTTCGCATAAAAGCGCGGCTTTTACTGGATCAGGCTCGTTTCCGCCACGGGCCTGCCTTAATGTCGCTACGTGGTCTATGTTGACGCCTAGCTTCATCTATGCCTTCCCAACAGCTTCTTTTATCGCATCAGCTATTGAATTTGCCATGCTTTCTATAGATTCTTTATCAGGCCCTTCTATCATCACCCTTGCCAGGGGTTCTGTGCCGGAGTATCTTACAAATATCCTTCCTTTTTCCCCAAGCTCTTTGGAATATTTCTCGATCCTTGCTTTTACTTCTTTTATGCTCTCAAGCGGGACTTTTTCTTTTACCTTGATGTTCAATAAGATCTGCGGCATTTTTTTCATCACCGAAGCAAGATCCTTTATCTCTTTGCCTGACTCGGTTATTATTTTTGACATTATTAAGGAAGTTATAAGACCGTCGCCTGTCGTGCTGTAATCCATGAAAATAATGTGGCCCGACTGCTCCCCGCCGAACTTATAGCCATTTTCCAGCATCTTGTCCAGGACATATCTATCTCCTACGTCTGTTTTGATGATCTTGCATCCCATCGAATGCAGCGCGATATCAAGGCCTATATTTGTCATTTGCGTCCCGACAATAGTGTTTTCAGGTAATTTATTCTTTTTTACAAAATCCTTTGCCACTATCGCCATCATAAAATCCCCGTCATATATGTTCGCGTACCTGTCAGTCATGATGACCCTGTCGCCGTCTCCGTCAAATGTAAAACCAAAATCCGCGTTTTGTTTTTTTGCCTCTTCGGCCACTACCTTAGGATGCAGAGAGCCGCAATTTTCATTTATATTCTTCCCGCTTGGCTTATTATATATAGCAACGACGTCTGCTCCGAGCTCTCGATAAACTTTAGGCGCTATTTCGCTGTTCGCGCCGTTGGCGCAGTCCAGGACAATCTTTTTTCCTTTAAGGGATAGGTTTTCCACAATTGACTTTAAATGATCGATGTATAATCTCTTACCATCCGCGGCCTCTTCGATTGTCGCTGCCTTGGGATTTTCTTTTTCTAAAATCGCGTCTGTTTTTTCATTAAAAATAAGATTTTCTATTTCTTTTTCTTCAGCGTCTTTTAATTTATAACCTGATCGTGATAAAAGTTTTATTCCGTTGTCATGCCATGGATTATGCGAAGCTGAAATCACTATCCCCAGGTCCGCGCCTAGTTTCTTTATCAGGAAAGCCAATCCCGGCGTAGGGAAAACTTCTGCCCTGAGCACCTTGATCCCCCAAGAAGAAAGCCCGGAAATTATATTATCTTCGATCCATTTTCCGGATTCTCTCGTGTCTCGAGCTATTATTACAGATAACGCTTTAGATCTGTTTTTATTTTTCAGCCAGTAACCGAGGATGTTTCCAAAACGCCTTAGGTTTTCTTGTGTTAAAAACCCCTCATGCGCTTTGTTTCTTATGCCATCTGTGCCAAATAATTTTTTCATGCAGACTTAAGCTTTCTTTATAGAGTCGATCAATTTTGCGACCTGCGCCATTTCTCTTACGTCATGGACCCTTATTATGTTAGCGCCTTTGGATACAGCCCATGCTACGCTTGCAGCGGTGCCAAAAATTCGCTCCTGTACCGGGAGATTCAAGACATTTCCGATAAAGGATTTTCTTGAGACCCCGATTAAAATCGGTTTATTTAATACTTCAAACTTGTCAATGTTTTTGAGTATCTGTAAATTATGCGCCAGTGTTTTCCCAAAGCCAATACCGGGGTCTACGATGATCCTGTTTTCTTTTATCCCGGCGCGCAGCGCTATTTTTATACTCTCTCTCAGACTTTTTATTATCTCTTTTATCAAATCCTTGTAGGCGGGATTTTCCTGCATCGTTTTAGGCTCGCCCTTGCAATGCATTAAAATAACTGCCGCGTTATGCCTGGCGATCACTTTTGCCATTTCAGGGTCATTTTTAAGCCCTGATATATCGTTTACGACACAAGCTCCTTCGCTTAAGGCAAGTTCCGCCACTTTGGATCTGGTAGTGTCTATGGAAATCGGCAGGTCAAATTTTCTTTTTAGTATCCTGATAAAAGGTATAGTCCTTTTGATTTCTTCCGCTTCATCCACATTTAAAGAGCCGGGCCTTGTGGATTCCCCGCCGATATCCAAAATGTCGCAGCCGTTTTCTTTAAAACTTTCGATCCGCTTTATCGCTTCTTTATCGTCAAGATAAAGACCGTCCTTACTAAAAGAATCGGGGGTCCTGTTGATAACCCCCATGATATAAGTCCTTACTTTTAGATATAATATTTTCTCGCCGAGTCTTATGACGAAATCATTCTTTTTGCGGCTCTTTATTCTCATCAAGCTTCAACCCCAAAAGCTTCTTTACTTCTTCCGCGTCCATCACTTCTTTTTCAAGTAGTGTTTCGGCTAATAACTTTAACTTTTCTTTATTGCTGTTCAAAAGTTCTTTCGCCCTGTCATGTGCTTCATCGACGATCCTGCGGATTTCTTTATCGATCAAAACCGCCGTCTCTTCGCTGTAATTCTTTTGCTCGACCAGGTCTCTTCCCAAAAAAACCTGCCTTTCCCTCTGCCCGAACGTAGCGCTGCCAAGCTTATCGCTCATCCCGTATTCGCAGACCATCCTCCTTGCCAGTTCTGTCGCTTTCTCAAGGTCATCCTGCGCGCCTGTGCTTTTTTCCTCAAAAATCAACTCTTCGCTCACCCTGCCGCCCAAAATTATGGCCAGCGTGGCAAGCAATTCCTTTTTTGTGTTTATGTATCGGTCTTCCAATGGCAGATGCATGGTGTATCCCAATGCCATACCTCTTGGAATAATCGTTACTTTATGCAAAGGATCCGCTTCAGGTATTAAAAGATTAACAAGCGCGTGGCCCGCTTCGTGGTGCGCTGTTATTTTTTTCTCATAAGGGCTTATTACCCTGCTTTTCTTTTCAGGGCCTGCCATTACGCGCTCGGAAGCTTCGAACATTTCTTCCAAGGTGACCACTTCTTTTTCCCGCCTTGCCGCAAGAAGCGCCGCCTCATTCACTAAATTTGCCAGGTCAGCGCCTGAAAATCCCGGCGTTCTTCTGGCGACAATCTTAAGGTCCAGATCTTTATCCAGCTTTATTTTTTTAACGTGGACTTTTAATATGGCCTCTCTACCATTGATGTCAGGCCTGTCAACGACGATGATCCTGTCAAACCTCCCTGGCCTTAAAAGCGCGGGGTCCAAGACATCGGGCCTGTTTGTCGCGGAGACCAGGATTATTCCTTCTTGCGTGTCAAACCCGTCCATTTCAACTAAAAGCGCGTTTAAAGTCTGCTCTCTTTCGTCATGGCCGCCGCCTATCCCGGCAAACCTCTGCCTTCCCACAGCGTCTATCTCGTCCAGGAAAATTATGCAGCCCTTGCCAGTTTGCTTTACAGAGCGCTTTGCCGTGTCAAACAAGTCCCTTACCCTTGAAGCGCCGACGCCGACAAACATTTCAACAAAATCCGAACCGCTGATGCTTAAAAACGGCACACCTGCTTCACCGGCGACAGCTTTGGCTAAAAGCGTCTTTCCTGTACCCGGAGGCCCTATCAACAGGATCCCCTTGGGCATCTTGCCACCCAGCCGCTGGAACTTTTTAGGGTCCTTTAAAAATTCTATCGCTTCTTTTAACTCTTCCTTTGCTTCGTCAACGCCGGCCACATCTTCAAATGTTGTCCTTTTATTTTTTTCTTCCGTAAATAACTTTGCCCTGCTTTTGCCGAAACTAAAGATCTTCGAGCCGCCCTGCGCGCCCCTGTAAATAAAAAACCACAAAAACAGTATAAACAGGACCATAGGCGCAAGCGAAATTACAAAATTCCAGACCGCGCCGGTCTGCTTGATTTCAAAGTCCGCCACATTTTCCCTCAGAACCTTTATTGTGTCAGGATCGTTTTCAGGGATATTGACCTTATAATATGTCCCGTCCTTAAGCTCGCCCTGCACCGTGTTTTCTATTTTTATGGCTGTTTTAATGGTGGGATTTGTCTTGTTTTCCAAGACCATTGTATAAAACTGCGCGTACTTGAATTCTTTTGTCGGCGACATCACAGGCTGCCAGCTTGAGCGCGCCAGCGCGATAAGCCCCAAGATTATAAATAACCAAAACATAGAGTTAATAAAATTTTTATTGACTTTTTTCCCTGGCTTATTTTTCATTTGATTTTTGTTATCCATCTATTCTCCTTGGATATTGACTGGCAGATTATAGCAGATTAAATTTTAAAAAACAATAAATTCGTCCCACCTTCGCGCGCGAAGCCCGGGTCATTCCCTTGAGAGGTAAAACGCGAGCCCTTCAAGCTCGGTAGACAGATCTACGTCCCTGACGTGCACGCTTTTGCCAATACTTATTTTTACAGGGGCAAAATTCAATATCGATTTCACCCCGCCCTTCAACAGCTCCTGGGCCACTTTTTGCGCGTAATCTTTGGGCACGGCTATCATCCCGATCTTTATCTCCTTCTTTCTCAAGACTGTGGGGATTTTATCTGAATTTTCGACTTTGACGCTCCCGAGAAATGTCCCTACTTTCTTCGGATCATTATCAAAACAAGCTTCTATCGCGAATCCCCTATTTGAAAACCCGCTGTAAGAAGCAAGCGCGGAGCCAAGTTTGCCGGCCCCGACTATAGCGACTTTCCATGCTTTCCTGTTTACGCCTAGCAAACCTTCGATTATATCTTTTAATTCTTCAACTGAATACCCAACGCCCACCCTGCCGAATTGCCCGAAATAGCTTAAGTCTTTTCTTATCTGCGCGGCGCTGAAACCTAACCGCTCGGACAGCTCCTGCGAAGAGACGAATTTTATCTGCTCGTTTGATAAGCTTTTAAGCTCTCTTAAGTAAATGGAAAGCCTTTTAATGGTGCTTTCAGGTATTTTCTTGGGTCTCATTGTCTTGATTGCTGGGCTAGAAGTGGATTTCCATGGCCCTTGGCGGGCAAGCTTTTATGCAGAGCTCGCAGGCTATGCATTTATCCTCGTGGAAGATCACCTTTCTTGTCGCTGGGTCCAGGACAAGCGCGTCAGACGGGCATATCGTGACGCAGGCGCCGCAATGCGTGCATTTTTTATCGTTTCTCTTGATGTCCTTCGAAAGAGGCTGTACAGAGACTCCCATGCTTTTTATATAATCTATGCCTTTTTTGAAGTCTTCATTTTTGCCGATCAGTTCCAAAACAAGCAGGCCTTCTTCCTCCGGCGTTATATAAGCCTTTAAAATATTGAAATCCAGGTTGTAGTCCTTGACAAGCCTGCATACGATAGGCTGGTCCACCAGCTTGTGCGGGAATCTTAATACGACTTTTTGCGATTTCATCGTCAACCTTTTATCCTTCTATTGGTCTTTCTTTTAACGGTTTAAATGTTATGCCTGATTCCGGTCCAGGTATGGGCGCGACAGGTTCAGTAAGCAAAAACTCTCCTTTTTTGATCTGGTCTTTGAGAATATTCGCTATTTCAACCGCTCTTACATAACTTGAATGGCTTGAGGTAGGGACTTTCTTTCCTTTTATCTCTATCTCGCCGCTTTTTAATTGGGCGTAATTCACCTCTCCCAAGCTTCCCGGAATGCCTTTCGGATACCCTTCGCTGTAATCGACTATCTGCGTCCAGATATCTTCGTCTTTAACAGCCGCGCTTTTGCATATTTCCTCGTCTAAAATCGGTATCGGGATGCCGATCCCCACGACCAGGCTGCAACCATATCCCAAAAAGCTTGCTCCCACCAGCCACCTTGGGTCCATTTTCTTTAAATCGCCAATGACAGCCAGCGTCCCTGCCGGAGCCTGCGGTATGCCGTTGTCTTTTCTTTTGACGCCTGGGTTATGCTGCGTGCCGTTCCACGCTACATAGCCTTCCCCGCCGCCTAAAAATATCCTTGTCCCTATTCCTATTGTTTTATATAAGGGATCTTTGAGCAACGGCGAAAGCTGTCCAGCGCTGCAGTAGTTCGCGTTTCCGAAATTCGGCTTTAAAACTCCCATGTAGGTATATATCACCCTGTCCGACACGTTGACGGCGCAGTTATAATTCTGGTAGGCGTTTCTCATGTTGAACAATACAGCCTCATTTACGTCTTTTATGTTTATCAGCGTCTCCAAATGCTTTCTCGGGTAACAGTCAGTGCCGTAGCTTGCGGCTGTCAATTTTACGTCTTTTCCTGCCACAAGTTCTTCGATCACATGCGCCCCGCCATACGCGAACTCTCCTGGATACACTTTATTTCTCGGGTCATCGTCCGGCAAAGCTGTCGCGCCTATAAAAATATCCACCGCCGCAAAGCCGGTGTATGCAGGCACGTCGTTCAGGCAGACCCGGCCCCCGCCCAATTTTATCTTTGGTTTTGAGTGCCCGACATTCAAGTACGCTCCTGATGAGCACATCGGGCCAAAGGTCCCGGTTGTCACGACATCGACTTCCTGCGCGGCTTTTTTCACGCCTTTTTCATCGACCAGGCGTATAAGCTCTTCGGCAGTCGCCACCACGACTTGGCCTTTTTTTATTTTTTCATTTATTTCTTTATATGTCCTTATCATGCTGCCCTTCTTTTTTGCCTTTTAAAACAATTGTGAAAAGTTTAACGTATTTTATGTGAATTGTCAAACCTTATTAGCTATAAGCAGTGCCTTTTAATTCCTCGACATATCGCTGGGCGCAAAACGCGGCGGTCGCCCCTTCCCCGCAAGCAGTGACCACCTGCTTTAAGCTCTTTCTCCTTATGTCGCCGCAAGCAAATATCCCTTCCACAGAACTCTTCATGTCGTCATCGCTTGCTACAAAGCCTGACTCATCCATCTTTAAAACGCCCTTCAAAAACGAGCTGTTCGGCGTATACCCCACAAAAACAAACACGCCGTCGCAAGCGATGTCTTTCACTTCGCCTGTATCGACATTTTGCACCCGCACCGCCTGCACCTTAGCATCACCTATTATCTCCTTCACCGCCGACTTCCAGCAAAAATCCACTTTATCCTTTTGGGCAAATATCCTCTCCTGGAGGATTTTTGTCGCCCTGAGCCTGTCTCTCCTGTGTATTACTGTTATCTTTTTGCAAAATTTCGTCAAAAACATCGCTTCTTCTATCGCCGTGTCCCCGCCGCCTACCACAACCACATTTTTGTCCTTAAAAAACATCGCATCGCAGGTGGCGCAGTACGAGACTCCCTTTCCTGTCAGCTTTTCCTCGCCAGGCACTCCTAATCTTTGCGGCGACGCTCCCGCCGCGACAACAAGCGCCCAGGCGCTAAACTCTCCTTTTTTCGTAATGACCTTTTTTAAGTTTCCCTGTACTGAAATGCCCACCACTTCATCTACGCTAAATACAGTCCCGAATCTTTTCGCCTGCTCGCTCATGCTTTGTATAAGCTCAAAGCTGCCCACGCCGTCTTTAAAACCCGGGTAATTTTCAATATTCTCAGTCAGCGCAAGCTGCCCGCCTGGGCCCATCTTATCCAGGACCAGCGTCTCCATCCTTGCCCTTGAGCTGTATATCCCCGCAGTCAGCCCGGCAGGACCTGCGCCTATAATTATTACGTCCCATTCCTTTTTCATCAAAATTGCTCCAGCTTTCTAAAATCTTTCGGGATAGCGAAAATAAATTTGCTGCCTTTTCCCAGTTCGCTTTCCACCCAGATGTGCCCCTTGTGAAGCTCTACCAAGTCCTTTGTTATCACCAACCCAAGACCCGTGCCTGTCTGTTTTCCCTCTATCAAGCGCTCGTATTTCGTAAATAACTTTTCGATATTCTCCGGCTCTATCCCCGCGCTTCTGTCTTCCACAGTAAATCTCAACTTATCCTGTGTTTCCGAAACTGTTATATCCACGATGGAACTAGTAGGCGAATATTTTATCGCGTTATCCACCAGGTTAAAGAGACATTCAAACATCCTGTCTTTATCGCCCCAGAAATTCGCAACGTGCGGCTGGATGCTTTTCCTTAATGTTATTTTCTTGTTTTCCGCCAGCACCTTAATAGAATCCAATACTTCATTTACAAGGGAGACCGTGTTTATTTCCTCCGCTTTCAATTTTAATTTCCCGGCTTCTATTTTCGAGACTTCCAAAAGGTCTGTCACCATCCGCCCGAGCCTTAAAAGCGCTCTTTTGCCTGAATCAAGCGACGCTTTTTGTTTTTCATTTACCTGCCCCAAAATCCCATCGTAAATATTTTCTATGTTAGACAAAGTGGCAGCCAAGGGGTCCTTTAGCTCATGCGCCACATACGCGACGAAATCGACTTTTTGCCTAGTTAATTCTTTAAGTTTTTCATTCGCGTGGCGCAGCTGTTTTGCCTTATTCTTTAATACCCCCGTGAACAAGCCGCTCGCGTACGCAGACAAGAAATACACCATCCCGATCGCAAAAAGATAAGTCAGCCTGTACGCGGAATTCTTTAAAACAAATATATTAGCATTAACAAACGTGTAATGCGGAATCACGTTGTAATATTCCATAAATTCAAGCGCCGAAAACGCGATAAACGCAAATCCCGTCAATATCATGCCTTTTCGCCTGGGCAATATTATATTAGCGTAGATTATGTCGAATATATAAAAGATGCCCCCTACCCACTCCGTTGTCCCGACGTACCTGGCGATGATCGTGCAATAGATGATGTTTAAAAATGAATGGAAAAGCACCTGGTTCTCTGTCTCTTGCGTGCTCCTTACCATATAAAGTAAAAATGAAAACACGTAGCTTGTGATGATGTATATGATGATGCTCGCGTATACCATGAAATGGAAATTTATATCAAGCGCAAACTGCAAAATGAATATACCTATTAAAAATGAAAACAGCGTAAAGCGGCTCGCTTTATACGATATCCGCACTAAATATAGATAATCATTAAGTTCCTGCATGCTCACCTCCTTCTCTATAAATAATTATTTTTATTATATGCTCAGCGCCAGATTAAATCAAACTAATTCAATGTCTCCCCAGGCACCCATTTTCTCGTTGATTATCACCAAAACGCCCGCGACTCCCCGGATATTTTTCGCGAAATTTACCGCTTTTTCAACGTCGGCTTCTGTTTTTACCAGGTTTCCTGTCGCGGTCGCCACCGCGTCGGCAAGCGATGCTGACTCCGAAATAATGACAGCCGCGTCCGCCTTCCCAAAGCTAAGCGAGTGCCCCACCGTTCCCGATGAGGTGCAAACCCCTACATTTTTATTTTTCGGCTTTATCTTCAGGAATATCTTTCCTGATAAAGGGGAATTGCCCGCGTATATACCGATTGTCCTGTCCCTGTCCGACTTTATAAAAATATCGCCGCCGTTTTCGATTATCACCTGCCTAGAATAGCTCAACAGATCCTTGCCCACAAACTCGGCGATAGCGCCCGCGACTGCCGCCATCGGCCCGACATGGGCTTTTTTCGCGGCATCCGCCATTTCTCTGATAAGTTCAGGCGCGTTCTTATCTACTTTTACAGGCGCAAGCGAAGTCTGGAACAGAGGGTGGTCCTGTATATAATCCTTCAGCTCTTTCCTGTATTTTTGCGCTGATTCACTGGCTTTGTCTTGCAGGTCTTTATCGGCGGATATCAAAAGGTCGGTCTCTTCTATTATTACTTCAAAGTTTACAAGGTCTTCAGGCTTCGTCCATCTTCTGTAAAATCTCTCTTCGTACAATTATTCAACCTCCAATGAGCAGACAATTTATGGAGTCCACAAGACGACATAAATTGTAGGTGAAGCCGTCTGCGAATCGGACCCTTGACATTTTTTAATTTTACCGACAAGAAATGTCAAGGGTTAAATTCGACCTTATAA
>Ga0315285_10002579_pt1 | contig 18912 bp, 19 predicted proteins | sample YL17G09_36_MG_FD_203698 | JGI IMG/M metagenome (GOLD analysis project Ga0315285, IMG submission 203698) | Sediment microbial communities from Yellowstone Lake, YNP, Wyoming, USA - YL17G09_36 | ecosystem: Environmental > Aquatic > Freshwater > Lake > Sediment | place: USA: Wyoming | collected...
CTTCCTCGGCGCGGGGCCGGGCATGAGCGGCGCCAGCTTCTCGGCCAGCCGCACCATCGACGGGTAATAGAAATCGGCGCCCGACATGTGGATCAGCTCGGCCGCCTGGCGCTGGATGGCTTCGACCACCGCCGGGTGGCAATGGCCCGTGGAAACCACCGCGATGCCGGCGCTGAAGTCCAGGAACTGGTTGCCATCGACGTCTTCGACAATGGCGCCTCGCCCGGAAGCCACCACCAGCGGGAAGGGGCGGCTGTACGACGGCGACACGTAGCGCGCGTCGAGCTCCAGAATCTCTTTGGCCCGCGGGCCGGGCAGCTCGGTCTTTAACAAGGGGAGACCGGTCTCCATAATTGCGGTGTGCGACATCTGTTTACTCCGGCCGGCGGCGGTCGGGCGGGGATTCCGTCAGCCGGCAGCCTTCAGCCGTCAGCCCATTGTGCTGTCACCTTCGCTTCAATAAGCAGACGTGGGGAGAAGCGGATTAGTCGCTGCCGAAGAGGTTGGGACGAGCCTCGGAGGGAAGCGTTACGCGGACGATTTGAGTTTCCATCGGGCGCCCTCCTTCGTATCTTCTATGATAACACCGCGGTCAAGCAGTTGCTGCCGGATTTGGTCGGCGAGGGCGAAGTTGCGGGCTTTGCGGGCCTCAGCCCGCTGCCTGAGTTCTTCATCGACCTCGACGGCCAGGCGCTGGAGCTCGTTGCTCCGATGGCGCTCGGCCTCGGTCTCGAGCACGTCAAAGATGCGGTCGAAGCGTTCCAGCAAGGCCAGCGCCGCCGGAACGTTGCCGGCGCGGAACCTGCCGGCGTCGGCTGCGGTATTGAGCTCGCGAATGGTTTCAAACACCGCTCCGAGCGCGGCCGCGGTGTTGATGTCGTCATCGAGAGCGGCCTCGAAATCGGCCGCGGCGCGGGCCAGCAGCTCGGCGGCCGCCGGCTCCTGGCCCTCGGCAAACCTCTCGGTCTGGAGCCGCAGCCGGAAGTTCCGCAAGCGCTCGATCGAGGAGGCCGCCTGCCGCAAGCCGTCGAAGGTGAAATTCAGTTGCTTGCGATAGGGGACCGAAGCCAGCAGGTAGCGCATCGAGTCCGGGCTGAACCCCTGGCCCAGCAGGTCCCGCAGGGTGTAGAAGTTGCCCAGCGACTTCGACATCTTTTTGCCGTCCACGATGAGGTGCTCGCAGTGGAACCAGAAGCGGACGAAGGGGCGGCCGGTGGCGCCCTCCGACTGCGCGATCTCGTTTTCGTGGTGCGGAAACACCAGGTCGCTGCCGCCGGTGTGGATATCGAAGCTCGGCCCCAGGTACTTCATGGACATGGCGGAGCACTCGATGTGCCAGCCGGGGCGCCCCGGACCCAGCTCCGTCTCCCAGAACGGCTCGCCTTCCTTGGCCGCTTTCCAAAGCGCGAAATCGCGCGGGTGCTCCTTTTCGTACTCCTCCACGTCCACGCGCGCGCCCGGCATAATCCCGGCCACATCCAGCTTGGACAGCTTCCCGTACCCGGCGAAGGACGCGATCCGGTAGTAGACCGACCCGTCGCTTGTATAGGCGAGCCCGCGCGCCTCCAGTTGGCGGATCAGCTCGACCATCTCCGGGATGTGATCGGTGGCGCGAACCAGTTTTTCCGGCTTCTCCAGGCGCAGCTTCTCGGCGTCTTCCAGAAACGCCGCGGTGAAACGGTCGGTGTACTCACGCAGGCTGAGGCCGGCCGCTTTCGCGTTCCGGATGGTCTTGTCGTCCACGTCGGTGATGTTCATGACGTGGAGCAGTTCGTAGCCCTTGAACTTCAGGAAGCGCCGCAGGATATCCTGCAGGACAAAGGTGCGGTAGTTGCCGATGTGCGCATAGTCGTAGACGGTGGGGCCGCAACTGTACATGCGCACCAGGTTGTCTTCCAGCGGCGCAAATTCCTCTTCGCGGTTGGTCAGCGTGTTGTACAGCCGCAACGCCATAGGAATCAATTTTAGCATTGCCGGGCGGCTGGATTCACCACGGATGAACACCAATCGCATCATATGAGCGCCTGGTTTTCAACCCGCGCGGAGCCGTGGTATGGTGGGAATCGACTGGCGTATTGATTCCAAGCTGTTGTAGAATAAGGCTTCCTCCGGGGGGGAGAGGGTGTCGTGTTCCTTCCGCGCCTGCCGTTGGTTTAGCCAGACGTTGATCCGCGGCGCCTGCCGCTTCGCTCATGTTTAGTCGTCGCAGCAAGATCCTCGGCCTGGGTTTGGCGCTCGGTGACACCGCCGTAACGGCAGTGGCCTTTGAACTGGCCTATATTCTCCGCCAACATATTGAATCATTCCGCCTCTTTTACCTGGAGCCAGCCGTATTTGCCGGGGTGCTGATCAGCATCCTGGCCATCTGGGGGATTGTGGGCGCCGTCCTGGGCCTGTACCGGCGCGCCGAACTCTTTGATGCCCCGCAACTGGTGCGCGACACGATCCGGCAGGCGTTCTGGAGCGCGGCGCTGCTGATCTGCTGGGTGTACGTTCTGAAGCTGGGCGAAATCAGCCGTTCCTTCGTCTTGCTGTTTGTGGTGATCAGCACCTTCCTGCTGCTGGTCACCCGCTTGTCGGCCCGGTCGCTGCGGCGGTTGCGCCGCCGGGAGCCGCTCGGCCGGCGCTACTACGTGATCGTCGGCACCGGCGAGAAGGCCGTGGAAGTGGCCTACCTGATGGAAGCCAGCGAGGACCTCGGCCACCAGGTGATGGCCTTTGTGCGCGAGCGGCCTCCGGATTCCCCCGGCGGCGATGCCGGGCCGGCCAGGCCTGGCCGCTCAGGAGAGCCCGGCTGGCTGGAAGCCGCCCAACTGCGCCGCCGCTACCCGGTCCGGGACCTCTCCGAACTACCGGAGATGCTGCACGACCACGTGGTCGATGAAGTGATCTTCGCGGTGTCCAAGCGGGACATCGAGCAGATGGAGGACCTGCTGCTGGCGTGCGAGGAGGAGGGCGTCAAGGTTCGCATCCTGATGAACTTCTTCCCCCACCTGGCCGGCCAGGTCTCGCTCGAGAAGCTCTACACGCTGCCGCTGCTGACCTTCAGCACCACGCCGGAAAACGAATACCTGCTGTTCCTCAAGTGGGTGCTGGACGTGCTGATGGCCGGCGCGCTGCTGGTGGTGGCCGCGCCGTTCTTCGTGGTGGTGGCCGTGGCCATCGCGCTGACCTCGCCCGGCTCGATCATCTACTCGCAGATTCGTTGCGGGTTGAACGGCCGCCGCTTCCGCCTCTACAAGTTCCGCTCCATGTGCCGCGACGCGGACCTGCGCCGCTCGGAGGTCGCCCACCTGAACGAAACGGACGGCCCGGTGTTCAAGTGCGCCCACGACCCGCGGGTCACGCCGGTGGGGCGCTTCCTGCGCAAGTTCTCCATCGACGAATGGCCGCAACTGATCAACATCCTGGCCGGCAACATGTCCTTCGTCGGGCCGCGTCCGCCGCTGCCCGAGGAAGTGCAGCGCTACGAGCGCTGGCAGCGCCGCCGCCTGCGCATGAAGCCCGGATTAACCTGCCTGTGGGCCCTGGAAGGCCGCCATAAGCTCGATTTCCTCAGTTGGATGCGCCTGGACCTGCACTACATCGACCATTGGAGCCTGCTGCTCGACATCAAGATCCTGCTCCGCAGCATTCCCCACGTCCTCTCCGGCAAAGGGGTGTAACGAGTCCGCAGATTCCGCAGCTTCGCGCAGATGAATAGCCACGGAGGCACGGAGACACAGAGAGCTTCTCTGTATGCCGCAGGGTTATGACGATTTTCGCGCGACCCATGCGTCTCCATTTGGAGGTTCATTGTCTCCGTGCCTCTGTGCCTCCGTGGCTATTTACCTGCGCAAGCTGGCTACAGGTTTTCGTAATTGGGGCCGCCGCCACCCTCCGGCGGCACCCAGGTGATGATCTCGTAGGGGTCCATGATGTCGCAGGTCTTGCAGTGGACACAGTTCGACGGATTCAAATGGATCTGCTGGCGCCCGTCTTTTTCGACCATCTCGTAGACCGCGGCGGGGCAGAAGTACTGGCAGGGATTTCCGAACTCCCGGATGCACCGGTTGTTGCAGATGTCGGCATCGTGGATCAGCAGGTGTGGGGGCTGGTTCTCGTCGTGCTTGGCGGCCGAGTGGTACACGTCGGTCACCTTGTCGAAGGTCAGCTTGCCGTCGGGCGCCACCCGCGAAGGCTGGCCCCTTGGCCGCTCGGTCAGCTTGACGTAGCGGCGGTGGCCCGCTTCGGCGCTGTAACGGGCGTACAGGCCGCGCCCGCCCGTGACCATCTGCAGGCCGGCATGGAAAATGCCGCGCACCAGGCCGTGCTCAAAGGCCTGGTGGAAGTTGCGCACTTTCCACAACTCTTCATGGGCCCAGCTCGCCTCGAAGCTCGCGCGGCAGGCCGCCAGGCGCCGGGCCGAGCAATCGCCGGCGGCCAGCGCGTCGAAGACCGTATCGGCCGCCAGCATGCCGCTCTTGATGGCCAGGTGGATGCCCTTCAGCCGCTGCGAATTCAGGAAGCCGCCGCTGTCGCCGACCAGCAGCGCGCCGCCGGTGGAAAGCTCCGGCATCGAGAAGTAGCCGCCCTCGGGAATGGTCTTGGCGCCGTACTTGATCATGCGGCCGCCTTCCAGCAGGCGCCGCAAAAACGGGTGGGTTTTCCAGCGCTGGAAGGCGTCGTGGGGATCGAACAGCGGATGGCGGTAATCGAGGCCGACCACCAGACCCAGCGACACCAGGCTGTCGCGCAGGCCGTAGATCCAGCCGCCGCCGTATTGCGCGGCGGCCAGCGGCCAGCCCATGGTGTGCGCCACGCTGCCGGCCTCCAGCCGCCCCTGGGGCAGCTCCCACAGCTCTTTGACGCCCAGCGCATAGGTCATCGGATTGCCCTGCCGCGTCAGACCCTTATCCGCCCACAGTTGCTTGGCCAGTGAGCCGCGGGTGCCTTCGGCAAACACGGTCACCTTGGCGTGCAAGTCGCTGCCGGGCTGGTAGTTCTCCTTGGGGCGGCGGTCGCGGTCCAGGCCCTTGTCGTCGGTGCGCACGCCACGGACGTTGCCGCCTTCGTCGTACAGCACCTCCATGCCGGCCGTCTCGGTGAAGATGGTAATGCCCGTCTCTTCCACCTTCCTTCCGAGCCATTTACCGAGGCGATTCAACGAGACGATGTAGTTGCCGGAATTGTGAAAGAAGGGCGGGGTAACGGGGAACCTGACCTGCGCGCCGTGGGTGAAGAAGTAAACGGCGTCGCTGGTGACCGGGCTGTCCAGCGGCGCTTCTTTTTCAAAGTCGGGGAGCAGCTCGCGCAGTGCCCGGGGGTCCATGACCGCCCCGGAGAGCAGGTGCGCGCCTACCTCGCGGCCCTTCTCCAGCACGCTGACGTTCTCCAGGTCGAGCACGCCCGGCTGCGCGGAGGCCCGCTGCGCCAGCCGCAGGGCGCAGGCCAGCCCGGCGGGCCCGGCGCCCACGATGAGCACATCCGCTTCCATTACTTCCCGTTCCGGCATACAAGCAGTGACAAGTGACGGGTGACGAGTGAACAGAATCGACCGATCTTGTCACTTGTCACTCGTCACTCGTCACTAACCCTTCGCTTTCTTGATCTCCTCCACCAGCGGCGGAACAACATCGAACAGGTTGCCCACAATGCCGTAGTCGGCCACTTCGAAGATGGGCGCGTTCTGGTCCTTGTTGATGGCCACGATGACGCGGGAGTTCTTCATGCCCACCAGGTGCTGAATGGCGCCGGAGATGCCGAGGGCCAGGTAGAGCTTGGGCGATACGGTCTGGCCGGAGCTGCCGATCTGGCGCTCCATGGGGAGCCAGCCGTTGTCGCAGATAGGCCGCGAAGCCGCCATCTCGGCGTGGAGCGCCTCGCACAAACCCTGCGCCAGCGACAGGTTCTCCTGCTCCCTGATTCCCCGCCCCACGGCCACGATCACCTCCGCCTGGGTCAGGTCCACGGTTCGCTTCGCCTCCTGGAACCGCTCGCCCGGCCTGCTGCGGACCTGCGCGGGATCCAGGTGCACGTCGATCTGCTCCACCGCCGGCGAAACAGTGGCGAGCTGGTCGGCACGGTACGCCCCGGCCTGGATCGACGCGAAGTATGGCGGCTGGCCGGCAAAGGCCACGTCGACGTTCATCTTCCCCTGAAACAACTGCCGGGTAAGAACCAGATCGCCGTTCTCGACCTTGTAGCCGATGCAGTCGGGCACGAAGCCCCGCTCCAGGGACGCGGCCAGCTTGGAGGCAAAGTCGCGGACCTGGTAAGTGTGCGGCAGGAGCACCAGCCAGGGCCGCAACTGCTCGATGGCCTGCTTCAGCGCGATACTGTAGCCATCGGGCGTGTACGGTTCCAGCAAGGGGTGCTGGAGTGCGTACACCTTGGGGGCCGGGACCTGGCCGGCCAGTTCACTGACGCCGCTGCCGGGAATGACGGCCTCGACCTCGCGGCCCAGGTCGCGGCCCATGGCCTGCGCCGCGGCCAGCGTCTCCAGGCTCATGCGGTTCAGTTTCCCCGCTTGCTGCTCGATCACGGTTAGAATCGCGTCTGGCATATGAATCGGTCCAAAGGTCCAAGGGTCCAAGAGTCTAAAGGCCCAAGGCGAAGGCTCCTTCCGACCTTTGGACCGTGGACCGTGTTACAGCACCCGGGCTTCGAACTTCAGCTTCTCCACCAGTCTGGCGGCCACTTCTTTGGGCGTGCCGGTCAGGAACTGCGTCTGCTTGGTCTTTTGAGGCACGTAGACACGGCGGATCACGCAGCGGTTCGTCCACTCGGCGTCGTTCCAGTTCAAGTCGGCCTTGGTGATGTGCCGGATTTCCTTGGTCTTGGCTTTCTTAATGCCCATCAGGGTCGCGTAGCGGAGCTTGGCGAGGCCGGATTGGATGGTGAGCACGGCAGGCATGGGCATCTCCACCATCTGGAACCAGCCCGCTTCCAACTCCCGCTTGACCGTCACCCGGCCGCCGGCGGGCTGCACGTCCATGATGATGGTGGCATGGGGAAGGCCGAGCAGCTCGGCGAGCGCCACGCCGGTTTGCGCCAGGCCCAGATCGTCCGACTGCAGCCCGGTCAACAGCAGATCGAACTGCTCCCCCTTCAGCCCCAGCCAGAGCAGCCGGGCGGTGTTGTAGGCGTCCAGGCCCACGAAAGCCTGGTCGTCCAAATGGATGGCGCGGTCGGCGCCCTTGGCCAGCGCTTCCCGGATCACCGTCTGGGCCCGGGCCGGGCCGGCCGACAGCACCACCACGCTGCCCCCGTGCTGTTCCTTCAGCCGCAGCGCCGCTTCCAGCGCGTAAGCGTCCGGCTCATTGATCTCGTAACTGATATCGGTCTCGCGGATCCACGTCCCGTCCTCGCCGGGACGTAGCGTCGAATCCTTGGCCGGAACCTGCTTGATGCACACCACGATGTTCATAGAACACCCAGGAAGAGTGACGAGTGACAAGTGACAAGTGACGAGTGACAAGTGACGAGTGACAAGTGACAAGTGACGAGTGATGACTGACAAGTGGCTCAAACCCCGTCTCCCCGCTCGCTGGTCACTGGTCACTTGTCACTCATCACTCGACCCAGCGCTTCAGCACCAGGCAGGCATTCGTCCCGCCGAATCCGAACGAATTGCTGAGCGCGTATTCGAACGACGCCGGGCGCGACCGGTTGGGAACGTAATCGAGGTCGCATTCCGGGTCCGGAGTCTCGTAATTAATGGTCGGCGGCAGCACTTGGTCGCGGAGCGCCAGTGCGGCAATGGCGGCCTCCAGACCGCCCGCGCCCCCCAGCAGGTGCCCGGTCATCGACTTCGTGGAGCTGACCGCCACCTGGGAAGCGTGCGCGCCAAAGGCCCGGTGGATGGCGATGGTCTCCAACTTATCGTTGTAGGGCGTGGAGGTGCCGTGGGCGTTGATGTAGCCGACGCGCTCAGGCCCGATTCCGGCCCAGGCCATGGCGTTGCGCATCACCCGGAACCCGCCGTCGCCGTCTTCGGAAGGCGCCGTGATGTGGAAGGCGTCGGCGGTCATCCCGTAGCCGACGACCTCGGCGATGATGGAAGCGCCGCGCCGCTGCGCGAACTCCAGCTCTTCCAGGATCAGGATGCCGGAGCCCTCGCCGATGACGAAGCCGTCGCGGTCCTTGTCGAAGGGACGCGAGGCACGCTGCGGTTCGTCATTGCGCACGGAGAGGGCCCGCATGGAGGCAAACCCGCCCACGCCCATGGGCGTGATGGCCGCCTCGGCCCCGCCGCAGATCATGACCTCGGCTTCGCCGCCGCGAATCAGGCGGAACGAGTCGCCGATGGCGTGCGCGCTGGCCGAGCAGGCGGTCGCGGTCGCCGAGTTGGGGCCGCGGGCATTAAAGCGGATCGAGATCTGCCCCGCCGCCAAGTTGACGATGGCCCCCGGAATAAAGAAGGGCGAAATCTTGCGCGGCCCGCCCTCCAGCAGCGCCGTATGCTCGCGCTCGATCACGTCGAAGCCGCCGATCCCGGAGCCGACGTAGACCCCCACCTGCTCGGAGAGCTCGGGGGTGATGGCCAGGCCGGCCGCGCGCACGGCGGCGTCCGAGGCCGCGATCGCCAACTGGATGAAGCGGCCCATTTTCTTGACTTCTTTTTTCTCGATCCAGTTCAGCGGGTCAAAGCCCTTCACCTCGGCCGCGATCCGGCAGGCAAAATTCGAGGCGTCAAAAAGTGTGATATGTGACACCCCGCTCCTGCCCGCCAGCAGCGCCTGCCACGTCTCCTCGGTGGTCAGGCCCAGCGGGGAAACCAGGCCGATCCCGGTGATCACTACCCTTCGTCCCATGTACTCCCTCGCGCATCGCGGCACAGCCGGACAGCGGCCCGCCTAGCCACCGCTGCGCCGCCCGGCGGGCCAGGCCCCCGGCTACGCTTTCGCGTGCGACTGGATGTAATCGATCGCTTGCTTCACCGTGCTGATCTTCTCGGCGTCCTCGTCGGGAATCTCGATTTCGAACGCTTCTTCGAAGGCCATCACCAGCTCCACGGTATCCAGCGAGTCCGCGCCCAGGTCGTCCACGAAGGAAGCGGTGGGCGTCACTTCCGCTTCATCCACACCCAGTTGCTCCACGATGATCTGCTTTACCCGTTCTTCAACCGCTGCCATCAGGCTGCTCCTCCTGTTTTGTAGTAAACCGGCAAACCCCTCATTCTTAACACAACCAAGGGGCTAGGGACTAGGGGCCAGGGGCTAAGACTTCAACAAGAATCTCTAGTCCCTAACCCCTAGGCCCTAGCCCCTACGACATATACATGCCGCCGTTCACGTCCAGCACGTGGCCGGTGATGTAGCCGGCCTGCTCGGAGGCCAGGAAGCGCACGGCGACCGCCACGTCGCGGTCCGTTCCCATGCGGCCCAGCGGCACGCGCTCGAGCAGGCGCTCGCGGGCCTGCTCGTTCAGCTTCTCCGTCATGGCGGTGGCAATGAAGCCGGGCGCCACGGCGTTGACGGTGATGTTGCGCGAGGCCACTTCCTGAGCCACGGCCTTCGTCAGCCCGATCAGGCCGGCCTTGGAGGCGATGTAGTTTGCCTGGCCGGCATTGCCCATCCGCGCCACCACGGAAGCGATGTTCACAATGCGCCCGTACCGCTGCTTCATCATGCCGGGCAGCGCCTGCTGCGTGCACAGGTAGGCTCCGGTCAGGTTCACCCCCAGCACAGCATCCCAGTCCTCGCGCTTCATGCGCACCAGCAAGTGGTCGCGCGTAATGCCGGCGTTGTTCACCAGGATCTCGACTTTCTCGAACCGCTCGTAAGCTTTCCGGAAGGCTGCTTCCACCTGGGCGGCGTCGGCCACGTTCATGGACACGGCCAGTGCTTCGCTGCCGCAGCCGGCAACCTCGTTGGCCACGCCATCCAGCTTCTCCTGGTTCACGTCGGCCAGGACCAGCCTGGCGCCGGCCTCGGCCATCGCCAGCGCGCAAGCGCGCCCGATGCCCTGCGCCGCCCCGGTTACGAATGCCACTCGCCCCTTCATGCCGCCTCCTCCGAATTTCGGATTTCGGATTGCGGATTGCGGATTTCAAGCATGCCCGTCAGAAATCCGAAATCTGAAATCCGCAACCCGAAATTCATCGACCTGCAGTCCGGTCACGCTGGGATCGATCTGCCGCAACAGCCCGCACAGCACCTTGCCCGGACCCACTTCCACGAACGTCGTCGCGCCCATCTCAATCAGCTTCCGGATGGACTGCTCCCACAACACGGGCGCGGTCACCTGGCCGATCAGGCCGGCGCGCGCTTCCTCGGCGGCGCGGGTCGGCCAGGCCGCCAGGTTGTTGACCAACGGGAAGCGAAGATCGCGGAAAACCAGCTTCTCCAGGTCGGCGGCCAGCCGTTGCTGGGCCGGCCGCATCAGGGCGCAGTGGAACGGCGCGCTGACCGGCAGCAGCACCGCCCGCTTGGCGCCGCGCTGCTTCGCCAGCTCGACGGCGCGCGCCACAGCCGCAGCGTGGCCGGAGATCACAATCTGGTCCGGCGAGTTGATATTGGCGGGCGAAACCACCTCGCCCTGCGCCGCCTCCCGGCAGACCTCTTCGATCTGGGCGAGCGGGAAGCGGGTGACGGCGGCCATGGCGCCCGTTCCGACCGGCACCGCTTCCTGCATGTACCGGCCCCGCTTGCGTACCGCCACCACCGCATCGGAGAACGCCAGGCCGCCGGCCGCCACCAGCGCCGAGTACTCGCCCAGGCTGTGCCCGGCCACATAGTCCGGGACCACACCACGCTTTTCCAGCACCCGCCAGGCGGCCACCGACACGGTCAAGATCGCCGGCTGCGTGTTCTCGGTCAGTTTCAGTTGTTCCTCGGGCCCCTCGAAACACAGCCGGGAGATCGGGAAGCCGAGCGCCTGGTCGGCCTCCTCGAAGACGGCGTGCGCCTCCGGGTAACGCTCAGCCAGCTCGCGGCCCATGCCCGGGTACTGCGACGCCTGCCCGGGAAACAGAAAAGCCAGTTTCGTCATAGCTAGACCTGAGACCTGGGGCCCGCAAGTCTCAGGTCCCAGGTCTCAAGTCCCAGGTCTCAGGTCGCAGGTCGCAGGTCTCAAGTCCCAAGTCTCAGGTCTCAGGTCCCAGGTCTCAGGTCTCAGGTCTCAGGTCTGGCACGGCCGAAGCCTGCCGGCCAGAAGCCCGCCTGGCAAGATCGGCCTCGATCAGTTGGTTGATCTCCCGCCGGTGGACTTCGGCGGCGACCCGCACGGCGTTCTTGATGGCCTTGGCGCTGGAGCGGCCGTGGCACACGATGCAGACGCCCTTGATGCCCAGCAGCGGCGCCCCGCCGTACTCGGAGTAGTCGAAACGCTTCCTGAAATCCGCGTAAGCCCGGCGCGAAAGCACGTAGCCGACCTTGGCGGCCGTGCTGCTGGAAAGGGCCTGCCGCAGGCTGTGCTTGATGGTCTCCACCAGGCCCTCGCTGATCTTCAGCGCCACATTGCCGATAAAGCCGTCGCACACGATGACGTCCATGGTGCCGTCGAACACGTGGCGGCCCTCGACGTTGCCGGCGAAATCCAGCGCCAGGCGCTGCAGCAGCGGGTAGGCTTCGCGGGTCAGGTCGTTGCCCTTGGTCTCTTCCTCGCCGATGGAGAGCAGGCCGACGCGCGGCCGGGCGATTCCGAAGATGGCGCGCGAATAGATCTCGCCCATGATGGCGAACTGCTCCAGATTCTGGGGCCGGCAATCGACGTTGGCGCCGACATCGACCATGATGGCGGCGGTGCCCTTGGAGGTGGGGAAGACGCCGGCCAGCGCCGGCCGGTCCACGCCCGGCAGCGCGCCCAGCACGATCTTCACCGTGGTCATGACGGCCCCGGTATTGCCCGCCGAGACTAGGCCCTGCGCCCGGCCGTCGCGCACCAGCCGGGCCCCCACGCGGATCGAGCTGTCGCGCTTCTGGCGGAACGACTTGGCCGCTTTGTCGTCCATGCTGATCACCTCGCTGGCATGGACAATCTCCAGCGGCAGGCCGGCGTGCGGGTGGTTCGCCAGTTCCCGGCGCACCACTTCCTCGCGCCCCACCAGCAGAACGCGGATGCCCCACTCGCGGGCGGCCTGGATGGCCCCTTCCACCTCGGCGCGCGGCGCTTGGTCGCCTCCCATGGCATCTACGGCAATGGTTATCACGGCTACTCGGAAGCTACCTCAACGACTTCGCGACCCTTATAGTAACCGCAATGCGGGCAGGCTCGGTGCGGCGATTTTGACTCTTTGCAGTTGGGGCAGTTGATGTGCGCGGGCGCCACCAGGTGGTCGTGCGCCCGCCGGTTGCTGGTGCGCCGCTTCGAGTGGCGCCGTTTCGGATTCGGCATGCTCCTCCTGTTAGGGGCTAGGGACTTGGGGCTAGGGACTAGGGACGCCTTTCTAGCCCCTAGTCCCTAGTCCCTAGTCCCTAGAGTTTCAATTTCTCCCACCGCGGGTCGATCGGCCCGGCGCAGCGGCAGGCCTCGCGGTTGAGGTTGGTTCCGCAGGCCGGGCACAGCCCCCGGCAGTCGGTCTGGCAGATGCTCTTCATGGGCAGCGACAGCAGCACCTGCTCCTTGACCACGTCTTCCAGCAATAGCCTTCCCTCGCGGTAAAAGCCGATCTCCTCTTCTCCGCGCGGCACTTGGAATTCGTCCCCGCGGGTGATGCTGGTGATGGGCCGGTAGAGCAGATCGAAGTTGAGATCGACGGCGTGCTCGACCGGCTCCAGGCACCGCGCGCAGATCGCCTCCATGGAGGCCACCACCCGCCCGCGAATCTCGATTTCCTCCGCCACCAGCCGCGCCGAGCCGCGAACCGTCAGCGGCCCCACCTGCTTCAGCCCTTCCATCAAGTAATCAATATGCTCCTGGGTAAACGCTTCATCGAACTTGACCGCATGTCCCTGTAATTCCTCAACGGTAATAAACATGGGCGCAAAGACCCGTCAGGACTGCATAAGGAGATTCCTGCGGGCGGGCTGCGCTATTGATTATATCGGATCAGCCCCTCAAGTCAACGCAACCCCAGGGGTCAATGGGCTGGTTGCGCAGCGCCCTCGACCTCCTCGACCAGCGCGCGGTGCGCCGCTTCCGGCACGATCTCCCAGGCAGGCTGGCCGCGGCCATCGATCACTTTCTTGTTGGTGTAGTAATCGATCATCAACTGGCGGATGTCCTGGTTCGACTGCCAGAGCACCCGCGCGTCGCGGAACATGGTGTAGCCGCCGCCACCCGATTTGCGGTAGCTGTTGATGGCCAGCCGCAACTTGCGGTCCGGAGCCAGCGGCTGCCCCTTGAATCGCAAGTCCACGATCCGCTGGCCGGCCGGTTGCAACAGGTCGATGCGGTAGGTGACGCCGGCCGCCGTGTCGTAATTGAAGCCAAAAACTTTGGGGTTAATCAGCGGCCCGCCGCCGGGGCCTTGGTACTGATTGAAATAGCGGGCCGAGTGTTCCAGCGCGTCTTTCAACATCCGGCCGCTTGCTTCAATGGCCACCAGGGTATTCTCGTAAACATACAGGGAGGCTAGCTGGCGCACCGTCACCGGCCCCTTGGGAATGCGCAGCGAGGCATTGAACAGGGCCGCCAGGGAAACATCGGCCTTGGCGGCAGCCAGTTGTACTTCGTGAATGGCCTCCAGCGCGCCGCCGCCGGGCACCACCCGCCCCAGCCTGGCATCCAGATCGCGCGCGGCCTGCGCCACCGGCGTCTTCAGGTATCGTTCGGCGGCCTCATGATAGGGCCTGGCGATTTCCAGCACTTTGGGGTCGGCCGGCGTGTCGTTGGTGACGGGAATCAGCCGGGAGCGCTTTTCACTGACTTGCCAGCGCCCGTTGCCGTCCGGCCGTTCCAGCACGAAGGTGAGTTCGGCCAACGACCGCCCGCTGTTTTTCGGCTGCACCAGAAGCACGTTGTTCAGGACTCGCTCGGGCACTTCCTGGTGTGTGTGCCCGAACACGATGGCGTCCACGCCGGACGTGCCGGCGGCCAACTGGTAGACCGCGTTTTCGCCGGGAAGCTGATCGCCCACCGGTTCGCCGCTTTCCGGGTCGCGCTCCAGGCCGGTGTGCGCCGCCAGGATCACCAGGTCGGCCTCGCGGACCCGGCGGGCATGGCGCACCCAGAAGCGGGCCGCCTCCGGCGCCGGCTCGAAGCGATAGCCCTGGATGTGCTCGGGCGGCTCCCAGTTGGGGATGGCCGGCGTGGTCAGTCCGATCACCGCCACCAGCGCGCCGTTGACCTGCTTCAGCAGCATGGGCTCGAAGGTGCGATCACCCATGTGGTCGGCCGCCTTCTCGTACTGGCGCTTGGAAACCGCAATGGCCTCCTCTGCAGTGGCCGCCGGCGTGACGTTGGCCGAGATCCAGGGAAACTCCGCCTCCCCGCGCGCCTTCAGCAGCACCGGCAGCCCGAAGTTGAATTCGTGGTTGCCGACCGCCATGGCGTCGTAGCGCAGATGGTTCATCACCAGCATCATCGGGTCGCGGGAGGCGGTGCCGCCCTTTGCGCGGACCGCCCGCTGGTGAAGGTACTCGAGGGGCGATCCCTGGATGGTGTCGCCGCAGTCAATCAGCATGGCGTCCGGGTGCAGGCGGCGTTCTTCTTCCACCAGCGTCGAGACGCGCGCCAGCCCCAGCGGCGCCGGACGGTCGGTGTAGTAATCGAGCGGGTAGATGGCGCCGTGCAGGTCGGTGGTGGCCAGCACCACGATGGTCACCCGCTCGGCGGTGCCGGCGGGCACGATCGCCAGGACCGCCAGCAGACTGGTCAGAAGGAAAAAAAGGAAGCCGCGGCGGAAATGCATTGGGAGCCGGCCCATGGGTCTATTGAACCACAACGCGGCCGTGTAAGGACGCTACTTGATCGCTTTGAACAGCCTGGCCAGGATGCCGGCCGTGGTCATCAGCGTGGTGAGGTCCTTGATGGCGAAATCGGGGCCGGCGGCCGGCCCGGTTTTGCCTTTGCGCGAAACCTGGATCACGCCCACCGCCTTCCCTTCGGAAATCAGCGGGGCACTCATGATTTTCTGGATGGGACTGCCCTTGGTTTCCGCGCTCAGGTCCACCGCCTCGAAGATGGTGGGATGCTTCTGCGCCGGGAAGTTGTTGATCATTTCCGGCCGCTTCTCGCGCACCGTGCGGACGGCCAGCGACGCGGTGCTGCTCATGGGGATGCTCCCCACCTTCTGCAGCTTGAACGGATAGATAAAAGAGAGAACGGAGCCGCCATGGGTCACGTGGAGGATGGCCACCTCGTCCAGTTTCACCTGAAAGGCCTTGGCCAGCTCGGCAACCATCTTCTCGACGGTCTCGTTGCTGCTCATCCACTGGCTGGATTTGGCTGCTTCCTCCACCAGCTTCGACAAACCCGCGGTCAGCGCTATGCCCATACAATCCTCACCCGGCTTTGGGGCTGCAGCCACATTATAACGGAAACCGGGGCGGTGCACACAAGAAGGAGATTTCCGGGAAGCGCCCCGCCCGGTTCACAGCAGAACGCCGATGCGCCAGAGCATGTAGCCGAGCACCTGCTTGACCGTTACCCACATGCGGGCGCTCAACGGCATGACGGCACGGGCCTCGCGCGGCACGCCGTAGGCTTCGATCCCTTTGCTGCGCAACTGCCGCTTGATGCGGAACAGGTGGTAGCCGTCGCTGACCACCAGGCAGGTGCGCAGCCCGTGGCGCGACATGATCTCGACGACAGCCAGGATGGTTTCCGAGGTGCGGGCGCTTTCGTCTTCGACCAGAATGCTCTCGGGAGGAACGCCGCGGGCCACCAGGTAGTTGCGGGCCACGCCCGCCTCGGTAAAATCGGGATCGCCGCCGGGGCCGCCGGTGGTGATGATGGCGCCGGCCAAGCCGCGGCGGTACAGGTCCAGGACGCGGTCCAGGCGGCCCCGCAAAACCGGAGAGGGGCGCCCACGGTACTCGGCGGCCCCGAACACCACGATGACGGCGGCCCGCCGGGATTCATCGCGCCCCGCTTCGATCCATACCCGAGAGGCCAGGTAGCCGAAGTCGGCGAGAAATGCGGCGGGAACGGCCAACAGCAACCAGGCGCGATAACGGTGCCAGCGGTTCATGCAGCCAGCAGGTCGGCAATCTGCTCCCCCGGGATGGCCCCCTCGCGGATCAGGCGCCAGCCCTGCTGGGTCACCTCCACGATGGTGGACGGCGCCGGCGTGTTCGTCTCACCGCCGTCAACGATCAGCCGCAGGCGCTCGCCGAGGCACTGCTGCACTTCGTGAGCCGACGCGCACTCTTTCATGCCCGCCAGGTTGGCGCTGGTCCCGGTCAAAGGAATCTCCAGCGCCTGGACCAGCGAAACCGGGATCCTGGCGGCGGGCAACCGCAGGGCCACTTTGCCCGTGTTCCCGGTGATCTTCAGCGGCACCCGGCGCGACGCGGGAATGACCATGGTCAGCGGGCCCGGCCAGAAACGGCGCGCCAGCGAGTAAAAGCGGTCGGGCAGGTCTCCCGACGACAGCTCTTCAGCCATCTCCACGGAACCGACCAGCAGCAGCAGCGGCTTGTACGCCGGCCGGCCCTTGATCTGGAAGATCTCCTCCACCGCGTAGAGGTTGAAAGGGTCGGCGGCCAGGCCATAAAAGGTGTCGGTCGGCAGCGCGATCACCTGGCCGCTTCGGATCAGACCCGCGACATAGTCGATCCGAACCGGGTCCGGGGAATCGGGGGCAATCTTGATCATCTCCGCCAAGTTGACACCTCTGTGGCCCGGGCCCGGCCGCCGGGAATTGTGCCAAACTAACACGCGCCCATGCGCCAGTCAACCGGAGGCTGCAGGCTGTAGGCTGTAGGCTGTAGGCTGTAGGCTGTGGGCTGTGGGCTGTGGGCTGTAGGCTGTGGGCTGTAGGCTGTGGGCTGTGGGCTGTAGGCTGTGGGCTGTGGGCTAACGGCTCCTGCCTCCTGCCTACTGCCTCCTGCTTCCTGCCTCCTGCTTCCTGCCTTCCGCCTTCCGCCTTCTGCCTTCTGCCTTCCGCCTTCCGCCTTCTGCCTTCCGCTTCCGCCTTCTGCCTTCCGCCTTCTGCCTTCCGCCTTCCGCCTTCTGCCTACTGCTTACTGCCTTCCGCCTTCTGCTTCCGCCTCGCACCTGGTAGCGAATAGAATATCCCTGTGGGAGGCCAGACGCAGGCCATCCAAAGCCGGCAGAACGAGCAGGTGAAGAAACTGCGGCAGGCGCTCACGCGCGGCCAGCGGACAGCCGAGGGCCTGCTCGCTGTAGAGACCTTCCACCTGCTGGAAGAGGCGCTGGCCAGCGGGCTGGCCGTTCCCCAGGTGTTTTGCACGCCGGAGGCCGAGGAGGAATTGCGGCGCCTGCTCGATCGCCACCGCGTCACGCCGCAGGTCGTCCGCCTGGCAGCCCGGGTCTTCGAGAGTATTTCTCCGGCGCCCGCGCTGCAAGGAGTGGCGGCGCTGGTACGGCTGCGCTCCTGGACGGCCGCCGACCTGTTTCACCCCCATCCGCCCCTGGTGGTGCTGCTGGCCGGCATCCAGGACCCGGGCAATGCGGGCACCATCCTGCGCAGCGGCGAGGCCTTTGGAGCCACCGGCGCTTTGCTGCTGGAAGGCACTGTTCACCCGGAGAACTCGAAGCTGCTGCGCGCCTCGGCGGGTTCGGCGTTCCGGCTTCCCCACGTTTACGGGCTCAAGTACGGCGAGGCTCTGGAAACGCTTCGGCGGCACCGCACGCGGCTGTATGCGGCGGTGCCGCGCGCCCGGCTGACCCTCGATGATATCGACTTGACCGCGCCCCTGGCGCTGGCCATTGGTTCGGAGGGCGCCGGCGTGCCCGATCCGATTTTGGCCGCCTCCGAGCAGGTGAGCATCCGGCATGCGCGGCGGGTCGAGTCTCTGAACGCGGCGGTGGCCGCCGGCATTTTCCTATATGAGGCGGCGCGCCGCCGAAGAGACCTGAGACCTGGGACCTGAGACCTGGGACTTCAAAGCGGAGGACGAAGATGCGTGATCATCGCAAACTGCGTGCGTTCGACGCAGCCGACAAACTTGTCTTGGCCGTCTACGAGGCAACGGGCACCTTCCCGAAACACGAGGTGTTTGGGTTGACAAACCAACTGCGACGAGCAGCTACTTCCGTGGCATCGAATATCGTGGAGGGGTCAGCCCGGCACAGCGAGTCGGACTACCTGCACTTCCTCGACATGGCCTATGGTTCAGCGCGCGAGTGCGACTACCAACTTTCGGTGGCATTCCGCCTGGGTTATGTGGCAGCCCGCGAACATCAGAAGTTAAGCGAAATGTCGCAGGAGAGCTGCCGGCTACTGAACGCACTGATCAACTGGCTTCGGCGTGACCGTCCGCAGGTATAAAGTCCCCAGGTCCCAGGTCTCAGGTCCCAGGTCTCAGGTCTCAGGTCTCAGGTCCCAGGTCCCAGGTCCCAGGTCCCAGGTCTCAGGTCCCAGGTCTCAGGTCCCAGGTCTCAGGTCTCAGGTCTCAGGTCCCAGGTCTCAGGTCTCAGGTCTGACGTATGGGTTTATTCAAGCAGCTCGAGGAAGAAGCCGCGCGGCAGAAGCCGCGTCCGCTGGCCGATCGCATGCGGCCCGAAACGCTGGACGAGCTTTTGGGCCAGGAGCACATCCTGGCGCCGGGCAAGCCGCTTCGCACCCAGATCGAGAAAGACCAGCTTTCGTCGCTGATCCTGTGGGGGCCGCCCGGCTCCGGCAAAACATCGCTGGCCCACGTCATCGCGCGGCTGACGCGCAGCGAGTTCGCCCCCTTCAGCGCCGTGCTGGCCGGCATCAAGGAGATCAAGGCGGTGATGGCGGACGCCGAGCGCGCCCGCCGGCTCGGCCATCGCACCATCCTTCTGATCGATGAAATCCATCGCTTCAACAAGGCCCAGCAGGACGCTTTCCTGCCCTATGTGGAGAAGGGAGACATCATCCTGATCGGCGCGACG
>Ga0315285_10002580_pt1 | contig 18910 bp, 19 predicted proteins | sample YL17G09_36_MG_FD_203698 | JGI IMG/M metagenome (GOLD analysis project Ga0315285, IMG submission 203698) | Sediment microbial communities from Yellowstone Lake, YNP, Wyoming, USA - YL17G09_36 | ecosystem: Environmental > Aquatic > Freshwater > Lake > Sediment | place: USA: Wyoming | collected...
CAGCAAACACAAAAGTATTCTTTACACCAATATTTAAAGATGCACTCAAAAGAAACACTCAAAATTCTTAGACTACTAAATTCAGAAGATCAAGAAAATAATGTACTTGCTCAGTTAATTATTCAAAATCTACTTACCAAAGAAAATGTCATCTTTTGGTATATTGCACTAGAAAAATATCAGTTCTTTAACTCAGATCTCACTGTAAAACTAAACAAACTTCTTGGCTGGCCAATATCATCACACCCTATAGAAAAGTATAAAGACATTATCAAGTTTATGCAAGATAATGAACCAGATGCAAAAAGTGTTTTAAAGTTTATGGAACATTATAATGAGTATTTATATTCTACAATTACCAGTAATTGGACTAGAGATCAAAGAATATTAATTAAATCACAAATTGAAAATGAAAACTACATACATAGATTATCAAAGCGATCTAACAAAGATTTGTAAAGATTTAATGCTAGAGCAACCTTTTTATGGATTGTTGCTACTAAACCTCAACAAAGAATGGTCTGATAAAATACCAACCGCAGGTGTAGGATTAGATGGAATAAACTATAAATTATATATTAATCCAGAGTTCTGGTCTACTTTAACAGAAGATCATAAGAAAGGATTACTACAACACGAATTAATGCACATAGCATTCTTTCATATCACTGAATACAAGCACTTAACAGATCATAAACTAGCAAACATCTCTCAAGATATTGAAATCAATCAGAAAATTGATGACAAATATTTACCACCAGATGGATGTACATTAGATAAGTTTTCAGAATATGACTTGCTGCCTCATGAAGGTACTAACAATTACTATGAAAAGTTAAGTAAAGAGTCACAAAAAGGACCATCTCCACAAACACCAGGACAAGGACAAGGCCAAGAACAAAGCTTGTTAGATGCTATACAAGATGCTATTGATGATGGATCAATGAAAGTTGAAGGTCAAGGTAAAAACAATATGCAAGTACCTGATCATGACTGGAGTGATTTTGATAATCTTACTGAAACAGAACAGAAACTAGTAGATAGACAGATAGAAGTTGTTTTACAGGAAGTTGCTGAACAAACTCAAAAAGCACATGGTACAGTACCTAGTGAAGTATTACAAAGACTTGAGCAACTAAAAAATATTGAGCCTCCTAAATTTAATTGGAGAGCTTATCTTAGAAGATATATTGGTAACAGTTCTAAGAATACTATAAGAAAAACTAAGCGTAAGCAAAGCAATAGGTTTGAAGAAGACTTTGGTATCAGAATCCAAGAACATTCTCACATACTTATTGCTATAGATAGTTCTGCATCAGTTAGTGATAAAGAAATATATGAATTCATGAATGAGATCCATCACATGTATAAATGCGGTCATGATTTTACATTAGTCTTTGCTGATACTAAAATGCAAGAGCCAGTAAAATATAGACCATCTCTTCCAATAGAAATAAAACAAAGAGGAGGTACTGATTTTAATCCTGTAGTAGATTATTATCTACAGTATAGGAAAAAGTACACAACTCTTATCTATTTAACAGATGGTGAAGCTCCTGCACCAAATGCACCAGTTAAAAACATATTGTGGGTATTATCTACAAGATGTCAAGACACTGATCATTTACCAGGAAAAACAGTTAAACTTAATTGATATGAACAATATAGAAAATGAACAATTAAAAGTTCTTAGGACAATATTTCTTAAACAAACAGAAAAGTTTAACTTAACTGACTGGAGGACTGTAAGAAATGGATACTATTGGTTTTCAGATAAAATGCCAACAATAGCATCATTAACTCATAAAGTTAAATGTATTAAACATTATATCAATAAAGGTATACCTAAAGTTGATGTAGAACCAAAAATACATTTGATAGATGGCTACAGAATATGGGCTTCATCTAATGAGGAAGCATATCAAAACTATTTAATAATAAGAAAATTTTAATAATAAAAGTATGAACAAAGTACAATTAAACAGTAAGCAATTAAAAGAAACACTAACACACTTAATCTTGAACAACAGAACTCTTCAAGAAGATGGATTAAAACCAGTAGCAATTTCTATTTGTGGTCCTGCAGGTTTAGGAAAGACATCAGTAGTAGAACAACTAGCTGAAGAGTTAGATATAAAACATGTAGAAATTATTAACTTAGCACAACTTGATGAGCTAGGAGATTTAGTTGGTATCCCTGTTAAGGAATATCAGATGGTACTTAAGCAAGGTGATAAACAAGTAGGTAAATGGATAGATGAAAAGGTTATGACATCCTTTACTAATCAGGGTTGGGTAGCAACTACTAATAGTAGAATGAACTATGCTAAGCCAGCTTGGATTGCAGGTAAGGGAGAAAATGGTGTACTTATATTAGATGATTACACAAGAGCTGCACCACGATTCATGCAAGCAGTAATGGAAATCATTGATAAGCAAAGATATATTTCATGGTCATTGCCTAAAGGTTGGACAGTTCTATTAACAGAAAACCCTGATGATGGGACTTACAATGTAACAGACATTGATGCTGCTGCTAAGTCAAGATACATTACATTTGATATGAAATGGGAACCAGAAGTATGGGCTGAGTGGGCTGAACAGTCTAAGATAGATCAAAGAGCTATCAACTTTACACTGCTTCATGGTAAGGAAATCATTAAAGATACTAATCCTTATGTAAATCCTAGAAGTCTTGTTAAGTTTTATAACTCTTTAAGAACTATAAAAGATTACAATAGCCAACTTGGTCTTATCCAAAACATAGGTGAAGGTGCAGTAGGTCCAGAGATTACCACTCTATTCACATCATTTATCCACAACAAGTTAGATAAAATGATTTCTCCTGTTGATATACTGGATACAACAGTAGCATTTGATACAGTAAAAATGAAAATCAAATCACTTATCAAAGAAGACAAAGAGTATAGAGCAGATCTAGCTTATGTATTAACAACAAGATTAATTAATCACATGTTGTTTACAGTTACTAACAAAGAAATTACTCGTGACTTTATTGATAGAGTAAAAGATTTAGTAGTAAGTAACTGCTTAGGTTCTGATTTAAAATTTGTACTTGCAAAGAAAGTAATTAACAGTAACAACAAATATAATGTTCTTATGTTAGAACAAGATATCATTGATGTAATTTTAGAATAATGATTGAACAAAGAAATATAATAACCCTTCCTCGTACATGTTATGGGGGAGGGTTTATTGCTCATGACAAAAGTGTAGACAGTGATGTAATCAATTACAACAACTTACAAGTAGTAAGTGATATAAATAAACAAATCATAAAAAATAGCGAGATTGAAAGTATAGTTAACAATAAAAATATAAATATATATGTTCACTTAGATGTAAGAAAAAATATAAAATTAGATTCTAATTTATTATCAGGTGAAGTACAAGCATTACAATGTTCACACTATATAATATCTTATCAAGACATAGATTATAACACTGTAATAACAGTAAAAAGTTTTTTAGCTGTTCAATATTTTAACCAAGAATATTCTATAGCAAAAAATTTAATAACAGAAGCTATGGATTTTGATTTAATAAATGAAGATGACTATATATTAATACCAAAGCATTTTGGTAGTCAATGGTACAAATGGACTGATTTCTGGCATGATAAATTAAGATCAGATAAATTGCATATAAAATCAAAACTAACACCAAAAGATAAAATAGTTTTTCATTTAGCTGAAGTATTACCGTATACAAATAATACAACTATTACTACAGAAGAAGTTATTAAAATAGGAAGACTTTTTCAATCTAAAGACAGTGTTAAAGTAGCAATGACTTTAATGAATACAATTAATCCTCATAAATGTTTACCAGAAATTTTATGTTTAAGTAATTATTTACCAGCTACTGTAAGAAAAGACTCTAGAGTTGCTATCTTACCATTAGTATTTGGAGCATATGGAATACAAGATATTAATCGTAATGTTGATGGCATGGTTGAAACTTATGAAGAATATTTTGGAAAAGCATCTAATGAAGTATTGGAAAAATTTGCAGATAATTATTACAATTTTAGAATAGAAAAGAGTTCAATATTTGATTTCAAATTAAAAATAAAGAAAAATGGATAACCAATTAAATGAAGTACAACAAGTAAGTTATGATAAATTCTTTTCTAAAGTAGAAACTCTTAACTTAAGTCCGAGTGCATTAAAGTTATTATTAGAATCTCCTAAGACATATTACAAACATTATATACTTGATGAGAAAGATATTAAAACAGGAAAACATTTTGATGAAGGATCATTAGTACACTGTATGGTACTTGAACCAGAGGAACTATCAAATAGATTTGTCAACATGGGTATATCAACTCCATCAGACAGTACTAGATTATGTATAGAACATCTACTTACTTTAGAAAGAGATGCATCAGAACTTGAAGAATATGGTGATGAGATCATTGATTACCTAAAAGAAATAAACCTGCACCAATCATTAACAGATGACAAGAAAGCACCATTCATTACTGGTGATGAGAAAAGAATAGCTAAGATCATTACTGAAAACTCAGTTGAGTATTTTAGAATTATGATTATGGGAAGAGATAAAACTATTGTTGACTCAGCTTCATGGGATAAATGTTATTCTAAAGCTGAAGCAATCTTAAAAAATCCTAGAGCTAATCACTTATTAAAACCTGTTAATGAAACAGATGAAGTAAGATATGAACTTGCTTTAGAAGATAGACCAGATTATTTACAATATGGTGTTAAAGGTGTAATAGATGTTATCAAAGTAGATCGTCAAGCTAAAACTATTTATATTAGTGATGTTAAAACACATGGAGGAAAACTAAAAGATTTTATGACCTCAGCTGAAAAATATGATTACTGGTTACAGCCTGTAATATATAAGATATTAGCAGAGTGTTTAACAAGAGGCAAAGCTTTTGACTACACAATTGAATTCAACTTTATAGTTGTTGATCAAAACAATGATGTCTATTGCTTTCCAGTATCAGATGAGTCATACACTATGTATATGGATAAACTAATTGAGATAATTAATACAAAAATTTCATATCATATTACAAATAAAGATTTTACATTGCCGTATGAGTTTGCAAATAATTTAATATCTTTATAAAAAATATATATATGTCAGAAACAAATAACCAAAAAAGTATGATGCTCGTAGTACAAGAGCATAGAGGAATGCCAACATTTAGTTTGATTAGAATTGCTGAATCATGTCCATTTGTAGAATGTATTTTCATTCCAGATGTATGTCATCTAGCATTGATTTCTACAATACAAAAAGATACTTTCCATTTCTTCCCTAAGTTGGATAACAAAGGAGATATCATTATGTCAAATGAAAGAGTAGCAGAATCAAAAACTTATGAAGAGCAAAGAGAATCATTAAGAACTTTTTATGAGTACACACTTGTAAATCAAGATGATATCATTGCTTTTGTTGATAGATTTGCAGTCAATGCTGATTCATTTCCATACAAAAACTTATTTAAAGTTGAGTCAAAGAAAACAGCTAAAAAATAAATATAACATTTAAAATTTAGTGCAGGAGTCATATAGATTTCTGCACTTTTTTATTTATATATATATGCAGAAGCCCAAGAATTATGACATTATCAAATTAAAATTCTTACAAAGAAATAAAATTATTGATGAGAATCAATATGAACGCATACTCCAATATTTAGAATCTAAAGAAGAAGATGTATATAACTTAGGAATAACAACTCTTAATAGTATAATTACAAAATCAGCAGAATGATGGAACTAATACAGTCAACTAATTTGCATTTTATAGATCATAAATCAGACAAAGTTTACTATGCTGAACTTTGTAAAATTCCAAAAAGTAATCTTTGGAATATCAACTTTGCTTATGGAAGAAAAGGTAACACTTTAGTTCAAGGAACTAAAAATGAACAACCTCTTCCTTACAATAAAGCTGTTAGTGTTTATATGAAATTGGTTCATTCCAAATTAAACAAAGGATACAATTACACCGGATTAAATTGGGTGTCTAACAGTAGAACTAGAACATACTCTTCATTTGCTGCAGAAATGGTAAATGAACAATACGTGACTGAAGAAGAATACACAACAGTCACACGGATGTTATATTCCAATGATCCGGAAATAATAAAGTTAGCAGAATTAATAATTGAAACTAAAGAAAAAAAAAGATGGGAGCAGAATTAATTACAACATCAGTAAGATCAAAAAATATAAAAGATGCATGGGATAATGTATATAAACAAGCATCAGAATATTCAGGATATCAAGATGGATATTCAGGAGATTTTAACACATGTCAATTTACTAAGGACATGACTTCTTTTTTAAAGTCAATGACAACTAAACAGTTAGATGAATATATAGAAGAACATTGTCCTAAACGTGAAGCTTGGGGATATTGTATAGTTGATCCTGTACAAAATAAAAATAAAGTTAAATCTCAAGTAGATGTTACTCCTCAAAAAGGAACTCGCAAATGGGAAACTGTATATAAAGCTGTAACTTCATGGGATCAAATAGAAGTTGCAAGAGATAAAAGTCAAACTGAGTGTATAAAAAAAGCAAGAGCTTATATTGAATCAAATCCAAATGCATCACTGAAAGTAATTATTGCTAAAGAATTAGTAGATGGTAATGTTCAGTGTGCAACAATTACTTACAAAAAATCACAAACAGAAAAAGCAGGTCTTTATAAATTTATAGGAGTGGCTGCTTGTTAAAATAAAAATTATGGCAAAAGCATATGTATATGACTATGAAACAGTGGCTAATTGTTTTCTTGGTGTGTTTATTAATGTACAAGATCCAACAGAAATTATTTCATTTGAGATAAGTGATACTAAAAATGAGTATGCAGAATATATATTGTTTCTTCATAGTTGCATTACACATAAAACTATGTTGATTTCATACAATGGATTAAAATTTGACACTCAGATTTCTCAATACTTATTGTATGCTTGGGATATATTTCAAAAATCACCAGGAAAAGATATTGCTGCTTCAGTTTATATAATTGCACAAGAAGTAATTAAAAAAAGCAATGCCAAAGAATTTCCAATGTACAATCCAAAAGATAATCCATTCAGAGAATGTGATATTCTAGCAATTAACAACTATGATAATCCTGCTAAACGCTGTAGCCTTAAATGGCTGCAGTATAGCATGGACTGGCATAATGTAGAAGATATGAGTACTGACCACAGTAATCCTCACAATGATAAAGAAATCCTTCTATTGTTAAAGTATTGTATCAATGACTGTTTGTCCACTAGAGCACTATTCTTTAAAAACAAGTCAGAAATATTATTAAGAAATAATTTAACCAAACATTTTCAAATTGATTTAACTAATCACTCGGAACCTAAACTAGCAAAGAGTATATTCTTAAAACTCTTATCTCAAAAGTTAAACATACCTGAGTACATACTTAAGAAAAAGAAAACATATAGAAAAACAATTAATTTAAGAGAAGCAATACTTCCTTATATAGAATTTAAAACACCTGAGTTAAAAGAAACACTTGCTAAATTTAGAAAGCTTAAGCTTGATGGAGAGAATCTAAAAGGATCATTTCAACACAAGCAAGTGTATAGAGGTTTAGAACTTTCATTTGCATTAGGAGGTATCCATGGAGCAAAGAAAGGTATATATATATCTGATAAAGACTATATTATAAAATCATTTGATGTAACTTCTTTTTATCCCAACCTATCTATAAGAAATAACTGGGCTCCAGCTCACATTAACAATGAAGCCTTTTGTGAAATCTATGAAGGATTCTTTGAAGATAGAAAGAAGTACAGCAAAAAAGATCCATTGAATTATGTGTATAAAATTTTGCTTAATTCAACCTATGGATTATCTAATGAAGATAATTCCTTTCTTAAAGACAGCATGTTTACAATGAAGATTACCTGTAATGGTCAACTATTATTAGTTATGCTTATTGAAGAACTGTGTGAATCAATACCAGGTGCAAGACCAATCATGGTTAATACAGATGGAGGTGAGATAATTATACCTAGAGAATATGAACCAATGTATCATGAAATTTGTGAGAGATGGGAATTATTAACTAAGCTTCAGTTAGAATATGAAGTATATGAAAAACTTATCATACCTGATGTAAATAACTACATTGGCATATTTGCAGCTAAAGAAATAACAAAAGAGGAAGCATATAAATTAGTAAAAGAAAAATTTCCTAAGCCATTGATTAAAAAGAATAAGGAAGGTAAATATTTTTTGTTTAACACTAAAGAAAAAGGCAGGTTTGAAGTAGATAAACCATTGCACAAAAACAAAAGCTTTAGAATTAAAAGAATAGCTTACTATTATTATTTCATTCATAACCAGTTACCAGAGAAAACTTTAAAAGAGCATCAACATATATATGATTACTGTGGTGTAGCTAGATCAATAGGAGGTTATAAGTTTAACCTTACTTGCTATTCTGATGGTAATTTAGATACTGTATCCGCACAGAAAACATTAAGATATTATATATCTAAGAAAGGTTGCAAGATATTAAAAGTCAAAGGTGATAAAGTTATCAAAGTTGAAGCAGCAAGGATATTAGAAAGAATTATGAACAGATTTGAGGACAAACCATTTGATGAATATGAAGTTGATACAGCTTATTACTTAAGAGAAATCAATAAAGAGATTCAAAAAATTGAACCACAAACACAAACAACATTAATATTATGACATCAAAAACACAGACAGAAGAGTACTTAAGAAAAACACAATTGCCTTTAGCAACAGAGTCTTACACAGTAATTCCACATGGTGTGATTATAGATACAGTAAGAAAAGCATTAACTGAAAAAGGATTTGTTATTAAAAGTGAATTATATAAAGCAGAGTATCAAGGAAATATTGCACTAGGATTTATGGAAATAGAGAACAGTGCAGATCCAGATATGGCTATGACATTCAATTGGACAAACTCATATAACAAAATGGTAAAATTCAATTGTTCAATTGGAGGATTTATCTATGATAATGAAGTACCATTTATTTGTTTAGATAGTCAAGCATCGTGGATTAGAAAACACACTGGTACAGCACTAGATGAAACATTACAAGTTATTGAGCAAATGGCTTTAGCAGCAGAAGATCATTTTGCTAACATCATCGCAATGAAAGAAAAGTTTAAAGAAACTCCTGTAAATAGAAAGGAGTATGCTAAACTAATGGGCCTATTGTATTTTGATAAAATGATAATATCATCAGAACAGATCAATGTAATTAAAAGAGAGTATGAAAAACCATCATTCCAGTATTCAGATCCAGATACATTATGGGGAATCTACAAAAAGATTATGCATGGCGTAATGCATCAGAGTCCTAAAACATGGTACAGACAACAGATAGATATTAATACATATATCAATGTACTATTTAATATTGCATCAGCTACTTTAGCAAATGAAGAAGAAGGTGATGATATTCAAGTAGATGTAGTAAATGATGATGCTGATGAGTTTATTACAGATGAAGAAGAAGATGTAGTAATGCAACAAATGTTCAAGCCAATTCCTTCACATCATGAACCTCTTATTCCTACTCAAGAAGAATTAGATTCTGAGCATGTTGGTCCTCCTGAAATGTATTTAATGAAAGGCATTGATACTTTAATCCAAGCTCAAAACTTAATTCAAGATGCAAAATCTGTAAGAACTACTGAATCTTTATTTGATGAAGTTGCTGACAAGAAAGAAAGATTAGAAGAAATCAGAATTGAATTAAATAATGAATCAATAAGCTATGGTGAACTTGTAGAATTACAGGAACTGGTTGAGTTCATTGAAGAAGGTGATGTTCAGTTATTAGAAGCAGCAGGTGTGCCTGAATTTATTGAGGAAGAAGTAGTTGATAATACAGTTATACTATCTGAAGATGCAATTGAAATGATCAAAGAGCAACATGATGTAGTAGACAAAGAAGAGGTAATCATTCCTATAGATGAGGACATAGAGAATATGTTTGATACAATAGAAGAATATGATGAAGACTCAGATAATGTTCCATGGTTCACAGATGAAAATAGTACAGAAGATTTAGATTTAGCTCCAAGTCTTATTCCAGATAGTATGCGTGAAGCAATATCAGAGATACTAGCAGACAAGTACCAAGGTAAACGCAGTGTAGTCAATACAATTGAAGACACAGATTGCATAGTATTTGAATTAGACTCCGAAGAGTTCTTTGTAGTAGAAAAATAATAATAAGACATGAGGTGGTAGCTTTGCTAAAGGCGAAGTTACTATCATCATGCTCATAATCCACAAACAGATGACAATAGAGAAATTATTAAATGCAAGAAAAACCCAAATAGAGTATACTAATTGTCAACTAAATGCACTAAATCAAGTAAATACATTCCTAAACTCTCCAGAACATTTCTTTTTGCTTGCAGGGTATTCAGGTTGTGGTAAAACAACTATTGCAGAAAACATAGCCACTGCAACAAAAGCAGCACTCTTAGCTCCTACAAATGCAGCAGTAAACAGATTAAAAGAAAAAATTAATAACACTGCATTAAACTACAGCACAATACATTCAGCATTATTTTCACCTACTGAAAAGAAAAATACATTTTTTGTAGATAAAAGGTTTAAAAAAAATGGTACTTACATTATAGATGAGTGCTCTATGATTGATACTTATGTACTAAAAATTATAATAAAACAGGCACAAGAATTAAAATGTAAGATTATATTTATGGGAGATAGCTTTCAGTTAGAACCAGTAGGAGAAAACCCATTTATCTTTACTTGGGAAAAAAGCAACTCATATCTATTCTTAGAGAAAAACAGATGTGAATTAAAAGAAGTTAAGAGATATGATGGTTCATTACTTAAAATTGCTACTGAAATAAGAGTTAACAAAAAAGCAATATTTAATAATCCAGCCGTTAGTGATCTTACAGTAGTTAGAAAATTCAGTAAAAACTTAGCAAAAGATATAAATAATAAATCTAACTATGTGGTAATTACATCAACAAACAGAAAAAGAATTGAGTATAATGAAAAAATTAGAGCATATAGCTTTAGAGATAGAGAAATTAATGATTATGCACAGGATGGAGATAAATTAGTTTCAGTATCTAATTCTAGAGATTATGCAAATGGAGAAATATTTATAATAAATAAAGGAATGCTTTTACATGAATTTGAGATTTTTGTAGAGCAAAAAGATGAATCATTTAAAACATATACTGCATTACTTTATCTACATGAACAGCAGTTAACTATTCTTATTCCAAATCTTGTTGAGTCATCTATGCATGGAACACAAATTTTTAATTCAATTATAGATAATCCCGAATCAATCTCTGAGGAAGCTAAAAATCTAATTATAGCAGAAAGAACTTTAAAGGAAGGAGATGTAATTCAGTACTATAAAAAAACAGTAAACATAGCTACCTATGGTTATGCTATCAGTTGCCATAAAGCACAAGGCCAGGAATGGGATAATGTTTATATTGATGCACATTGGTTAATGCCTGTTTGGGATGATGCTAAATGGTTTTACACAGCTATAACAAGAGCTAAATGCAAAGTAGAAGTAACACAAAACAAATACCTAAAAATTAATTAAAATGGAAAATAACAAACATGTATGGGAAGGTTGGACAGTTCAGTGTTTTATTGATGAACTAGAACCAAGTTTTGAAATGATTATGAACAATGGTTCATGGCAAAGTGCATTTAAAACTAAGCAGGAAATAAAAGACTGGTGTAAGGATAACCAACCTTATTATAAAAAACACATACCTGATGTAGCTAGATATTTTTATAGCAAAGCAGGTTTAAAATAGAAGACTAATGAAGATTATTGGAATAATAGTATTGGTTATACTAGGAATCAGTTTATTACTGTTAACATGCATGGGTTTGTATGCTCTTTGGTTTATGGCTTTTGCTGAATTTATTAAAAATATAAAAAATAGATATGAAAACTTTCAAAGAAATAAGAAATGAGTATGGTTATGTTGGATTAGTTCAAATTGTAGAACCAGAATATGGTGGTGATTATGGTTATGTAATTTATTATAAACCAAATCATTTAGCTGTATTACATTGGAATAAAGGGTTTGAAACCTATGAGCAAGCTGAAGAAGCTTGTTTAGCAGAATTAAATGAAATTGTAAAAACACTTAAAATTGAAGACTGATGGCACATTTAGATTTTAAAGTAACATCCTGGAGAAGAGTGTTTGTTCCAGATGACAAGATTGAAGAAACAATTAAACTATTAAAAGAAGGAAGTTGTGATACACCCTATGATTTAATGGATATAAAAGGTTATTATGATGCAACTACCTATGATGACCAATGTTGCGAAGAGCCAATGTTACCTAATGAAAATGAAGATTCTTCAACTCAAGAACTGTATTCTGAAGATGGAAATATTGTTTATAGAAATGGTAATGAAGAATGATATCAACTAAGCGCAGAGTAATAATTCAAGCAGTATTAGAATCAAAATTGGAATACTCAAAGATTGTTCCAGTAGCTTTAGAAAAGCATATACAAATAAAATATAAATGCTCACCATATCTTGCACGCTTATGTGTGCAGGATTTAAACTTTAACAAATGATGCTACCAACATTAATGCTATTTTTTTCTATACTAACTATAATTTGTGTAATTTTAATACTTAAAAAAATATCTAGAAACAATGAAGATTAAGTTGCAAAAAACCAAAATGATAAAAGGAATAACATATAGGTTATCTCTAATTACTGAACATAACTATTTCTATAGTAACTACAGTGATCCTGATGAAAGAACTAATACTTTAATGTATAATAGAAAAACAGATCAATTAATATCTGAGCATTTTGCTGTATTAGACATATTAGAAAAAGAATTAGAAACTAGGATTTATGTATGGGCTAGTAAGTTCCTAATCAGTTGCTACAATAAATATAATGAACTCCATAATAAATAACATATGAATATAGAACTTTTAAATGAAATAGGGACCTACCTGCAAAAAAGTAAAACTTTTTTATGGCCTCTAGTAAACTTACCAATTACTCCAATAGAAACTTACTTAAAGTTTGGTGATATAGATCTTGGCAACAGTAAGATATTAATAGCATTGTTTCATAATTCAGATGAAAACTATGTAAAGCATAAACCTGCTGTTGAAAGCAGTAAATTTCATGAGTTTACATTTGTTGATGATGAATTTGATATTGTAACCTTTAACTTCTATACAGTTAGAGTTGACTATGATAAAATAGTAAAAGGAGAATACTCAAAGATATCAACCAACTTTAAACTACTATTGACAGCAAAAGAGAAAAATAAAATGGTTATCAAATGTTTGTATCCTGATAAAAACTACATAGAATTTGCTGAAGAATTAGAAATTAATCCTGAAGAACTGGAGGGGAAAGAATTATTATCCCCTCCTAGTGATCAAGCAGAAACAGTGTTTGTTGTACCTTCAATTAAAGATCAAATCATTGAAGAGTACGGATTACTTACCAAAGAAATCTGAGTTCTCTCTTTCTATAGAACCAGCAGGATCAATAAGTGAACCATTTAATCCAAATAATTTCATAACCTTATTGAAGTCTTTCATACTTTCTTTTTCTTGCCAAACCATAGGACCAGCAGTTTGTTTGTAAGTGTCATATTCACCAGTTACTGCCCCTCCCATTAAACTAGAAGAAATTTCAAGAATAGTTTTAAGAGCTCCTCCATCAGATAAAGGTGAATTGAGTAAAAGTAATCCACCTGCTGTTGATACTGCAGTAGTTGGAAAAAATGTATTATTTTCTTTCTTAACTCTCAACAACAAACGCAATGCCTGCATTTTAAAATAGTTACCTGCATTAAAAGATCTTCCAGATTGAGCAAGTGTTCTCCTTTTAGAAACAAAAGGAAGTGCAGGCAATGCTGTTGAGTGAGTAAGCTTAGAAAATATATGATCCGCCTCTAAATCCCACTCATAATCCATTTCCCCATCATCATCATTATCAAATCCAATACTTGAAGTAATTAAATTAATTATATAATTCATTAAAATTGCAAAAATTAATTGCAAGCTTCCTTTTTTTGCTTGCCAACTATAGTTCTTATGATTTAAAGATCCTTTATTAGAAATAATTTCTTGCCCAAGCTTTAAAATTGATAAGTAAGTACCAACCTCAGCCTGTTTAGTATTATAATTAAATTTTTTATGACCAAATTTTCCTTTTTTAGTTCTCACACCATATCTATCAGAAAACATTGGAGGAAAGAATTTTAATAAAAAGAAAGTAAATTTTCCAAGTAAATGCCTATACATTTCAGGTTCATTAAATTCATTAGCAACACCTAAACTTTTCTGCATTAAAGCTTGCTGAACATTCATTACATCTTTAAACTTATCTCCTAATACTATATCTCCTTTTGCATCATAGGTAATAGACATGTTATCTGGTACACCAGCTTTTGTTTGTATTCTACCATCTACTAACTCAATTGCTTTATATAAAGGAGTCATCTTTCCATTAAGCATGAATGATTCTTTATGCAATAATGCTAAAAACTGATGAATAGGTACTGAATCATTTAACATTTTTCTATCTGCATAAAATACATCACCTTCCATTACAGATTGAGAAAAAGTCTTACTTCCTCTTCTGCCAATATCTTTTTTCAAGTTTCCAGGAATTGCTCCCCCTACATCCATTAATTGTAAAATTGCACTGACTTGTTCATTAGAGTATTGATTAGCAGTTATTTCACCTATAACTGATAAAGACATTGCTCTAGTAGCTGCTAAATCTTTAAAAGTATATAACCTACCTTCCACTGCTTTAATCCACATCATGTTTTTAGCACCAAAGTAATTAGTCAAAGATTTAATTGGATCAACTGCAAATGAAGCAAAAGACATAGCTCCTTGTAATTTTCCAACAATTTTAGCAGCTCTTAAGGTACTTTTATCGTTATCAGATTTATATAATGTTATACCTTTAAAATGTTTATCTAATATACTTTTAATTTGTTTAATCCTTATTTGTTGACTAATATCTTTAGTAGGTGTGACCAACTGAGCATCTTGTAAATTTTGTTGTACACCATGTACTTCCGGGTACATAGCAAGATTTTCTATAGAAGATTGGTACAGATTAGCAAATGAATTTACTTTCCTTATTGCTTTAAAATGTTCAATAGAATAAGCCTGATCCATAAGTGAATCTACAATATTGGTACTTACATCATTAAAAGGCAACCTATAACTACCTCCAATTGGTCTTGTTAATGTAGTATAATCTAATTTTTGTGAACCAATGCCAGTATATAATCCAAGCTCAGCATCATCTGCAGCAACATTCCATACGTCAGCAGTTCTTTGAACTTTTCTTCTAAAGTAATCTTTATCATACACTTCTGAATTACCTTTACGATATCTAGGATAACTTAAAAACATTTTTTGTGCATTATCTAATCCTTCTTGATTATGTAGATGAGTTAGCTTTAAATGATCTAATAAATCCCACAATGGTTTTTCATCATTAAACATTGCTTTATAATTCTGATCAATGAATTTACCATCTTTAGCACTGTTAGAATCACCTGGTACAAAATCTCTTGGAAGCCAACGATTCCTATTGTCTTTTGTTGCTAACTTTAAAACACCATTTTGATCTTCATCTTTAAAGATTTCTTCAGTTTGGTATTGTGCTTTTACAGTTCTTTTATAATAAGCCCTTGATGGAATACGGGGAACACCATCAATTAAAATAAATCCATTAGGCATAAATGTATCTGGAACAGCTGTACCAATAACAGATTTAGATTCATACATATCTTGTTTAGCAGGCATAGAATATTGCCAAGCTGAAGTAGGTCTATTCTCTTCTATCTCTTCTATAAAAGAACCATCATTCTCATTATACTTATCAGTTAATTTTACATAATGATTTCTATCAAACCATACTTTGAATTTAGGATTAATTTTTGAAAGAGCATCAGTAAATTTAATATCAGCAATTGCTTCAAATAACCAATCAGAAGTAGGTATATCATCTGTACTTAAATCAACCCATTGTAATTTTTCTTCTACTAAAGCAATAGATTCTGGATTAAGTTTTGCGAAAGTCATAAACTCAGTAATATAATAATTTGTCAACCCTGATGTTGACATTGAGTTCATATTTTTATCTATATCTTTTACATAATCAATATGTGCTTTAGTTAATCCAAAATTATCATAAAGATCTATAGCTAGATTAGACCAAAAATCTTCCCATAATTGCTGATCCTCTATAGTTTTAAATTGACCATTATGTTCACTTTGATATTTATCAATAACCCTCCACTCTCGTACAACATCTTTATTTTGACCATAATTTTGAAGCCACTGTTCTTTTATTTGATTAATATCATGTTGTGTATCTCTAATTACTTGTTGTGCTTCAGGAGTTAATTGAGTACCATCAAATTGATTAAAATTATCTTTAGTGGGTTTTAGTATATCAAATACTTTTTTATACATTGGCCCAACATCAATTATAGCATCATTGAAATTTTTAATAGGAGCTAATGTAGCACTTCTTTCTTCCATTAACTGATCTTTTACATCATAATATTCTTGTTTTACAGATATTGTAGTATGTACATTAAGCCATTGAAGAAATTCTTCATCATATTCTGGAGTTCCAGGTACTAAATTTTTTGTTGGTCCTTGTAAGAATTGAGAATACGCTTCAGCAGCTTCTTCAAAAGATCCTTCTTTTTCATTCCACTCATAAAACTCAGCCATCTCTTTACGAAATTCACTAAGTATTTCAGCAACTTCTTTAGCATCACCTGTTTTTTCAACACCAAAAATATCATGAATAGAATGTAATCTTTGGTAATCAACCCACATTGCATTTAGCTCATTTGATTTACCAAATAAAGCAGGATCTTGATTTACATTATCAGCTACAATTTCCATTCTAGCAAAAAAATCTTCAAGAATATCTAATGCCTTTTCACCCATTGGAGTAGAAAAATATTTCTTTCTTACAGCATAATATTCTTTTACATTATCTCTATGCATGTAGTCTTCTTCAAATTGCTCTAATTCTTTTCTAGCATTTTTATGGGCTAATTCATTTGCAGCATTAGGATTATGATTATATTCTTTTCTTGCATTAGAAACAGCATTTTTTAATTGTTGTAATGGATACTCATGATTTACAAAATTATTCATAAACCTCCATTCTTCAAATGCTATAACACCACCTTTTTTATCATTCTCAAAAGATGTATTTTTTTGTCCAATAGCTTTACCTAATTTACCTTCACCAACCCAATGATCATCATACCCAGCAGCTTTAAGTAATGGTCTTAATCCATCTAACATTTTTGCTCTTTTAGCATTTGCATTACCATCAATGGTATTAAATGTTTTCATTAAGTAAGAATAAAATCCACCAACAACCGTATCTTGGTTGTTCATATAAGATTCAAACATCCCATTCCATTTTTGTGACTCTCCTAGTTTACCTTCAGCTCTTGCTTTTAAAGCATCTTTAGATATTTGATAAGAATCATAAGAAGCTAAAGTTAACTTCAAAAGTTCTGCTTCTTCAGTTAATGTTAAATTTGTTTTATTTTTTAATATATTAAATCTAGCATATTCAATAGGTTTAAGACCATATAATTGTTCATGCAGATTATTGTACTCATAATTATTATTATTGGCTCTTGCTGTAGCCATTTGATCTTCTAAATCTTTTTTAGCTGGAGCTAATTGTTTTTCTAAATGATCATGTAAAATATCTAATGTAGAATCAATCTGTAATTCTTGAGATAATCTTTTAGTATCATTTAATTTATTAATAAGAGTTGTTAAAGCATCTCTTAATGGACTTTTACCATTCATTAATGGAAAGTATCCATCTAAATCACCAGTATAAGAAGTTTTCCAACTTTGTAATTTATCAAGCCAATCATTATTATATTGTATAATAGCAAACAGTTGATCAAATTCATTATCTTCTCGAACACCACTTACTTTTAACTCTTGTAATTTTTTTTGTAATAAATCAAATACTGTATCAGCTGTAGACAATGCTTTAGCAAATGATTCTATCCTAGAATTAAAAGTAATTATATCTGCATCCAAAGCTTTATTGCCAGTAATAACTAATTTGTTTAAGGGTTTGGTCAATTTACTACTACCAATTGTAACTATACCTTCAAGTATAGCTTTCATTTGTTGTAAAGCTCCTTCATTATTTTCATTAGCTAAATCTTCTGCTATAGTTTGATAGATATCATTTTGCTTTGTAAAATTAGAAACTTGAACTTTAACAACTTCATAGAAGCTATTCATTAAAGCTTGAGTTTTTTGAGTAGAACTATCTTTAATTTGATCTACTATTGCAGCATAGTCAGTTTGGAACATGACCATTAAATTTTTATCAAGGAATTCATTATCTAAAATAAACTCTTCACCAAAATTAATCATCTTAACCATCTCAGCAAGAGTAGTTTTAGAACTTAATGAAGAGATATTTATTTTTTTACCAAATACTTTTCTAAGAAATTGCTTAATCTGAAAAAATAAGTTTTTAAAGAATCCTTCTGGTGCTTTTTCAGGACTAGCCTGTTCACTTTGTAAAGTTAATACTATTGCTTCCTCCATATACTCAGGAGAACCATTAGTGTAATAAGGATCATTATTTAAGTCATTGATTATTTGTTGACCTACTTCAGTACCAGCTAGTTCATTAAATAGTGAAGCAAATAGTTCAGGATTCTGAACACTCATTGACTTGATAATAGGATGCGAGAATTCATGAAAGACACTATCTTGATTGATACTGCCTTTAACTAAATAAACTTTACCTGCTTGATAAAAGTTTTTT
>Ga0315285_10002582_pt1 | contig 18908 bp, 18 predicted proteins | sample YL17G09_36_MG_FD_203698 | JGI IMG/M metagenome (GOLD analysis project Ga0315285, IMG submission 203698) | Sediment microbial communities from Yellowstone Lake, YNP, Wyoming, USA - YL17G09_36 | ecosystem: Environmental > Aquatic > Freshwater > Lake > Sediment | place: USA: Wyoming | collected...
TTAAAAAAGCAGGAGGATCTCGACCAGCGTGTCGGTGCCTGCTGGCGGTGCAAAACCCCGATCGAGATCCTTTCCGAGCGGCAGTGGTTCGTGAAGATCAAACCCGATGAAATTCTTGACGCAGCACACCAGATCAGGTGGTATCCGGAACACATGCTGCGGCGGATGGAGAACTGGGTCGGGCAGATGGAGTGGGACTGGTGTATCTCCCGGCAGCGGATCTTTGCGACCCCGATCCCGGTCTGGTTCTGCAGGAAGTGTGGTGAGTTGGTTGTCCCCGATGAAAAGGATCTGCCACTCGACCCCACGCTCACACAACCGGACCATGCCTGCCCGGGCTGCGGGAACAACGAATTCATTGGTGAAGAAGATGTTCTCGATACGTGGATGGACTCATCGATCTCTGTACTGTATGTCACCGGCTGGGACGGGAGCGGTATACCCGGCATATTCCCGGCACAGATCCGCCCGCAGGGCCACGACATCATCAGGACGTGGGCGTTCTATACAATCCTGCGTGCCGTTGCTCTCACCGGACAACGCCCCTGGGACCAGATCCTGATCAACGGGATGGTGCTTGGGGAAGACGGTTTCAAGATGAGCAAGAGCCGGGGCAACATCATCGTGCCCGAGGAAATTTTATCAAAATATGGTGCCGATGCACTCCGCCAGTGGTCCGCGACAGGGGCTGCCACGGGTTCGGACATCATGTTCAACTGGAACGATGTGGTCGCGGCGTCCCGGTTCCAGACAAAGATGTGGAACATTGCACGTTTCGTCCTGCTCCAGCTGGAAAAAGAGGGTGTCGATAAAACCATACAGGTCACAGCGCTTGCCGACCGCTGGCTGCTCACCAGACTCTCCGACACGGTTGCAACGGTCACCGAAGCGATGGACCAGTACCAGTTTGATGCAGCGTTAAAGGCTATCCGTGAGTTTGCATGGGACGTGCTCGCAGACAACTACATCGAACTGGTCAAGGGGCGGCTGTATGCAAAGGACGCATCGAGAAAAAGCGCCTGCCTTGTGCTGCATACCGCGTATGATTCGATCTGCCGCATGCTCGCCCCGTTCACCCCGTATTTTGCCGAGGAATGTTATTCGTACCTGAACGAAGAAAGCGTCCACCGGCAGCCATGGGTTACATTCACCTACGATGATCCGCAGGCGCTCCTGGAAGGGGATATCCTTACCAAAATTGTTGCAGAGGTGCGGAAATTCAAGCACGATTCCGGGTTAGCCCTCAATGCACCGCTTGGCAGGGTGACGATCTATACCCCCCTTGCAATCCTTGATGAAGGGGACATGTCCCGCACCCTGAATGCCGATGTCCACTGGCGCACCGATTCCGCACGACTTGATCGGGTCGTTACCGATATCGGATTCAACCGGTCTGTTGTCGGACCGGCATTTAAAAAGCAGTCACAGGCATTCATGGAGGCGGTTCGCATGCTCACGCCCGAACAACTCCTGGACCCTCCGGCGACCATCAATCTTGAAGGAACTGAAGTTGCAGTACCGGAGAATGCTTTCACCCCCAGATTCTCGTACATGGAGGGAGGGGCCAGGGTTGACGTTCTCAGCGTTGCCGGTGTGATCGTGACGATCCAGCGATCTGCCTGATGGTGGCGGCGACGAACCTGACAATCTCTTCTTTTTCTTTCATTGCATCGATAATGATAAAACGTGGCGGATCAGTGCGGGCGAGCTCAAGGTAATTTTTCTGCACTTTTTCAAGGATTTCCTTTCGTTCGAAATGCTCACGCCCGTTTTTTGCCGTAAGCCGTTCAAGCGCCGCATCGAGCGGAATGATGAAGAGAAATGTTGTGTCCGGGACGATCGTCCAGCCATTATGGAGCGACCGGAGCCACGCCATCGGGTGGGGGATAATACCTTCAAGCGTGACAGACTGGTAGGCATACCTGCTGTCGGTATACCGGTCAGAGATGACGAGTCGTCCCTGTGCCAGCGCGGGACGGATAACGGTAGCGAGGTGCGCCGCATGGTCGGCGACAAAAAGGAGTGCCTCTGTCACAGGATCAGTCTGTTCGGCAATTGCCCGCCTGACAGAATCCCCCACCCATGTCGCCCCGGGTTCCCGGGTGAAGAGGGGGTTGAGGTCGGCAAGCGGTCCTGCTAGTGCAGCGTGGAGCGTGCTCTTTCCGGTACCATCGATACCCTCAAGCGTGATCAGCACAGGCACCCCTCCTGTACCCATGCAAGCGGTATTTCGCCACGGTGAACGGCTGTGGCGATGATTGTTCCATCGAATCCCATACTGGCAAGCAGGTACAGGTCGGTCTTTGTTGCCACGCCACCGCCATAGAGCAGCTTTTGCGAATACACAGACCGCATCGATCGCAGCGCAGCCGGATCGATCCCGCTTTGGGTGCCGACCGCCCCCAGGTTTAATATGATGCACCCTTCAAACCCCAGCCGTTCTGCTTCGACCAGCATATCAACCGGAGTACGACCCGAGGGGATTACTTTTCCATGCTTGATATCGAGGGAAAGAAAACCCCCATGATACCGTGACAGATCATCACCACTGGTCTCTGTCCCGATGATATTCACAATATGATCCCCGGTCAGATATTCATTCGGGGTCCTGATCCCCCGGTCCACGTAACAGCACGCGACCTTTTTCGCACATGCCCTGATAACGTCATCATGCGAACCTGTTTTTTCAATCCGGTCGAGATCGGCGATATAAAGATTCTTCGGATGGAGTTCGGAAATGTAGCGGAGTGGTTCGGTGGAGCTGGAAAGACCCCAGTCCAGCGGCAGGTAACCGGCACGGTTTCCCGCCTTTCCGTGCACGACGTTACCATGCCGCAGATCCATTGCCAGAACGATATCCATGCCCAACGCAATCACTATTAGCAAAAACGATCATTAAAGTTTATGCAATTGTTGGTCAGCCCCGGCAGCATCGATGAAGCACGGAGATCTGTCGCCGCTGATATCATTGATGTTAAGAAACCGTCGGAGGGATCACTTGGCGCCAACTTCCCCTGGGTCATCAGAGAGGTCAAGTCCTTTGCACAAAAACCCGTGAGTGCTGCGATAGGCGACTTTACCTACAAGCCCGGCGGAGCTTCGCTCGCTGCGTATGGCGCCGCCTGCGCAGGGGCTGATTACATCAAGATCGGACTTGCGTTCGATGGAGTGACACGGGTGAGCGACATGATCGCAGTGGTGGTGAAGGCGGTCAAAGACGAATTCCCGGAAAAAAAGGTCGTGATTGCTGCTTATTCTGATTATAAACGGATGGGGACCATTTCACCGTATGAAATGGCCCCGATCGCTGCCGGACTGGGTGCGGATGTTGCGATGGTTGACACCGGGATCAAGGACGGTACAAGCACATTTGAATTCATGAACGAGGCTGACCTTTCATCCTTTACCGCCAGGAATGCCGATCTCGGGCTTAAAACAGCAGTTGCGGGATCGCTTCGGTTTGAGGATATTACAGCCCTGAAACGTATCAATCCGGATATTATTGGAGTGCGGGGCATGGTCTGCGGAGGCGACCGGAACGCCACGATCAAAGAAGAGCTCATCATGACTGCACTCGCCATGATCAGGTGACCTATGTACATGGAAAAACTTGAGGTGCCTCTCTCGCTCACGTTCGATGACGTGCTGCTGGAGCCGGCTGCATCGGAAATCGAGCCGGCAGAAGCGGATGTCAGGTCGCGGTTCTCCAAACGGATTGACCTCAATATCCCGCTTGTCAGCTCTGCGATGGACACGGTGACGGAATCGACGATGGCGATTGCACTCGCGCGCGAAGGCGGGCTCGGGGTCATCCACCGCAACATGACACCGGAGCGCGAGCTGCAGGAAGTAACTGCGGTCAAGCGGGCGGAGGAACTGATCGAGCGCGAAGTGCTCTTTGTGGAGAAGACGGCAAAGGTTTCGGATGCCGCTCTGCTGATGAACCAGTACAGTATCGGCGGGGTGCCGGTTGTTGACAGGGGAAAGATTATAGGTATTGTCAGCCGCCGCGATGTACGGGCGATCAGCTTAAAGCGGGGAGATGAGAAGATCACCGTCATCATGACAAAAAAACCGATTACCGTATCAGAAGACATCACGTCGGATAAAGCCCTTGAAGTCATGTATACCAATAAGATTGAACGCCTGCCCGTCGTGGACCGGGCGGGAAGACTTGTCGGTATCATTACAATGCAGGACATCCTCGAGAAGCGGCAGTACCCGCTCGCGACCCGGGATACGAAGGGCAAGCTGCAAGTCGCTGCTGCCGTAGGGCCTTTTGATTTTTCCCGTGCGATGCTCCTTGACGAAAGGGGAGCCGATGCGCTTGTCGTGGACTGCGCTCACGGGCACAACCTGAAAGTGATCGGGGGGGTCAGGGAGATCAAGGAGAGCGCGAAAGCAGATATCATCGCGGGCAACATCGCTACTGTCGCTGCAGCAGAGGCACTTCTGGACACAAACGTTGATGGCATAAAAGTCGGCATCGGGCCCGGGTCAATCTGCACCACCCGCATTGTTGCCGGTGTGGGTGTTCCGCAGATCACCGCGGTCTCACAGGTGGCGGATGTGGCACGGGATGCTGGCATCCCCATCATTGCAGATGGCGGTGTCCGGTTTTCCGGCGATGTGGCAAAGGCGATCGCTGCCGGTGCAGACAGCGTGATGATGGGCAGCATGTTTGCCGGGACTGACGAAGCGCCCGGCAAGGTGATCACGATCAAAGGAAGGAAGTACAAACAGTATCGCGGCATGGGGTCGCTCGGTGTTATCAGCAGCGGGGAGTCAAGCGACCGGTATTTCCAGAGAAAGGACATCGGCAGCACCAAGTTTGTGCCGGAAGGTGTGGAAGGCGTCACTCCCTACGTGGGGCATGTGGGCGAGGTCATCTACCAGCTTGTCGGAGGGCTCAAATCAGCGATGGGGTACACGGGATCGCGGACGATCCCTGATATGCATACGAAAGCGCGGTTCTTGCGCATCACCAATGCCGGTATGACAGAGAGCCATCCCCACAACATCCTGATCACGGACGAAGCACCGAATTACCGGGTATTTGAATGATTTTTTTTTGGATATTTTTTTAGCTTTTTCTAGTGCGACACTATAACAGAAACGTTGATTGATGAGTTCGTCCCTCTTCCAAATACCCAACGTCCCGGGAGCCGGGGATGCAACCACCATACTGACGATGCCTGCCGGATGTACCCATGCAATGAAACAAATAGGATGAACTGACTAATACCACATTATCCTGCAAAGGAGGCAATCGCTGTATGGATGCAAACAAATTCTATTCGTTGCCGAAACTGCCGTATGACTATAAGGCGCTGGCCCCGAACATTTCTGAAGAACAGCTGACCCTGCACCACACAAAGCACCACAACGCGTATGTTACCGGTGCAAATGCACTTCTCCAGAAGTTCGATGCAGCGCGAAAGGACGGCGCAGACCCTGATATGAAGGCGGCGCTCAGGGAGCTCTCGTTCCATGTCGGGGGGTTCCGGCTCCACAACCTGTTCTTTGGGAACCTTGCACCTGCCGGTAAAGGTGGCGGCGGTGCCCCGAAAGGTGAACTTGCAACGGCACTCGATGCAGAATTCGGTAAATTCGACCGGTTCAAAAAGGAATTCACACAGGCTGCGACCAGCGTCGAGGGCTCCGGCTGGGCAGCGCTCTCCTACTGCCGCACAACGGGCCGTCCGATCATCATGCAGATCGAAAAGCACAATGTCAACGTGATTCCGGGTTTTGTGATCCTCATGGTGCTCGATGTCTGGGAGCACGCATATTACCTCGATTACAAGAATGACCGGGCAAAATTTGTCGAAGCGTTCTGGAACATCGTGAACTGGGATGAGGTGAACAAGCGGCTTGCTGGATTTTTGAAAAATTGATTTTAAATGGTTGTATCATTTTTTATCGTTTTTTAAATTTTCGGCTCTGTAGAAATCATCGTTTTTCATAACGTTCTTGGGGGTGTTTGCCGTTCTTGCAGGGAAGGGCAAACTGAAGAAGATGTCCAGATGGACATCTTCGAGTTGATCTCCGCCACTGCGGCAGCCCCCCTTGGGATACCCGTCGAAAACCGGTTCATCATTGATCTCTGGTTTTGATGTGAGATCAGGGATTTCTACAGAGCCAAATTTTCAAAAATTTAAATAGTTTTCTGATTTTTTCGCAGTTGATTGCTCATACCAATGCATGAAACATATTGAATAACAGATCAAACAATACCGCATGTCACGCTATGTTCCGGGCGACGTCCTCCTTGTCCCATTGCCTCATGAAGGGGGACCTGCAAAAGTCCGTCCTGCCATCGTCATAGCCACACAACCCGGCGGCGATCTCTGTCTCTTCCCGATCCGCAGCAACCCGCGGGCGGGTGCGACGTGCATCCCGATTAGTATTGATGACTTTGATGAAGGAGGGCTGGACCTGTTCTCTGAAAGTTATGTGCAGACTGATACTGTGCGGATTGTAAAAAGCGGGATGGTAATCGGCAAAAAGGGGCAGGTAACCAGGGATTTTCTGGTGAGAATTAGAAAAGGATGGCAGCAATAGAAAGATGCATCCTTTTTCCTGGTTCCATCTCGTCAATTTTAAATATCGCTTCACACTAACATAAAGTAAACACAATGTATGACGCTGTTGAGGTTGCCCGACTGCTTGATATCCTCGGGAACCGGAACCGGCGGCGGATCATCGAACTGCTGCGCCAGAAACCATGTTTTGTCACCGAAATCTCCGAGACGCTCACCCTCTCGCCAAAAGCGGTGATCGACCACCTCCAGATGATGGAGCGCGAGGCGATCCTTTCGTGCCAGACCGATGACCGGCGCCGCAAATACTACTACCTGGCAAACGACATCATGGTGGAAGTGAGCCTGAAGCGACGTGAGCACGAAGTCACGGACGTGGATGCGCAGGCAGCGGAAGAAGAAGAAGAAAACGGGCGCCTGCAGAATTCAGTCACCATGCTCTGCAGGATGATCCACTCGCATGACCAGCTTCTCGACAGCCTTGAGCAGATCAACCACGATATCGAGACAAAGCTGACAGATATTGCAGCCAACCATAAGGATATATTCAGGGATGAGAGAGAGCTGAGTGTACTCATCGCCCTTTCACACGACCACCTTACCCCAGATGAACTCGCAGGTGTCACCGGATGCGAAGGCGAGGAACTCGCCTCGCTCATGCGCAGGCTTGAACGTCGGGGGATTGTCACGCGGCAGAAAGGGCGATACATGCTCCGAGGTACCCATGCAGAATAATTCCGGCAATCCGTACGACGATATCTTCTCCAACATATCAAAAATCATGGAAGAGATTGTCAAGAACATGCCCGAGCACCAGCACGCTCGCATCGTCGGTTACTCTATCGTCACCCGCGGTTCGAACGAACCTCCGGCCGTATACCGGATTGGCAGGGACGATGATGATGAGATCCCGTACGAAGTGGTTGAATCGGATGATTTGATCTATATCACTGCCGAGATTCCCCCGGACTCAAGGAACTCCCCGTTTGCTGATATCAGGGTACATTCTGTCAGGATCTGTGTCGATGACCGAGAAACGACGATCGTCCTGAGTCATCCCGTCGATGTGATCCACAGCTGGTACCGTCTGCACCGCGGTCTTCTCGATGTCACGCTGAAAAAAGCAGGGAACCTCTGATATTTTTCTTTTTTACCTAAGAAAATGGGTGCTGAAATTATGCCAGTTTCCAGACTGCACGGTCCCTGCTGTTGAACGCGATCTCCACATACGATGCATCGGAAGTCAGGGATGAAGGGACTTCGTAAATAATGTACCCGTCAACCGCATTACTCTCGCCCGGGTACACAAAATCCGACATTGTACCGTGCGACAGCCCGAAATCCTCGACATACTCCGCCCCAAACAGTTTGGAATAGAACTGCACTTCACGGATCTCGACCGGCGTAGCTTTCAGGTTCCCCCCGGATTTGTCGGGGATATAATGGGAGGGATCAGGGAGATACTGCATGCCGTTATAGTGTACAACGATGCTGTCTGCCTTCGGGTACCAGACCCTTGTCGTCCCCTGGTTCACGACATTGACAAAGACGAAGAGATACTTTTTCCCCGGCTTCGGTTTCTGGGGATACCATTTGGCATCCATGTCATTATGCCACTGATAGGTTTCATTCATCCAGAATTTGTAGACTGTACCCTGACTCTCTACCTTGCCTTCGCCAAAGGTAAACCACTGTCTGAGGGGGAGCGCATCCGGGAACGGATTGGGAGTTGGTGTCGGGGCCGTTGTGGCGGTCGGAACAGTCGTTATAGCAGGCACGATCGTTGCCACCGTTACCTGTGTCGGGGAAATGGAAGATCCGTTGCCCTGTCCCATGGAGCCCGAAAACCGGGGTACTGCAACAAAATACATGCCGGCAATAACAATGATGATGACGACAGCCGCAGCGATGATGAAAATATTTTTTGGGATACCACGTGGCTTTGGAGAATCTCCTCTTACAGGAAACTGTGGGGGTCCGGTTTCCTGCGCGTGCGGTATTGAATGGGGCAAAGGTGACGGAGGAGCCAGTGGTGAAGGGGGTGGGGGGAGTTCTGCAACAGGTGCACCGCAGTATTTACAAAATTTCTGATAAGACGCTACTTCTTTTCCGCATGAAGGGCAGAACTGCATAGTATCTCCATGAGATTAAATTGAATTTAAGGCTTATTTTTCCTTTTATAACTCCATTTTAAAACGATGGGAGTTGTCATCCAAGTCGCCAGATCGCCACGTTCTGCGAATTGAGGACAACCTGCACATAGGCTTTGTCAGGAGTTAATGCTGAAGGGACTTTGAAAATGATGTACCCGTCGATGGCATTGCTCTCTCCTGGTGTCAGGTATGCCAGTTCTGTACCATGGGAATACCCGAAGTCTTCGACATATTCTGACCCATAGAGCTTGTGGAAGAATTCGATTTCCCTTATTCTCAGGATAACGGGTGCAGAGTCCGTTGTCTTTTCTGTCCGGGGAACGACATGGGTGGGGTCCGGATAGTACAGGGTGCCGTCATACCAGACAGACATGCCGGAGGTTCTGGGAGGGCTTGTGCGGTCGGTACCCCGGTTCACGACATTAAGAAAGAGGATCAGGTACTTTGTACCCGCGTCCGGTTTTTTTGTTCTGTAAATCGTCTCCTTGGGATCGAAGAGCTGGTATGTGTCATTGATCCAGAAGCGGTAGAGCGTTGCTTCACTGATGCTCTTGTTGCTTCCATACAAGTATGGTTCTTTGATTTTTAGTGCGTTCGGGAACGGTCCGGGTGTGGGAGTCGGAGGGGGTGTTGTCACAACGGTCATCTGGGTCGATACCGGTGCTGCAATTGTTGTCGTTAGTTGAGTGGTCGGCTGGGCACCCTGATCCTTTTGGGAACCCGGTCCAAACACGGAACACCCGCCGGTGAATACTAGGGCGATAATACAAATGAGGGTGAGAATTGAATGATGTTCCATACTTCAACCTCTCGTTATACAGGTAAAAACGTAATGATTCAGAGTATTATAAAATATTGTAAAAAAAGGGACGAGCTGGTCTTACACCCCGACCAGAGTATCCGATCCAACCCACTGCGGTATTGTCTTGTCATCGGTATGGTACTCGTGGAACTGCCGGAGCGATACGGTGAGATCACGCGTAAAGGCAAAATAACCGATCTGGGTGTTTTTGCATAATTTCATTGCCATGTCATATAATCCCCCGGGATCCGGACGCGCTTCACCAAGCCAGATATGGAAGATATTCCCGCCGTCTACAATCGGGAAGAATACGTGTTCAATCTCTATCCGCCTGGTGAGCGGGACATCTGCCCCCGGTGCCACGTGGGTGCCGTTCGTGTAATACACCGGCAGGTCGCGTGACTTGCCCAGCATCCCGACGGTATATTGGATATCCCCCTTGATAACAGCGATCGCATGGTCATGATACCGTTTGTCGAGCAGGTCAGCAACTGCGAACCGTTGCCCGGTCGTCTCTGCAGGAGTCCTGGCGAGAGCAATTGTCATATTGTTCTCCGCAGAGAGTTTTTTGGCATAGAGATCCATTTCTGTCATCGCGCGGACAGCGAGCTTGAACGCCTCCTTGGATTCATGGAGCTGCTTGCCGACATGATGCTGCACCATCTCGTTTACCCCGACGACACCGATCGTGTACACGAGCCCCTCGAGATCGACAGCGACAGCTCCCCTTTCACCGGTATTGGGATCTTTTGGGCGCTGCATCGCAAACGGCATTCTGCTGTGCGCCCGGATCTGGTCCATCCAGCGGCGCTTGATCTTAAAAATTTCAATGGCAACATCCATGAGCGCTCTGAGCTCGGCAAAGAGGCGTTTGTCATCACCTTCTGCCTTGTACGCTGCACGCGGGCAGTTGACCGAAACAACCTGCCACGATCCCATGGAAAAGTGCCTGCCATCCCCGAAATAGAGTTTTTTCTCGAAGTCCGAATCCTTGTCCGCGACCGCGGAAAACTGGTACGCGCAGCACTGGTAGCACGAGATGCCCTTGCCTGCTCCCCGGTATTTGGGAAGCTGGTTGTCATAATACGGCGTGCCGAACTTGCTTGCGAGTTCGAACGTGAGTAAGTACAGCTCCCGGTATGTAGGGAGATCCGGGTGTGCACGGTTAAATTCCTCACGTTCAATCATGAAATCCGGTTCGACCGAGATCTCAGGTTTTGGAAAACTGAACGGTTTGCCCCAGTAATCACCTTCGAGCATCACCTCCATGATTGCCTTGAAAAGCAGGCGTACCTCGCGCTCAAATTCCCCGTACGTTTTCAGGGGACCGGATTTTCCGTCCCATACCTTGCCTTTATACACGCACGGTTTATCCAGCCAGAGCGAGGGTACACCCGGTGAGAGCTGTATGGATGAGAAGACGAGCTGGCCACCCCGGGCAACCATCATCTGCGTCATCTCATAGACAAACATCTGCATGAGCTGCTTGATCTCACGATAGGAAATTCCCTCGAGGTAGGGTGCAAGGAACGTGAGAAAGTTATAATACCCCTGACCACCGGCAAAGTTTGTCTGGGCAGACCCGAGCGCCTTGACAGCATGGAGGATTGCCACTTCAGCCCTTTTCGCCGGACCTGCGACAGAGGCTTTCGTACCGTTTCCATCAGGCATCAGCCCGTAATAGAAGAAATACCGGAGGTCCCAGTCCTGGCAGAATGGGCGCGTCCCGAAATATTCGAGGTCGTGGATATGCATCTCACCGGACAGGTGGTGATCGGCAAGGTCGGGCGGGAGCTGAAGCAGGTACTGTTCTTTTGAGATCTTGTCCGCCTTTTTCTTGTGCGATGTCTCCGCGTTCTCCTGCAGGTTGGCATTATCGTGCGCTTCGAATCCCCTGCCGACATCAATCAGGTGGGCGTCAAAGACCGGGGTACCAACACGCGTGCATACATTGCGGTACTGCTCCAGTCCCTTTTCAAGGAGGGCCATGTTGACAATTTCCCGAATCAGGGGGCCGGAGAGATATTTTAATCCCATCCCCCGGATCCGCTGCTCTACTTCACGGGCGATCTCCTGAGCCTGTTCCTCGCTTGCACCCACATACCCGTAGAATGTCTCAACGAGCCGGGTCTCCTCAACAATCTGGCGGACGATCCGGTTCCGGTCATAATCGACGATATGCCCGTCAGTTGTCCTGACTTGGGGGAGAGGGGGGATGTAGACGCCGTCAAGCGTCTTCTGTTTGGTCTCGTGCAGTCCCATCATGCACCCGCAACGAAGTTTGCGATGCATTCAGAATTCAGTTTGCCTCCCGAGAAGAGTTCGTCGGTAGTGAGAAAATCACAGTCTTTTTGGATAACCGGCGCTTCGTTTACAAAAATTCCGTTGAGCCGTAGTTCGGTCAGCGATTCCGCTGTGGACAGGTCATGTTCAGAAAAAAAAACATTGTTCTTTTTCAGGTATCCTTTGAGTTCCTCGCAGTGCGGGCAATATTCCAATGTGTAAACGATAATCTGGCGCGTTGGGCTCAGAGCGACCACCCCCTTTGAACTAAATACATTTTATTCTTTATTGTAATAAAAAATTGTTATACAACTACAGGAGATCGTGCATCAGGCAACCCGTGTGGGAAAGCAAACACAAAAAAGGAAGTACCCTTAAAGGAGGGGTGACAATATTCTAACCATGGTCAGGGCGTTTGTTGCACTCGAACTTTCTGATGAGGTCAGGCTGCGGCTCAGCGAGTCGCAGATTCTGCTGAAAGGGTGCAGCGCACGCATGACATGGGTCGAACCCGGAAATATTCATATCACGGTGAAATTTCTGGGGGAGGTAAAGGACATAAAAATCCCTGATGTAAAGGCTGCGCTCAGCTCAATTGCATTCGGGCCATTTTCAATCTCCACCGGCACAATAACGGTCAATGATCCCAGACGCCCGTTCACGGTGTGGTGCGGGATTGATGACAAAGGACGGGGATCTGACCTCCTGCATCGCGTGGATGATGTGCTCGTGCCCCTCGGATTTATCCGTGAAAAACGCCGTTTTACCCCCCATGCAACGGTTGCACGGGTGAAACGGTTCGATCCGTCGCTGATGGAGGCATTGAAATCCTTATCTGGCAGGACGTACGGAAGTTGTATGGTAACAGGCATGAAGCTCAAGAAAAGCACCCTTGCACCACAGGGGCCAATCTACGAAGATCTGCTGGAGGTCGTGTGGTGAAAAGGTCAGGAATTGAGGAGCGGGTGCTCACCCGCATCCGCCCCACCCGTGATGAGCGTGACCAAATCTGCGGTGTTGCACGCCGGTTGATCGAAGCTGTCTCAGCGAGTGGTCAGGCAGAGGGCATGCTGGTCGGATCCATCGCACGGAATACATGGATACATGGCGAACACGATATCGATGTTTTTCTCCTCTTTGACCCATCCCTGTCCCGCGAAGCTCTGGAAGAGCGGGGAATGGCACTGGCGCGCCGGATCGCTGCCCGGTTCACTGACAGGTTCTTCGAGAAGTATGCTGAACACCCCTACATCTATGCTTCTATCGACGATATCGATATTGACCTTGTCCCATGCTATGCGGTGGAAAGTGCGACAAAGATACAAAGTGCCGTTGACCGCACACCTTTTCACACACGGTACATTACCGACAAGATCAACGGGTTGATCGATGACGTCCTGCTCTTTAAACAGTTAGCAAAAAGTGGCGGGATCTACGGGTCAGACCAGATGACCGAAGGATTCTCCGGCTACCTGTGTGAGCTCCTTGTGCTGAACTACGGGGGTTTCATCCCGCTCCTTGAAGCAGTTGCATCATGGAAACCCGGTACAGTTATCGATCTTGAGCATCATTCAGCAAAGACGTTTGACGAGCCCCTGGTTGTTATTGATCCGGTCGATCCAAAACGAAACGTTGCCGCATCCGTATCGCTCGACCGGATGGTGGAGTTTATCGAGCTTGCCAGAGGCTACCTTGAAACACCATCGGAGGAGTTTTTCCTGGTTGAAGAACCGCCCTCGATGACACACGACAACCTCGATGAGACCCTCAAACGGAGGGGGACATCCCTCCTTGCGATCACATTCACAACACCGCCATATATTGAGGAGATCGTCGTCCCTCAGCTGAAACGCAGTGTCATTGCGATCCGCAGGCATCTCGAGCGCAGCGGGTTTGTCGTGCACCATGCCCATTACCGGATGGAACAGGAACAGTGCATGCTCCTCTTCGAACTCCTCGTTTCCAGACTCCCGCGTATCCGCCGCCACATGGGACCCCCCCTCTGGAACCGGGTACATGCAGAGAAGTTCAGGGAGAAGCACCGTGCGTCCGCACTCCCGGGACCTTATATAGAAAACGGTCGGTACGAGATGGAAGTCCCCCGGGAATTCACCGATGCAAAAAGTCTGCTGACCTCTCCTTCGCTCCTCACGGTGAGCCTTGGCAAGCATGTCAGGCAGGCATTCGAAAACGGCTGGCGGGTTGAGGAAGATGCAGAGTGCTGGCAGGAATGTTTTGCCCCATTCTTTGCGGTTTTCTTTGAACGGTGCTCTCCCCTGACACGGATCCTGCGGAGAAAATAATACGATGGAGTGAGGGGAGATCGCCCCGAACCTGACCTCACCCATATCGCAATTCTGACTGTAATCGTGGTGACAAAACCAGTTCTTAATGTTCCGTATATTGGTGGAATACCGGCCAGGTCGTTTGGTGCACCGTTCACGGATACCCGCGAGTGCCGGACTGCCGATGGCAAAAAAGTATTATTTTTTGGAATTTTTCAAAATCTTTGATTCTGCGAGTTTCTCTATGGACGCTGCGTCAGCACTGCCCATAATGGTGAGTTTTTTATTCCTGACAGCGTTTTCCACAAAGATTCTGCCAATTGGTGTACGGATGATGAGTGTCGTGGATCCGGCAGGGCTTCCTACTGCACCTGCTGAGATATCGGAAAACACCGAAGTAAGGTCCGTGCAGATATGGCATCCTTTCCGGACACATTCCCTGAGCTCATTTTGTGTAAGTGATGCCTTGTTCCCATTCTGCATCAGGATCTCAAGTTTCCCCTTGACATCCATCTTCCTGATCTGGGCGGGATCAATCTTCTTTTCTGCTTTCAGTTTTCCCAGTACAAGAGCTGAATAATCAAAGGTCTCAGTACAGAACAATCCAAGCACCAGCCGGATCGACGATGCATACGGCTTTACCAGATCATTGTCTGATTCCCGCATCCGTGCAACTGCCTGCACAACACATGGGACACCGACCACTGCAATCCTGCGGTATTTTTTCTCAATTGCTGCAGTTTTAAGTGCTGCGAGCAGAGGCACCCACCAGCTGTACCTGCTCCCTGCCTCGCTGATGAGCGCATCTGTTTTTGTGATGACAACCGAGCCGGGTTTCAGTGTCCACCGGTCCTCGGTCACGGTAACAACAGCATCAATAAGGCCATCATCAAGGGCATTTGCCAAAATCGCGGTAACCGCACCCCCGCTCTGTCGGTGAGGGACATCAAATGCCGCTTGTGCGGTGACGAGGTCAAGGTACTCGCCCAGCGTCTGGCATGGCTGGTCGCTGACCCGGGGGCAGACTGCAACACATGCACCGCACCGCACACCGTCACTCGCCTCTTTGCAATATCCGCTGCTTTTCGGACTGGCAACCATCTCCCCCTCCTCAAAAAAGAGGGCATCTGCAGGGCAGACTGCAACACACGCACCGCAGCCGGAACACTTCCCTGTGTCCCAGACCCGGGTTTTGAGATCAAGGTAACTGTTCTCCTCCATGGTAATCACTCCCATGTATATTTGTTTGCAAACGGTCGGGTACTTGCCGGCACGATGCGGGTGTAGTCAGACGCGAGCAGCGGGGTCGGGTCGAGCGAAAACCTCGATGCATAATCCCTGACCACAGGTGCGATCGTATGTTTCTCGTCATCACTTGCAGGCTTCTGTTTTGCCCCGACACCAAGGATGTTATCCGGTACGTTTCCCCGCACGAAGATCTCCCCGCCATGAATGCCACTGCCAATCCCGCGTTCTGATAGGGGAGGTATGCCGGTGAGTCCGAGCACAATCAAAAGCCCGCCAGCCATGTATTCCCCCAGAAATGCACGGGCTGATCCTCCAACAACCAGCACAGGGCGTTTCTCCTTGTACTGCTTCATGTGTATCCCGCCGCGGTATCCGATGTCATCCCGCACATATATCCTCCCGCCCCGCATACTGTGGCCAACAGCATCACCCGCGCTGCCATGGATCACGATGCAGCCGCGATCCATGGTATTGCCCGGGGCGTGATCTGCATTACCATGAACAATTAACGTAGGGCCACTCATGAACATACCAAGGTCGCCACCAGGAACACCATTGATGGTTATGGTGACACCGTCACCCCTGAGCCCGTCAGCGATGAAACGCTGGCCCAGCACATTGTCGATCACGATCTCGGTCACCCCATCGGCAACTGCCCTGCGGATCATCTGGTTCAGCGGGGTGTAATGGATTTCTCTCGCATCGATACGTACCGATTTTGCCACGTGGTCATGCCCCCACCGTTTTTACGTCAAGCACCTGCATCAGCGCTTCATCGAGCATATATCCCCGGAGACGGTCACGGTTGCCACGCAGGCTCTCGATGCTGTTGATGCCCGCTGCACCCATCAGTTCCGCAAGCTCAAGGGTCCAGCCCTGGATCAGATTCTCCACCTGAACAGATGCCTCGTCAGGGTTGAGCCGTGCGACAAGGTCGGGGCGCTGGGTGGCAATTCCCCACGCACAGAGGCCCCGGTAGCAGGTACCGCAGACCCGGCACCCCATTGCGACAAGCGCAGAGGTGCCGATATACACTGCATCAGCTCCGAGCGCTATCACCTTTGCCACATCCGCGCTCTCGCGGATTCCGCCGCTCGCGATAATCGAGACCTCGTTTCGTATCCTCTGCTGGCGGAGTTTGGCATCGACGCTCGCTACTGCCGCTTCAATCGGGATGCCCACATGGTCGCGGAATACCCTTGGTGCTGCCCCTGTGCCACCCCGGAACCCATCAATCACCACCGCATCAGCAGAAGAACGGGCGATGCCTGCTGCGATCGCTGCAGAGTTATGGACTGCAGCGATCTTGACAAAGACCGGTTTTTTCCATTCAGTCGCCTCCTTCAGGCTCCGGACAAGCTGCTTGAGGTCTTCGATACTGTAGATATCGTGGTGCGGTGCCGGGCTGATTGCGTCACTTCCTTCCGGGATCATCCGGGTACTTGAGACATCGGCGCAGACCTTTTCGCCCGGCAGGTGACCGCCGATTCCCGGTTTTGCACCCTGTCCGATTTTAATTTCAATGGCTGCTCCACGCTCAAGGTAATTAATGTCAACCCCGAACCTTCCTGATGCCACCTGGACAATCATGTGTTTCTGGTAGGGGTAGAGCGCTTCATGGAGCCCACCTTCACCGGTTCCCATAAAAGTCCCGATCCGGCTCACTGCTTTTGCAAGAGCGAGCTGTGCGTTCAGGCTGATGGCGCCATAGCTCATGTGCCCGACCATAATGGGTGTTTCAATCTGGAGGTTCGGGGTGAGCAGTGTCTGCAGTTCCACATCGCCGGAGGGTGATTCTTTGAGAGCGAGCGCTGCAGGCTTTTTCCCGAGATGGGTGCGCAGCTCCATCGGTTCACGGAGCGGGTCGATGCTCGGGTTGGTCACCTGGCAGGCATCGAGAACAAGCCGGTCGAATATGACAGGATACGGCAGCGCATTGCCCATGCCGGAGAGGATGATCTTTCCTGTTTTTGCCTGGTTGAAGATCGCTTCCCGGATCTCCCGTGTCCAGAGCGGGTGGTTCCGGTAATCGGTGGGTTTTTCGGCGATGTCGATCGCATCGCGCGGGCAGAACGCAAGACAGCGGTGACAGGCAACACAATTGCGGGAATTTATTTTGATCTTGTCATCATCCTTACGGAACACACCGTACGAGCAGTTCTCCACGCACCTGCCGCAGAGCATGCAGCGTTCGGGATCTATTCCGACCCTGAACCGGAGAGGGATGCTGCCGATGGTCACGCGTACACCTTTCCGATGACCGGATCGCCTGCTTTTGGCATCCTGATATCCTGAACATCCGGTTCGAACCGGCGGATGGCCGCCTCCTCGCTGGAGATATAAAGACGATCGCCGAGTTCGCCGCTGACCAGTGGCCGAAGCTTGATCCGGTCGGTGAATCCGACGAGCGAATGGTCATTTGCCACGCAAATGGCAAATGGTCCGTTCATAAGTGCCGGACCATACGCGAGCCGGATAGCACGGTTGAGTTCCCGTTGTTGATCCGGCATTGCATCAATCTCATCCCAGAACGGTGGTGCAAGTGCCCGTACTGCCATCTTTTCAGACAGCCCGTGCTTTCTGACAAGCAGATCGAAGAGGTATGCGACAACCTCGGTATCGGTGTACATTGTGCATTGATAGCCGTAGCTTTCAATATAGCGCCGGTTTGTCCCGTATGACGTAATCTCTCCATTATGGACGACACTCCAGTTCAGGAGGTTGAAGGGGTGCGCCCCGCCCCACCACCCGGGAGTATTGGTGGGATACCGGTTGTGGGCAAGCCAGAGATATCCTTTATAGTCCTGGATCCGGTAAAAGTCCGCGACTTCTTCGGGCCAGCCGGCTGCCTTAAAGACACCAAGGTTTTTACCTGATGAAAAAATAAGTGTCCCGTTCTTTGCAGTGTTGACCTTCATGACAAGGTGGGTTACGATGTCCTCATCCGGTGTGGTGCTCTTGGGCATCAGGCTGCGGTCAGGGCGGAAGAAATAACGCCAGGGCGTGTGCACTTTCCTGATATTTGGCTGCTCGTAGGTCTTTATCTGTTCGTCATGAACGATTGTTCCCCATTTATCCAGCTCTGCATCAAGCGCCACCTTGTTCTCCCGGATATTGTCAAAAAACACGTGAAGCGCAAAGTAGTCCCTGTACTCCGGGTAGATGCCATATGCGACATACCCGGCACCCTCCCCGCTTCCCCGCTCGTTCATCATGGAGAGCGCGGCTCTGATCTTGCTCCCGTCCATGCACTGGCGGCGCCTGTCTATCACACCAATAATACCACACATATATTATCCCGGAATCGAATGATCAGGTAAAGTACTTGAACATTTGTTCAAGTAGATTTGTTGACAATATATAAATATGATTGGGTGGAACATGTCTTCCAGTATGTCGAAAGATGTCATCGGTAACACGTTAGAGAGAATTGCAGCGGATGATGTAAAATTTATCCGGCTTCAGTTCAATGATGTGATGGGACAGCCAAAAAATGCTGCGATCCCGGTTGCACAGGCAGAAAAGGCACTGACAGACGGGACTTGGTTTGATGGATCCTCAATCGAAGGGTTTACCCGCATTGAAGAATCAGACA
>Ga0315285_10002583_pt1 | contig 18906 bp, 15 predicted proteins | sample YL17G09_36_MG_FD_203698 | JGI IMG/M metagenome (GOLD analysis project Ga0315285, IMG submission 203698) | Sediment microbial communities from Yellowstone Lake, YNP, Wyoming, USA - YL17G09_36 | ecosystem: Environmental > Aquatic > Freshwater > Lake > Sediment | place: USA: Wyoming | collected...
CGTCGTTGGACACGCCAAAGTGCAGCCAGATCGTTCTTCCGGCGTAGGCGCTCAGGTCGAAGTTGTACGGCTCCCACGCGCGGTCGTCCTGCCGCGTCCAGAGTAGCCTGTCCACCTCGACCAGGTTTTCGTCCAGCACTAACACGTATTGGGCATCCACAACTGCGGTGCGGGCGGCTGCCTCTGGCAGCCGGGGCGAGGGCACAGCCAGCCGGGTCTCGGTGGACACGGTATAGAGCCAGGCGGTGAGCGTGACGGTCACCGCACTGGCGGGTACGGTCACCCGTTGCCGGGCCGAGGAATAGGCCAGCCGGTTTCCGCCGTCCACGATCCCGATGCGGACGGAGCGGCTACCGCTATGGGCCTGGCCGGTGGAGTAGCCGGCCGTGGCAGGGGTGACCGGCATAGTCCACCCGCTGTTGCTCTCGCAGTCGCCGTTAACGATCCACTCCCAGCACGCCGTGCGCAGCCGCCACAGCCCGGCCGTAGTGGGCAGGAAAAAGAGGCTGCGCGACGCGGCCAGCAAGCCGGCCGGCATCTTGTCGGGAGCAGTGCCCTGCCACCACCAGCCGTCGCCACCTCCCGGTGAGCGGTACAGGTCCCAGGCTTGGCCAAATGGCCGCGCGGTACGTTCCACCGCGTACAGGGCCGGGTCAGCCGGATATTCAGGCGAGATGTCCAGGCCCATGATCCAGCCGTCCGGGTAGCCTACCGGCAGACCGTCGTTGATCAACTGCCAGGTGGAGCCGCGGTCGGTCGAGCGCACGATGCCGTTGGGCGGGTATTCGCCGTGCCCCTCTATCCAGAAATAACTGACCCACAGCGTGCCGTCGCCGGCATATTGGGGTGAGAAGGCCACCTGGCGCGCCACGTCTACCCAGGGGATGTCTACCCGCGCCCAGATGTCGCCGCCGTCAGTCGAGCGGACGAGGGGGCCAAAGCCGGTCAGGTAAAGCGTGCTATTGGCGGCAAAGTCGGGTGAGACAAAGACGTGGTACACTTCGTACCCATCGGGCAGGCCGGTCGCCGAGGACACCCACGTGTCGCCGCCATCGGTCGAGCGCCACACCTGTGCCAGGCCCCCGACGGCAAACGCTACCAGCCGGCCGTCCCCATCGCGCACGGCCGCCAGGTCGCGCACCGGGCCGGCGGTGGTCGTAAACACGGTCGCCCAGTTCTGCCCGCCATCGCTGGAACGGTAGACCTCAGAAAGGCCCTCGGGCAGGTTGCGCGCCAGAAAGAGCGTGGTGCTCACCGGCATAGCCGGGTCGAGCGCCACGGCGCTGGTCCCCAGCGCTTCGGTCACCGGCAAGGTAGGATAGAGGAGCGTCCACGTGTCGCCGTCATCGATGGTACGGCGCAGGTCGCGATCGGTAGTGACGAAGAGGGTATGATCTGTCTCGTAGTGTGGGGAACGCCAGATGCGAGTGGGCAGGTAGGGCAATATCTGTTCCCAATCCAGTGTGGCCGCCGGGGCTGCGCTCGACGCCGTCGGCCCGGTCAGCGCTGCCAGCGCAGTGAGCACCAGTACTAACCAGAAGGTCATGTTTGGCTTCATCCCTCACCTTCCTGGCCCACGTGACGATGAGAGAGCGAGGACCATCGGATTTCCTTTATGAGGATCTTTGCCTGTCCAGCGCGATCCGGTAGGCCGATTCTATCTGTGTAACCTGCTTGCGCCAATCAAAGTGCTCCCAGATGCGCTGCCCGGCCCAACGCCCCAGTTCGGCCGCCCGGGCGGGGTCGCGCAGCAGTGCGATTATCCCGGCGGCGAGGTCTTGCGCGTCTCCCGGCTCGCTGAGCAGCCCCGCCCGACCCTCGTCCAGGTACTCCAGGTTCTGTCCCACGCGGCTGGAGACAATCGGTTTGCCCATCGCCATGTAGTAGATGATCTTGGCAGAACACTTGGCCCGGTTGATGAGCGTGTCACGGTAAGGCGCGACAGCGACGTCGGCCGCCGCCAGGTAAGGGCCCACCTGATGCGGGGCGACCCAGCCGGTAAAGATCACCCGGCCGGCCAGGCCGGCCCGCTGCACCTGGGCCTGCAAGGCCGGCAGCCCGTCCCCGGTGCCGACGACGATCAGCCGCACGCCGGGGACCGCCTCGACGACGTCGGGCAACGCCTGGATCAGCAGGTCCAGGTCGCTGCCGTAGGAGATATGGCCGACGTAGATCGCCAGCGGGGCATCACCCACGCCGAGTTCGGCCCGCACTCGCTGTCCGGCTTGACGAGGGGGGTGTGAGCCTGCCGAAGGATGGGGGCGCAACTTTGGATCGGGGCCATTGGGCAGGTAGAAGATGCGCTCGGCGGGCACGCCAAAGCCGCGGACCTGGTCGTGCAGCGTGCGGCTGGCGACGGTGACGGCATCGGCGCGACGGGCCAGCCAGCGCTCGAGCCAGGCAAAGAACCACTTCCACAGGCGGGGACGGCCGTAGACGTCGGCCCAGCCGCCCGGGCCGTCCCAATCGTCGGTGTCGAGCACGAGTGGGATAGAGCGCCAGAAGGTCCGCAGATACAGGCTGCTCAACCCGGCATAACTGATGGGTTTGAAGGCGTGAATCACGTCGGGGGCCAACCGGACGGCCCGGCGCGCCAGCCCCAGGGGGACGGCCAGGCGGTTCCAGGCCGAGTCTCCCCCCCGCAGACGCGCGTTGACCAGGCGCACGCCATCCCGCTCCCACGCCAGCCCCGAGTCGGCCGGGTTGTCGTAGGGGGGCATCAGGATCGTCACGCGATGGCCCTGTTCGACGAGCGCCTGGGCAGCGAAAAAGGCGCGGGCGCTGACTGTGCCCTTGGGCGCCCAGGCGAAGGGGCCGAGCATGACGATTTTGAGTGACGAGGGGAAGGCTTGAAGCATTTCAGTTGACATCATACCTGGCCTGGCATGCGAGGACAATCGGACGCTACCTGCCAGCGACGATGCGGGGGAGGTCGAAGAGAAGAAGGTCATCTCGTCGCACGGCCTCTTCCTCAACCTGGGGTGTAAAGCCACTGCGGGCACACAGGCCGAGGAACATCCGTCGCCCACCCAGTTCACCGCGCATCAGGCCCGCCTTGCGCTCCAGGTCGCGCAGGATGTCCATCCCGACGGGACGGCCAGTCCACTTGCATTCCACCAGCAGCGCAGCCTCCTGGCCCACGGCGACGACGTCTATCTCCTCGTTGGCCTGCCACCAGCCACCAATGCGCAACGGCAGGAAGGGCAGCCCCCCTGCTAACCCCAGGCGCCACAGGAACTGTTGGCAGATTTCCTCGAAGACAGCACTGGTGAACGCATCGAGGCGGGGGGCAATCAGCGTGTCGAGGACGACCTGACTGCCGCCCCGTTCCAGCAGCGTGCGGTTGGGGTGCATGAAACGAAACCAGAAACGGAAAAAGTGGTCGCGCAGCCGATAGAGGCCGCGCCGGCTCTTGTGCGGTTGCGCTTCGGTGGCCGGGACGACGCGCTCCACCAGCCAGAGATCCTGGAGCGTGTGCAGGTAAGCCATGACACCGTCCAGCCCGGTGGCCTGCTTGATTTCGTTGAGCCGCGTGCGACCAGCGGCGATGGCCTCCAGGGCGGCAAAATAGTTGCGCGGTTCGCGCAATTCTTGCTGCAGCAAGAAACGCACTTCGTCGTAGAGAAAGGTGCCGCGGGTCAACGCCTGGCTATTGATCGCAGAAAGCAGCGGCTGGGTAGACGAAAGCATCTGGAGATAGGCCGGGGTACCTCCAAAGACAGCGTAGGCGCGTACCTGGTCGGCCAGACTATAAGCCGGGAAGAAAAGGCGGGCGTCGTGAAAGCCCAGCGGTTCCAGCAAGTATTGGCCCGTGCGCCGGCCGTAGAGCGGAGCACGGTACCCCAGGACGGCCTCTTCCATCATGCCGACGTAGGAGCCACAGAGGATCAGCATCAGTTTGCTGTGGCGCAAGTGGCTGTCCCACAGGCGTTGAAGCGTCGAGGCCAGGGGGGGATGGGCTGCGACCAGGTAGGTGAACTCGTCCAGGACCACGACCAACCGCTCCGCCTGGGCATAGTGGGTGAGCAGGAGGAAAATGTCTTCCCAGGAAGGGTAAACGGCAGCAGAGGCCTGGGGGCCCAGCAGTTCCGCGTTGACGGCAGCCGAGAGGCCGGCGCGCAGTACCGGCTCTACGTCCAGGTCGGCCACGAAAAAGACGTGCCGCTTGCCCTGACAGAAGCGGGTCAGCAGTTCGGTCTTGCCGACCCGCCGCCGGCCGTAGAGGACAAACAGTTCGGCCTGCTCCGAGGTATAGCGTTGCTCGAGCAGTTCCAACTCGGCCTGGCGGTTGACGAACACCTGACACCTCCGAAGGAAATCATGATTATGATAATCCAGATTTCCTTATGATTGTACTCCAGGGGTGGTCAAAGGCAATTGGTATCAACGACTGCCCTGAGCATAGAGTGCCGTGCGGGCCGCTTCGACTTCGGCATCAACTTCCTCCTCGGTAATGGGGTAGCATTCGACGCGGGACCACACGCGAGCCAATAGTGCATCCAACCGCTGGCTCCACGGGGGTGATTCAATGGCCCGTCGCACGATCTCTCGCTCCCGAGGTTTCAGTTGACGGACGATGGCCAAAATCTGGTCGAGGGTCAATTCCAGTTCAATACGTTGTGTGATCACTTGTGGCATCGGTATCACCTCTCTTACTACGTTAACCAACAACTTGGAATGATTACACCAAAGGTTGAAAGTCCGCTGTTTCCTGTACGCCTTCGTTAACATTATACCTGGCTTGGCAGGTGAGGACAAGCCAATCTCCCTAGTGATGGTTGGTGTGAACCCTGAACGGGAGCAGTCACACCAAACCCGCCCCAATGGGCCGTCAGGTCCAATTGTGTCCAGAGCCTTATTTGACCACGCTGGGATGTAGCCCGCGGCAATGATATAATTGAGCAGCACAATTATAGCAGATGTGTTGCTAGCCGTACTGCATACCGAATTCAAGCCATTGTCGTTGAAGACGTTCGTTTTCACCCTGCAAGTACCAGCACGGGGCCCATTCTGCAGCTCCTCGCTCTTTGTCCTGCACCATACGGTCCGCTACTTGCTTTGCCACTCGTTCAGATGATTCCAGGAAGACTTCAAATCGTGCCTCGTCTTTGAGATAACGAACAAAAACATAGTAATTGCTTGGACCTTGCCAGGTATCGCAGCTCTTGTTTATCGGCCAGAAACTAACTTTGCTTCTTGAGGTTTTAACCTGAAGATTGGCATGCCATGTTCCAGCTTTATTGACAACAACAATGTCAATTCCAGCAGTATTGCGGACAGTAGGTAGAGCGATAAGGCCACGCATGCTGAGTTCAGAAGCGACAAAGTGGACTCCTGCTGCTCCAATAAGCGCTTTGTCAATCGTCGGATTAGCACTGGACACGTGCACACCTCCCACAGTTTGTATAGGGTACAATGTTGTTTTGCTGCATTATAACTATAGCACAACGCAATTTTGCAGAAAAGGCATTACTTCTTTCGGGTAATACATGACCCGCTCGTTCACCTGGGTTTTGTCAGTGCGTCCTGGTGGCGCCGTCTCGCCTCTTCTAACGTAACCGATTCCACCTGCTGGACAAACGTCAGTCCGAATCCATTCAGGTCGCGCATCGAGAAGACCCGGCCGCCCCAAAACTGGTTCTCTGGCGCAGAATCGGGCCGCCCCCCACCCTCCACGACCCTCGCGTAAGCCGCGTCCACGTCGTCCACGAAGATCAGTGCTGAACAATGGGCACAACCACGGCTGTATGCTTCAGGCGCTTCCGGCAGGCGGCTGAGGTTGAACCCCTTAAACGTCTCCTCGCCCCGCATCACGCGCTCGATATCTCCGGCCATGACGCTCCCAAACAGGCAGCGGCCTTGTGCGTCGAACACGTCGTAGTGGCCGTGCCAGCCCAGAACTCGCTCATACCAGGCTGCCGTTTCCTCGATAGACGGTACGGTGAGTGTAACCTCGATCTTGTCAACCGAAATCATAGTTCTCCCTCGACCAAAGTCTAATCTCTGATCACAGGGCCATTTATCGTGCGTTCAGTATAGCCCAACCTGTGCGGAAGTCAATCTTGCGCGGGAGAGCGAGGCAGGGTAGAATTTACGTGAGTTCTCGCCCTCACCCCTACCCTCTCCCTGGGAGGGAGAGGGAGTAATGCTTAAGGAGGAAATCACATGACCGACCCTACACGGGCCATCCTGGACACGCTCCAGCGCAACCTGCAGAGTATCTGGGACAGCGACGCCGAGACCTACCGGGCCACGACGGCCGACGACGTGTCCTTCTTCGAATGGTACATCTCGCCCCAGCGCATTGACGGGATTGATTTCCACCTGCGGGAACTGCGGGTGCACAACGCGGTGGTCAGCGACGGGGTGATTCCAGGCCGCGATGGCGAGAGCCGCATCGAGCACGAAATCCTCCAGCCCCGCGTGCAACTCTACGGCGACACCGCCATCGTCACTTACACGCTCTTGATCCGCGCGGTGAGCGGCAAGGGCGTCACGCACAAGTCGCACAACGAGACACGCGTGTTCCACAATTTCGGCAGCGCCGAAGTGCCCGAGTGGAAACTGGTGCACTGCCACAAGTCACCGGTGGCGACGGCTGAGAGCATGGCGGTTTTACGAGTCTAGTTCGGTACGCTCCCAAGCGTGGACAAGATGGCATCTTGTCCTACATTTTCAAGGAGGATGATCCGATGACATGCTACCCCATCTATCTGGAGACAGCGCCTGACGGCCGGTGCATGGCCCACGTGCTCGACCTGCCCGGCTGCATCGCCCGCGCGCCGACGCGCGACGAGACGCTGGCGCGGGTGCCCGCAGCCATCCGCGAGTATCACGCCTGGCTGCGCCGCCACGGGAAAGCAGCGCCTGCCGGGGACGAAGCGGTGGAGGTCGAGGTCGTGGGCGAGAGTGCAGGCGGCGGTCCCTTCGACCGGGGGGACACCGCCGCGCTTTTGCCCATGGAGCGCGACCCCGTCACTGCCGAGGAGATGGAACGCTATTTCTGTCTCATGGCCTACGCCCGCGCCGATTTGCTAGCACTGGTGCGCGATCTGCCGGACGAGGTGCTGGACTGGCAGCCGGACCCGCAGTCGTTCAGCATCCGCCACATCTTGCGCCACGTCGGCAACGCCGAGGAGTGGTACGTCTCGCGCATCGTGCCGCCCGAGACGCTGCCGCCGGAATGGGAGCACGACGAGGACCTGCCGATCTTGGAGTTCCTGGAGATGGAACGGCGCACGGCGCTGGCCCGGCTGCGAGCGCTTACCGAGGAGGAGCGAGCGGATGTCTTTTATCCGGCTCAGTGGACCCGGCATCCCGAGGAGCCGTGGACGGCGCGTAAAGTGCTGCGCCGCTTTCTGGAGCACGAACGGGAGCATACGGGGCAGGTACGGGAGATGCTCCCTGGGTAAGCAGTCACGGAACCCCCCACTGCGTGGGGGGCTTGCGTGGGAGCGCTGCCTGGGCAAGCCGTCACGGAACCCCCCCACGGTGTGGGGGGCTTGCGTGGGATTGCTCCCTGGGTAAGCAGTCACGGAACCCCCCACGGTGTGGGGGGCTTGCGTGGGATTGCTCCCTGGGTAAGCAGTCACGGAACCCCCCACTGCGTGGGGGGCTTGCATGTTAGCGCAGGATTCGCCGTCCCAGGTCCTTCAACCGATGGGCGACTTCGGCAGGCAGTGGATAGAGGGGCAGCCAGTTGATGCAGTAACCGGGCCCGGCGAGTTGTTTCATCAGCGCCCGGGCCTGTTCGAGGTCGGCACGAGAATTGGGATCGAGCGCCCGCAGTGCCCGCCAGGTATCGTCGAGCGGCTCGGCCAGAGCCTGCAATACGTCGTATTCCAGTTGCCAGGCCAGCAATTCTCCGCGCACCGACAGCGCCTCTACCAGGCCCTGTTCCAGGTGCCTGGCCTCGTGCGCCAGCAACGCGCTGAGCCAGGGGTCGTCGGGCCGCCTGTCTACATAGGAGGAGTTCAGGAAGACGCCGAAGCGTAGCCTGCGCCAGTCGAACCAGCACGCCCCGGAATGCTTCTGCCGCGCAAAACCCAGCCGAATCCGGCGCTGCCTGATATACGCAGCGCTGGCCTGACCGGCAGGTCCCGAGTCGTGCAGGGCGACCAGGGCCCGCTCAAACCACGCCTCCTCCCTACGCCGTTCGGTTGCCACGAGCGTTTACCTCCTCACCTGGCTCTATGTCCCTCTGGTTCAGACGAAAACCGACGGCCGTTTTCGGCTACTGGGACTTTGTGCCCCCTGTCTCTGGCATCAGGACCACGGTAGGCGTCTCTGCCACCGCTGGCCTGTCCACCGGGTGCGACGCGGTCGTTGGTGTTTGCGTTAGCATCAAGACCGGCTCGCCAGGTGGCAGCAGAGTCGGGAGACCAGCGGTGGTTGGTGAAGGGGGAACCGGTGTACATCTCGGTGTTTCCGTAGGTGGTGGTAAAGGGGGCCAAGGCGGCATTGGTGTTGGTAAGGGCGAAATAGGTGTTGGTAAAGGGGAAATCGGTGTCAGCAGTGGCGATTGCGCAAACAGCCCGGAAGGCAGGCCATCAGACGGCTCTGCTGCCAGTACCAGGCAAACGATAATGACTGCAGCAATCAGCGGAAACACGGGTGTTCCCACGATTACTTTCTTCAAAGATCACCTCCCGTCATCTAAGAAGGCAAGAGCGGCAACTGGATCCTTCAGTCAGGGAGTTTGTAGTACCAGGGCAAGTTCTTCTCGGCTGGCGTCTTCACGGCAGCGCGAGGTATGCTTCGACCCACTCATTCTCGACGACCGCGTCAAATTCCGCCTGCAACGCCAGCCACTCTGGATCCGCAAAGGCCTTCATGTACGTCGCTTCCATCGCTGCCAGGCTCTCCCACTCGCGCTCGACTATCAGGGTATTCGTATTGTGGCTACCAAAGTAGCAGCGGAAGCGCCGCCTGGGCGGAAACCCCAGCCGGCTCTCGACAGCTTTGTACTTCTCGTTCAGCGCTTCCAAATCCGGCCACTTGCCGGAGCGGACTTGCTGAACCGCGCGCTCCAGGAACATGTCTGTACCCTCCTTTGTATCCTTGGGACCGATCTTGATTGCAGCTACCTCCCTGCTCGTGCAGGTCCAATGCCAGTCGCCGCTCTTGCCTCTCTACCTACTCCACAGCACCAAATAAAAACGCCCCCACCCCTGACGGTGGGGGGCGCAATGAATGCTCAATGTTTACCGCCGAGGCGCTCTGATGGCCCTGAAGCGCTGTGTTGGTCAAGCACACACAATATACTGCAATTTTGCGCAAAAGTCAAGCACTTGGTGGCATTGCGTTGAACGCCACAGGCTCACCGACCAGGTCGTACTCGAGCGCGGCGGTGATGCGCAGCGGGACGATCTCCCCGACCGGCAATTCCGCCTGCACCAGCACCAGCCCGTCAATCTCCGGCGCGTCACGGTAGGAGCGCCCCACGCTCACGCCATCCCCCTGCCCTTCGATCAGCACGTCCAGCGTCCGTCCCACGAGCGCCTGATTTCTGGCCAGCGAGATGGGCTGCTGCACTTCCATCAACCTCGCGCGCCGCTCTTCCTTCACTTCAAGCGGCACGTCGTCCGCCAGCCAGGCCGCCGGCGTGCCGACCTCGTGCGAGTAGGTGAAGACGCCCAGGCGGTCGAACTCCATCCCGGCCACCAAGTCCAGCAGCGCCTGGAACTCTGCCTCCGTCTCGCCGGGGAAGCCCACCAGGAAGGTCGTGCGGATGGCGATCCCGGGCAGCCCTGCTCGCAGGCGCTCGACGGTGCGGCGCACGCGCCCGACGTCCGCCGGGCGGCGCATGCGGCGCAGCACGTCGGGGTGGGCATGCTGGAGGGGCAGGTCGAGGTAGGGCAAGATTTGGGGGTGGCGGGCCATCGTCTCGATCAGCCGCTCCGTGACGCGGTCGGGGTAAGCGTACATCAGGCGGAGCCACTCCACCTGCGGCACCGCTGCGACCAGCCTTTCCAGTAGGCTTGCCAACCCTTCCCGCATCCCCAGATCGCGGCCGTAACTGGTCGTGTCCTGGGCGATGAGGATGATTTCCCGCATCCCGCGTTCGGCCAGCCACACGGCATCGGCCAGGACCATCTCGAGCGGGCGGCTCACGGCGCGTCCCTTGATGAGCGGAATGGCGCAAAACGCGCACGAGCGGGGGCACCCGTCGGCGAGTTTGAGGTAGGCGCTGGCCCCCTGTATTGCCACACGGGGTACATCGGGCGCATCCTGCCCGACGGTGGGCGTCTCCGGCACGTGGCAGACAGGGCCCTGCATAGCGTGGGGGCGGCGCTCCAGTTGCTCGACGAGCGTCAGGACGTCCATCCAGCGGCGCGTGCCGAGAAGTCCATCAATGCCAGGCACGGCCTGGGCCAGTGCACGGGGGAAGCGCTGCGAGTAGCAGCCGGCGGCGACGATCTGCTGGCCGGGCCGGCGGGCGAGCGCCAGTTCCCGCAACACGGTGCGCGACTCTTCGCGCGCTGGCTCGATGAACCCGCAGGTGTTGACGATGAGCAGGTCGGCCTCTTCAGCATCTCGAGCGGCAGTGTAGCCGGCGCGCTCCAGGAGCGTCGCTATCCCAGCGCTGTCCACCAGGTTCTTGGGACACCCCAGCGAGACGAGATAAAAACGCCGCACTCTGCCCATAAAACGTCCCGCATCCTGCATTCTGCATCCTGCATCTTGCATCCTGCATCTTGCTTCCAACGTCAGGGTGCAGCAATTTCACCACCCGGTCCCCACTTGCGGGTGCAGACCTGGGCACGGCCACACATGGTGCCCTGAGGCTGACCGTTGATCGTCACCAACAGTCCGGCCCCGTTGCCGGTGTCTACGGCGATCACTTCCTGGGCCGACCAGGTCTCGATCTGCCCCGTCGCCAGCATGCCGGCAAACATCGTCTGGCCGTCGACCGTCACGCGCGCCCAGACGTGCTCGGTGGCCTCGAGCGTGAGCGTCACGCCTCCCTGGGGATTGGCTGAGAGAGCAGGAGTACCGACAGGGGACATCAACGCCGTCGAAGGTGGAGATGGAAGTAGGGCCTCCACAGGCGCAGTCGTGGCCGTGATCGCAGGGCGGGCCGCTCCTTCGCCAGCCCTCCGGCTCAGGAAATAGCCTGCCCCGGCCACGATGGCCAGCAGCACGGCGAGCACGAGGCCCGCGACCATCAGCCCTTCCAGGCTCATCCGGCGTGGTTCAGGGGCGGGGACAAAGGAGCGGGGAGGTTGGCGCACTGCCGGGCCGGCCGCCGATTGGGCCGGAGAAGCGAGGCGCGCCGCCACAGGCGCACCTGGCCGGGCAGGGGAAGTGGGGCGTGTCCCCCCAGGCACACCAGGTCGAGCAGCGGGCGCGGGCCGTGCCGCTACAGGCACGCCTGGCCGAACGAACTCGAGGCCGTGTACCTCCGTGTCGTAGCGGGCCAACACTTCGTCGGGGGAAAGGCCCAGGTAGCGGGCGTAGATGCGCAAGAAGCCCCGCGCCTGCACGTCGCCGCCGGGGAAAGCAGCGAAATCGCCCGTTTCCAGCGCTGCCAGAAGCCGGGGCCGGATGCGCGTGGCGGCTGCGACTTCCTCGACTGTATTTCCTTTGGCCTCACGTGCCTGGCGCAGCCACACTCCCAGTGTTTCCATCGCGGATCGTTCGGTGATGGACGACTATTGTGTCTCTGCCTGGGCCTGTTCGTCTGCCGGGATAGGCTCCTCTGCGGGCGCGGCCGGCGCTACCTCGGGCAGTTCTCCGCCCTCCGGCTTCACGACGACCTTGACCTCGGCGACCACGTCTGCCGTCAGGCGCACGGGGACGACGTGTGTGCCCACCTGCCGGAGCGGGTCAATGAGGATGTGCTTGCGCCGGTCAAACTTTTCGCCGACCTCACGTCCAAGCGCTTCAGCGATTTCGGCGGGCGTGATAGAACCGTAAAGGCGGCCCTTCTCACCGGCCTTGGCCTCGAAGGTCAGCGTCAGGCCGCTCAGGCGCTGCGCCAACATCTCGGCCCGCTCCGCTATGCGCTCCTCCCGGCTGGTCTCCGCCACCCGACGGCGCTCGAGGTCTCTCAACGCGCCAGGGGTGGCTTTCACGGCCAGTCCTCTGGAGATCAGGTAGTTGCGGGCGTAACCGTCCGAGACGTCCTTAACGTCACCAGCGTGCCCCACGTTGGGCACGTCGCGGGTCAGAATGATCTTCACGCTTGCCTCCCAGGGAGAATTCGGGGTAATGAACCATCAAAAGTGGCGGAAATTCATATTTTGCACTGGTACAAATAAGGGCACTTTTCCAAGTGCCCTACGCGATAGGGCGGGTGGGAGTCGAACCCACACGTCCTTGCGGACAGAGGATTTTAAGTCCCCGGCGTCTACCATTTCGCCACCGCCCCGCATACGCTACGGGCAGCGCTAGACGCTGCCCGCAGTCTCGGTTATGCAGAGAGGCGACGGCCGGACTTGAACCGGCGAATAAGGGTTTTGCAGACCCCTGCCTTACCACTTGGCTACGTCGCCCTGATGGTTAGGATTTTACCACGTATCGGCCTTATTTGCAAGTGTTCCCTGACCCCATTTGTCCTACCCTACTACTGATGATATACTGATCATCTACGTTGATGTGCGCCTGATTATCGAATTGTGGCTGGAGACTGCGTTGTGAGCAAGCCTGACAACTGGACGCGAGACAAAGAATTGGCCGCCCTCCAGGCCCACGTGCGGGCCTGCCGTCGCTGCCTGGAGGGCGGACACGCCATCACGCCGGGCGCGGTGTTCTCTGGCCCCGTCACCGCGACCGTGATGATCGTCGGGCAGGCCCCCGGCAGCACCGAGGCGCAGGTTGGCCGCCCCTTCAACGGCCCTGCCGGCCGCCGGCTCTTCCGCTGGCTGGCCCAGGCCGGCTGGGAGGAAGCCGTATTCCGCGCCACGCAGTACATGACCGCCGTGACCAGGTGCTACCCCGGCAAGGGCTCCGGCGGCCAGGGAGACCGCGTGCCCACGCGGGCCGAGCAGGAACTGTGTGCGCCGTACCTGGCACATGAGTTGGCGCTGGTGCGCCCGCGGGTCATCGTCCCGGTGGGAGGGCTGGCCGTGCGCCGCTTCCTGGGCCCGCTGCAACTGGCGGAAGTAGTGGGGGAAGCCATCCGAGACGAAGAAGGTCACTGGATCGTGCCACTGCCCCATCCCAGCGGCGCCAGCCTGTGGCTGAACCGGCCCGAAAACCAGAAGCGGGTGGCGCAGGCGCTGGCGCACCTGCGGCGGATGTGGCAGGAGGGAAGGGAGGGAAGGGAAAAAGACTCGATGCCGCTCTGACTGGCTGAAGCGGAAGAAGCGACTGAAGTCGCCACTACGAACCTGCCATTGACAACTGGCAGGTTCATGTTATACTTGAGGAAAGCGCTTGCGCAAGCGCTTTTACGGAGATGTATGAGTGAAACGATGACGGGTAGGCAGCGCATGCTGACGGCGTTTGCGCTGAAAGAGCCCGATGGCGTGCCGGTGTCGCCGGACATATCGGCCATGGTGCCGGTGCGCCTGTCGGGCAAGCCCTTCGACCGGATGTTCCTGGACGGGCTGCCACATCACGGCTACGCTTCGGCCAGCGTGGCGCAGGCGTACGTGGACGCCGTGAAGTACTATGGGATGGATGGCTGGTACATTTACGGTTCGCTGCCAGAGATCGTCCCGCAAGGCCGCCTGCGCTGGCAGACGCGCTTCGTCCCCCGGCCGGAGGGCGGGCAGATCGGCTACCAGGTCGCCCAGACCCCGTACGGTGAACTGACGCGCACGACGATCTATCCCCCCACTGAACCGCCCTGGGAAGTGGAGAAGCCAATCAAGGACCTCCGGCGCGACTGGCCCCGACTGCGGGCGATGATGGGCAAAGACGAGAACTGGCAATGGGAGACTGCGTTTGCCGACCGGGAGCGCATCGGCGAGTCCGGCGTCTACGCGGTGGCGATTGGCATCCCGCAGGATTGGTGGTTCTTCCAGCGCGACGGCGGGTACAACACGATGTTCTACGAGTTCGTGGACGAAGCCGCGTACATCCAGGAAGTGTTGGAGTTCTACACCCGCTATGCGCTGGCCCGCCTGCGGGCGGCGGTGGCGGCCCACCCTGACGAAATCATGCTCGGGGGCTCGGTCTCCAGCCTCAGCGTCTCCAGCCCCCGCAATTTCCGCACGTACGACCTGCCTTTCATCCAGGAGGCGGCCAAAATCTGCCGGGCGGCGGGGGTCTTTTCGCACCTGCACGTGTGTGGCAAGTCCCGCCAGGTCGTGGAAATGGTGGCAGAGGAGAGCGAGGTAGACGTGATCGAGCCGCTGGAGGAGCCGCCAGGCGGCGACGTGGACATCGCCGAGGTCAAAAAGCGGTACGGCCACCGGCTGTGCTTGAAGGGCAACGTCAACACCTTCGACTTTATGCTCCACGCCACGCCGGCCCAGGTCGAGGAGAACGCCAAACGGCTGATTGATGAGTGCGCCGCTGGGGGCGGGTTCGTGTTGTCCACCGGCGATCAGTGCGGGCGGGACACGCCCGACGCGAACATCTTCAGACTGGTGGAGGTCGCCCGCACCTACGGCCAGTATCGCTAAGTTTTTGGACGCGGATCAACGCGGATGAACGCGGATTCCTTTTTTATCCGCGTTGATCTGCGTGAATCTGCGTCCTGTGTAACTCTAATTTTTTGGACACGGATGAACACGGATGAACACGGATTTGTTTTTTTATCTGCGTTGATCTGCGTGAATCTGCGTCCCTGGAGGATTTTCTTATGCGAGCATACGAGACGCAGTTGGAGTTTTCGGGGAAGGCGGGGCACGCAGTCGTCGTGGATTGTGACAAGCCGTGGCGTTTCGTCTTCTGGGACAAGGCGCAATACGTCGGGTGTGTGGATGTGGGAGCGGGCGTCTGGTTCACCTCGGAATGGTGCGAGACGAACAGCCCCAACGACCTGCACTGTTACGAGCCGATCATGGACAAGCAGTTGCGCTGGAGCAAGGTGCAGGTCCTGGAGTCGGGGCCAGCCCGCGCGCGGGTCAGGTGGACGTACGCGCTGTGCGACATGCGGTACCGCATCTTTCACGGAAACACGCGGGCCGAAGAGACCTATACCATTTACCCGGACGGCATCGCAGTGCGGGAGGTCATCCTGTGGCCGGGGACGGAGAACAACCACGGGGGGAATGCCAACCTGTGGCAGGTGGCCGAGTGGATCCTGGTCAACGCGGCCGGCACCAGCCCGTTGGATTTCCTGCGTATGCCCACGCCTTTCACCTTGCGGAACGGCGCCGGGGAGCGCATAGACGTGCCCTGGCCGCTGCCCGCCGCGGGCTTCGAGCCGTTCTGCAGCTACTATCCTCAAGTCACGGACTGGCCGATGTACGTCGGCAAAATCAACCTGAAGGGCGTCCCGAACCCGTTTATCATTATCTGCAAGGACCAGGCGCTCTTCCCCTACGTGCCCTGTAGCACTTGCAAGGGGAACCACCCCTACTTTAACATGTTCCCCGGCCGGAACCTGCACAACATCTACAAGCACTGGCCGGTGACCGACATGGAGGATTTCATCGAGTGGGTGCCGGCCGGGGACGACCTCGGCAAGGTGGCGACGCATACGTCGTTCATGGACGTCAACTTTGCCCTCCGGCGCAGCGGCAACGACTACATTCCCACCCCCGACCCGGGCACCACCTGGTATCTCCTGGTGGGAGCCACAGGCGAGAACACGGATGGCTCGGAACTGGAGGAGATCGCACACAGTTATCGTTCGCCCGCCCATATCGAGATTCAGCGCGACCCGGGTGAGCCCGCCGAACTCCACCGCGGGCGCGTGTTGCTGGAGGGGTACGACTATGCGCTGCGGGCGTACACGTTCCGCAAACGGGGAGAGGACCGGGTGAGGCTGACGATGACGCCCACGGCTCCCCAGGTCAACCCCGTGTTCCTGATCAACGGCTGGACTGCGCCCGGCGTGACGGTGATCGTGGACGACAAACCGCTGGCCGCCGAGCGCTTCCAGGCCCAGGTGTGCGGGCACGACCTGACGGTGTGGGTGCAGGGAAAGTTCACCCAAGTGACCGATTTCACGTTCGTCGGCTGAAAACCCACACAGGCCCCCCACAGGCCGCTGCCGTAGAGCAGTTTGGCCATCAGTTGGTGCGTGCCCGACAGGTGGCTGAGGACGCGGCGCATCTCCTCTTTGGTCAGAACGGTAGGCAGGCGTTTCGACTTTTTGGCGCGCAGGACATCCATGGGACCCAGGTCGTAGTGCAGCACCTCGCGGTAGAGGAAAAGCAGGGCACTCAGAAGTGCTTGACTTACCAGGTATTGTGCTGTATACTATTCATCAGCCCAGGGATATGCGAATGTCGGCCACCTTTTCCAGATTATAGCACAGGATAAATTCCGTGTAAATCCCCAGACGAGTAAATTAGATAGAGAAAACTCGGCAAAAGGCCCAGTCATTGGGAGATTATGCGGAAAGAAATAGATGGGAATTATTCCGTATACACAATGGTTAGCCCGCTTGTATCGAGGCGAAGTCCCATTTATATACCTTTCACCCCATCGCGATGCGGGAGGAAATTATGAACACAAAGATACCTCGAACGCTCTTCTCCAATGCAAAAATACAACCTCTCTCTATAAGCAATTTCCTCTGGATATTAGCTGTTGTGCTGCTTATAGGCCAGTTACAGTTTGGCATACTCCCTGCTTCTGCTTCGGCTCAATTGTGGACTCGCGGTATAGACACGAACACCCTTCTAGCATCTTCTACTGTTTGCCCTCCATCAATTGGCTTTGGAGAGACTATTCAGTGCTCCATTGTTTCCGCTGGCGAAATGGACACCTATACCTTTACAGCCAGTGCGGGTGACAAGGTGTTGGTCAGGATGAGCAAGTCATCAGGAACCCTCTATCCGGGGATAAGAGTTTATAGTCCTGATGGAACCAAGCTGTGTGAAGTAGACGGTCTGTATACAGCCGAGATAGCCAGTTGCACACTAACCAGCACCGGAACATATTCCATTGTGGCTTATGACGGGTTTGGTCACGTGGGCGGTGGAACGAGCACTGGTGATTATTTCCTCTCCCTGCAACGGTTGAATAACCCAGGTAGTCCAGTGTCCATCGCCTTTGGTCAGACTCTCTCTGGCTCGATTATTACGCCCGCAGAAATGGACACCTATACCTTTACTGCCAGTGCGGGTGACAAGGTGTTGGTCAGGATGAGCAATTCATCAGGAACCTTCTATCCGGGGATAAGAGTCTATAGTCCTGACGGAACCAAGCTGTGTGAAGAAGACGGTCTGTATACAGCCGAGATAGCCAGTTGCACACTAACCAGCACCGGAACATATTCCATTGTGGCTTATGACGGGTTTGGTCACGTGGCCGGTGGGACGAGTACTGGCGATTATTCCCTCTCCCTGCAACGGTTGAATAACCCGGGCAGCCCGGTGTCCATCGCCTTTGGTCAGACTCTCTCTGGCTCGATTAGTACGCTCGCAGAAATGGACACCTATACCTTTACTGCCAGTGCGGGTGATAAAGTGTTGGTCAGGATGAGCAAGTCATCAGGAAACCTCTATCCGGGGATAAGAGTTTATAGTCCTGATGGAACGAAGCTGTGTGAACAAGAAGGTCTTTATACAGCCGAGATAGCCAGTTGCACACTAACCAGCACCGGAACATATTCCATTGTGGCTTATGACGGGTTTGGTCACGTGGGCGGTGGAACGAGCACTGGTGATTATTTCCTCTCCCTGCAACGGTTGAATAACCCAGGTAGTCCAGTATCCATCGCCTTTGGTCAGACTCTCTCTGGCTCGATTATTACGCCCGCAGAAATGGACACCTATACCTTTACTGCCAGTGCAGGTGACAAGGTGTTGGTCAGGATGAGCACGTCATCAGGAAACCTCTGGGAGGAAATAAGAGTCTATAGTCCTGATGGAACTAAACTGTGTGAAACATACACTACAGCCGAGATAGCCAGTTGCACTCTATCCAGCACGGGAACATATACCATTCTGGCTTATGACGGTTTCGACGGAACGCTGACTGGTGATTATTACCTCTACTTGCAACGGTTGAATAACCCAGGTAGTCCAGTGTCCATCACCTTTGGTCAGACTCTCTCTGGCTCGATTATTACGCCCGCAGAAATGGACACCTATACCTTTACTGCCAGTGCGGGTGACAAGGTGTTGGTCAGGATGAGCAAGTCATCAGGAAGCCTCTGGGCGGGGATAAGGGTGTATAGTCCTGATGGAACTAAGCGGTGTGAAGCATACAGTCCATCTACAGCCGAGATAGCCAGTTGCACTCTAACCAGCACGGGAACATATACCATTCTGGCTTATGACGGTTTCAACGGAACGTACACTGGTGACTACAGATTATGTCTCGACTGCGGTAACGTTTATCTGCCGTTGATTCTGAAATAAACCAATTGGGGCGCGGGCTAACCACGGCTTGCACCTGACGCGGCTACCGCCGCGCCCTCGCGGAGTTGCGTGCAGTTCCAGCGAGTTGCCCCTGCGATGGAGTCGCTGGTTCACCGCCGCGCGGGTGAAGCCAGCCGTTATGACGGACGCTTCGCTTGCGTCCGTCATAACGGCGCGGCGGCGGGCTGCGCCCGCTGGTTACGCTCCCGCTCGCTCCGCTCGCGTCCGCATAACCAGCGGTTCTGCGATCCGTTCGCTCGAAACGACATCGAAAGATGTCGGGGCTGAGCGGTGAAGCCTACGCGATAACACGGGCGCACTCCCAGTGTTATCCAACGGGACTTTAACAATGGTCTAGAGGGAGCCTCGCGCGGGCTGTTGTGCGATTCTGGAACGGTAGTATCATACCAATAACAGGCGCTGTGTTTGGCTAAAGAGCTGCACATTAACAAGCGAATAGCGTTTAAGTACA
>Ga0315285_10002585_pt1 | contig 18897 bp, 19 predicted proteins | sample YL17G09_36_MG_FD_203698 | JGI IMG/M metagenome (GOLD analysis project Ga0315285, IMG submission 203698) | Sediment microbial communities from Yellowstone Lake, YNP, Wyoming, USA - YL17G09_36 | ecosystem: Environmental > Aquatic > Freshwater > Lake > Sediment | place: USA: Wyoming | collected...
CGCACGCCTGCGCGGCGAGGGGATCACGCAGGTCCTGCTGCGTATCCTCCGCCTTGCCGCGAGCCCCGAAGGCCCGGCCGTCGTCATCGCCTGTGCCGTCTGGACCCGCCCCGAAATCGAACAACTGCTCGCCGAATACGGCCTGGCCGCCGCGCGGATCGAGATCCTCACCGGCACATCCCGGTGGCCACGCCTGCTGGCCCTCTACAACCGCTTGGTCGGCGCCTCCGCCGACGGCAGCAAGCCCTCGCGCCGGTCAGTGTTGCGGTTACTGACGGCCCCGCTGTCGCTGGTGGGCCTGCTGCTGACCTTCGCCTGGCGGGGCCTGCGGAAGGCCCTGAGCCTGACGCGCCGCCTGGCCAAGGCCCTGGTCACGAAGTCCTCCTTCCGGCCGGCCCTCTGGACCTGGAACCGCGTCCGCCTCTTTCGCCGCTTCCTCACCGCCGGCTGGACCGCCGTGCGGCGGCCCTTCGTCCGCCTTCGAGACCGCACCCGCGCCTGGTTCAAGACCACACTGCCCGCCCGGATCCTGCGACGCCTCAACGCCGCCCAGTTCTCCGCCCTGGCCCGCCGCGCGAGCGGCCTCCGCGACGTCGCCGTCTGGCTCATCCCGAACCCCGGCTTCCGCCACGCCGCCGCCCTCCAGGCCCCGCGCGTCGTCGTCGTCCCCGACATGGTCCACCGCGACTTCCCCAACCTCTACGCCCACGCCGGCATCTCCGACGAGGCCATCCGCTCCGTCGTCGCCGGGGCCGCCGCCACCATCTCCTACCTGCCCTACGTCCGCGACAGGCACGTCGTCGAATACCTCGGCGTCCCACCCGCCAACGCCCACGTCATCCCGCACGCCCCGATGCTCGTCGACTCCTTCCTGCCCGCCGGTCCCGACCGCCGCCGGGGAGCCCTGGCGATCATCCACGCCTTCCTGCGTCAATACGACCGCAGGCCCACATGGACGCCCTTCCTGCCCGAAGGCTACCTGTACGACTTCCCCTTCGACGAAGTCCGCTACCTCTTCGTCTCCTCCCAGATCCGCCCCCACAAGAACTACCTCAACCTCTTTCTCGCCTACGAAACCCTCCTCCGCCGGAAGTACCGCAACGTCAAGCTCGTCATCACCGGCCGCCTCCACGAAGGGCAGCGCGACCTGTGCGGCTTCCTCCGCTCCCGACGCCTCGAACTCGACGTGCTTTCCCTCTACGACCTGCCCCCCGACGTCCACGCAGCCTTCTACTGCCTGGCCGAGCTGACCGTCGTGCCCACCCTCTCCGAGGGCGGCTTTCCCTTCCCCTTCTCCGAAAGCCTCTCCGTCGGTACCCCCGTCGTCATGAGCGATATCCCCGCCACGCGGGATGTCATCGGCCCCCCGCTGGCCGGCCTGATGCTCTTCGACCCGGCCGACCCGGCCGCCATCGCCGACCGCATCGATTGGGCGCTCGCCCACCGGTATGAACTCCTGCAGGCCCAGAGGCCCCTCTTCGAGCAATTGCAGCGTCGCACCTGGGACCAGGTGGCCGATGAATACCTGGCCGTCCTGGCCCGCGCCGCCCGGCCGGCACCGGCCAAGGAGCCGCACCCATGACCCACCAACCCGCTGCCCTGCTGATCGTCGGCCTGGGCGGGCAGGCCCACGTGGCCGCCTCCATCGCCCGCGCCCTGGACATCCCCCTGGCCGGCTTCCTCGACGCCACGGGAACCCCCACGGGCGCGGCCGAAATCCTCGGCCTGCCCGTCCTGGGCGGCTTGTCCTACTTGTCGGCCCTGCACGCCCCCTCCATCGCCGTCGCCATCGGCGACAACCGCCTGCGCCATCGCACCGCCGGGGCGATCCTCGCCGCCAACCCCGCCGCACGCCTGGTTTCCCTTGTCCACCCCCGCAGCATCCGCGAAGACCTCGTCGAGCTGGGCTCTCACGTGACCATCTGCACCAACTCCCTCCTTTGCACCGAGGTCCGCGTCGGCGACGGCGCCATCATTAACAGTGGCGCCATCGTCGAGCACGAATGCCTCCTGGGCCGCTACTGCCACATCAGCCCCGGCGCGCGCCTCGCCGGCCGCGTCACCATCGGCGACTTCACCCACGTCGGCCTCGGCGCCATCGTCATCGACAAGCTCCACATAGGCTCCAACGTCACCATCGGCGCCGGCGCGGTGGTCCTCTCCGACCTCCCCGACCACGCGACCGCCGTCGGCATCCCCGCCCGCGTCATCAAGATCGCACCCCCGCCGGGTGGCGACTTGTGATCGTCATCGTCCACACGCGCGAGCCAGGGCCTGGATGTAGTAGCAGTAGTTGCTGTAGGAAATGTCCGGCGGGGCTGTGCTGTGGCGGAACTGCTGGAGGAATCGGCAGGCAACCGGCAGCGGCGCATCGAGGCGGATCTGGCCCACGCCGGGCGCTTCGGTTGGCTGGATACCGCCCGGCGGATGCTGGATATCTACCGCCGCGTCCCGCGAGATTTCCGCCAGGGCGCCCCGCTGCGACGTTAACGCTGGAGGACCTGGATCATCTCATAGTTGAATCTGCCCTAATAAATGGTTAGCGTCCCTATTTACCCTAAATGGTTAGCGTCCCTATTTACCCTATTTACCCCTATTTACCCCAGGGCCAGCAGGCCAAGCGCCTGCCTGCCGTAGCTTCAGCGAAGGCAGGCCGCCGGGCTTGCCGCGGCGTAGTATTTATCGACTGGTCCTGCCGATAATGGCTCGCCGCCGGACTTGTCCGCCTTGGCCTTGGCGGCGGAGCAGCGCCGCCGCGCCGAACATGAGCAACATGACGGAGGCAGGCTCCGGGGCCGCCGGCGCCGTACCGGGGCAGCGGGTGCCGAAGTTGGCCATCAGTTCCTGAAGGTCGGCCCAGTCCACGTCGCCGTCGAAGTTGAAGTCGCCGACAGCCCACGTGGCAGCCGACTCTTGGCCCATGCGGCTCTTCAGAGCAATATAGTCGGCGACATCGACGACGCCATCCTCGTTGCAGTCGCCGGCGATGCCCATCGCGCCGTAGGCCTCGATCTCGACGATGGTGGTGAACTGCTCCGTGCCGCCGGCATTGCCTCGGATCCGCACGGCCGATCCCGCGATCGGCTCAAACGCCATCTCTATGGTCTGGTAGTAGGAGTTGGGGTCGAGAGCCTCGCTGAACGCCAGGCCCGTCACAGCCTGCCACTGCCCGCCGCGAAAGACCTCGACAGTCAGGTCCTCGAAGAAGCCCCCTTTCGGCTCAACCAATCGCGGGTTGTCGTTGATACTGCCGCCGTAAGCAATGTCGCCCTCGTAATAGATGACCTTGTTGAACGTCATGTTCCGCGGGAAGCTCAGTTGATACCAGTCGTCCCTCCCGGCCGGCTGGGGAGTGATGCCGTATCTGGTCCAGTAGGGGCGGTAGCCGTTGTAGCTGACGTCGGTTATGCCGTCGATGATGGACTCGATGTTATAGCGGTCATAGGCCGGGTCGCGATAAGCCACGCTGGCTGACACGGTCACCTTTCCGCCCGCGGCGAGCACCCGCCCGACCAGCCCGCCGGGCCCGCCGGGGTTGGGCTTCTCGGGCGGCGCGGCCACAATGTCGCCGGGCAGAATGTAGACCCGCTGGTCGCCCTGCATGACGACCGATCCGCCGGCGGCGGTGATCTGCATCTCGGCCGCGGCCGCGAAAAGCTGGGCAACCTGCGAGACGGTGGTAATCGAGCCGAGCACGTTGTAGACGTCCGACGGGGTGTACGACGTGTTCCCCGTGATTGCCTTCAGTTCGGCCAGAATGCCACCACCGCCGCCTGGCCCCTGGTAGCCCTTTATCATTCCCAGCAGGCCGGCGGCAGTGGCGGGGTTGCAGTCGGCGTCGTAACCGCCCAGCACGCCGATCTCGACCGTCCGCTTGAAGTCGCCCTCGCCGTAGAGCAGGGCCATCGTCGTCAGCCCGACGTTGACGGTGGACTCGATCCATTCGAGGTATCGACCTTTGCTGCCGGCGGCCGAGCCGTAGCTGTCGTAGAGCATCGTCTGGCAGGCTCGCCAGGCGTTGGGGTCCGTGGGGTCCGCCTGATTCGAGCGGAATGTCCGCACGGCGTCGATGACCTGGTAGGTCCGCGAACTCCGCGGCACAACTGCAAGGGCATCGTCAATGATGGTCACCACGTTGGACTTTGTCGCGGCGTCGGCGTACATGGCGGCGTAGAACTGCGCCGCGTGGACGCTGAAACCCTCGTTGGACACGCCGGCGAAGGTGCCCGATAGGTCCGCCGCCCGCTGGCGCATGCCCGGTGCAAGGGAACCGAGGCTCTCGGTGGTTATCTGCGAGTCGATGGCGGCGGCATGCATGTTGTTGCGGAAAGACCCTGTCTGGGGCGGGCTGAGGCTCTTGCCCGTCGGCGGCGCATCCATCAGCCAGCGTGCCTGCCTGTTGGCGATGTACACCGACGTGGCTGGAATGTTGGCCACCCAGGCATCGCGGATATGGGTGGAGTCCGGGCTGGCACTTTGGCCCAGCAGGCTGACATACATGTACTCGAAGCTCGTGTCATCGTCGGCGACCCAGGGGTTGGTGGCCAGGACGGTGTTCCAGGCGACGTCGTATACAAGCCCGCCGCGGACAACGTAGCCCTCGCGAGGCCTGCCGGCGTAGTTGCCGATCAACTCGCCCAACCACATGCCACGGGCCTTGTCGAGATAGACATCGGCGGAGATCTGCCGCTGTGCCGCGGCCGGACGTGCCGTCGCCAGTAACACCGCCATCATCGCGGTCGCGCACGCGACGGCCACTCGACTCCAGTCGTGTCGGATCACGCTAATATCCTCCAACGTCCCTCGATTATACGCCTTGGCGGCGATATCGCCAAGGGGCTCGTGACGGGCGCCCCTGCTCGCTAAAGCGAACAGACCTCAACAAGGGCAACTACGGATTCCCGGTTCCCAATACCGGGTTCCGCTTTTTCGCTATTCCTGGTTCCGCCGTTTTCTTTCCCCGGCTACCGGCTACTACTTTCTTCAGAGCAGGCGTCTCGTTCCACCATCTCGCACAGGACGTGGTAGATTACCTGCTGGGCCTGCTGGATTCGTGGGGTAGAGGTTTCCGGCACAGCCAGCAGGACGTCGGCCAGCGCGGCGCACGCCCCGCCGCCGGCGCCGGTAAGGGCGATTGTAGCCATGCCAAGCTCGCGTGCCTTTGCCAGCCCGGCCAGCACATTGGGCGAGTTGCCCGACGTGCTGATGGCGATAGCGACGTCCCCGCCCCGGCCAAGGGCCTCGATCTGCCGCGCGAAGACCGCCTCGTAGCCGTAGTCGTTTGCAAGGCTCGTCAGCACCGCGGCATCGGCGGTAAGCGCCACGGCGCGCAGGGCGCGTCGCTCTTTCAGGAACCGTCCGACAAGCTCGCCGGCGATGTGCTGGGCATCGGCCGCGGACCCGCCGTTGCCGAACAGCAGCACCCCCCCGCTGCCGCGGTAGCTCTCGACAATCAGCTCGACGGCCCTGGCAATCTCTCCCGCAAGGACCCGCCCCGTGTCCTGAATCGTCCGGGCGGCGGCGTCGAAACGGTTACGAATCTCGTCTGTCATCTGAGACAATCTCCTTTCGCAGGCACAGAAGCTCCCTGAATGCCCGCAGGATCACGCTGAGTTTGGCCCCCGTCTGCCGGCCGGCAATGCGGGGGCGGTGGCTGACGGGCACTTCCGTCAGACTGTAGCCGGCGCGGATGCTGCGGGCGAGAATCTCCGCGTCGATCAGCGCGCCGGTTGACTTCATGTCGATGCGGTCGAATATCTCCCGGCGATAAAGCTTGAACGCGCTGTCGACGTCCCGGCAGCGAAAGCCCAGCAGCCACGTCACGAGCCGGCCCCACAGCCAGGCGTTGAGCCGGCGGATAAGGCTGTCCTGTCTGCGACCGCGACAGCCGCTGACGATGTCGTAGCGGTCGATCAAGTCCAGCAGTCCGGGCATCTCGGTTATGTCGAACTGCCCGTCGCCGTCGGTGTAGAAGACCAGCTCCTTCGTGGCCGCGCGAAATCCGCTGGCAAGGGCCACGCCGTAACCGCGGTTGGCCGGGTGATGCACGCCGCGGATGCGCGGATCGCCGGCGGCGAGCTCGTCAATGATCGCGCCTGTGCGGTCCCGGCTGCCGTCGTCGACGAGGATGATCTCAAAATCGTCGCTGACGGCCGGCAGAAACGCCAACGCCTCGCCGACCACGCGGCGGATGTTGTCCTGCTCGTTGTAGCACGGGTAGAAGACGCTCAGCGCGTACTTCCGCCGCGGCGGGTTATCCTCTGCCGTCACGCGGTTTCTCCAGAGCCGGCCCGGGCCTTCGGGCCCTTCTCACCCAGCCAGAATACCAACCCCGGCAGCGAGAGCAACATCGGAGTCAGCCGCGCAAGAAGCGCCAAGGCAAGCAAGGCCGAGCTGTCCGCGCCGGGGCCGCCCGCGAAAAACAGGACGTACATGCCCTCCACAAGCCCCAGCCCGCCGATGCTGACGGGAATGGCGGCGAGAATGTAGATTACCGGCACGAAGAGGAAGTAGAGCGCGATGCCGGTGGGCAACTCAAGGGCCAGGCCCAGGCAGGCGATGCCGCCGGCCAGCAGCAGATGCACGCCGAGCGTCATTGCCCCGACGACAGCGGCGTCCCTTGGGCAGCGCGGCAGATGCTGAAGCGTGGCAATGGCAAGGCGGAAGTTCTCCGCCTTCGGCAGGTGGGCTATGAGGCGCTCCAGCCCCACCAGCCGCCCGATGCGCCGGCTGAAGAGCACCAGGCCGGTGACGAGGATGACCGCGAGGATCGCGGCTATCGCCCCGGCCGCCCTGTGGGTCTGCTCGCTGCGCCAGGTAGCCAGCGCCATCACGCCGGCCAGCGCGGCCATGCCCGCCAGGCCGACGAAGCGGTCAAGCAGGACCGTCGCCACCGCCACCGTTCGGGCAGTGGTGCGGCGCGTGACCAGGTACGCGCGGACCACGTCGCCCCCGGTCGCGCCGGGCAGGAAAAAGTTGAAGAAGTGCCCCACGTACATCAGCCGGATCGTTGTCCAGAGGCCCACGCCCAGCGACTCGCGGCGCATCAGGTACCACCAGCGGACGCCCATGAGGGTAAGCTGCCCCGCAATGATGACCGCGGCGAAAATGAAGAAGGCCGGGCGAATCCGCCCCAGCACGCGCGACATGCCGGGGTGAACGACCTGCCCGCCGGCGTCGCGGAACTCGGCCGATCCGCCCGCGGCCCGGAAATCGGCCGCAGGATGCCAGGCCGCCTCCCGGCCCGGCTCGGCTGCGAGAACCTGCCCGTCACGCTGGTCCCACGCGCGCAGATGCCGCCCGTCGCGGTCGACGACGTAGTCGTGCCACGACACACCGGAAACCACCCACCAGCCCAGCCCGGCCGTAACAGCCAGCTTGGCCAGAAACGCCGCCGCTTTGCCAATGCGCATAACCACCGTCGGGTTCTCCCGGGCTCCAAAGCGAAGAACGCCGGTGAGGGCACCGGCGGCACTGTCACTCCAGAAGGCCCATCATCCTTATATCGGCAGTTGGGGGGGATTCGCAGCAAAGATCGGGAATCGTGCGCCTGTGGTACCTGCCGACAAACAAGCAGGCTCATTGGCTATAGGCCCTATGGGCCCTATGGGACTTATATGTCTTATATGTCCTATGGGACCTATGAATCTTCTGCGCACCGCGGACGCTGGGGTTTCCGTGGGCGTTGAAGAGATTACTTCGCCGGGGCGGTCGTCGGCTGGGTGGCAAGCTGGAGTTGGAGCTTGCCCTGGCTGACCAATTCGTCGCGCCGAGCGATGAGGGCCTTGGCGCGGTCCATGGAGGACATGCCGGCAAGCTGCTTTCGCTCTTGGGGGGTGAAGGAGGCCACCACGGCTCGCACCCAGTCGGCCCGGATCCGGTATTCCTCTCGCTTCTGGTTGTCCAGCGACAGGAAGGCTGAGTAGCTCAGCAGGAGTTTTTCCTGCTCCTTGGGGTTTTTGTCGAGGAACGCCACAGCCATGCCGCGGAAGCGCTCGCGCTGCTCCGGCGAGAGCATCTCCCAGTCCTGGCGGTTGTGGTCCATCGACGCGGCCAGGCTCGTCCCGCCGCTCATCTGGAGGCTGAGCTTCAGCCGCAACTGGGCGGCCAGGCTGCCGCGCGGCGGGCGCGTCAGCACATCGGTGCCGATGTCGCCGGGGCCGGCGTTGTCGGCGCCTTGGGCCACCTCAGCCGCCGCGGCGGCCTCCTGGGCCCGCGCAACTCCCGCCGGCAGCGAAACCGCCGCCGCGAAAACCGTCGCCATTGCCAAATTGTTCCAAACCCGCGCGCTCATTGCCGCCTCTATGTTCCCTGGTCCTGGCTGTCGAGTTGCTCGATGGCTTCCAGGGTCTCTAAGTCCGCCGCCACCTCGTAGTCGCGGAAGAAGTTCAGGTGGCGAATGATCTCTTCCTGCAAAGCCGGGCGCTGGTCGACGGGGACGGCCTGGAAGGCAGTCGACTCAGCCAGCTCCGGCTCGATATTCACTGGTGTGCTGACAATCCCGGGCGTCTGGGTCTGGCTGAACCAATGCCCGCCGGCGAAGACCGCCAGGCCGACGATAATAATCGCCGCGGCCGCGGCTGCCGGGGCCAGCCAACTCACCACCCGCAAAACCTGCCGGTGGCGCGCCTGCTTTCGCACGGCCGACATTATCCGCCCCGTCAGTTCCGCCGACGCCGGCGGGGCCGTGTAATAGTCCAGCAGGCTGTCCACGTCCTGGAGGTCCCGCCGCATCTGCCGCCACGCCGCATCGGCCTCGATGCCGCGAGCGACCTCGGCCGCCGCCGGCTCTGCCGGCAACTCGCCGTCCATGTACGCCGAGAGGTTTTCCAGTTCGCTCTCGGTCAGTTCTCGCGTGGGGATGCCGGCCAGGATTCGCCTGGCCAGGCCCGGCGCCGGGGCCGGTGCGGCGTAGCTGTCCAGCGCCTCGTGCAGGCTGCAAAGCTCCCGCTCGGCCTGCCGCCAGAGGCGGTCCTCGTGGACCAGCCGCTCGACCTGTGCCGCCCGCTCGGCCGACAATTCGCCGTCCAGCCAGGCCGAGAGGTCTTCGAAATCAGATTGTCCCAACTGTCCGCTCATGTACTCTTCTCGTAACCTGCCGCCCGGGCCATTGGGCAACCTGGCCGGGCCCATCCGAGAGACAAACCCGCACAAAGCCCGGCGGTTTCGCGCTATTCCTCGGAGGTGGCGCCCACTGCTGGGGGCGCCCGGCCTGTTATCTCGTCGGCCAATATTCGCGCGCCCTTCATTTTCTATAACCACGCAGTCAATGGAAAAGAGTCGCGGGAAATGCGAGAAAATAGATATATTTCAATTGTCTCGCCCATCCCCCCCCCACGCAAGACGTGATTCTCACTGGCGGACATAGCGCATAAGGGACTGGCGCAGGTTGCCGCGGGCGCGGCTAAGCAGGCTCTTGACGGCCATGGTCGAGCAATCGAGGATTGTGGCTATATCATCATAACTCTTGTGTTCATACTTATTTAGGATGATAGCCACCTTCTGGTTCTCCGGCAGTTGGTTTATCGCCTCGGCTACCTTGCCCCGCAGTTCCTCGGCGTCGAGGCGGTCGTGAGGCGGCATGAGCCGCTCGTCGGGCACGTCGCGGTAGAACGGCTCGCCGTCCTCGCTGTGCGCGGCATCCAACTGCATCGGCTGGCCGCGGCGCTTGGCGCGCAGGACGTTGAAGGAAAGATTCGCCGCGATCCGGTAGAGCCACGTGCTGAACTTCGCCGTCGGCGTGTATCGCCTGGCCGTGCGATAAACCCGCAGAAAGACCTCCTGCGTGAGGTCCTCGACCTGACCCGGATCGCCCAGGAAACGGTAGATCAGCGTGTTGACCTTCGGGGCGTTGCGGTTGACCAACTCCTCGAACGCCTCGTGCTCGCCCTTCTGGAAGCGGAGCATCAGCTTCACATCATCATCCTCGCGAGCCCACCGCGTAAGCCCGGCCTCGTCGGTCTTGGGCTGCAAACGCCGGTCATTCGAAGCGGCCGACAAAGCGGGTGGTTTGCTGGTTTCTTTGGCCACGAGTGTACTACCTCGTTGTTTCCTGATGTTTTGCGGACTGTCGCAGTTGACCGCATGCGGCCGAGACGTCCAGGCCCCGACCGGCCCGCAGATGAGCGTTGGCGCCGCGGCGCCCAAGCCGCTCGACGAACGCCTTGCAGGCCTTGTCGTCCGGCGACGAGAACTCCAGGCCCTCGACAGGATTGTACCGGATGACGTTCACGTTGCAACGAAGCTGCGCGGCTATGCCGGCCAACTCATCGGCGCAGTCCGGCGAGTCGTTGACGCCCGAAAGCAGCACGTACTCCAGCGTCACCTCGCGGTGGCGGGTCTGGTAGAACGCCTTGGCGGCCGAGATAACATCGGCCAGGGAGTGCCTTACCGCAAGCGGGATCAGCCGGCGGCGAAGGGCATCGTTGGGCGCGTGAACCGAGATCGCAAGCGTGATGGGGATGTCCTCGGCGGCCAGGCGGCGAATCTGTTTGGGCAGGCCCACCGTCGAGACCGTAACGTGCCTGGCCGACAGGCCAAGCCGGTCCGGGTCGATCATCGCCCGCACGGCCGCCAACGTGGCGTCGTAATTGGCCAGCGGCTCGCCCATGCCCATGAAGACGACGTTCGTCACCCGCCTGGACGCCGCGGCCTGGAGCCAGAAGACCTGCTCGACAATCTCCCCGGCGGCGAGGTTGCGCTTCAGGCCGTCAAGCGGCGTGGCGCAGAAGCTGCACCCGACGCCGCAGCCGACCTGGCAGGACACGCACGCCGTAAGCCTGTCGCCCGCCGGGATCGCCACGCACTCGACGCACTCGCCGTCCGCCAGCTCCAGCAGGAGCTTGATGGTGCCGTCGGACGCATCGCTCCGGCCCGCCAGCCGGGCAGTAAGGATCACTAGCTGCTCGGCCAGTTCGGCCCTTAGCCCCGCCGACAGGTTGGTCATGTCCGCGAAGTCCGTAACGTGCTTCTGCCAGACCCACTTGGCGACCTGGCGCGCGCGGAACGGAGGCTGGTGGAGCTCGGCCAAGGCCCCGGTAAGCTGCGGGACGGTCATGTCCATCACGTGATGCTTCATGGTTTCGCGGGATGCCTGCCGGTTGTTATGCCGGCCGGGGCGGAATGGCGGCGTTTCTTGGCCGGCAAGTTCTCCATCTCGCCCGAGGCGAGCAGGCCTTCCAGGGCGGCCAGGTCAGGCAGGATCCGGTCGCTGTAGGCACGCACAACCCAATTGGCCGCCATGGGGGTGATGGTTACCACGGCCGCGCCGACTCGGTGCGCCTCGTACATCTCGATGGCGGTTCCCATCGACGCGCCGGGCAGGTAGGCAATCAGCACGTCGCAGTCGATGGCGCGGGCCACGCCGTCTTGGAAAGTCTCGATTATCCTCGGCAGATCGTAGGTAATGCTGTCGGGGTGATTGCTGTAGTGGCAGTAGACCTCCGCTTGCGGGACGTAGCGCTCCAGCAGCCGGCGGATGGACTCGCGCCAGTCCTGGTGGTGAATCTCAGCGGCAACTTTCGAGCCTTGAATGATCCCGGCGAGGAATACCTTCATGGACACCTCTTGGCCTGCCGGGCCCAGGCCCGACACGACACGAAGAGGGCATTTTACCATGCCGACTGTGTTTTTGGGAAACCATTCCGCCGGTAATGGGTCAGGTTGATTTCTGATGCTTGCAGGCCTGGCAAGAGTCTCTAAATTGTCACCGGATAGGCGGCGCGATATAGTACGCAGTGCAGCTAAGGCGAGATGTAGTCGCGGGAGACAACAGGCGTTGTGAATTAGCTTGTCCAGTCGGGCCAAATCTCTTTCGGATCAACCTGAAGAGCCTTGGCGATCTTCTCGATGGTCACTTTTTGTGGGCGGCACTTCCGCGAAAGTAGCATCGATATGGCTGGCTGCGTTACTCCAACAGCTTGCGCCAAATCCCGCTGAACCATGTGCCTTCTTTCCATCAATTCCATAACGGCAGCGGAGAAATGCTCTTCCTGCCGCTGATGGCTCTCTAGCACGCTGCCGGCTTCGGCGCCATCCGCAGCCTTAAGTGATTCCAAATCAGCCCCGTACCCACCATCCTTGCTTTCAGGAAACAGGGCCTCAATCAAGGTATCGATAGCAGCATCTACTTCCTCTCGCTCCGCGGTCGGATCGTTGATAACGCGGGACATTGTTGAAACGATGTCTTTAACAGTCAGCGAAGCCTTTTGATAGGCCTCGAAAACACTCGCGAACAACTCTGCCGATGCACGATCCGCACCTGGAATTCGAGAGCCGGTCAGGTTTTCCCCGAGAGGTTTTCCGGCCAGCACGGTCATTGCGATCTCCATTTTTATAATACTCGTTCTTCTATTTTCCGCCCGCCGTGGCACCCCTATAAGAGTACTCCATTACCAACATTCTTCTCGCTTTGAATACCCGTATGTCATTCTGCGTAAACTCCTGCCGCTTCTTCTGCATTACGTGAAGCACCCAGATGGTCGGAGGATGATCTTTGTCTACGATGTCTGCCTTAAAAAAATCACCCGGATATTGTCGAAGCCCCCGATCCGGTCATCGACCCGCAATTCGCCGACATTCAGGTCTGGCAGCGCTCTTATCCAGTCCCAGTCGAGATCTATTACCTTGTTTTTCATCCGCCCACGAGGCCACCATCGCAACTTCAGCGCGTTCGCCCGTAATTCCATCCAGTCCTGCACTGAATTGAACATGCGATGGGCAGCACAAAACGCGGGGCGACAAACTCGCACGCGATATTCGGTGTCACCTTTGGCCACACCTTTTGCAGGCCTCATTACTCCATCCTTATCGGCGGCATATGTTATATTCTATAAAATATTGTCCCACACGTCAAGCAGCAGTTTGTGATAAATTACATAAAATATCACATTCTGCTCGCTTGACTTTGATCGCTCCGATGTAAATAGGCATGGAGAAGCTGCCGCACAGGGAACGGACATTAGTGAAACTCGTTGAAGCAGCCCACTTTGCGCGACCCTTTGAAATCTACTGCCTATTTCGCGGGCTTGTCTTTGCCGGCCTTGGCGGCGGACCTGCCGGCCAAGACCCAGTGTACCAGAAGGATGCCCACCCCGATGACCAGCCAGACGTCGGCGGTGTTGAAGATGTACGGGTAGTTCAAACCCATCACATTGACTTGGGAGAAATCCAGGAAGTCCCGCACCTGCCCGACGATAGGCTTCGAGAGGTTCGGAATGCTCACGACGGCGATCATCCGGTCGTAGAAATTGCCCAGCGCCCCGGCGAGTATCAGTCCCAGGGCGACGTGCGTCCATCGGGCTTTCGCGGAGGAAACCGCGAAGAACCAGCCGACCATCAGAATCGTAAGTACGGTAGCGACAGCCACTACCGGCGGCGGCATCGGCAGGCCGAAAACCACCCCCGGATTAGTGGAAAGCGACAGCCACAACCCCGCGCCGACTTGGCGGCGCAGGTCCAGATGCTTAAGCACATCGCGGGGAGCCAAGTCCTGGCCGTGCTCCAGCTTAATCGCCTGCACGCGGATCGGGACGTTGGGATCCGACAGAAGCGAGGCGAAAACCGTGTGCTTGGACCACAGGTCGCCCGCCAGGGTGACAATCGTGACGGCCAGGAAAACCGTCACGGCCGCGGCACTGCGCCAGGCAAGCCTGCCAGGGCCGGGGTCCTTGTGTGGGTCGAAACGGTCTTTGCCGGCACCGGCCAAGATAGATCACCCTATCCGACGAAGATCCGCCCTACTCGCCGTAACCCGCTTCATCGTCATGGTCTGCTTCGTGGTCTTCGGGCTCGGAATCCCGCTCGACGTCGCCTTCGGACTCGGACTCGCCCTCGGGTTCAGCATCCTCATCCTCTTCTTCCAGTTCTTCATTCGTAGCGATCTTATCGCCGGCCCGCACGAGGCCTTTTTCGACCATGCGGGCGTACTCGATGCTGTATGGCGCCCATGGCCTGGCCGCCAGCCGGGCCTTGCTTATCGGCTTGCCCGTACCCAGGCAAACGCCGTAAGTGCCTTTATCTGTGCGAGTAAGGGCATGGTCTATCTCGGTCAGCATGTTCCGCTCGCTCTCGAGCAGGCCCAGCGAGAACTCCTGCTCGAAGTTGTCGGTCCCGGCATCGGCAGGGTGATCGGAAATGTCCCCCGTGGACTCCTGGCGGTCGGCGCCGAGGGCCTCTGCCTCAATGCCGGTCATGTCGCCGACCAGTTCTCGCCGCTTGGCCAGGAGCAACTTCCGAAACTCCTTGAGTTCCTCCTTCGTCAGCGGCGAGCGAACCTCCCGGCCGGACTCACCTGCCGGCGGGGACTTGGCTGACATCTGCCCGGCGGATTTCCTTGACCTGGCGGATTTGGCTGGGCCTTTGGCGGCACTCTTGCCGGCAGGCTTGACGCCTCCGGCGCCCTTGGCGCCCTTAACGCCCTTGGCGACTGGCTTTACAGCGGCTTTCCCGGAAGCCTTCCTGCCGGCGCCTGACGCGCCGCCGGCCGAGGCCTTGCCGGCCTTGGCGACCTTGCTGCCTTTGTCCGTTGCGGATTTCCGGGGACTTACTTTCTTTGCCACTTAGTAACATCCTTTCCGCTTCTCCATAGCCCGCGCTGCGACACCCAGGCCGCCGCAGTCCAACGGCCCGAATACAAACCGGCAAGTATATGAACACCGGCGGCGGCTGTCAAGAAGACCTTCTTTGTTATGTCTCTTAAGTAGCCTCATGGTTACAATGCGCGGGACTTTGCCCATGACCGTCGCGAGCGGACATCTCTGTGCGAGATTCCGAGGCGGCCAATGGTCGAGAGCATCAGGCCTATCTCGGACAAGGCCTCGAGGAAACGCCGGTGAATTGGTTTGCCCATCAAAGCCCGCTGGTCCAGGCCATCATCGCCACGTCGTTCATGTGGCTCCTGACCGGCTTGGGCGCCTGTGCGGTGCTGTTTACAAAGCGGGTCTCGCAGAAGTTCCTTGATGCGGCGCTGGCCGCGGCTGCGGGGATCATGGTCGCGGCCACGTTCTGGAGCCTGCTGGCCCCGGCCATTGAGATGGCTGAGAAGGCTTACGGTCCCTTCAAGTGGCTGCCGACATTGGTTGGTTTCCTTTGTGGCGTGGGCTTTCTGAGGCTGCTCGACCGGTTGCTGCCGCTGGTGCATCAGCAACTGACAGGACAGGGGGATTTCGCCAAGAGCAAGCGAAGGACCAGTCTGCTCGTCCTTGCGTTGACGATCCACAATTTCCCTGAAGGCCTGGCCGTTGGCGTCGCGTTTGGAGCGGCCGGGCTGTCCCTGGGTGCGCCTGACCATGCGGCGCACCTGGGCGGGGCGATAGCCCTTGCGCTGGCTGTCGCGATTCAGGACCTGCCGGAGGGCCTCGCCGTCGCCTTGCCGCTTCGGCGGGAAGGCATGAGCAGGGCCAAGGCCGTCTGGTACGGGCAGCTCTCCGGGGTTGTCGAGCCCGCCGGCGGCATTATCGGTGCTGCAATGGTCCTCGCTGTGACGGCTCTGTTGCCTTATGCCTTGGCCTTCTCCGCGGGAGTTATGCTCGTGGTGGCCGTGACTGAGCTTGTCCCTGAGTCGCTTCGCCGCGGCCACGTCAACGCGGCCACTACCGGCTTGGCAATTGGTTTTGCCGTCATGATGGTCCTCGAGGTTTACCTGGGCTGAAGCCCGGTTTGGTATGCCCACAAGGCTTGTTGCACCGACTGTGGTTGGATGTTTTCGACTCATCCGCCAGGCAGACTGTCGCACACTTCGGTCGAGGAGCGATATTCATGATCGCCCGAAGCTGCCCGGAGTGTACTGAACTACGGGATGTCGGTGGCCGCTAACATGGAGGGCGCTTGACCGGGGACTCGATCTTGGGCATTGAGCTGTCCTCGCGCCCAACCCGCGACTATTCGTGACAGCGACAGAACCCGGAGGCCACCTTAAGCGTGCCATTGAGGTAACTCTGAACAGCCTGTTCCGGCGTTGTCGTAAGGCCGATCACCAGAGCCTGAATTCCATTTGATTTCAGGTCCTCAGCCGCCCGCCAGCCCATGCCGCCGCACAGGACGACCTGGCAGTCATGCAGCGCCGCGATGATGTCGGCGTGGCTGTGAGGCTGGTCGTGATGATGCTCGCCTTCCTTGCACTGGCCCTTGGCGTGGGCGGTATAGGTGTTGTCGCGGACCTCGCGGCCGGCGACCTTGCCATCAGCCACGTCGAACACGATGAAGCACTGGCTGCGTCCGAAGTGCTGAGAAATCGACACGCCATCCGCCGAAGCGACTGCGATCTTCATGCTGATTCTCCTTCCCCGGCTTTGCCGGGCTTGTTCTGGGCAACGACACCGCCACCACGCCGCATCCCGCCGCCGGCACCGCGCCGGTGGCATCTTCCGCGTCCGCCGCCCCAACCCGGGCCGCCGACGGCACAACCACGGTTCTCGGCCGCTCGATGGATGTTGTTACTGGCGCACCTGGGACACTCCTGGGGCCGCCCGGTTCCGTGCGGCAACTTCCAGACATGCCGGCACTCGAAACACTGGAATCTTCTCATGGTCACTACCTCTACTGTGCCGCCCTCGATGCGGAGGGCCTGGCCCTGGCACAATGCCTGGGCCACTTGGCGACGTGCCGATTCGATCACCCGCCCGAACGTCTGGCGGGAGATATTCATCTGCCGGGCGGCTTGTTCCTGATACATGCCTTCCAGGTCGGCCAGGCGAATCGCCTCCATCTCGTCCACCGTCAGGACGATTTCCTCCAGCGACGAGCAGGGCACGCCGGCGGGCTTGAATAACCCGCATGGCGGCATCTGGCCAACCCTTCGGCAGCATATTGGTCTTGGCACGTCAGGCTCTCCTTGCAGCGTCCATTATGGGCCTATGCCCATAACGATGTCAAGCTTTTTCCGAGATTGTTGGCGTCGGTTGGGGCAAAACAGGCTGGTGGCATGGCTCGGATTGCCCTTGGCGGTGCCCTTGGCGGTGTCATACTTCCGTCCGCGGAAGCATGTCTTGGTTTCGGCCGGCCTTGGCGGCCTGCGCCAGCGTGCGGCCAGGATGGCGCAGTTCTTCGCGATGCTGGTTGGATGCCTTTGGCCCGGTGAAGAGGCTGAAGGGCACGCCCGCCATCTGCGCCACCCGGTCGCGGATCGTCGGGATCCCCAGCGGCCGCTGCTTGCCGTTGGCCTTGGGAATGTACACCCGACGAACCGCCTGCGGTCGATACGTCCTGCTCCTGAGTTCTTCCGCCAGTTCACCCGGCGTGTCGTTGAGCTTGACTATCAGCACTGGCTTGCCGGCCTGGGCTTGGGGCTCAGCGGCGTCGGAGTCCGTAGCCTTGTCCATTGCTATCCTTTCGGCTCGAGTCCCAGGGATTGCTATCCCTGGGCTTCTGACCTCTCTTTTCCGACTACCTACTGCCTTCTTTTCGCAAACGCGCATTGAACGAATCCACGGCGGTTGCGGTGCATTATAGGTAATATAACGAGTTGGCCGGTGCGCAATCGCCACGAAAGGAACGGAACATGAACATTGCAGGCGTTCGAGTGTTTGCGTACGGGATGTTGACGGCGTTGGTGACGGCGGGTTGCGTAGGGCCGGCAACCAGTGGGCCCGTGGCGCTGTTCGACGGCAAGACCTTCGCCGGCTGGGAGGGCAATATGAAGAGCTTCCGCATCGAAGACGGCGCGATTGTCGGTGGCAGCATGACCGAGAAGGTCCCGCGCAACGAGTTCCTCTGCACCACCAAGGCGTACGGCGATTTCGAGCTTCGCGCGATGGCCAGGCTGCTTGGCGACGGCGCCAACGCGGGCATCCAGTTCAGGACGAAGCGGATCCCCGACAACTACGAGGTCAGCGGCTACCAGGCCGACATGGGCCAGGGCTACTGGGGGGCCTTGTACGACGAGTCGCGCCGCGGGAAGGTCCTGGCCAGGCCCGACGAGGCCACGCTGGCCAAGGCGCTGAAGCCCGCGGACTGGAACAGCTACGTCATCCGCTGCCAGGGCCCGCGGATCCAGTTGTGGCTCAACGGCGCCAGGATGGTCGATTACACGGAGACAGATGACAAGATCGACCGCGGCGGTATAATCGGCTTGCAGATTCACGGCGGCCGGCCGAGCGAGGCCTGGTACAAGGACATCACCATAACCGAGTTGAAATAGCGGCCCCGAAATCGAGGATACTCACATGCCCGAGAACAAGGTCAACGTGGCGCTGGTCGGCTGCGGGCTTTTCGGCGAGGTCCACGCCGCGACGTACGCCAACTTCGACGACGCCAACCTCGTCGCCGTCTGCGACAGCAACCTCGAGCGGGCCGAGGCCTTCGCCGAGCGCTTCGGCTGCCGGGCGTGCGTGTCGCTCGCCGAGATTGCCGACGATGAGGACATCGAGGCCGTCAGCGTCGTGACGCCCGACTGCGACCACCGGGATGTCTGCGTCGAGCTGGCCCGCGCCGGCAAGCACCTGCTCATCGAGAAGCCCCTGGCCACCAGCGTCCAGGACGCCGAGGCAATCGCCCTGGCCGTCGATGAGGCCGGCGTGACGGCGATGGTCGACTTCCACAACCGCTACCACCCGGCGATCCTGGCCGTCAAGGGCAGGCTGGACCGCGGCGAGATGGGCAAGCCGCAGGTCTTGTACGCCCGCCTGTCCGACCGCATCGAGGTGCCCACGGAATGGCTTAGCTGGGCCGGCCGAAGCGGACCCCAGTGGTTCCTCGGCCCGCACCTGGTCGACCTGGCGTGCTGGCTGTTCGGCAAGCGGCCGAGGCGTATCTTCGCCGACGCCCGCAAGGACGTCCTGGCCGCTCGCGGCATCGACTGCTACGACTCGCTCCAGATCCACCTGTCCTTCGACGACGGCCTGGCCACACTCGAGACATCGTGGATCGTGCCCAACGCCTGGCCTTGCGTGGCTGACTTCT
>Ga0315285_10002586_pt1 | contig 18888 bp, 18 predicted proteins | sample YL17G09_36_MG_FD_203698 | JGI IMG/M metagenome (GOLD analysis project Ga0315285, IMG submission 203698) | Sediment microbial communities from Yellowstone Lake, YNP, Wyoming, USA - YL17G09_36 | ecosystem: Environmental > Aquatic > Freshwater > Lake > Sediment | place: USA: Wyoming | collected...
AAGGCAGCGCTCAATACCTCGAGTACTGCCTTGGACCCCTTGGGATACGGAATTGGAAAACCGTGGATGTAAATTGGTATCTCACCCATCACACATATAGCCTCCAACCCCCTTTTCTTAGCTACGCCTAACAATAGTCCATTCAGTCCGGTAATGTTACCCTGCCCATCCCTGCCTTCTACCTCAGACATTAGCACAGTATTCTCATAGCCTTTTACCTCATCAAGCAGGTCCTTACTATTAGGCACCACCCAAACCCTCGGCCTAGTAGTATGATGGATGGGTGCCACAGCTGCACCTGACGTATAAACTCTCTGACAGCCAAATCTCATTGCTACGTCCAGAACAAGATTAGCCATTCTATAAGCCTTTGTTCCCTCAGCATAAACTCCCCTGCCATCGGTGGGCTGTTCTTCCCCAATAAAGAACAATAAATCTTTTTTCCCCGTTTTTTTGAAATAGAACTTGTTATCAGGAAACTCTAAATCTTTCAATTCACCGTCTCTTATCATAACTTTTCTGGGATAGAAGAAGTCCCACGATTCTATGTCACCGAGCTCCTCCGCTGCGACCATCCTTCTCAACATATCGACAGCCATGATTCCAATGTTCCCAATTCCCGGCCAACAGGCTACCAAAACCGGATTAATCAACTTTGGTTCCTTATAAAGTCTAAATCCCATCACTAACTCACTTTTTCGAATTCATACCTATACGCGATAAGTATAACACAACCTTAAAAACTTCAACCTACAGAATTGACTCAGTATAACATCATTGAAATTGATGACTAGAACACATTGGAAGAAGGGGAATCTTGAAAGAAACCCAGGCTAAAGCTATGATAAACTAATTAGCAAAAAACAATAAATGGGAGGCAACCTGTTGTTCAAAAAAATACATGTATTCAGGATCAAACCGGGCCAAGAATTGCTTGACGGCATATCAAATTATTGTCAGGATAATAGTATCTCGTCAGGTGTAATCATCGGTATTATCGGCTCGGTGGAGAACGCCAAACTCAATTTCCTAAAAGCGTTACCGGGTAAATACGATAGTGTCGATTATAGCGGTCCGTTAGAAATTGTCTGTGCCCAGGGCTCTATAGCATTAAAAGATGATACACTTATTATCCACATACACATTCAACTCTCAGGACAGGATATCTGCTCTGGCGGCCATCTGGCCGGGGCAACCATATTTTCTACCGCCGAGGTAACAATAGGGGAACTTGATTACCAGCTTTGCCGGCAGATGGATAGCTATACCGGCCTTAATGAATTGATGGATTGAATTGCCAATAAGGAGACACATTGTGAGCAGCATCACCAAACAACTGGATTCTATCTTTAAGCCTAGAACTATCGCCATATTAGGCGCCTCCGACAGGCCCGGCAAATGGGGATACGAAATGGTTGATAGACCGCTAAAGACAGGTTTTCGCGGAACTATATATCCAGTGAATCCGAATAAAAAAGACATTCTCGGTCTACCTTCTTACCGAAATGTCCTCGACATTCCAGACCAGATTGACCTGGCAGTTATAGTTGCCCCCGCCTCCACCGCTCCTAAGCTAATGCAAGATTGTGTTGCCAAGCAGGTGAAGGGTGCCATAGTCATCTCCGCTGGGTTTGCTGAGGCAGGTAAAGAGGGTAAGGCACTTGAAGATAAGGTCGTAAAAATAGCCAGGGAAGGAGAAATACGATTTGTGGGCCCCAATTGCATGGGAATATGGAGTGCCGCCGCACAGCTCAATCTGTGCTTTCCTCAAGCACCCCAACCAGGAGCCATCGCCTTCGTTTCCCAGAGTGGCACCTTCGGTGGTTATTTATCCGAAATAGCCAACGCCAAAGGTTATGGATTGAGCAAATTCATCAGCATCGGAAATCAGGCAGACGTCACCGCTTCCGAATACTTGGAGTATCTAGCAGGAGATGATGAGACAAAAGCCATCGTTTTTTACATGGAAGGTTTTAAAGATGGCAAAAGATTCTTCCAACTCGCCAGAGAAGTAATAAAGGAGAAACCAATAATCATTTATAAAGGCGGTAGCACGATTGCTGGTGCCAGAGCCACATTATCTCACACTGCCTCACTGGCCGGTTCTGAAAATGTATTTGAAGGTATGTGTAGGCAGATAGGTCTCATACGGGCAAGCGAGGCTATTCATTCCTTCGAAATGGCTGAGGCGCTGGTAGGACAACCTTTACCCAGGGGAAAACGAGTGGCCATCATGGGAAGCGGTGGCCAGGGTGTTGTGGTTACTGATGCTTGTGTCTCTCTGGGGCTTGAAGTTCCTGAGTTCGATAGTAAGACCACGAGTAGCCTGCAGGAACTGTTACCAACTCATGCTCCACCGGCTAAAAATCCAGTTGACTTCGCTGGTAGCTACCGCACCACCCTGAATGAGACATTGGTGGTAGAAAAGCTACTCAGTCTCGACTATATCGACGGTGTGATAACGAATGTTCCCGTAAACCCAATGATTTGGGGGCTTAAACCTGTATCAACGGAAGCTGATAAGGCATTATCCGATTCAATCGAAGCTTCGCTTCAAGCGGCTAGGCGTTTTGCCGCCCTGCCCCAGCAGTATAACAAGCCAGTAGTTACCATGCGCTTTCGCCGAACTGATGACCCCACTATCGATATTTTGAAAGACGCCGGGATACCTGTATATGACACTCCCGAGCAGGCAGCACGTGCCATGTATGCCCTGGTTAAATATGCGGAAGCCCGAGGAGTCAATGAATCCGATAGTTTACCGCAAAGAGCACCATAATAACCTTGACACTATCTCAGCGCAAAAGCTATACTTTTTGCCGGGGCCATTAGCTCAGTCGGTTAGAGCACGGTCCTGATAAGACCGGGGTCTGTGGTTCGAGTCCACAATGGCCCACCAGTTAGGACATACTACATAGAGTCAACACCCTCTATATTAAATTTCCCATTGGCGCTGGACTGGATGACTGCACACATTTCTGCTCCGTTATCTTCTATCCTGGACTCTTTCATACCTTGACACCTTATAAGTAGGAGAATTAACATTACTGCAATTAATAAGGATGACACTGATAACAACAGGAGGTATAAAGCTGTGAAACTGAAAATGTCGCTTAAAGAGGCTAAGGAACGTGCCATCGAACTGATGCACCGAGGCTATCACTGAGGTCCGGGCGTCCTGCAAGTTATGTGGGAAACTTACGAACTAGGCAACGAAGACCTTCTTTGGTCCGGTATCGCCTTTAATGGCGGCATAGGCGGACAACAGCAAGCGCCGTGTGGTGCCGTGTCTACTGCAGCAATCTGCCTCGGTTTGCGTCATCGTAGTTACGCAACCGATAAACAGAAAGCCAAGCAAGCACGATTAGACGCACGCCAACACGCTGGTGAACTTATCAAGAGCTTCATCGAGAAGTTCGGATCTATCGTCTGCCTCGATTTGGTCGGGATTGATTTTTCTGAACCTGGTGGATACCAGCGATTCCAGGAATCGGGCATCTGGCAGGAAAAATGTGACCATTATGTCCAGTTCGTTATTGAAAAGCTATACGAACTGGATACCAAGATAGGTGTTGTTCAAGCGCCAAGACAGGTAACCATTTACACAAAGCCAGGTTGTCCCTTTTGTACCGCGGCCAAGCAGGACCTTGAAGAGCGAGGTGTTCCTTATAAGGAGTTAAGCATTCAGGACGATCCAAAGGTTGCCCAGGAGGTAATGCGTCTCTCTAACGGTAAGGGTATAGTTCCTATTCTGGTAATTGGTGAAGAGGTCAAGGTGGGTTTCGGCGGCGGCTGAGCTATCTAGACTGCGGCAGTTCGCCGCAGACCAAGTGCCATAAGAATTTTTACCACAATATTCTCTATCAGGAAACATCAACCAAAGGAGATAGGCGTTCGATTGTCTTTTCCACGAATTGTTCCTCATCGATTGAAATTTGAATGGCTCCCTGGGGGCAGACATCAACACAACGGCCGCAACCACGACATTCATCAGTTCTGACCGCATGATTGTCGACCAGACGGATAGCGTCAATAAAACATACGCCTTGAGTACAGGTTCCGCAACCTATACATTGCCCGTTAACCGTTACCGTAACGCCAGGCATTCTCGTTGTCTTGGCACTAATTTGTGGGGCAACATGAGGCAGTATCCGCCACAGACAACAGCAGGGGCAGCAGCTGCATATAGTTAGTAGTCTGTTACCGGGGCCGATTCCGAGCCAGATTGTGTCCAGCTTGTTCCGGCCGATGAGATGAACCAAGCCGGCTTCCCGGCAGCGACGCACATGGTCATGTGCCTCCTCTTTTGTCACTCGGCGGCCGAGTTCCGGATTGATACCTAATACCGCATCCCCAAGAAAAAGACAGCCAAGGTCAATCGGGTAGTCTTTACACTTAGAGGCATCACGGCAGATACAGGTATTCATAACCCAGTGATAATTTGCCTTCTCAATAAAATGTGCTACCACTTGAGATGGCAATACCATCTGGTCAGGCATATCAACGGATATATTCAGGCGAATTACTCGGTCTTTGGGCAGATAAATTATGTCGTCGCCGGCAAAAAACCAATGGTCAATTACCGTGCCAATAAATGGCACCCTGGTCAGTTTGGCAGCTAGAAAACGGCCGGGGAAACCTTTCTTAATCAGTCCAACAAACCATAAAGGTCGTCCCATAACCAGAACAACCCTTTATAGAATCAGTGCATCAAGCTATCAGCAGCTAGATTTGAAACTAAAGAGCTGGGTATCTATATCTGATAGAATCCCAGCTCTTTTGGTAGTCTAAACTACTGAATAACTTTAGCTTTTACCTATTCTGAACATTTTAGTCCCGCACACAGGGCAGGCACCCTGGGTTGCCGGCTTGCCATTCTTCATCTTTATGCTCTTTGGATCCTTCATTTCCCTCTTAGTGCGGCACTTCATGCAGTATGCTTGCATTTCTTCCCTCCTTAGCAATACACAATAAACCATAACGAGTAAAATGTCAATAGTACCAACGTCATGAATAGCTAGAAAATTCAAATTTTATAGACTCCGATAGGAAAAGGTGAAGCTTTGTTGGTAACATGTTTTAGGCTGCCCAACAACCTCTTGACAATGATATCAGTTAATGCTAGATTTGTTTTTGCCGATTTTCTAATGAGCGTTCAGTCGATAAACTAGCATTGGCTAAATTACTGGCAACTACCAGAGGATAAAAACTAAAAGGAGGTTAGTTTAATATGGTAAAGTACGCTACACAGGAATGGTTCGATGTTTACAAGGAGGAGATCAATAATAGCAAGGCATACGAGGAAGCGGCAAGGACCTGGGAGGGTGATTTCTACTTTATCTCAGAAAAGGGTGGCCCGGTCAAAGAAGCAATATATGGGTACGTAGACCTTTATCATGGCAAATGCCGGGCAGCAGAAGTCGTTACTAACCCCAAGAAATATAACCCTGAATTCATAATTCAGGCTCCATATCATATCTGGAAGAGAATATGCCTGAAACAGCTCGATTCCACGCAGGCACTTATCACCAAGCAATCCAAGCTCATGACGGGCAGCAAGGGCACTATGGCCAAAATCATGCGCTACACCAAGGCGGCTAATGAGCTGACCAATATCACTGCACGAATACCCACCGAATGGCTGGACTGATGGTGTCACCTCTTGTCAGGTTTAAGCGTTGCAAAATACTGGATAAGCATATAATAGCCTAGAAGGGAGGTTTTGTAATGGCTAAGTTCTTCACTCAAGAATGGGGCGATTTATACAAGGAGGCGATCAATAGCAACAAGGCATACGAGGAGGCGGCAAAGACCTGGGAGGGAGATTTTTACTTTATTATGGAGGCAGGCGGCCCGGTTAAAGAGCCAGTTTACATGTACATAGACCTTTACCATGGCAAATGCCGCAAAATAGAAAGCCCTACCGCCCCCGACAAATACAAGACTGAATTCAAGATGTCAGCTTCCTATCCTGTCTGGAAGAGAATAGCCACCAAGGAGCTCGATCCTATAAAGGCAATGATTATCAGACAAGCCAAGCTCTCAGGCAACATGGCTAAAATCATGCGCTATGTCAAGGCGGCTAACGAGCTGACCACCAGCACCACACGCGTGCCAACTGAGTGGCTCGACTAAACTGGGTTAATCATTTATATAAAAATAGAGGAGGTTAGTATGTGGACTTTTTCGTGCCCCTTCATCGCCTATGGCGACAATTCTCTTGAGTACATAGCACAGATTCAAGGGAAAAAAGCTTTCATCGTCACCGATAAGAACATCGTAAAACTTGGACTGGTAAAGCTGGTTACCGACCAATTGGATGCAGTAAACATCAAATGGCAAATCTTTGATGAAGTAGAACCTGAGCCTTCTCTTAATACTGTTAAAAAGGGAGGCGTAGCAGTTGGAAAGTACCAGCCCGACTGGGTTATCGGTCTGGGTGGGGGGTCCTGCATGGACGCGGCCAAGGCTATCATTGTATTGCTGGTACGGCCGGACCTCGAGCCGGATTCCATTATTGCCTCCGACACTTATAACTTCAGAGCCAAGTCCAGGCTCATGGCTATTCCTACCACCAGCGGCACTGGTGCTGAAGCTACCTCAATCATGGTGCTCACCGACACCAAAGAACAACGTAAAATCGGGACGATGAATACCGAATGTATGCCGGATGTGGCTATACTTGACCCTGTTATGGTTGCCGGCATGCCTCCGCAAATCACTGCCGATACCGGCATGGATGTCATCACTCACGCCATTGAGGGATACATGTCGACGTGGGGAACCAGTATGACTGAGGGCCCGGGACTGATTGCAACACGAAAGGCTTTTGAATATCTGCCCAAAGCTTATAAAAACGGCGACGACCTCGAGGCGCGTAAGGAGATGCAGAATGCTGCTATACTCGGTGGTATGTCCTTCGGCAATTCCATGGCAGGATTGGCTCACAGCACCGGACATGCTCTGGGCGCAATTTTCCATATTCCTCACGGGCGCACTGTAGGTCTCTTCCTGCCCTATACCATGGAGTATCTTATAAACGGCTCCGAGGAGACAACGGCAAAATATGCCGAGATAGCCCGCTTCTGCCTCATCGCCTCCGCCTCCGACAAGGAATGTGCTAAAGCTCTGCTAGCCAAAATCCGGGCACTGGCAAAGGAAATTGGCCAACCGCTCTCGGTCAAGGACTGCGGCATCGACAAGACAAAGTATGAGGAATCAATTCCCGGACTGATAGATAGAGCCTTGAACGAGGCCGGGTCGATGACCGTCACCCGTGTTCCGGAGACCGAAGACCTGGGCAAGATATTCCGCTATGCCTATGAGGGCAAGAGCATCGACTTCTAATTAAATATCAGAAGGAGGAAACCGTGAATGGATATCATGGCAAGATCCTGATAGCTGACCTCAGCAAGGGTGCGCTTGTCGATGAGCCGCTGAATGAAAAATATGCTCGTGATTTTCTGGGCAGCACCGGCCTGGCTGCGCGCTACCTGTATGACATGGTCGATGAGAAAACCGACCCGTTAGGACCGGATAACCCGCTTATTCTCATGCCAGGTCTCCTTAATGGCACCAGCGGTCCCAGTGTCAGCCGCTGGGGTGGTGCTACCAAATCTCCTTACACCGGGCATTATGGTGATGCCAATGCCAGCGCCTGGTTCGGTGCGGAGCTCAAAAATGCCGGTTACGACGGCATCATACTCAAAGGCAAGTCGGCCAAACCTGTGTATATTTATATCAAGGATGGCACTGCCGAACTAAAGGATGCCAGCGGCCTTTGGGGTAAGGATACCTACAAGACCCAGGAGGAAATTAAAAAGGCATGCGGTGACAATCGCACACAAATTGCATGCATCGGCCCTGCCTCGGAGAATCTGGTGCTGTACGGCAATATTATGTCCGAGTATGGTCACTGCCTGGGTCGGGCCGGGCTGGGCTGTGTTATGGGCTCCAAGAAGGTCAAAGCCATAGCAGTGCGGGGTAAGATGAAGCTGCCCATGCATGATTCAGAAAAGTTCCGCGAGGTGGCGCGCCAGGCTATGAAGGAGGTGAAAGAGGGATTTTTCACCCAGTGGATGCATGAAGGCGGCACAGCTTCATGGGTAGATTCTGCTATTGCTTATGGCGACGGCCCAACCAATTACTACACTGCCCCTACCCTGCCGGAGGCAACAAAGATAAGCGGCGCTGAGCAGTTCGAGAAATTTCAGACTGATAGTACCGCCTGTTTTGGCTGCCCCATACGCTGCCGTAAGATACTCCAGATCAAAGAAGGAAAGTATTTGTATGATAGGGTCGAAGGACCCGAATATGAAACACTGATTGCCTTGGGGGCAATGATGGGGCTGGACCTTGATATGTCCACAGCGGCTTACCTTAACGAGATGTGTAACGCTTACGGGTTCGACACTATCAGCAGCGGCGCCAGCGCCGGCTATGCATTTTATCTGTATAGCTTAGGTGTAATTTCGGAGAAGGACACCGGCGGACTTAAGCTCACCTGGGGGAATGTCGATGCTGCTGTCGAACTTTTACACCTCATAGGCAAAAACCAGGGCTTCGGCGCTATACTGGCAGGGGGGACAAAGCGCATGGCTCAGAAATATGGGCGCCCACTTGGCGAGGCTGTCCAGACAAAGGGCCTCGAGATTCCCATGCATGACCCCAGAGCATATCACTCCATGGGTCTCGTTTATGCCACCGCCCCACGCGGTGCCGATCATAATAAAAGCAACGGTTACATGATAGACGGCGGCACAGGTCACCCCGACCTGGCTTTTGAGATAACGGACCGCTGGTCTGATGATAAAGCTGCCATGGTCGAAAGAAGTCAAAACTGGGTAGCTGTAAGCGATTCCATCGGTATTTGCGTGTGGGCAATTATACCGGTTACTTTGATAACTGCCATGATCAATGCTTCTACAGGCTGGAATACGGACCTGGGTCAGTTGTTGAAGGCCGGGGAACGCATCTTTCAGCTGCAGCGGGCTCTTTCCTGCAAGCTCGGCATCTCTGCCAAAGATGATGTGCTCCCCGAGCTCATCGTGAGGCCAATACCCGAGGGTGGAACGGAGGGTCATGTGCCCAACATGGATAAGATGCTGCCCGAGTACTATGCCCTCAGAGACTGGGATAAAGCTACCGGCAAACCGTCAAAAAAGCGTTTGGAAAGCCTGGGCATGTCAGATATCGCGGCGTCAATAGGGGCTAAATAGTACTGAACAAAGATGCCGGATTAACGACTAGCCGCCTCAAGACGGCCAGCTTTTTTAACCGCCCGCAACTCTGGATAACAAATCAAGGTTGTCGCCGTCTTTAAGGACCGGTTTATCCAAATGCCTGATATTCCTGCCATTAAGCAGGACATTGCTGTTATCCCAGATTGATTGTTTCTTGGTGACACCCCTGGACTTAAGTTTTTTCTGAAATATTGGCCCATAAGTAGCCTCAACGTAATCTCTGGCTTCGTCAATGCTGTTTACCTCCACCGTTACAGACCGCACGCCCAGGAAGACCCGCCACAACCCGATGAAGTTGATATTTACTCTAGCCAAGATTAATCACCCAAGTATTATTATAAACAACGAATAATGCATTGACAAAGACGCTAGTCAATGATAGATTATCGTCAATTAGTTATCTAGCGAGCAGTCAATCGAATTGCTAATATTTATTTTACCTCTTCCGCTAACAATGCTGATAAAAACTACACTAGTGCACTGGCCGAATTCGGAATCCTCCCCAGAAATTACCCGGTACAGAATCAGAAATTAATCAGATTGTTTTTTGACATACGAAAGGTTAAAATTGGGCACCGAGATATCTGGTTATAATTTGAGAGCATAAAAGAACTCAGCATATATGAAAAGGTCGAGTTTCCGGATAGTTGTAGTATTGTTAAGACGAAGGTGGTTTTAATCTCATGAGTGTAATGGAAAGAGGACTACGTCTTAACAACCGACCTGGTGAAGGAGGGCATATGCATTAGTGAAGAAGAAGTCGAAACAGGTAGTCAATAAAAAGGATAAGGAGGATTAAAAAGTCGATGAAAAAGTGGTACAACGTTGTGGCAATTTTAATGGCCACCGTAATTGTGGTTGGCGTATTTGCCATAGGCTGCGCCAAGACAGCGCCGCCCCAGCCCACCGGGCCCATAACCATAAATATCGGAGAACCAGTGGCTCTGAGCGGCTCAGCATCGCCGTGGGGTCAGATTCCTACGCCATTCCGCGAAGCCTGGTTCGAGGTGTTTAACAAGGAAGGGTTTAAAATAGGCGACCAGACCTATAACATTAAGTTAATTCAAGTTGACGATCAGAACACAGCTGAGGGAGGCGCTGCCGCGGCTAAACAGCTTATATTCGGCGATAAGTGCAAGTTCTTAGCCGGGCACTGGACCTGGAACTTCTCCGCCATATCCGCCGTGACCAACCCGGCTAAAGTCATCTTTGTGACCAGGACCGGCTCTCCGGATGCTCTGCCTGCCAGTTGGAAGGGTGCATATGACGCAAAGACAATGCCTTATGTTGTTTTTGGCACTCCGTCTCAAGATGAATTCACGTTTAATTGCTTCGCGCTTGTAGATGCATTCCCCAATTACAAAAAGCTAGGTCTTTTGGACTCAACCGTGGGCAAAGGTGGCCCAGGCTGGGTTGTGCTGCAGGATACGCTTAATAAAGCGGGAGTCAGGTGGCAAAGTGAGTGGTTCGCGCCCGGCACCACAGACTTTGCTCCTATTATCACCAGATTTGCAGAAGGAGGTTGCGACATCGTCTTTGTCGCCGGGTGGATCGGTGAATATATGGCGTTCGCCAAACAGCGGTGGGAGATGGGCTACAAGGACATGAAAGTTGCCTGTTCCGGCCCATTCGTAAGCTTAGACATGTACAAAGCGGTTGTCGGCGCCGATGCTTTCGAGGGCGCCATTGGCGCGTACTATGATAACTCACAATTCAAGAAGACCATTGTGAACCCCAAATACATCGCCCAGTGTCAGGAAGCCCTGAAGATTGCGGCGGAGAAGACGGGCAAACCGTATGCCTATACCGGTGAAATAGCCTGGCTGCCGTCTCACGTATTGATACTGGTTCAGGCGATGCAGAAGGCCGGCACTGTGGATGACACCGATGCCATAATGAAGGCTATCCGCGGTGGCACCTTTGACACCACGATAGGCAAATGGACAATGTCAGGGGCAGAGACATATGGTTCACCTGTAGTTTTCGGAACCCCTGCTTGCCTCTGCGTCATCCAGGGTGGCAAAGAAGTATATCTTTCCGAACATCCCATGGAACCACTGCCGTAACAACACAGAGACGAGATAAGGAGGATTGGTATGCCCCCTGCCGGAATATGGGTTGACGGACTGGTTCAAAGTTGCATCTATGTGACGATGGCGTTCGGCATGGTGCTGGTATTCAGCATACTGGGGATTCTGAACTGGACACACGGTCAGTTTTATATGCTGGGCGCTTTCGTTGTCTATTACGCAATCACGGCAGCGGGCATACCATTCCCTATAAGTTTGCTGATATCCGGTGTAATTGTAGGCGGATTGGGCATGCTGGTGGAGAAGTTCGTCATTGAGCGTCTCAGCGTCCCGGGGTACGGCATGCTATACGTAACCGTAGCCACCCTGGCGCTCATCTTCTTCTTCGAAGGTGCGGCCGGTATGTCCTTTGGCCTTATGGATAAGGGAATGGCCACGGTACTCCCCGGCGTACTTGACCTGGGTTCATTTAGTATTAGCTATCAAAAAATTGCCGTGATAATTTTCACCCTGGTTATTATGGCCGCCATGTACATCGTGCTCAACCGTACCAAGGTGGGACTGGCTATCAGGGCGGCAGCCCAAGAACCGGTGGCCGCTAGCTTATACGGTATCAGCGTAGGACGAGTTTCATTAATTGTCATGGGTATTGGCTGTGCGCTGGCAGCCATGGCCGGCGGCATTATTGGACCTGTCTATTCAGTTAATCCTTTCATGGGACGTATTCCTATGATTATGTCCCTGCTGGCTATTATCATCGGAGGTCTCGGCAGCCTCACCGGCGCCATCGTGGGGGGTATCATACTGGGCCTCCTTAACAGCGTCATAGCGTATAAGATATCATATTTCTCCGAGGTCGCGTTGTTCGTGCTAGTAATTCTTATCTTGCTAATCAGACCGCAAGGCTTGTTTGGAGCTCCTGCGAAATGATGCCGTATATCGATTATAAAACTTTAATACCAAGAACGGTTATCTGGGTGATGATTGCCCTGTTCCTTATCCTTCCTGCTTTCACGACTAATATGATAACCCTGTCCATATTTATATCAAGCGGTATCTGGGCAATTGCGGTTATGGGCTTTGTGCTGATATTGAGGACCGGGCAATTCAGCATGGGGCAGTCAGCTTTCATGGCTATAGGTGGCTATGTTTCAGCTATGCTCACGGTTAAACTAGGCATCCCCTACTGGCCAGGTTTTTTAGCGGCGGGTGTTGTTTCAGGGCTGATAGCATTAGTTATCGGCGTGATTGTGCTAAATGCGGGTGGTATATATTTCTCAATCATTACAATTGCCTTCGGAGAGATAGTGAGGATTGTGGCCCTGAATTGGGAGGCTGTTACTCGGGGGGCCGCTGGAATATTGACCTCGCCACCAGCCCCCATAACAATAGGAAACTTTGAAATAAACTTCGCTACCAGCGTGGTGCCATACTATTACTTTATGTTCTTGCTGGTAACTATGGCAGGATTGGTCTTCTGGCAAATAGACCGGACTCGTATAGGTGGTACATTCCGGGGCGTAGCTGCTAACCCAATGCTATCCGAGCATTTAGGTGTTCATCTTATGAAGTACCGTGTCATTGCGTTTGCTGTTGCTGGCGTCTTCACCGGCCTTGCCGGAGCCTATTATGTTACCTTTCTTTCAGTAATAACTCCGCTGATGTTTGATTTGTGGAAGTCCATGCAGATAGTGATGATGAGCATTGTGGGCGGCATCAGCTCGATAGTCGGTGGGGCGCTCATAGGAGCTACTGTGCTGTATACTTTAGGTGTCTATCTGTCCCGCCTGCCAATATATAATATTCAGTATTTGTTATTCGGCGCTGTCGTGGTGCTGGTGCTGCTGTTCCTGCCCAAGGGTACCGGGCTGGTTGACCTGTGGGGTAAGTTCTGGCACAAGGTGTTTAGAGAGCCTGAAGAATATGAAATACCTGAAGAATCTGAGATGGCTGTAGAATAAATTGGGAAATTAAACAGAAATGCCGTTACTTGAACTGAATGGTCTAACAAAATTTTTTGGCAAGCTGGCTGCACTTGAAGATATCGACCTCAAGGTTGAAGAGGGTGAAGTGCTGGGTATCGTCGGTCCTAACGGTTCTGGCAAGACGACGTTGATTAACATCATCAGCGGTTATTACCGTCCTACCATGGGAACAATTTTTTTTAATGGCGAGAAAATATCCGGGTTTCGGCCCGACCAGATAGCTGCTAGAGGCATAGTCAGGACTTTTCAGTCGAATGTACTCTTCGAGGGAGCCACAGTGCTGGAAAGCATGATAATTGGTTCCTTCTTGCAATATAAAACGAAGGACTGGCAGTCTATTCTTGAATCTAAAGCTTATAAAGATGACAACGAAAGAGTTGTAGGTAAGGTGATCGAGCTATTGAAGACATTTGATATATTTAACGATATATTTCTGCCGGCAGCAGGGCTTTCACATGGTTATCAAAGGATGCTGGGCATAGCGTTGGCGCTCATAGCAAACCCTAAAGTGCTGCTTCTTGACGAGCCTACCACCGGCATGAACCACGAGGAGGCTATGTTCGTAGTTGAGAATATCAAGAAGATAAGCGAACAGGGTGTCACGGTTTTAGTGATTGAGCATAATATGAAAGTAGTTTTGAACATAGCCACCCGGATTGTCGTGCTCAACTTCGGCAATAAGATCGCCGAAGGCAAACCTGAGGAAGTGATGAATAAACAGGAGGTCATTGAGGCCTACCTGGGAACAGAGACCATATAGAAGATGCTGGAACTCAAAGATGTCTGCGTTTATTACAAAAAACATGTCGCCGTCAGGAATTTATCCTTATCTGTAAATAAAGGTGACTTTGTCACCATCCTGGGGGCAAACGGGGCTGGCAAGACAACAACGCTCAATGCTATTAGCGGCATCATAAAGGTGAGAAAGAGGCTTGGGGAAGAAGGATTAAATGGTGAGATTTATTTTAAGGGGCAGAAAATATCGGGCCTGTCAGCTGCCAAGATAGCCTCCATGGGCATTATCCAGATACCTGAAGGCAGAAAAATTTTTCCACAGCTTACAGTTAAAGAGAATTTACAGGTTGGGGCTTATCTACGCAAAGATAATGAACAGGTGCACAGGTCACTTGAGAAAGCGCTGGCCCTTTTCCCCGACCTTAAGGACAAACTAAATGACAAGGGCCGGGAGTTGAGCGGTGGACAGCAGCAGATGCTTGCCATTGCCCGCGGGCTCATGGCAAAGCCAGAATTACTTCTGCTTGACGAACCTTCTCTGGGTCTCAGTCCCCTACTTCGCCAGCAGCTGGCCGAAAAAATAAAGGAAATCAGCCGCGAAGGAACAACAGTTGTGCTGGTGGAGCAGAATGCCCGTCTTGGCCTCATGCTGGCATCTTACGGCTATGTCTTAGAAAATGGTCAATTGGCATTGGAGGGCAAGACTTCTGACCTGCTTAACAACGAAGATGTAAAAAAGGCATACCTCGGAGTTTAAGAGTTAACAGGAATCTATAATCCGCACATCGAATTGCAGGTCATGGCACAAATATTCAAGTTCAAGCTGGCTTTTCTGACTTTCAAAGTTATACCAGTTTTGTTGATTCTAGGTGTTTTCGGCCTATTGAGCTGCTCATCGGGTAACATTGTGCCGCCGGAGCTGAGCAAATACGCGCGGCATTATCACTGCCAGCTACCCGTTTTCAAATCGATAGTGACATTATTATCGGGTGACGGCAAGTCATGCCACAGTCCAATAACCAGGTCCTTGCGCAAATTAACTACCACCCAGCCGGGTATGCTAAGACCACTGGTCTGCATCGCCTCCTGACCTGACGGAAGATTCTCGTCACCGGCATAATGGGCTAGGAAAGCTTGAGCAACTTGCTTAGCAAGTTTTTCCGCTTCAGCCTGGTTGACCTTATAGCCCATTATAGCGCGCGTGGCAATGCCTTCTATAACATTCTGCACATACTCTCTGGCATACTCCTGAAAATCATCGGGGTGGGCACGTATTGCTTCCACGTGTTTCGTTCTTATTTCGGCTTTCTGCAAATCGTCTATACTTACGATACGGTAAGGAGCCGGATATGTGACCAGAGAGCCGGTTTCAATATCGAAGACGAATTTATTTGGTTCTGTCCAGCGAGCCAAGGTAATGTCCTGCGCATGGTAATGACCGGTGAAAACGAGGCGCGCATTGTACATTGCCAGTAGCTTGGAGACAGCCGGAAAATCATCGATTATATATTCGCCATAGTTCTTTTCTTGTCCAACGTAATGTTCAACTATGCCGTGATGAACCATCACAATAACCGCCTTTTTCTCCGCCCCCGCTTTCTCCAGCATCTCTTCGATCCACTGTAGTGTAGCGGCGCTGAACTTGCCGTCAGTGATGGACGCTTCATTCTCTATGTTTTCGGCATAGCGGCAGCCGTCAAGCGCGAGTAACCATAGGCCGGATTGCGGCTCAGCTACATAACTGAGCGAACTGGTATCACGATAAAGGGCCTCTTTATATCCGAAATCACCATACATATCAGCAAATTCTGCAGGCGTTATATTTGGCACACGTTCGGCTGCATCGCCTATATATTTGAATGAGTGTCCGTTCTTAATGTCGTGATTGCCCGGCACCACGTACACCTTTTTACCGCTGGCTTCGAGCTGCTCCAGATAACTTACAACGAGCTGGTGTGAGCTGAGTTCACCGTCTTTCGTCATATCTCCCGGCACCAGTACAAAACCAGCCTTTTCATTCTTAATTGCGACAACAGCAGATTCCAAAATTTCGGTGCTCTCCCTCAGAAGTTTTCGGTCGTCTGCTAGATAGCTTTCGAATGCCTTCCCCTCGGTTCCCAGCGAGGTGTCGTAAAGGTGCGGGTCACTAAATACAATAAAGCTCGTTTCCGGATAGGTGGGTGCCGCTTTCAAACTATCGTAAAGCGATGCGTTGGACTCATATTCGAATTTGAATTCGTGACTGGCTGAACAAGCAACCAAGCTCATTACTACCAATGCACAAATCGCTATTTGGAACAGTCTAATCTTGGCTTTCATTTGCTTCTCCTTCATCACCCTGCTTTATTTAAAACGTTATATCCTATTCGGCTAAACTTTTTCGCCCATTAGAATAATCGTATCATAACACCGCCGCGTTTGGGCAGCAAACCGTTCAATTGGATGGAGCAGAGCATACGTTAAAATTCACTGGTAACGAAGCCTATACAACGTAGTTTTGGTATTTCAGAGTGGGTGGTGCTATTATTTGCGGTGGCCCTTAGAAAGTGACCGCTAGATTCAATGAATCCGTATAATTACCCTGATTTTGAGCCTAAGTTTGACTTACAGCTAAACCAAACGACTAGAGGGTGGTTGCGCTACACTGTTAAATTCCCTGTTGCCAAACCTACAAGGTACAAAGAAAATAACGTAGCATACGGTGAGTACTATCAGCCTCGCCATGGCACTAACTGGCCATTGGCAATTCTAGTCCACGGATGGGGTGACCGTAGTGTAATCCCTTGTAGACTTCTGGCCAGAGACCTGTCCAAGAAAGGCATAGCCAGCTTTATTTTATATCTGGTATTCCATCCAAACCGTATGCCGGATGTAATTAAGGAAAGGCTTCCTAACCTCACTTCCACAGAGTGGTTTGAAGGTTATCAGACATCTGTAATCGACGTTCGTCAAACAATTGATTGGGCGGATAAAAACAAAGATATAAATAAAGATAATATAGCGGTTATCGGCATAAGCCTCGGTGGAATTATCTCAGCAATATCAATGGGCATAGATGAACGAATAGGTGCCGGTGTTATTCTCGTGGCCGGAGGCAACTATCAAGGTCGGGCATGGCTCACAAAAACCGAGCCCGACCACAGCGAGGCAGAATATATAGAATCTCAAAACTTATATGTCCAGTATCTTAATGAAGTTGTAGAAAATGGCATAGAGAATGTTACCCCCGCCAAGAAAAGCTATCTGACAGACCCTGTGACATTTGCCACCTATCTCCGCCAGCGTCCGCTGCTAATGCTCAACGCCATGTGGGATGAGAGAATTCCGAAGCAGAGCACAATCGATTTTTGGGAAGCTTGTGGGAAGCCTGAAATAAAATGGTATCCTGCCACGCACTCTTACATCTGGCTATTATATCCGCTACTGCTCAGACAAATTACTAATTTCCTGAAGTCGACTTTCAGTATGTACAGCAATAACACCTAAAGAGCCGGCACGATTTGCCTGTTAATCAATGCAGCCAACATCGAGCTTTGACAATCAATCTCCCAACCCTTAAGATTCTGCCATAACGCGGTAAAAATATTAGGAGATAATGATGAAGATTTTAGCTATTGTTGGTAGCCCTAGACCTAAGGGCAATACGAGCTATCTTGTGGATCAGGCACTCCAGGAAGCAGCCGCCCACGATATCGAAACGGAAAAGATTATCCTTACTAAATATAAAGTCAACCCCTGCCAGGGTCACGAAAATTGCACTTCGTTTTCATCCTGCAAACAGGATGACGATGCTCCCTGGATTCTGGATAAATTTTGCAGCGCAGAAGGAATAATTCTCGGCAGTCCCGTATATTATTACAACATGACTGCCCAGATGAAGGCCTTTGTCGACCGTAACTATTTCCTTTATAGACATAATATCTCTCCCCGCATGGTCTGTGCTGGCTTGATTGTTATTGGCGGCAGTGCCGGTCTGGAACACACCGTCAGGGCGTTGAGGCGATTTGTTAAGTTATCCGCTAACATCCCCGATGACAGGATAGTTATTCTTTCAGGCTGTGCCAGCCAGCCCGGTGAAGTAAAGAATAATGCGGCACTAGTTGAGGAGGCACGAAGGCTTGGCAGCCGTATGGCTGAGATACTGAGTTTGATCCACTAGTCTTTACGGCCAGGCATCACGACTGATTTGGAATTCGATTCGAATGGTGGGGCTAAGTGTACAATAGACAGAACTTTTAGTCTAGCCTTCACGCTCTCCAAACAATTGGCGGCATCACACTTTACAGGCGTTTATTCAACACGCTGTAGGGACAGTATGGTTGTGAAGGGAGGATAAGCCCGAAAGATGCGCGATGACCGTTAGCAACCGGCTGTCCTCTAGTAACCCGCGGGGCCAAACGTGTTAAAGTAGATACTCTTGTTGTTGTTGATACCCTTGGCGAAGAGATAGAGTTGGTTGTTGAACGCGGCTGCAGCTAACGCGACGTCAGTCGTGCCGCCAACTTCCGCCCAGCGGCTCCAACTGCTCCAGCTACTCCAGTTGTCCGCGCTGTCAAAGATATTGGCATAGATACGCCTGTAATTGATACCCTTGCTGAAGAGAAAGAGTTTGTTATTGAAGGCAGCTGCGGCCAAAGCGACGTCAGTTGTGCCGCTACCCGGTATTGGTCCCCAACCGCTCCAGTTGCCTGAAGTGTCATATGTGTCGAAGTAGATACGCTTGTCGTTGATTCCCTTGGCGAAGAGAAAGAGTTTGTTGTTGAAGACAACCGGAGCTAATGCGGCATCAGTTGTGCCGCCACCTGGCACTTGTGCCCAACCGCTCCAGTTGGAGGTGTCATATGTATTTAGGTAGATACGCTTGTCGTCGATGCCCTTGGCGAAGAGATAAAGTTT
>Ga0315285_10002588_pt1 | contig 18887 bp, 20 predicted proteins | sample YL17G09_36_MG_FD_203698 | JGI IMG/M metagenome (GOLD analysis project Ga0315285, IMG submission 203698) | Sediment microbial communities from Yellowstone Lake, YNP, Wyoming, USA - YL17G09_36 | ecosystem: Environmental > Aquatic > Freshwater > Lake > Sediment | place: USA: Wyoming | collected...
CGAGGTGGATTGCACCTCTTGTTGTGCGGCGACGCGCGCTTCTTGCTCCTGGATGCGGCGTTCCATCCGCGCGAGATCGGACGAATAATCCACGTTGGACAGTTTCGCCGAGGCGGTGGAAATCTGTTTTTGCGCGGCGGTGCGCTTGGCGCGCGCGATCAGCACATCCTTGTTGCGGCGCGCATCCTCGTACTTCTTTTCGAGCGCGGCGAGATCGGTTTTGAGTTTGGCGACGGCTTGATGCTGCACGTCGAGTTGCTTTTGATAGATCTCGACTTGCTGTTCGTAATCGGACTGCCGATGCAATGCCTCGCGCGCGAGATCGTCCATCCCTTTCGATACCGCGAGTTCGGCTTTCTTGCCCCAGTCGTCTGTGCTCTGCTTTGCCGCGTCGAGATCGGTTTGGATCATCTTCTCTTGCGCGATTTGTTCGGCGACTTGAGACTGACCTTGCCGCAGTGCGTCTTCCATATCGCGCAGAATTTGGTTCAGAATTTTCTCCGGGTCTTCCGCGTGATCCAAAAGATCGTTGATGTTCGCGCGCAAAACCTGACCGATGCGATCTAATACGCCCATTGTGCCTCCTTTGTGGGAATTAGAGATTGAAGATTAGAAGTTAGAAATTAGAACGGGTCACCAATCCAACTTCTAACTTCAAACATCTAACGTCCAATCTACCTTCGATACGTCTTCAGTTCATCCGCGCCAACCACTTGCCCTGCCATCACGCGGGTCTCTGTGCCGAAATCTTCAAGCCACAAACGATTGCCCGCGTCCGCGCGGTAGCGCGCGTACTCTACCGAGCCGCGCTCGACGCCGCCCGCGCCTTCGACGGTGACCTTCGCTTCTCCTCTATCCGCGCGCGCGAACGTTTGGTTGTCGTGCGTGAGCGTTTCAGGCAGGGGCGATGGTACACCAAGATTGACTTCTTGGCAAGTGGTAATTTCGTCACCTGGTCCGACGCGCAGCCAGAGTTTTTTGCCGCCGTCTTGCAAGAGAAACGCCCAGAACGAGCCGCTGGCGACGCTGTACGTGATCTTGCCCGCGACGATGTAATCCGAACTGCCGAAGGATACCGCGTCGTTCAGTTTGAGATTGGCGAGCGCAGCGATCTCCACGCTGGGCTGTTTCTTCGCTTCGAGCGCGCCGAGGGGCGACGCGTCGGGTTGGCGCGGCGGCAGAATGCTGGGCGACGGCTTTTTGCCGGTCGCGAGAAACTGCTCGCGCTTGTCAAAGCGCGCGTTCAAGTTGTCGAGCAGTTCCGCACACGCGCTGATCGCGTCGTCCACGCCGGCATTCGCTTTGAGGGCGGCGGCGATCTGGTCGAGCGCGCTCTTGAGTTGCGGCACGCCGTTCGCGAGTGCGGCGTCGAATTGGGTGAGCGCGTCAATATCGTCTTCGACGATTTGCGCGGCGTCGAACCAACCGGCGTAGCCGGTCAGCGCAGTGTTCAAGCGCGCGATGAGCCGCTGCAATTTCTGGTCGAGGTTTTCCAGGTCAACGATGTTTTCCAGCGGCGCTTTTTTCTGCACGCGCGCGAGGTACGTATCCATCTCGCCGTACTTTTGCGCGAGTTGCCCGCGCGTGTACTTGTCCATGTCGCGCCGCCGTTCCTTGGCTTCGTAGCCGAGATAGCCGGGCAGTTGCAGCGCGATTTCGAGGATCCGTTGTTGAAGTAGGTCCATTGATGCTCACGTCCTTTGCGTTGACTTACTGCTCTTTGATCTCTTTGATCTGCCGCTTCAATTTGGGAAGTTCTTTCTTCACGACATTCCAGGTGAGTTCCATATCTACGCCGAAGTATCCGTGAATCAATAGATCGCGCATACCGGCGATCTTTTGCCAGGGTACTTTGGGATATTCTTGACGGCTTCTCCGATTATCTCAATTCGGCGCACAATGGAATCTTGAATTTGTTTGGACGCGAAGAATTCCTTCTTGGACGGTTGTGCCGTGTAAGATTCGATCAGCGCAATGCTTTCGAGAATATCGTTGAGGAAAAGGCGAAGGTCTCTTGTCATAGGATCGCTACCTGTTCCTTCAAGATTTGATCTCGGATTGCGGGATGTAACGCGCGATAGGTCACGACATCAACTCTCCGCTGGATCTTTTTCTCTAATTCGAACTTCAATCCAACGAGATCAAGTAGACTTTTCTGTCCTTTGAACTCGATTAACAGGTCGAGATCGCTGTCTCTGGTATTCTCGCCGCGCGCAAACGATCCGAACAAAGCCGCGCGTTTGACATCGTGCCGCTTGAGGACGGGCAGCACGGCGCGACGGATACCCGCAAGGTCGCGTTTACTGTTTTTGTTGCGCCGCGCGGCAGTATGCGAGTGTGATACGGTTTGCATGTTCGTTCGTCCCATCTTCTCAGTGTCTAACTCTGTGGCAAAAACAATTCCACCCCACAGTACGGACACTTGACCAACCCTTTGCCGACCGCTTCGCGTTGTCCGCCGCAATTCGGGCATTTCGTCGTCTGCATTTGCGACAGGTCTTTCGAGTAAAACATCTGCTCTTGCCAATTGGTGTAGCCGCTGAACAAACCCTGGTTCACCAAATCGAGAATCGCGTTCTTGACCTGATCGCGCGTCATTTTCAATTCGATTGCCGCGCTCGCCAGCGACACTTTACCGGCGGCTTGGATCATGCCCAGCAAACGTTCTTTCTTGCGAACGTCTGCCATCTCCATGGCTTCTTGTCCGCCCTTGATGAACATGAACACGCCGACGCCACCCAGAATCAACAACGGCGCGACCCCAAACAACGCGATGCCGAGAATCGCGCCCGCGCGACTGACACCCGGTCCTTCGCCCGCCGCGAGCGCGCCGACGCCCATAAACAACGCGACAACGCCGCAAATCAAAAGACCTGCCACGATTAAGACAATTCCAATGATACGACCCATTGTATCCCCCAAATGAAATTTTCGATTGCCGATTTCAGATGTTCGATTTGATTTAATCTGAAATCGGCAATCGGCAATCGAAAATCGCTTTATCCGACGCTAGAGGAGCCGCCGCCACCTCCGCCGCCTCCACCCCCACCGCCACCGCCGCCGCTCCAGCCACCGCCTCCGCCGGAACTCGACGGCGCGCTGGAAAAGACCGACGCGGTCGAATCGAGCATTGAGAACAAACCGGAACTCATCGAGTCGAGTCCACGAAACGCGCCCCCCGCCGCGCTATCAAGGGAGGGCATACCTCCGCCGCTTGAAACGCCGCCGCCGCTGCCGCCAATTGCTTCGCCGCCGGGCAGATCGCGCTGACGATGCTGCTGCGGAAAACCATAGCCGATCGGCGGATACGTTTCGTACCAGATCGGCGCGGGCGTGCCGACTGCCGCGAATTTTTGCGTCCACGATTTTTCCAAGCCGAAGCAAATCGCATACGGCAGATACTTGTCGAACAACTCTTTGGCTTGACCGAGTTGCGTAAATTTTTCGATGCTTTCGAGATAGCGCTTGAACGCAATCCATTTTGCTTTTTCGGTCGCGCCTCTTTGCGTGCGATGCGGCATAAACGGACTAATGACGATCAAGCCGATTGCGGCGATGACGAGCGAGACAGCGGGACAGAACGCGAGATCGGCATAGTCGGAGAGCGCGCCGAAAAGCAGAAAACCGCAACAGCCGAAGAGGATCAGCGCGGCTACGCCCAGCCCGGCGTATTTCGCGCGCACGGTATTCGGATTGCCAGAAAAGAATCCAAGTTTGGTCACCTCTTCGTACATCTGCTTTTGCAGTTTGGGGATCGCGGTGTAGAATTGTTGCTTGAGGTCGGACAATTCGCGCGTGGTGCCGCCGCCAAAGACGCGGTCGATCAACGTTTGTTCATACAGGCGCAGGTTGGTGGCGTCCCCCACGAGTTCAAAAACGAAATCGCGCGTCGAGCCAATGCCGAGAAAGCCCGGCGATTCTTTTTCGGTCATCTTGAGCACGCCGCGGCGCGCGAGATCGACAATCGTCGCGACAATGTCTTGCATATCGGCTTTTTCGTCAATCAGCGTTCCCACTGCGCCCGCCGGCAAATCGCTGGGCGGCGCGCTCATCTGCGCGACCTGGGGCACAGGACTGTCGCGTCCGCGTGTGTACCACAGGAGATACACGCCCAGCAGACCGACGAGAAGCAAAACGAGTCCGATGAAAAGGAAGCCCAGGTTGAAGAAGGGCTTATATTGGTCGCGCTCGGCTTGCGCGGCGGTTGCGGCATCGGCGGCGGCTTGCCATGCCGGTGGTGCGGCGGTCACGACACCGTGGGGAAACTGCACGCGCACTTCCAAACCATTCCCGTCGGAAAGTTCGTTTGCGGTGAAAACGACGGTCTGTCCATCGCGCACGGTGGCATTGCCGCGTCCGGTCGTCACCGCGGCTTTGAGTTGATCGGTCGGGAACGCGGCGGGCAAGTGAACGGTGATCGTCGCGGTATTAATCGTGTAGCCGCGACTGCTTTCGATCACATACCACCAGAATTGATCGCCGCCGTCATAAATGCGCAACGCGCCATGCAGTTTGTATTGCACGGCAAATGTGCGCGACTGGTTGGAAGCCGGGGCATAATACCACTTGATAATCTGCTGTCCCGACTCCTGGTAGACTTGGTAAGTGCCGGCACTTGTGCCCGCGGCGCTGGGCTGGTAGGGGCGTCCACCTTCCGACACTTGCATGTCGGCGACGGAGTCTACTTTGTCCAAGCCGACGCCGCGTGTGGCGAACGTGAAAGGTCCGCCGGTGTACTTGAATTCCCAGGTCTCGACGAATTGTACATCGCCGTTCTTCTGAATCGTGATGTCAACATCGCGCCGCGTTTGCGTGGCGGTTTTGGTCTGCGCGTCGGCGGGTACGGTGAGGGCGAAAAGGGCGAATACGAAAACGAGCGCGAGTAAAATGCGAATGAGACGCGAGGTTTGCATAGTTTTTCCTTTGTTCAAATAGCCCGTGAAAGTGGGAACGAAATTCGCAATCTTGCCTCGGACAAGTACTTTCATACGCGTTTTAGTCCTCCCTTGTGAGCGTGTGCGGAGGAATAGCCCACTCGGACAAAATAGAAAGTACTCTGAGGACACTTCTTTCTCCCTCTTTCTAACGCTTCAAGCACATTCTTCCCCAAGAACCAATCTCCGGTTTGGGGTTCGATCGCAACGATCATCCCCCTTTTTCCCTTGAGGGACTGAACCCTTTTCAAAGTTATTTCTGAAGGTCGCTTTACTTTAGGTATCTTCATTTTGTACCTCCATTTCTTCAATTGCATTATAAGCCAAATCGTGCGAAAAGAAAAGCACACATTTTTTGACATCTCGTCAAGCCAATGGTAAGATGCAGACAAAGGCAGAAGGCGGAGGTAATACAATGGATTTCGCTTTTCTAAAAAACCTGGTCGTGCCAGCGCAAACGAAGATCGCGCTGATCGTGATGGATGGACTCGGCGGGCTGCCACTGGAGCCGGGCGGCAAAACGGAACTCGAATCGGCGCGCAAACCGAATCTCGACGCGCTTGCCGCGCAGTCCGCGCTTGGACTCGCAGATCCGGTCGCGCCGGGCATCACGCCGGGGAGCGGTCCGGGTCATCTCGGCATTTTTGGCTACGATCCGTTGCAGTACGAAATCGGGCGCGGTGTGCTGGAAGCGCTCGGCATTGATTTCGATTTGGGACCGAAGGATGTTGCCGCGCGCGGCAATTTCGCGTCGGTGGACGCGGCGGGCTTGCTGACCGACCGCCGCGCGGGACGCATCGCGACAGAAGTGAATCAGGAACTTGTCAAACTCTTGCGGACGATCAAAATTCCAGGCATTGAGATTTTCGTGGAGACGGTCAAAGAGCATCGCTTTGTTCTCGTAATGCGCGGCGCGGGCTTGGGCGACGCGTTGAGCGAAACTGATCCGCAAAAAACTGGGGTGGCGCCACTAACGGTGAAAGCGCTCAACGCCAAATCCAGAAAGGCGGCAAAACTCGCTAACCAGTTCATCGCGCGGGCGCGCAAACTGCTCGCGGACCAACATCCCGCGAACATGATTCTGCTGCGCGGCTTTGCCAAGCATCCCGCCATTCCATCGTACCAAGAAGTGTTCGGTCTGCGCGCGGCGGCAATCGCGGTCTACCCGATGTATCGCGGTCTCGCGAAATTGCTCGGAATGAAAACGCTGAAGGTGGACGGCGAAACGGTCGCGGATGAATTCACGACGCTCGCAAAATACTGGAACGATTTCGACTTTTTTTACCTGCACGTCAAGAAGACCGATTCTGCTGGTGAGGATGGCGATTTTGCGCGCAAGGTGCACGCCATCGAGGAAGTGGACGCGTTGATCCCGCGCTTGCTCGCGCTCAAGCCGGATGTCGTCATTGTCACCGCCGATCACTCGACGCCGGCGTTGCTGAAGTCGCATAGTTGGCATCCGGTGCCAGTGCTGCTGTACAGCAAATTCGTTCGCGCGGATGGCATTGCCGAATTCGGCGAGCGCGCGTGCGCGCGCGGCGGGCTGGGACATTTGCGCGCGCAAGAGTTGATGCCGATCGCGCTCTCGAACGCGCAGCGGCTTACCAAGTTCGGCGCGTGAGTGTAAGAGAAGGAAGGCAGAGAGGTGAAAACACGCTCTTCTTTGACACATCCTTCGGTTGTGGCTATAATGGCGCCACACTGAGATGACATTAGACCAGCGCTGACAGTGGCTGCCGAGTATCTCTACCTGTCTCTGCGTGACCGAATCTCGCCGCGAGGCAGGTTTTAGTTTATCCTGACACGGAGTTGTGCCGAATGTTCGACTTGCCCTTCACCATTTTGCTGCTTGTCGCACTCGCGCTCGTCTTTGATTTCTTGAACGGCTTTCATGACAGTGCGAACATCGTCGCGACGATGATCGCGTCGCGCGCACTTAGCGGTCGGCAAGCGTTGGCAATTACCGCGCTTGCTGAGTTTGCCGGTCCCTTTCTCTTCGGCGTGGCGGTGGCGACGACGATTGGGAACGAAGTCTTGAATGACGTGGAGATCAAGTTGTCGGTCACGATGTCCGCGCTGGTCGCCGCGATCATTTGGAATCTGATCACCTGGTACTTGGGCATTCCATCGAGTTCGTCGCACGCGTTGGTGGGCGGGATGCTGGGCGCGGCGATCATCGAGAACGGATTGGACGTCGTCAAGATGGCGGGCTTGTGGAAGGTGATTATCGCGCTCACCACCTCACCGCTCATCGGCTTGGTGATTGGCTATCTCGTCATGAAAGTTGTGCTATTCTTTTCGCGCCCCTTTCCGCCGAGTCTCAATATCTTTTTCAAGCGCAGTCAAATCGTCACCGCCGTCGCGCTCGCGCTTTCGCACGGCACGAACGATGCGCAGAAAACGATGGGCGTGATTACGATGGGCCTGGTCTCGGCGGGCGTGTTGAAAGAATTTCACGTGCCGCTGTGGGTCATCACGATTAGCGCGGGGGCGATTGCGCTCGGCACTTGGATTGGCGGATGGCGCTTGATCCGAACGCTCGGCGGCAAGTTTTTCAAGATTCGCCCGATTCATGGATTTACCGCGCAACTCACATCGGCGAGCGTCATTCTGACCGCGTCATTTCTCGGCGGTCCCGTCAGCACGACCCAGGTCGTCAGTTCGGCGATTATGGGTGTCGGCTCGGCAGAGCGCGTGTCAAAAGTGCGCTGGGGCGTGGCGGGGCAGATTGTGATGACGTGGTTTACGACGATTCCCGCGTCGGCGGTGATGGCGGCGTTAGCGGCGTTAGTTTTGAGACAGTGGTTCTAAGCGAGAATCAATTTCCTGCTTTCTAAACCTGTCTCGCTTTGAGACAGGTTTTTTATTTGGAATTTATCGTATGCCTGAAAGTTCGGTCGCAGTTCTGTTGGTCATTGGGCTTGGCTTGGTCTTCGGCTATCTGAATGGTTTTCACGATAGCGCGAATATCGTTGCGACGATGATTGCATCGCGCGCGCTTTCAGGACGCCAAGCCCTAGCCATCACCGCGATTGCTGAGTCGGTGGGTCCGTTTGTTTTTGGCGTTGCAGTCGCGACGACGACGGGTAACGAAGTCCTCGATGTCAAAGCCATTGGTGTCTCGGTGACGCTTGCCGCGCTCGGTGCGGCAGTCTTGTAGAATCTGTTGGCTTGGTGGCTCGGCATCCCGTCGAGTTCGTCGCACGCGCTCATTGGTGGTTTGATCGGCGCGGCAATTGTCGAAAGCGGACTGGGTGTGGTCAAACTTGAAGGACTCGGCAAAGTGATTCTCGCGCTCGCGATTTCGCCGCCCCTCGGTTTCTTCGTCGACTATCGTGTGATGAAATTGGTTTTGTATCTCGCGCGCGATGCGCATCCGAACATCAATTATTTTCTTAAACGAATTCAGATTGTAACGGCAGTGACGCTCGCGTTGTCGCACGGCACGAACGACGCGCAGAAAACGATGGGCGTGATTACGATGGGGCTGGTCGCGGCAGGCGTGCTGCCAACCTTCCAGGTCCCGCTCTGGGTCATCGCAATCAGCGCGGGGGCGATTGCATTGGGGACGTGGACGGGCGGCTGGCGCTTGATCAAAACGCTCGGCGGCAAGTTCTACAAGATTCGACCGATTCATGGATTCACCGCGCAAATCTCATCGGCAGCAGTAATTCTTAGCGCGGCGATGCTGGGTGGTCCCGTGAGCACGACCCAGGTCGTCAGTTCCGCGATTATGGGGGTCGGCTCGGCGGAGCGCGTGTCCAAAGTGCGTTGGGGCGTGGCGCAGCAAATCGTAATCGCGTGGGTGACGACGATTCCCACCGGGGCGTTGGCGGCGGCTCTAGTCGAAATGATTTTGCTGCGATGGTCTTTGTAATGAAATAGCGAATGCGGCGCGTCTTGGGACGCGCCGCATTTTTTGTGGGGATCGTTTTAGCGCGACATGGTTTCGAGAAGCATCAAGTCCGTGCCGCGACTTTCTCAATCACCGGCTTAGTGCTCAAAGAATGTGACCTCCAGCCCGGCGACCAGGAACATTTCGCCATTTTGGATCGGCGTGCGCTGACCCGGCGCCAAGCGTTGTCCACGGAAAAACGTGCCGTTCGTCGAATTCATGTCTTCGAGCATCCACGCGCCTTGCCACACGATCTTGGTGTTCATGCGCGAGACCCCGGCTTGCGGGGTACCGCCGTACGCCGTCAGGTCCACATCTGGCTTCCAGCCGCTCGCGAGGTCTGCGCGACCGAGCACGACTTCATTTTTCAGCGGCAGCGGAACCTGCCGTTCGCCGATCACCAAACGAAATGGCAGCGTGGGCGTCCCTACTCTTTCGGGCGGAGGTGGAAACGATGGTGCGGCGGGCACACGGCTGGGCGCCGGCGCAACGTCGCGCAGCGCCGCGCCGCAGTGATCGCAAAACAGCGCGCCGGCTCGATTGGGGGTGTTGCACTTTGGACAGGTAGTACTACTGGCGGGTGCAGCCGGAGCCGATGGAGCAGAGGGGCGCTGGAGCGGCGTCGTCTGGACTGCTCCACTGCCGGGTTTTGGTGCGGCAGTACCAAGTGCTGCACCGCAGCGATCACAAAGCGTGGCGTTCGATTCATTTTCAGTACCACAGGTTGGGCATTTCATATTCCGTTTCTCCTCTTAGTACCTTCGCCACTAATATATACCCAAAAGGCACAATTATCAAGCCAGGTTCGCAGACTGATTCAGCCCAGGGAGTGACTACCCGGAGCGAACCCGGAGGGTCGGCTGGGTGCCTTGGTGGGTGCAGTCTGAACTGCCGTCCAGTGGCACAACCGTCGGGATCTCTTCGCGCAATTCGATTTCGATGCCGCCGAACAAGCGCGCGGTGAGATTGTAGGCGAGCGTGATCATTCCGCTGATCGCCGCGACGAAGGCGCCGCCCAGCAGCATCCACGCGAGAATCGTCGAAAGCCCCACTTTTTGAATGACGAATTTCGTCATAGGTTGCTTTGGACTGTCCAACTGCGGTGCGACCGCCTGATCGTCCCTACGCGCTTTCGACACGGACGAGGATGCAGGTGATGTTATCGTCACCGCCGTTTTTATTCGCGACCTGGATCAACTCGCGGCAGGCATCCTGCGGGTTGGAATGCCGGTTGACAATATCGCGGATCTGTTCGTCCAGCACCATTTCCCACAAGCCATCGCAGCACAACAGCAAACTTTGTCCGGGTGCCATCTCGACTTGATACAAATCCACTAACACCTTCGGTTTGTCGCCGAGGTTGCGCAGAATGTAGTTGCGGTGTGGATGGGTGCGCATTTCTGCTTCCGCAATCGCGCCGCGCTCCGCCAACTCCTGCACGAGCGAATGATCTTTGGTGATCTGGGTGATCATGTCGCGCGCGATCAGATACGCGCGGCTGTCGCCGACGTTCGCGATGTGCGCCTGACTCCCGACGAGGAGCGCCGCGACGACGGTCGAGCCCATATCGGTGTGCGCTTGCGTGCGCGCGCTCAACACGTCGGCGTTGGCTTGTTCAATGGCGGCTTTCAGAATCCGGGAATAGTCCAATTCAACGCCGGGCGACGCCAGGCGCGGCACGAAGATGTTCTGCGTCACCTCGCGCGCCATCGTCTCGGTGACCATTTTGCTTGCGACTTCGCCTGCGGACGCGCCCCCCATGCCATCGGCAACCGCGTACAATCCGATGACCTGCCCCCCGACTTGCGTGAACTGCGTCATCTCCGTCGTGAGCAGTGCATCCTCGTCCAGTTCGCGTTTGAGTCCCACGTCCGACAAACGACCGACCAACGTGGTGATGTTGGTGGTACCCTGCGTCTCGGAGACTCCCGGCGCGCGTGGTCGGGACGTCGCGTCTGGCTCTGAAACGTCTGGCATGTTTTCTATTCTGTCCTCTCAGCGAACGTGCGTCATTCCCCTGCCTCGCGCTTGGCGAGATCGATCAAAAGGTGCGCGAGATTGATCGGGCGAATCAGTCCGATCTTGCCGGGCACCGTCGCGCTCGTGTTGCGAATCCTGGCGGCGGACGCTATGCCGATTTGCTCGTACGCGAGATTGAACGCGGGACCGCCGCTGTTGCCCGAATTGATCTCGGCGTCTGTTTTGATGTATCCTTCGTCCATGAGAAAGCCGGAAATAATGCCGCGCGTGATCGTGAGCGTGTCGCCTCCGAGACTAGGATAACCCAGGATCGTCACCTCGTTGCCGCTGTCTACCGGATCCGAATCGCCAATCGGAATCGCTGCCAAGCCCAGATCGGCGGGGAGCGCGCCACCATCTTTCGTGGCGGTGATCTTGAGCAATGCAAGATCGTTCTTGAGATCGTTGCGAACCAACGTGGCACGATAGTAAATCTCGGCACTCGCTTTGAGATTGTTACGCGACGGAAAGGCGATGTAAATACGCCCCTGCGCGTTATGGAGTTTGCCTTCCTTGTCCGCAATGATGTGATTGTTCGTCAAGATATGCCCGGCCTTGGTAATCACGCTGCCCGAGCCGGAAATCGTGCCGCCCGCGTCGGCTGGCACCATAATGAAGACTGTGCCGCGTTTCGCGCGCTCAAGCGCATCCGCGCTGGGCGTTGCCGCGACGTTTGCAAGTGTAGGTACGCTCGCCGGGCTCGTGGGAGTGGATGTTACAGTGGGCGAGGGCGTGAGTGTGTAGGTTGGACTCGCCGAAGGAGTGGCAGACGCGACGATGACCAGGGTCGCCGTGGCATTGGGGGCGACTGTTGCCGGAGTGATCGTCAAATAGCCCGTCAAGATTAGCCCGGCGAATAGCAGGACGCAGAGAATACAAAGACCCGCGATCACGGCGCAGGCAATGATGCCTACAAGTTTGTCGCTGCCTTGCGGCAGGGCTGGTTTCTTGCGCGTCGGTCCCGCGGAGATGCTCGGCAATGCGCTTAACGCGTGACCGCAGTTGGCGCACATTTTGCGCCTACCTGGTTTGACGAGTCGCATTGGGGGCATTGAGACTGAAGCACGTTCGTTTACCTATTGCGGCTGAGGTGATGGGGTTGACGCGGTGCGATCTCATTCGTGTAGGCAGGCGCCTAACCCAAAACACCAACAAAATTTTTGAAGAACAGCCAACGCTACGCGAATTCCAGCATGGATTTTCGAAGTTTAGAAGATCAGTCCATCTCGCTTTATTTTTTCGCTTTGCGCCCATTGGGCGCGGGCTTTTCGCGCGGAAGATATTTGTCGAGCAAGAGACCCAAGTTGCGGCGAACCTTCGGCGGGATGCGATCGTGCGAGGTGATGATCGCCGTCTGCAGCGCGGTAGGGCAGGGGCAGTGTTCGCGCGCGCTCGGAACTTCGGCAACAGCATAGCGCACGATGCGTTTGCCCATCTCCGCGTTCTTCATCAAGTTCTGGACGATCAATTGGGCGGTCACGGTATCGTGTGCAGGATGCCACACGTCGTAATCGGTCACCAGCGCAATCGTCGCGTAACAGATTTCGGCTTCGCGCGCGAATTTCGCTTCCGGCAGCGCGGTCATACCGATCAAGTCCATCTTCAAGAAGCGATACACTTCGGATTCGGCTTTAGTCGAGAACGCGGGACCATCCATCACGACGAGTTTACCGCCTTTGTGCACGCGCGCGCCGGCTTGGCGCGCGGCTTGATAAAGCACCTGGCTCAATTCGGGACAGAATGGCTCGGCAAACGAAATGTGGACGACTGCGCCGGGTGGGAAAAAGGTGGAAGGACGCAATTTGGTGCGATCAAACAACTGGTCGGGGATGACGATGTCGAGCGGCGCGTAATCCTCGCGCAGACTGCCGACCGCGCTCAGCGAAAGGATGCGCTCGACGCCGAGCGATTTGAGCGCGTAGATGTTCGCGGCAATGGGGAGTTCGTGCGGCTTGATGCGATGACCGCGTCCGTGGCGCGGGAGGAACGCGACGCGCTGGTTACCTAAGGTGCCGAGAATAAGCGTGTCGCTCGGATCGCCGAAGGGCGTTCTGATTTTGATTTCCTTGACGTCGCTCAGTCCTTCCATCTGATAGACGCCGCTGCCCCCGATAACGCCGAGGGTTGCCTTTTCGAGTTTTGCCATTGTCGCTTCTCCTTGCGAGGTGATTTCAAGAGACATTATAAAAGCAAAAGGGTGGAAACGCAAACACGAGCAGCGGATAGCATATAACCAATGGCAAATTGCCATCCGCCATATGCCGCACGCTATGTGCTAAAAGCGAATTACCCGAAACCCCTCCGCGTAAAACTCTCCATCCACATCCGCGCGGCGCAGGCGATCGCGGATGCGTTTTTCCAGCGCGGCAGGGTCTTTGATCTGGCTTTTGTGTGCGCGCAGCGCGGACAGTTTGATTTCGATGGTATCGTTCACGTTCACCCACACATTCGGCTCGTTCGTCACGCTCAACCACACTTCTTTCGGCGCGTGCGGTCCCAAACCTTCTGCGAGCAATTCGGGAAAATACATTCGATTGCCGGAGGCGGGGCAAATCGCGTCAAGCGTTGCTGCGCCCGCCGCGCGATGATCGGGATGATTGACCCCCGCGTTGTTCGCGCGGAAGAGGGCAGTGGGATCGCAGGTGACGACGATGTACGGCTTGACCCGGCGGATCGCGCGCACGATGTCGCGCTGAACGTCGCGCGTGTTCGCCAACTCGCCGTCGTGGTAGTCGAGGAACACAATCTCCTTCGCGCCGATCACATTCGCCGCGGCGCGCTGTTCGACTGTGCGGTCGGCGCAAAGCATTTCGGGCGTGACATCGGGATTATCGCTACCCTTGTCGCCGCAGGTGAGGAGAAGATAGTGAATCTCTCTGCCGGCGCGCGCCCATTTTGCCAATGTCGCACCGCAGAAAAATTCGGGATCGTCGGGGTGCGCAAGGACGACGAGCACGCGTTGAGGTTGATCGGTCATGGTTGCCTCTGGGGAATGAATGCCTTGTCATTTCTCAGCGCAAAAACCGCGCCTCGAAATGACACTGCACCAAGTATACCACAAAAGAAACTGCCTACCAAACCTTTGGCAGGCAGTATCCTTTTGGTGGAGATGGCGGGAATCGAACCCGCGTCCGAAGAGTTCGCCCCAGGGTTACTACAAGCGTAGTCGGTTTTTGTTGCTCGCGCGATCCGACTCAACCGACAGAGTTGATCGCGCCAGCCGTGTCAGGGCGGGGGACCCCACCCCTACACTTAGACGGTCGTTACCGGCGTGGCGACCGCCGCACCCCGAATTGGTTTCGCCCAGCGCGCGCCCTTCGGGGGAGAACGCGCGTGGACGTCGCAACGCGAGGTTGCGAACCTGTTCGCTAATTCAGTCTACGCTTACGCGGCGACTGGAAGAGCGGCGAGGTTGGTGCGAGTGTTCGCATCTATCATTTGCCTGTATTAACGTGGTCAGACTCCACGGCTTGCAACTCTGAAACAGCCGTCCCCGTCGAAGCCATGCATCCCCAAGACCATCCTTGATTTTCGATCCTTCGCTTTGCTCAGGACAAGTGCTTCAGATTTCAGATTGTCGAAAATCTGCCATTATTATAGCATGCACTAGGCGCAGAGGCAAATTGCAAATTGAGTGAATAACGGTTCAGGCGCATCGGGTCGCGCCCGGTGTCGAGTAGTTTTAATACCTTGACAGTCTCCGCTTGTTCTTCTATACTGATTTTAGCGTAGATGACAAGATGCTTTATTCACCTGTTCTCAAACTGGACAGTCCCGATGCCACGCTCGAAAGAGTCGGGGGCAAGGGCGCCTCGCTCGCGCGCCTCGCGGCGGCGGGTCTGCCGGTGCCGCCGGGCTTCCACATCACCACCCATGCCTATCGCCGCTTTGTGAGCGAGAACCGTCTTGCCGGCGCGATTGTGTCTGCCGCGCTACAGGTGCAAACCGACGATCCCGCCACATTCGAACGTGTGTCGCGGCGAATCCAATCGCTCTTCGCGCAAGGCACAATCCCTCGGAACCTTGCCGATGTGATTCGCCAGTGGTACGGCGAACTAGGCGCCGACAACCCCGCCGTCGCCGTGCGCTCGTCGGCGACGGCAGAAGATCTGCCGCAGATGTCGTTCGCGGGTCAACAGGACTCTTTTCTCAACGTGCGCGGCGATGAGCATGTGCTGGCGGCGGTCAAGCGCTGTTGGGCATCGCTCTGGACCGCGCGCGCCATCGGCTATCGCGCGCGCCAAGGGATCCACCCCAAAGATGTCAGTCTCGCCGTCGTGGTGCAACAACTCGTGCCGGCGGATGCAGCAGGCATTCTCTTCACCGCGAATCCGGTCACGGGTGCGCGCGACCAGATGATCATCAACGCGGCGTGGGGCTTGGGCGAAGCGATTGTGGGCGGGCACGTCACGCCCGACACGCTCATTGTCAACAAGCAGACGGGCGCGATGGCAGCGCAGGAGATCGCCGACAAGGAAGTGATGACGGTGCGATTGTCCGAGGGGACGCGCGAAGAACCTGTGCCCGCAGACAGACGGACGCAAGCCACGCTGACACCGCCGCAAGTCGCAGAACTGGTCCGCCTCGGCGCGCAGATCGAGCAACTGTTCAGTCAGCCGATGGATATTGAATGGGCGATGCGCGACCAGCACCTCTTCATCGTGCAGGCGCGCCCGATCACCGCGCTGCCCCCCGTTCCGTCGCGCGCCAGCCCAAAACCATTTTAGATTATCGATCCTTCGCTCGATCTCGCGGTTGGCGTTTTTGTATTTGACGGCAAGTGCATCGGGCAGATGAACGCCGATACCGTTCGCGATATCGGATTGGTGCAGCGGCGTGACGCGCGTGATGTGTTGCCCCAATGGCGCGATCAATTTGCTGGGGAGGATGGTGTGTCGATCGCGATTTGATTTGGTGTCGCGCACGGTGATGCGCTGACTCGGCAGGTCAACATCTTTGACGCAAAGCCGCACACATTCGAACAACCGCAAGCCGCTGCCGTAGCAGAGTTGCGCCATCAGACGCAATTCGTTATCGGGCATTGCCGCGAGGATGTTCTGCACTTCTTGGCGCGTGAGAATCGTGGGCAGGCGTTTGTCTTTGACGGCGCGCGCAAAATCAAGGTTTCCGATTTCGATCTGGAGTACGTCCTTGTAGAGGTACAGGATGGCTTGCAGGGCTTGGTTCTGGGTTGATCCAGAGATATGTTTTTCGTTTGCCAGGTAGGATAGAAACGCGCTGATTTCCACTTTGCTCATTTCGCGCGGATGTCGTCTGTTGTGGTGAAGGATAAAAAGGATAAAGCGGAGAATCCAGTTGGTGTATGATTCAATCGTGCTTGATGAATAGCGTTTCAGGCGCATCGAATCGCGCACAGCGTCGAGCAATTTTGACACTTGACGCTCCTTCTTGATTCTGCTATATTAATTATAGGATAGATTGCTATCTAAATCAAGTTGCGCCGGCCTTCGCTAGAAGAAAAAATGTTTTGCTCCTCTCAATCAATGGAAGTGTTTTCCCGCTAGCGGAAAGAGGCGGCGCAACTATGGCATGAAGCCGACCCGCTTACGCTCTGACAATTGGGAAACCTTTGGAGGGGACGCGGGCGGCTTATGCCCGAGCCGTTAGGTCTCACTAGTGACAAGTACCTCTTCTCCAATTGCTTGTTCAGAGTGCTTCTCTGATCGGGGTCTCTACCTGGATGCCAGAGAGATTGGTGCCGAAGCGCCTGATCCCTGTCCAAGGTGCGGAAAAACTGAGGGGAAAAAACTCTCAAGAGAAGCGCTTATGGAGCTAGCTTTCAGGTTCTTTGTTTGGGGCTCTCTATGGAAGGTGGACTATGGCGCAGCCCCGCGCATTCAGTTCAACGACAAGCAGCGCACAAGCATCGAGCCTCCGCCCTGGCTTCGCCCGGACGTGGCGGTTTTTGAAGACCTACTTGGTATTGGCTTCTTTCACTATGGCCCGCGACTCTGGATGGTCGGCGAGGTCGAACCCCTCAAAGCTCTTCAGGAGAAGAACACTCAGGCCACGGTCATTGCTCGCATTATGCGGGAGTATCCCGTTCGCACGATAGGGCCCGCTACGCTTCTCTATCGAATTCGTAAGGAACCCAGTGATCCGGCAGCACCATGCGAGTACGATAGCCCACCCGAAGGAGTGGCCGGATCCGGCCGGCTCGACAGTCCTGGGAATCCAGTGCTCTATGCGTCTCCCGACCTCCAGGTATGCGTTCACGAGTGCCGGGTAACAGCCGAGGATCAACTCTATGTAGCTACACTGGTGCCTACGAGAGACCTGCGGCTACTCGATATGTCCGTGCTCCTGAAAGAAGACGTGACTGAGTTCGAGAGCTTGGACATGGCTGTGCACATGCTCTTCCTTGCCGGCACGCACTCATACGCGATCAGCCGAGAGATCACCGTAGCAGGCCGAGAGGAAGGTCTCGATGGTATCGTTTACCCCTCCTATTTCAGCATGTTACGCAACGGCGTGATGCCCTTCCAGACTGTCTACGGCATTTCTAATCGACGTATTCCCCAGTTCCAGCCGTACGAGGAGGCCTGCGCTGTTCCGAACCTGGCGATTTTCGGACACCCGGTTCAAGACGGAAGGATCGAGGTCAAGTGCATCAACAAGCTCGTACTGAGCCGGGTATCGTATGAGTTCCGTTTTGGACCGGTCGCTTTCTGATGTGAGACCTAACAAGTCGCTCAAGCGGACGCGCTGCGCGCGCCGCTTAGCTCCGATCCGTTAGCCGCACTCGGTGAGCAGCGATGGCGAAAATCGTCAAAGCATTGCGCGTTTCAATCAAGGAGGTAATAAGATTAAAAAACTCAAATTCTCAATTAAACACAAAGATAAGTCAATTGTAGAGCTTGTGAGCAAAACTGACCATAAAACATTAGCCGTCTGGGCAATTGATTGTGTCGAGCGGGTTCTGACATACTTTGAGGAAAAATATCCAGAAGACCATCGCCCTCGACAAGCTATAGAAGCACTCCAGACCTGGATAAATACAGGAGTGTTTAAAATGGCAGTTATCCGTAACGCTGCGCTCACATCTCACGCGGCTGCCCGTGAAGTGGGAGAAGACAATGCAGCCCGCTCTGCTGCCCGTGCCGCAGGTCAAGCGGTGGCAACTGCACATGTTCCCACTCATTCTATTGGTGCCGCAAACTATGCCTTACAGGCTATCCATAGAGCCACCAGCTCCTCTAATGCCGATGCAGCCGTAGCCAAAGAACGACATTGGCAATACCAACACTTGCTTGAACTGGGAGAAGCCTAGCATCCAGCCCGCGGTCGTGGTCATCGATCCGCCCAACAACTCAATGGAGCCGACCCGGCCAGCCGGACGTCTGGCTTTAGCGCGATGCTAGCCTTGGGCTGGCCGGGCGGCTCATCTCGAGGCCGTTAGCCATCAATGGAACTTCTATGCACAGATTACTTGCCATTCCGCCTTTCCCATTACTTTCTTTGACAGCCATCGCCACAGGAAATAGTAGTGCTGCGCCCATCAACGAACCAAATGCAAAACAAATCATCGGCGACCTCGGAAAAATTGTTAATCCGAATGGAATACAGGAAACGTACAAAACCAAGATAGGCGGTATAGATCAATGGGTTTACGCACGCGGGCAGGACCGCAAGAATCCCGTCATCCTATTCATTCACGGCGGGCCAGCTTCACCAATATCGCCATCTATGTGGATGTACCAGCGTCCAATAGAAGAATATTTTACGGTGGTCAATTGGGATCAACGCGGCTCGGGAAGGACTTATCTAGAAGTAGACCCTGAATCTTTAAGTGACACTATAAGAATTGATCAATATGTCAGCGACACAATTGAACTCGCAGAGTTTATTAAGCACCGATATAGCACGAAAGAAGTTATTCTGATCGGCCATAGCTGGGGCACAATCATTGGTATGAAGGCCGCTTTAAGGCGGCCCGATCTCTTTAATGCGTACGTTGGAATCGGTCAAGTAATAAACACAAGAGACAATGAGCGTGTTAGCTTTGACTATGCGTTATC
>Ga0315285_10002590_pt1 | contig 18884 bp, 14 predicted proteins | sample YL17G09_36_MG_FD_203698 | JGI IMG/M metagenome (GOLD analysis project Ga0315285, IMG submission 203698) | Sediment microbial communities from Yellowstone Lake, YNP, Wyoming, USA - YL17G09_36 | ecosystem: Environmental > Aquatic > Freshwater > Lake > Sediment | place: USA: Wyoming | collected...
TGCAATATGGGAAGGCAACAAAATTGAACAACTCTGGAGGCGATGCAATAATCCCATTGCGCTTAGTACCCAATAATCTTTTTGGACTTTATGCAACAAGTAGGAAACAATAAGTTGTTGGTAAGCAACTCAGGTGAGGTGTGTTTAAAAATGGAGCAGTTGCGGGACACAAAATCAGTCAACAAGAAAATATCATTGGTAGGAGCCAAAGAACTCAACTTAGCATCTAAGAATTGTTGCTAATCAGTGGGTTGTTGGCAATATTTTTTTTGCACACAGAAAAATCGCTCAATTTAGGTACTAGTAATTGCCATTTTCGCCATTAATATCTACTTTGCACGCCCGGTCTTAGAGTCATTCCTTTTCTCATTAGCTCTCGCGGTGGGGCTTACTCCCCAGCTCTTACCTGCCATTATCAGTGTTAATCTCGCTCACGGTGCCAAACGGATGGCAGATGAAAAGGTGATAGTGAAACGCCTTTCCTCAATTGAGGATTTTGGCAGTATGAATGTACTCTGCTCCGATAAAACAGGTACCTTAACGGAAGGCGTGGTGCGGCTTCATGCTGCGCTTGATATACATGGTAATGAAAATGAGAAGGTGCTCTTCCATGCCTACCTCAATGCCGCATATGAAACCGGTTTTCCCAATCCTATTGATGAAGCACTACGGGCTACCTCTCACTTTGATGTTTCCTCATATCAAAAGCACGATGAAGTACCGTATGACTTTATTCGTAAGCGTTTAAGCATCTTAGTTTCTAAAGAGGGGCAGTATCTTTTAGTGAGCAAGGGTGCATTGCATAATGTGCTCTCCGTGTGCTCATCGGTAGAAACTCCTGAGGGGAAAAGAGTAGCACTGGATCTTTTTGAGGAGCAGCTAGGGGAGCGCTTTAAAGAATTCAGCAGCAAAGGCTTTCGCACTTTGGGAGTTGCCTATCGGGAGATAAATGGTAAAACCAGTATCACTAAGGAGGATGAAGCAGAGATGACCTTTTTAGGATTTCTGGTATTCTTCGACCCACCTAAACCCGGGATTATTGATACGATTACCCAATTAAAGCGGCGTGGTATTTCGTTAAAAATCATTACCGGGGATAACCAGCTGGTTGCTTCCCATCTCGGGCAACAGGTAGGATTATCCAATCAATTGGTGCTCACCGGATCCGACTTACGAGAGATGAGTGATGAGGCACTCCTCACGCGGGTACATGAGGTGGAGGTATTTGCTGAAATTGAACCTAACCAGAAAGAGCGCATCATCCTTGCGCTCAAAAAAGCAGGCAATGTGGTGGGATACATGGGCGATGGCATTAACGATGCCTCAGCACTCCATGCTGCTGATGTAGGTATCTCGGTTGAAGGTGCCGCCGATGTTGCTAAAGAAGCTGCTGATCTGGTACTACTCGAAAAAAATCTCAGTGTGCTGGTGCAAGGGGTACAGGCAGGAAGGACCACCTTTGCGAACACCCTCAAATATGTATTTATGGCAACCAGTGCCAATTTTGGTAATATGTTTAGTATGGCCGGAGCATCGCTCTTTTTGCCCTTTCTCCCATTGCTTCCCAAACAGATACTGCTCACCAATTTACTGACTGACTTGCCCGAGATGCTCATCGCCACTGACAGGGTGGATGAAGAATTGTTAACACAACCGCGTCGCTGGAACATCAAGTTTATCAGAAAATTTATGGCGACCTTTGGTCTGGTAAGCTCACTCTTTGATTGCCTCACCTTTGGAGTCCTTTTGCTCATGCTCCAGGCGACAACCGAACAATTTAGAACCGGATGGTTTATTGAGTCGGTTGTTTCAGCTTCAGTGATTGTGCTGGTCATTCGCACGAGGAAACCCTTTTTTAAAAGTAAACCCGGGAAGTATCTAGTGATCGCCACACTGCTGATTATGGTACTGACTTTGGGCTTACCCTATGCCCCTATCGCAAAGGTGCTCGGGTTTCAACCACTCCCCGTATCTTTTCTTTTCATGATGGGTGTAATTGTGGTAGTGTACATTATAGCCGCTGAGATGATTAAAAAGTTCTTCTATCGGAGAGTACCTCTGTGAATGTAACTTGTTAGAAAAACGAATGTATTTCTGGAACAAAGATTATATTTTTATTGATTTAAAAATTTTTATAGTGTAAATTAACCTCTTGAATAATATAAAATTATTCACTGTAAGCTTTTTTATTTTTATGAGTCTTGTTATTATATTCATACCAATTCATGGTAGGGAGAATTATAGCTACTAGGTATATTTTTAAAGCCTTACCGCTCTTTTACAGGTAAAAGGAAGGGGAATTTCAGTGAGTACTTTTACAATTGATTGGCTGACTAATCGAAGCTGGAAGGGAATGCTAGTGTTCTCTATTTTTTTACTAATGGTGCAATCTAGTGCACTGGCTGTGCCCCTGTCGAAAAAGCCTAAACCGATTAAAGAAGTCTTCAGCATGAAAAATGTGGTGAATAAAGCTCGGGAGCTTGCCAGTAAACCATTTCAGAATCCCGCGGGTCAGCTCGCAGACTTTCTTCTTCGCATTACCTATGATCAGTGGCGAGATATCAGATTTAAAGCGGAAAACTCTCTTTGGAGAAATGAAGGCCTGCCTTTTGAACTTCAGTTCTTCCATCCGGGTCTCTACTACGACCGCTCGGTAAAGGTTAACGTCATCGGGCCTTCCAAAGTGGAAGTGTTTCCATTCTCACCGGAACTTTTTGACTATGGAGCCAATGACTTTAAATCGAAGGTGCCAATTGATACAGGATTTGCTGGTTTAAGGGTGCACTATGATATCAATAACAAAAAAAATTACAAAGACGAGGTGATAGTATTTGTAGGTGCCAGCTACTTTCGCGCTGTTGCCGTCAATATGGGATATGGTATGTCAGCACGAGGTCTTGCTATCGACACGGCTGAACCCTCAGGTGAGGAATTCCCCTTTTTTAAGGAATTCTGGCTCAAAAAGCCAGGTCCTAATGATACCCAGTTAACAGTGTATGCACTGCTCGACAGTCCACCTGCCACCGGGGCTTACTGTTATGTAATTCACCCCGGTAAGGAGACTGTGGCAGAGGTGGAGAGTACAGTGTTTTTGCGAAAGCCGGTAGCGAAGCTGGGCATTGCACCACTCACCAGCATGTTTTACTACGGCGAGAACACTAACGCCCGCCCTATCGATGATTTTCGTCCCGAGATACACGATTCCGATGGGCTGCAGCTGGCATTGAGGAGTGGCGAGTGGCTATGGCGACCGTTGGTCAATCCCTCGGACCTGAGAGTTCATGCGTTCCAATCGGACAATCCAGCAGGTTTCGGGCTTGTCCAGCGTGACCAGGATTTTGATCACTATCAGGATTTGGAAACCCGCTATGAGTTGCGCCCAAGTGTGTGGATTAGTCCTAAGGGCGAGTGGGGCAAGGGCAGTGTAGAACTTATCCAGATCCCCTCGGAAATAGAAATTCACGATAACATCGTAGCATTTTGGAAACCGGAAGCGTGTCCACTGCCACTGCAACCTGTTTCCTATGCCTATACCATGAGCTGGCATTTCCCTGCGCAGACCCGCCCGCCAGGAGGCCGAGTGGTTGCTACTCGTACCTCTAAAGGCAAAGGGCAAGATATGAGAAAGTTTATTGTTGACTTTGAGGGTGGTGAGCTTGAAATGCTCAAGGATGATGAGGTGGTTGAAGGGATGATTACTGTCGGTCAGGGATTCAAGCTGGTGGAGCAGCAGGTTTTTAGAAACAGGGTGACGGGAGGCTGGCGCCTGGTGTTTCAAATACAGCCGGAGAGGAATGAAACGCTGGTGGAAAGGGTGATGCCTGACAAAAAGCCCATTCTTGAGCTGCGCGCATTTTTAAGGCGGGGTTATAGTATACTCACCGAAACCTGGAGCTACGGAGTTCGTTTCTGATGATGCCGACCACTAAGAATCAAGCGAGTTCTCACTCACAGGCTGGTTCTGGTTCATCTCCGCAGAAGGAAGAATCTTACTCCGGTGCGGATTCCTCAACTGAAGAATGGGAGATTGCTCAGGAGAGGGTACTACTCTACCTCAAGATATTACATGTTTCTGGTAATGAGCGACTCACCCTTGCCCTTGAGGCGCTCAATCGTGCTAAGTCGAAGGTGACTGAGAGTGGTGCGATTCCCGCTGCTATGCACGCAGTGAAAGAGCTGCTCAGCGAACAGAGCAGGGCCCGGTATGGAACCCAACCCAGCTTACCTTCTCTTCTCGGTAGTAGTTGGAATGGCCTGCACAACACCCCTCCACTTAATCGTGGTTTCATTGCCCAGTGTGAGTTTGACCATACTACGGTGTGGACTATCTTTATGTACCTGGTGGAACTGTTTCTCAAAGCTATCTTTGTACCGGTACGGTTGTTGTTCCAACCTGTTTTTTTACTTCTCATGTTATTTTTATTTTTAAGTCTCTTCTGGGCTTTTGTGGTTCAATAAAAAGAGCTGCCTATGAGTCCTGCACAGTTTGGTTCATGGGTGAGGATTGCTTTTTGGCGTAGGATTGTGCTCCTTTTGCTGATTACTGTTCCCACCTTTTTTGCCAGTGGGTATATGGCCTATGTACTGCCGCATCGCGGTACCACCCGCATAGAATTAGCCATTGTCATCTTCTTCACTTTGCTCTTCGGTTGGATATCCATTGGATTTTGGACCACGTTAGTGGGTTTTTTGATGCTTGTCCGTCGATTCCACCGTTTTTCCATTCCGGCCGAGCCCGTCACCTCTGCCCCCAAGATGGGTGTGCCCCCACGTACTGCCATCCTTATGCCCATTTGTAATGAAGATACCTCAAGGATCTTGGCGGGGTTAAAAACTATTTATAAGTCCGTCGAGCTTACCGGGCGAATGGAACAGTTTTCTTTCTTCATCTTGAGTGATACCAATGATCCTGATGTGTGGGTTGAAGAGGAGCTCGGTTGGGCTCACCTCTGCCGTTCTCTCAATGCCTTTGGTCGAATCTTTTATCGGCGACGCAGGGTCAATATTAAACGTAAGAGTGGCAACATTGCTGATTTCTGCCGTCGCTGGGGACGTGATTTCAAGTACATGATCGTTTTGGACGCTGATAGCATCATGAGTGGAGCTACTATGGTGCGCATGGTGGAAATCATGGAGCAGCACCTGAGTGTGGGTATTTTGCAAACGGTGCCCAAGGGACAGGGACGGATGAGTCTCATCGCTCGCGTGCAACAGTTTTCAAACAATGTGTATGGCCCTTTATTTGCCGCTGGCCTCCATTTCTGGCAGCTGGGTGATGCGCACTACTGGGGACACAATGCTATTATCCGGGTTGAGCCGTTCATGAAAAACTGTCTCCTTTCCCGGCTCTCCGGAAAGCCCCCACTGGGAGGTGACATTCTCAGTCATGATTTTGTCGAGGCTGCACTGATGCGCCGTGGTGGATGGGCAGTGTGGCTTGCCTATGATCTGGAGGGGAGTTACGAGGAGATGCCTCCCACGCTGCTGGATGAGCTGAAACGTGATCGCCGCTGGTGCCAGGGTAACCTGCAGCACTTAAGACTTCTCTTCACCAAGGGATTGTGCCCGGTGCATCGTGCGCTCTTTCTTAACGGAGTGATGTCCTATATGTCTGCCCTGCTCTGGTGTATCTTTCTATGCTTAAGTACCGCAGAGGCCATATACGAGGTGCTGCGCAAGCCGGTGTACTTTACCAAGACCAAGAGTCTCTTTCCCAACTGGCCAGTATGGCATCCGGAGTGGTCGATAGCCCTGCTCTTTGCCACCGCGTTGATCTTGTTTATGCCGAAACTGTTAAGTATCATGCTCATCCTTTGCCATAGAGGGAAAGCCCGTTTATTTGGAGGACCCTTGAAATTAATCCTGAGTGTGGTGGTAGAGAGTATTCTTGCAACCTTCTTGGCCCCTGTCCGCATGCTCTCGCATAGCAGGTTTGTCTTATTGACACTGCTGGGGAGGCAGATTGGCTGGAGCTCGCAGCCACGGGATGACCGAGGAACTACCTGGAGGGAGGCGATTCGTTATCATGGCGGCAGTACGCTATTAGCCATAGTCTGGGGTATCGTGGTATTCATAGTGAACAGGACCTTCTTCTGGTGGCTTACTCCTATCATTGTTGCTCTCGCATGTTCCATACCCCTCTCGGTGTTAACCAGCCGAGCGAGCTTAGGCCGGGCACTTTTAAAGCTAGGTCTTCTGCGTATCCCTGAAGAGGCAGCTCCACCCCAGGAACTGCGTTGGCTTCAAAGCAACATTAAAGAACAGCGCGGGAACGGTTTTACACCACTGCCTGGGGTGCGGGGATTTGCCCGTGCGGTGATAGATCCCTTTGTCAATAACCTCCATATAGTCTTGCTACGTAAGGATCGGAAGATTTCCCCCCGCATTGCCAAACGCCGCCAAAAACTGCGGGATAAAGCGCTTATCCTAGGTCCACATAATCTCACACCATCTCAGAAAATAGAGCTTTTATATGATCCAGCATGCATGGCAGCGCTGCACCGAGCCGTGTGGGAGCTTCCCAGTCGAACCCTTGCCGCAGAGTGGGGACTCACCTAGTGCTACCACTGGCTGTTACGCACACAGATCTTCACTTTAGCATACGGTAACTCTTTTTAACTGCTCTCTATCTGAGGCGTGGTGAACTTTCAATTCGGTGGAAGAGTAAGGTGAAGCAGCTATGCAGCATTTACATTAGACTTGTGAGATATTTTTAAACTGTAGTTGATAATTTTTATGGATTGTCACAATAATAGTGCATGGGGAGTTAGTTGCTCTTGGATTCGGTATTGTTTAAATGGGGCATTTTGCCTTTGCTTATTTTTCTTGCGCGGATTGTCGATGTGAGCCTTGGGACACTCAGGGTGATATTTATTTCCCGAGGCATGAAGTGGATTGCTCCCCTGGTGGGATTTTTTGAAGTATTGATTTGGCTTCTTGCCATTGGCCAGATTATGAAGAATCTTACTAATGTGGTATGTTATGTGGCGTACGCTGGCGGTTTCGCCATGGGAACGTTTGTAGGCATTTCCATTGTAGATAAGTTATCTCTGGGAGTAGCGCTGATTCGGGTTATCACCAGGGTGGATGCTTCTGAATTAGTAGAATATCTGAGCTTACAGAACTATGGGGTTACTAGTGTCGATGCCCAGGGGGTCACTGGCAAGGTGAAGGTAATTTATTCAATAGTAAAACGTCAGGATTTGGAGAAGGTGGTGGAAATCATTAACAAGTTTAATCCTCAGGCCTTCTATACCATAGAGGATGTCAGATTTGTGAGCGAGGGCATCTTCCCCGCGCGAGAGGCATGGTATAAAAAGGGTTTTTTAGATTTGCTGAGGGTAAATCGAAAGTGAAAGTACACCCTTGGTATGCGGTGAAGAGAGGTGAGTGGAGATGCCACGATACGTTAGAAAAAGATCAAAGAAGATAGGTCTTCTCCCAGGAGCGCTGGTTCACATAGGGGTAAAAAAGACCGATAAGGTAAGAATCACTGTCTTTGACTATGATGAGTTGCACTTTGAGGAGAGGGAGGTAGCAACCGTTGAAGAGTGTTTTCCCTACCGGGATAGCGACCGGGTGACCTGGATTGATATTGATGGAATTCATCAGGTTGAGCTGATCGAGAAAATCGGGACACATTTTAATTTACATCCGCTTGTGTTAGAGGATATTCTCACCACCGGGCAACGCCCAAAGGTAGAGAATTTTGGAGAGTATCTCTATGTTGTGCTAGAAATGCTCTCCTATGATGAGAAGGGCAAAGGGGTAAAAGGCGAACAGGTGAGTATGGTAATCGGCTCAACGTTTGTCATTTCCTTTCAGGAGCGCGAGGAAGATGTATTTAATCACATTAGAGAGAGAATAAGAACTGCCAAGGGTTTGATTAGGAAAATGAACGCAGATTACCTCGCCTATACGCTAATTGATGCTATTGTCGATAACTACTACATTGTGCTTGAGAAACTCGGCGAAGAGATAGAGGGACTTGAGGGGGTGGTGGTAGATAATCCTTCACCCGGCGTGCTTAGGCAGATTCACCGATTGAAGGGAGAGATGATATTTTTACGCCGGGCGGTGTGGCCACTACGGGAGGTGATAAATGGTTTGGAACGGGGCGAATCAACGCTCATTAGGGAATCCACTAAAGTGTTCTTAAGAGACATCTATGATCATACCATTCAGATCATCGACACCGTCGAGATCTCACGTGATATCATCGCGGGCATGGTTGATACCTACCTCTCCAGTGTGAGCAACAGGATGAATGAGGTGATGAAGGTATTAACCATTATTGCGACCATCTTCATACCGCTCACCTTTATCGCGGGGATCTATGGCATGAATTTCAAATATATGCCGGAGCTAGAGTGGCGCTGGGGATATTTTCTGCTTTTGGCCGTTATGGTAGCCCTGGGAGCTGCGATGGTGGTGTATTTCAGAAGTAAGAAGTGGCTTTAGACTGAGGGAGAGACGCAGAGGAGTTGGAAGTGGATACTCGTCGTACTTGTACTGATAGTACTCATCATCTTTTCTGCACAAAACTATGAGGTGGTGACGATTCAGTTTCTCTTTTGGTCTTTTAAAACAAGTGGAACTATTGTAATCTTTATTACTCTCTTAATAGGTATGGTTATGGGCGGGAGTGTGTCACTTCTGATGAGGGGTAAGGGGAAGAAGAGAGAGGGAGGGTGAGTATTTCGGAGAAGATGACATTGAACGGATCGAAGATGATTTCGGGAGAGTGTAACCTGTAGTACCGGGAGAGTGAGTAATAGACAGTATGAAAAAGATTACTTTACTTGGTTCAATCAGCTTTTTATTGTGCTCCACTTACCTCCAGGCGCAGACCGATAATCTCCGTATTACCCCCGTCGTCGATGCGGTGCAGAAAGTATCTCCTGCGGTAGTGAACATATCGACCGAAGAGATTATCAGGTCTAATCCCTTCAGGAGCTATGATCCTTTTATGGATGAGTTCTTCGGGAACTTCTTTGACGCTCAGCCTCCCCAGCGCTCCCGCCAATCACTGGGATCTGGCATCATCATTCACCCCAGTGGATATGTGATTACCAATGAGCATGTCGTTGCGCGTGCTACCAATGTTATTGTGACGCTGTCAGACAACCGGTCCTTTACGGCGCGGGTGGTTGTTGCTGACCCTGATTTTGATGTAGCGGTGCTGAAGTTGCAGACAGGGGAGAGACTCCCCTCACTTGTGTTTGGAACTTCATCCGACTTGATGCCAGGCGAAACGGTCATTGCCATTGGCAACCCCTTCGGCTTATCACACACCGTCACTACCGGGGTAGTATCGGCAATTAGACACTCAATAAAGACAGAAAAGAGAATGTATGAGGATTTCATTCAAACAGACGCCGCCATCAACCCTGGCAATTCAGGAGGCCCGTTAATTAACATTAAAGGAGAACTGATTGGTGTTAATACTGCCATTTACGGTGAGGGGCAAGGCATAGGTTTTGCCATTCCTATTGATAAGGTTCACCGCATCGTTGAAGATCTCCTCGTGTATGGCGAGGTACGTCCTGCCTACATGGGGATCAGGGTGCAGGAGCTGACCGCAGCTCTTAAAAAAACCCTTGGCTATGGTGGTGAGGGTGGGGTGTTAGTTTCTCACATTGATGAGGGGGGACCTGCCGAGGGGAAGCTAGTGCCAGGAGATATTCTTGTAGAAATGAATAGCAAAGTGATTGAGAGTCAAAGGCAATTTGCAATACTGAACAGCGGATTAGTGACGGGAGAAAAGATTCAATTTAAAATTCACCGCAGTGGTGAAGTTACCATGGTCTCTTTGGTAACGGCAGAGTATCCTCTGCAACTCGTTCCAAAGCTCTGCTGGGAGCTCCTGGGCATTGAGGTTAAAAACGTGAGCAGCGGCGTGGCGGTAGATCGGGTGAATCCCAGTGGCCCTGCCGGTACTATTGGGATTAAACCAGACGATGTGATTTTTCAGATTGGTGACCGTGAAGTAAAAACGGTTAAACAGTTTAATGAAGCGTTAATACGATATCGCAATGGCATCTCGATTTTTATGGTAGTAGGCCGTGGCCGTTATGCCTATCGGGTAGTGGTTCCTTTAGAATAGTAATTCTCCTTGTTGCGTGCAGAAGATCACTTCTCGACTTCCTTAAAAATTTCTCCTTAATTATTTTACTTCACCTCATCCACTCCGGTCTCCTCTATAGCCGCTCTCTCAGCACTCATCCCTCGGTACTCAGCACTCGCCATTCACTATTTACGATTCACAATGGTGGATTACTCTATCTCGTAAGTAATATTCACTCTGACTGAAATTTTGTTTTCACCGGTCATGATTTCCGGTGCTGCTGCCTCACCTTTACCCATAGCAGATTCTGCCATCGCGATCTCATACTTGGCAACATGAGGCATCTCACTGCTCTCATTAAAGTTGGTAACTCTGACCAAATCAACACCCAGTTGTGAAGCGATTGCCTTAGCCTTATCCTTAGCTTTCTTGATGGCTTCACCTCTGGCTTTGGCTTTGAGTTCATCCGGCTGATCAATGGTAAACTGTAAATCACCGACTTGATTGGCGCCGGCATTGGTTGCTGTTTCCATAATCTGACCGATCTTCTGCATTTCTCTAATTTTTACTTCCAGGGAATTGGTAATCTCATAGCCAGCCAAAATTCTTTTGCCCGTTGTTTCAAAATATTCATAACGGGGATACATAGAGAAATGGGAAGTCTTTACATCTTTATCAGCCACGCCTTGTTTCTTTACTTCCTCAATCACCTTATTTACCCTCTCGGTATTTTCTACCATTGCTTTATCAACGGTGGTAGCTTCATTGACCACTGAAAAAACTGCAATGACTAAATCAGGTGTAGCATAGACCTCACCTTCTTCTGAAACAGTGATAGTGTTTTTTGACTTAATCTCCTGACCACTATAGGTGCTCTCTTTGACTTTTTTTTGAATATCCACAACCGTGGATATGACCCAGGTGATCAAAAAAATACTCACCGCCACTACCAGGAAGGCAACTAATCCTCTATTGCTACATTTCATCTGAAAATGATTTTGAGTATCCATATGGTTATCCCCCACTCAAGGTTAAGGAGTTGAAAAGTGTAGTTTGTCCATAGTGTGATATCTCTAGGGCATCAAGGTGGATTAAGAAGTTCTGGAAGTTACGTAACAACAAGTAATAGGTTTACCAATTTTCATAACCGGTTAATTCTACATACGCGGATCCGCGTACTGGTGTATCACCAATGGTGCCCTCTACCGAGCAAAGACCTTCCCAGTAGTTGGGCGTGGTGACATCATAGATGCTCTGTTCATCAAAAAGAGGTTCCACCTGAAAATGAGCGTCGATATCGGCTACCTCCACTATCCAGTCAATGGGGTAGGTGCAATTACCCTTCTCATCCTCATAGGTACGAGTTGCGCGTAAAGAAAACTCTTCACCATAGGTTACCGATCCGGTGTGAGGTTGATAGCTCCAGTTCGATCTAACCACATGATCACTACTATCCCTGAACTGAAAAAGCATTAACCCGCTCCCATCCTCAAGCCTCAACGAAAACCAGTCCCAGATTACTCCATATGGGGTAAAGGTACCCCACTGGTGATCCATCCAGGTACGGCCAGAAGATAGGGAGTGCTCACTATTGTTTATAGATATTTTCCCCGCAGTCTGAAGATTGGTGAATGAATAGTAGTAGCAACTCATTCCATCCCCCATCTCTATAATTCCCTCTTCTCCATGTGGTAACACATCCGTTGATGGACTCAGCGTCAAATCGACAGCCATATTTCCTGCGTCGGCTTTAATGATAAAGCCTTTGGTTTCTGAAAAGACATAGGAAAAATTACTAATCTTTATCTCTGGTATGCCTTCCTCAATACCAGCAACCGGGGGAGTGGTTTTTACTTCGACAAACGTGTGCTCAGCAGTCATCGGGTTACTGATGGCCAGATGCCCCAGGTATATAAAATCAAGGTAGGTGCAATCCCACCCCCTGAAGATGGTGAATTCAAAACCAAGTGTCTGCCCCTCTGAAGTTACGATCTCTCCGGTAAAATACCACCACTCAACGAGTGAATCTAAGTGAGGACCGTGGTCGTAGGGGAAATCAAGTGGTCTTTCCTGTACGCTACAACCGTTCACTATGCATACGAGCGCAATTATCACAGTAGTGCTTATAAGGGATTGTTTCCTGTTCATAAGAATCAGGAGCTGTGGGTTACGGGGGTGGGGAGGATTACACCTTGTATCAAGTAGATGAAGGCAACGATATAGGCGATCGTTTTGGGAACCATACTAAGCCCGAACATTTGGTTATAGAGAAGAAGAGCTCGCGTGAGGACAAAAAAGAGAAACGAGAAGAACATCATAACCCACATAGCCATGATGGACATCAGCAGCGAAGAATTCATCTGTGTAGTCCTTCTCTATTATGCGCTCGGAGGCTCACAGCGATGATAGTAGCATCACTATATAGTAGTTTCTCTTAGCGCGGGGAAAATGTCAAGGTGAATGAGTAATGAATGAGTAATGAATATTGAGGAAGGAGGGAGAAGATAGTCAACAGTACACAGTTGATAGTCCATAGAATGTATGATGTAGGTTATAAGGTGAAGGGTGGAAGGTGGTGTGCCTTTAGTGGTGGGCTACACTGTTTATGTGTACAGGATGTTCAGGGGAAAAGTAAATCTGGAGGAGGGGTATTAAATGTGGGGCACCTAAGTGCTTCGATTCATAAATTCGGTTACGAATTTATTTACTCAGGACTTAGTGCTGAGTGAGCCATTGCTCATAGAAGTTTCCCCAAAATACGTCGCTTTAATTACGAATCGAAGCACTAAGTAAACAGTATAATGATAGCAATGTGTAAAAGAGAACTTTATTCTGTTCATGCATAATACGAGCGCAATAACCTGTTAATAGCTCTTCCTTTTGATTCTTACATTTCTAATTTAGCTTCAATATCTGACTTAAAGTCCCTGTATTTCCCATTTCTCAGCGCTTTGAAAAACAAATCATAGCTTGCCGGAGATAAAAACTTGAAAAAATACCTCTGCTCTTTCTGCAATTCGTTGACTCTAGCGAAATGCTCTCTAGCGTATCTGAGTTTAGCTCTGTTTTCATCTGAAATGTCATTATCCATCTTGATTTCTACCACAATAATATCGCTTCCCACTTTGATAAAAAAATCTGGATTGAAGCTTCCCTGTTTTGGATGTTCCCCCTTCCGCCAGGAGTATTCAATACTGTAAAAACCTACATCAAGGGATTTGATCCAAGAATCCATTACCTTAGCTGTCTGTTCTACGACCAGCCCCCTTACAAATTTTCGCTCAGGTTCATAGGAAGCTAACACCACATTAAGAAATGTTTTGAAATTATGTTTATTTTCTACCTTTATCAGAGCTGATCTTGGAAGGCTTTCATCTTCTTCAAGTTCTTTTAGCAATTTTCTATCTGCTGCATCTCCTAACTTCATGGAATATTCATCCCAAAAAATTGTACTGTCACGGCGGAGCGATCCCATACCCAGGCTGTTCTTATTTATCTTTCTGGTATTCATTTTGATTAGATCTTGGGCTTCAACCTTGAGACGTAGGCTCTTTGTCCCCTTTCTTCTGATTACACCGAATGCAGCCAAGGTTTGATTACGATTTATCTCATTCACCTTACCAGTTTCATCTTTGATTACCTCAAGAGATCGTCTGATAATTTCCCCTATCTTCTTTTTAGAAAATTGTGCGCTGTAATCGGTTCCTGCCTCTTGGTCAAAGATAAGGAGGCGGTTGTAAACATCATGAGAAACCTCCTCTACAGAATACATCTTATGCACTACAAAATATTCTCTCTCTTCTCTCCATTCTGTAATGGCAGTTTCGTATATAGTCGCCTCTGAAGATACCTCTTCTTGGCTTGAATAGGTGATGTAGTCCTTCTTTAAAAGTTCAAATGGATCTTCTTGTGGATATGCAACCTCCTCCTCATTTCGTTTATAGTCAATGTTGTAGAGATCAAAGTTATAGTCTTCTTTCTTCTCCACAGGATAAGAGTGAATGCGCTTTTCAATCTCTAAAACTTCATCTACGAGATGCTTGATACTCGCTGACCACCTATCGTGATTAAAAACAGTTACAACAGGCTGATTGCCTTTATACACATCTGGTATCCTCAAGCCCCTTCCCAAAACTTGAGCAATGAGCAGTTTCGAATTAAACGCCCGCTCCTCATGGGGAACTATCTGAAACACATTCTTAACGTCCCAACCTTCAGAAAGCATACTCACCGAAGTAATCCACTCAATAGGGTTATCCTTATCATCCACCCTTTTTAGAATATGAATATTACTCTTATGTTCATTGGCAGAGGTAACGATTAGAACCTTCTCTGCTGCTTTTTCCTTATTGATCTTTTCTTTCTTGGCAAGGAAGGCAATTAGTTTATCGGTGAGACGTTTACAGGCAGCGATATTTTTTGTAACCAGTATAGTGATTGGCTTTACCTTACGGTATTTTATCTTCTTGTTTTCAATTTGATTTTCATAAATTTTCTGAAACTTCTCATCTTCACTGCCTGAAGAATCTTCAGCCACATAGCGGATTGATTTAACAAACTTCTCCTCAATTGAATCCCTAAGGGAAAAGCGATGAATCACGTCAGTAAAATAGTCATCTCCGATATAGCAAGTGCCTGAAAGGTTCACAATAAATTTAAAGTCATATTTGGGATCAAGCAAAAACTCTTTCCACTTTTTGAGTGCTGTATCAGAAGGGTTCATCAAATGGTGAGCCTCATCATTTAATATAAGAGTCCGTTCCCCTTTGCCAACGAGGCTATCTTCAATGGCAGATTTGGTATGGGTATAAGTGGCATGGATATTTTCAATGCAAATGTCACCCTTTTGTATAGTATGGGAGGCATTTATAATACGGGGATTAGTTACTTTAGACTCTGAAGGCAGAAGGTCTTTAAGAGTTTTATCTGAGGAGAGGGAGCGAAACTTCTCTGTGAGACCCGCCTCTATAGTGTTTGATGGACAAAGGGCTAGCGCCTGATCCACAACCCCTTCGGCGAGCATGATGCGGGCAATGCCGTACATTACATAACTTTTACCGGTTGCTGTTGCATGATCCAGAGAACAGGAAAGTTTATCAGGCAATTGCAGTTGATTCACAAAATCTTCGAATGATGAGTACTTATCCTGAAGCTTTAGATTCCCATGATAGTTTTCTTCCGCGAGGTCCTTCAGAGTTTTATATTCTCCACCCAGAAAGTAGCGCACTGTTTCTCTGATTGCTTCTTTTTGATACTCTCTATCACCGCAGAGGGCATCGAGAAATGCTTCATATTTATTTGGATCGTACTTCCTGGGGTCATAGCTAGGAGATACCTTAAGTACTAAATCTTTATTTTGAAAGGTCTGACTTTCAAGCACAGTTAGTTGTCCTTCTTCCCCTCTCCAATGATTTTCATTTCCAGAAGTCTCTGCCTTTCGTGTTCAATCTCGGCTTTTAGAGTGATAGGTTTTTCGTGAGCTTTCTCAATAACTGCAAGTTTTCTTTTGGATAGCGCTGTTCGCTCATAGAGCATGGATTGAATTTGTCTGTCCACTTGCCTCACCGACCAGTTTCCTCTAATACATTCTGCCTCGTAGAATTCACGTTTGAAGGTTTCATCGAGACGAAGTAGCAAACAATAATGTGACCAGGATAAGGGGAATTTCCGTGATAATTTCTCAGAAATTCCAGACAACGTCTGAACTTTTTGAATGATCCCTTCACCTCCTGAAGAAGGCAATTTACCAGTCGCTGTCTGGGATTTTACTGTTGTGTCAAATTCTTCAGACACTGTCTGAAGAATTTTCTGCGGTGGATAAGTTAAATAAAACTGGCGCATTAAATTCAAATTTATATATCCAAAACCCTTGCCGAAATGATTGGTCAAATCAACAGACAAGCGTTTCAAAAGTGCTTTCCCATATTCTGCCCGCTCTTTCCCCTTCTGCTCATATTCCACAATCCTTCTCCCAATAAGCCAGTAAGTAGCTACCAGAGCAGTATTTACATAACGCACTGCCGCCTTGCGCCCTTGTTTAATGAGAGAGGCGAGGTCAGTGAAGAGGGTGGAATAGTTTTGTGTCTTAGGGCTCCTTTTCACTTTTTAAAATCCATATTTTGGAAAACCTGACATTCAATCAGAATTCTTCTATTCATCAAATAATTCTAATTGCTTTTTCTTTGCCAAATCCATGCTCTCAGGTTTAAATTTGCCCACCTGTTTTATCACTTCTTCGTAATCTTCTTGATTCTCTAATTTAAAAATCCAACCTCTTTCTTCCTGGTAAGTAATAATATTTTGAAAGAAAAGCTTAGAAGAATTCATGAGAGAATCCATGAAAAATCGTAATAATTTTTTGATATGTTTCTTTGCATCATTATCATCCCATATTGAGTAAAGTCCAAATGTGACTCCGTTTAGAATTTCTTCTTTCGTAAATAAAACTTCCGAAGGAACTGATGAGGAACCAATCTTACTCAAAACATGACTCAAAAATCTTTCAAACAGTATTCTTTTACATAACTTTTCCTCATCTTCAGATTGTTCATTAAATACCGAAGGATCATACGGAATGAAATATAATGGACGTGGATCAGCATCATCTTCTAACGATATAATTTCCAATGGGGAAACATCGCTGAAATTCATCAATCTTTTCAATTTATCAGAATATTCTATTAAGATTGCTTTTTCATTGCTTTTGATCCCCAAACAATCGTATTCCCCTGTCTTGAGTTTCATAACATTTATCTCACGACTAAGTTCTTTCAGTGTATTTTGTAAATTCATCATTTGATCTGTTTTTGTCAGATAAACTAAAATGCCTTGAGCAGAGACTTGTTGTCCTAATGCCATAACTTCCGACACAACCGGCCCTGAAAGAAGCATCAATGTTCTTGATTGCTTTGCGGTACTGGAATCAACTCCAAAAGATGCACGCTTACATTCCAGAATGCATAATTTCTCTCGGTTATCAGTTGCTAAAATCAGATCAGGTTTTGCACCATCCTGACAATCAAGTGCATGTTTTTTAATATCCAATCTTAAGCCAGGAGGCAATGCAAGGAGAAGTCCGACTGAATAAATACTAAATCCACTTTCATAAAAAATGGGGCGTATAGAAAAAGACCTCGGTATTGGTTGTGCAAGCCAAATTGCTAGGTTCAGTTGGAATAGAGGATCGCCACAGAGTTGCTCAACTTTCTGTATCATATTTAACTCCCTTTGAGGATTGATTTACTAATTCCTCATATTTTGTATCCCCCACAAATACACTTGCAGCAGGGTCAATATATCTTTGGATATTTGTTACAAGGCGATGCACGATATTTCCACATGTCCCTTTTGGAATAATAGCGTTTAAATGTTTGTCGGTGATCTCCATAAAAATCGGTTGCCACAAGTGTTTATCAACTCCATAAATATGAACTTTTTGAGAACCTAACCTAATCGGATTCCCCCACAATCTGAAGCGATTCCGAATCCTTCCAAAAGTGGATTTAATCCAGTAATCAAAGGTCTCTTTACTTAAATTCTCAGAGAATTTTATTGATACTGGAGCCCCTACCAATCTTTGAAAAGCGCCAGGAGTCGTTATGCTCTTTTTTTGAATCGAATACCAAGCCTTGTTCTCCGTTATTTTCATTAACTCATCATATATTCGCTGGATATAAACAATATGACTCCGATGATCTCTAAAGTTGCCACTCCTGTTTGTAACTTTCCCGTTGTCATAAAAATCATGTCCACCGCGCCCTATAGGAGATGGAAATCTTAATTGATTAATTGCATAAAGAGGCGAGTAAAGTTCTTGAAGTTTTTTCAATTTGTCCTGCACAATAGAAATTTTGTCCACAAGCGAAAATTTAGAGGCTCTTCTTTCTACAATATCAATAATATCAACATCGTCAAAAGATTCTGTTGTTTCTTTTTCATCCTCATCTTCTTCGCTTTCCTTATGGACTTCACCATCAACCTGATAAATACTGTCATGCAGAAACATAATTTTCGTATAGCGATTAGAACGATTTAACTGGACTACCTTTTGCCATAACACATTAAAGGTCAACCCACTTAGCCAAACATGGTCTATCTCTGGCGAATTAAAGACTAGATTTCTCACCCATTTATCGCTCTTTTGGCTTTCATGAAGAGTATAAAATACAAAATATCGGAGAGTTAAGACCTCAAGAAAGCCCATATATTCTTGATTATTCCCCACCTCTTGAAGTTTATAAAGCTTTTCATCAATTTGTGTTGTGTGTATACCGAGTAAACTCATTATATCCATTACGTTTTTCATTTTACCGGTGTCTCCCACATGTTCAAGCATATAGCTTTTAACGAGTGGGCGTTTTGTCTTGCGTTCATCAAGTTCCTCCATTCGCTCAGCAGAATAACCATCCAGAAAGCGAATCATTTGGTCTCTTGATTTTATAGACATAATTTCTTTAGAGATATTGATATCAGTCATTTTTACTTCCTTTTTTAAAATCTTTTAACCTTTTTACTTCTCTTTTCTCATCCCGAAGATGTCAATGTAAATGACCATGATCTGGCCCTTGACCTTATCCTCGGCAAAGCGTACCTCGTAGCCGTTCCCTTCGGCTTTGCTCAGGACATGCTTCTTTAACTCCTCAGCGTAGAAGACCTCATCCAAGTCAAAGACCTCCCTATCAAAGTCGTAGTCTAGCCCCAAATCAAGCGAGTATAAAATCTTTGGTGTGAATTAGCGCTACGCGACTGATCGCATAGCCAGAAAATTAACAGTGAGAGGCCACCATAGGTGCTATATATGATGTTCACAGGCATTATT
>Ga0315285_10002591_pt1 | contig 18881 bp, 18 predicted proteins | sample YL17G09_36_MG_FD_203698 | JGI IMG/M metagenome (GOLD analysis project Ga0315285, IMG submission 203698) | Sediment microbial communities from Yellowstone Lake, YNP, Wyoming, USA - YL17G09_36 | ecosystem: Environmental > Aquatic > Freshwater > Lake > Sediment | place: USA: Wyoming | collected...
TTGACCCGGAATCCAGTCTTTGAATTTCGGTCTTAGAATTTCTGGATTCCCGCTGGAGTTTATCCCGTACTTGATACGGGGCGGGAATGACACCACATGCGCAATTTATTATGTCGTTATGTATAGAGAAAGGCAAAGGAAATGTCTTCAAACTTTGTATCGCAAGTGGCCTCTCACTCAGAGGAATTCTTGCTGGATAAAGACATTGCAAGTGTCTTTCCCCTATTCTCACCGGAGGGTGAAAAACTCTGGGCACCTGGATGGGACTACACCAACCTTTTAGGCTTTAAAGACTTACAGCCTGATTACGTGTTTCTTACCGACTCCCACGATCATAGGTCTGCCAATGCGATCTGGATTGTTGCTGACTATGATGCTGTGAAACACTATGTTTTATACTACAAAGTCGAACCGGGCGAAAAGGTGGGCAAGATAATAGTCCAATGCTTTGAACAAGGCCAGAAATACACTCTTGTGAAGGTAACCTACAAATACATCGGACTCTCTGATTCCGGGAACCGATTTGTTGCAGGCTTCACAAAGGAAGCCTATACAGAATTCATTGATGAATGGCGCTCACTGATTCACGATTATTTTGAAAAAATCTCTAACAAGATGGATGCAAGCGATGGCTGATAGCCGCGCCACTCAGCTCAAACGTTATATACTCTATCAATCAGAATGAACCCTCTCACCGTAGTCACCCCTTACAATCCAGGACCTTTCTTTGAGAAGACCCTGCTTCCCCTGACGAATTCAGCTCTGGTCGAGCGTGTCGTGATCGTGGAGCCCCACGGGCAAAGACCGAGGGAACCTACTTCACACCCAGATGGGGCAACATCCCGGCCAAACGCTGGGGGGCCTTCTTCTGCCGGGGTAAGTCAGGAGCCGGTTCATCTAAAAATGCCGAGGTGTCGTGTTCTTGTTGCCGGACCCCTTCACTCACACGAAACACTCAGCCTGATTCTAGGCGGGATCCGAACGAAGTACCTTCTCCTCTTATCGGGGTCCCAACAAATTTCGATCGAGCCTAAAGCCCTGGAGAGAATGCTGGAAGTGGCTGAGTTCACGAAAGCAGGCCTGGTCTATTCGGATTTCTATGACGGAAGCGAACATGGGAAGACCCTTCATCCACTTAATGATTATCAGCCGGGAAGCGTCCGCGATGATTTTGACTTCGGTGCCATGATCCTCTTTTCGGTCCCTGCTGTCCGGAAGGCCCTAAAAAAATACGGCGTCATACCCGGCGTTAAATTTGCCAGCCTCTATGATCTTCGCCTGAAGGTCTCCATCGATCACTCCGTATATCATCTGCAGGAGCCACTCTATTCCGTGATTGGGCCCATGATTGGGACAGATGAGCCTTCCGGTAATCAAAAGATATTTGCCTACGTCGATCCCAGTAATGAAGCCGTCCAGAAGGAAATGGAGACCGTCTTCACGGATTACTTGAAGAAAATCGGGGCTTATCTGCCAGGCTCTCACCTCGGGCACTTCAGGGAGGTCGAGCAAACACCGAAATCCTTCCCGGTGGAGGCCTCTGTTGTCATTCCCGTGCGGAACCGGAAAGAAACGATTGCCGAGGCCGTGAAAAGCGCCCTGTCGCAAGAAACGGATTTTCCATTCAACGTCATCGTCGTGGACAACCACTCGACAGACGGAACAACGGCCGTCCTCTCCGATCTCGCCAGGCAGTATTTTAGCCTGAAGCACATTGTCCCGAAGAGGACCGATCTTGGCGACCTTGGCATCGGGGGTTGCTGGAACGAGGCCCTTCGGCACGAAGCCTGCGGCCGCTATGCCGTTCAACTCGATTCGGACGATCTTTACAGCAGCAGCCGTACCCTGCAGAAGATGGTCGATATGCTCCGTCATGGCAACTATGCCATGGTGATCGGCTCCTATACCCTCGTCGATTCCAGGCTGGAGGAGATCCCGCCGGGCCTCATCGACCACCGCGAATGGACCGATGAGAACGGTCACAACAATGCGTTGCGCATCAACGGTCTGGGTGCCCCGCGGGCTTTCAACACCGGCCTCATGCGCAAAATCGGATTTCTCAATGTGAGCTACGGCGAGGATTACGCAGCGGCACTGCGAATCTGCCGGGAATACCGGATCGGGAGGATCTATGAAAGCATCTACCTCTGCAGACGCTGGTCGGGCAACACCGACGCAGCTCTCAGCATCGAAGAGGCAAACCGAAACGATGCCTTCAAGGACAAGATCCGGACCATCGAAATTCTCGCCCGGCAAAAAATAAATCTTACAGTTACATAGAAAATGGCAGAGAGCATAGGGCATAGCGTAACTTCAAAAAACTTGAAGACATTTTCATGGTTCGAGGGTGGCCAAGCGACCATGACTGATTGCATAAAAAAACCAAAAGGGAGATGGGTGTGCTGGAAAACCTTTACAGCGGCACCTTTAAACCTTTCGCTACCTCGTTTCCCAGCATATTACATAGCTCAATTAAATGACGTTGCGTTTTACCCATAAAACATAGAAGAAAACGCATTGTAAAGGTTTGGAAGCACACTCATCTCCCTTTTCAATGCGACGTTACGTTGACTCAAGGAGGATTACCGACAGCCATGGAAATCGTCATCCGGCCCTGGCAGAAGGGTGATCTCGAGTCCATCCGCAGAATAACCTGGCAGTCGTGGATTTCTACATATTCGAGCTTCATTCCCGAAAGCGACCTCAGGTCCTATTTCGACAATAACTATACAGAAGCGTCCTTCCTCAGCATGTTCGAGGATCCGTTAACGCAGGTTTTCATTGCAGAGACGGATGATCACATCGCCGGTTACGTACGACTTTTCTTCAACCGGGATGAGAATCGCCTCTATGTCCCCTCGCTTTACTTTCTTCAGGACTTTCAGGGTCAGGGCATGGGCAGGCTGCTTCTGGAGGCGGCGGAAGGATATGCAGCAGAAAAGGGTGTCGATGAACTCTGGATTGGCGTGATGGTTAAAAACAGGCAGGCCCTCGTTTTTTACAGGAAGGTGGGCTTTCAATTTGTCCGGGAAGAACCTTTCACAATGGCAAGAACCACTGTCAGCCATCTCATCGGCTACAAGAAACTAGGGAGGAGTACCCTGCTTAACCAGAAGACTTATACCACCTTCGACGGAGGGGGAAGTTCGAAGAGTCTCCCCGGACTTTGTCTCGAGCTCCTATCAGAGCAGAAAAAGGCGTGGCTGAATCTCCGGGAAGGCTACGAATCGCTTAAGGACGCCAGGGAGCGGGATCTCCCCTGCAGCGGATTTTCCGTCCGCCTCCAGCACAATCCAGGAAGAATCAAGAGCAGCCTGGCCAACGTTGGCGAAAAAAATGCAAACGAGCGGCGATGTTTCCTCTGCCTGGATCATCTCCCTGAAGTCCAGAAAGGGATCCTCTACCGAAGCGATTACCTGATCCTTAGCAATCCCATGCCTGTTTTCTCTTATCACTTCACCGTCTCCCATTTAGACCATCGCCGCCAGGCCATCGCTGAAAATATCAATACCCTTCTCCAGCTCATGGCTGATTTTGGTTCCGGCTGGATGGTCTTTTACAACGGACCAAAATGCGGCGCTTCCGCACCGGATCACCTTCATTTTCAGGCAGGCCCATCGGGACAGATGCCAATCGAGAAAGAAATCCGGGGGAAGAAAAGACTCACTCTAATGACACAGGTTGACGGTGTTCTCCTCTATCGCATGAGAGATCTGGGACGGGAAGTCATCCTCCTGGAGGGAGATGATCCGATGGCTGTGGAAGGTGCTTTCAAGGGTCTCCTGAACGGACTGAAAAAGGTTCTTCTCCTCAACGAAGAACCCATGGTGAATATCGCCGGTTTCCACGAACAAAAGAAATGGCGTCTCGTGATCTTTCCGCGCCGGAAACACCGTCCCGACGCCTTTTTCAGGAAAGGGGATGCCCGGGTTGTGGTCAGCCCGGGGGTGATTGATATGGGGGGCATCCTGATCACCCCTGTCGAAAAAGATTTCGTACGGCTGGACGGCGCTTCGGTGGAGTCCATCTACGGGGAAGTATCCCTGGAAGCAAAGACCGTGGAAAGGGCGATCGACGCTATGGTATCGTTGTAGTTTTGCATGGAATGTCATTCGTGAAGCCCGGACGCCGGGTGAGAGGCAACCGACTTTCGTTCCCCCTACATCTTCCACCGCACCTCTACGTTGAGAATCTGCTCGTACATCTTGACTAGGGCGTTGGTGTTCTCCCGCCCCAGCCCGCTCGCTTTGGCGAGGTCGAGGACAGTGAGGAGGCTGTTCACCAGGGGGAGGGGAGCGTCCAGCTCGCGACCCAGGGCGCTCATGTAGTTCATGTCCTTGTGGGCCAGCCGTAGTTCGAAGGTCACGGTGAAGTTCCGCTGGCAGACGGCTGGGACGACCCCCTCGAACATCCGGCTGTTGCCGCCACTCACCAGGACGACGTCGTAGAGGGCCTTGATATCGACCCCGGCCTTCGCAGCCAATGGAAGGATCTCGGCGAGTGCCGCGTTGGTGAGTTGGCCGAGGAAGTTATTAATGAGCTTCACGATGTTACCATGGCTGGTGGGACCTACGTAGAAGATGTTCTTGGCGATGGCCTGGAGGATGGGGAGGCATTGGTCGTAGATCTCCTTGTCCCCGCCGATCATCAGGTTGAGCTCGCCAGCATTGGCGTGTACCGGAGTCCCGGTCATGGGGGCATCGAGGAAGGCAATTTGCTTCTCCTTCAGGCGTTCGTAGAGCATCCGCGTGGAGGCCGGATAGCTTGTGCTGAAGTCGATGAGGACCGCGCCCAGCTTCATGCTGCCCAGGAGGCCGTCGGCGCCGCAGACGACCGCCTCGACCTCCTTAGAAGAGGGAACGCACAGGCAGACCCGGGTGTTCGCCGCCCCCAGCTCCCGGAGGGACCGCGTCACCGTCGCCCCCGCCTGGATGAGGTCGTCCAGGTTCAGCCCCTCCCGGTGGGCGTACACCATGACCGGGAAGCCTTCCTTCAACAAATTCTTAATTATGCCCTTCCCCATGAGGCCAGGGCCTAGGAAACCGATGCGCTCTCCCATTGTTGACCTCCAATCTCTAAGGAATGCAACCGCCTTCGTTCAAGTTGCCGACATAAGCCCTAATCAAGAAAAGTTTATCTCGAAGCCTTGTAGACGCGTTCCCCTCTCACAGAAGTTTCTGAAGTTATCAACCCTTTAGTATCTTCATTGCGTTCTCAGGCTTTTCCCCCTCATGAATGATTGCCCTCAACGCTTTTATCATCAACGCGGGATTATGATATTGCCAGATATTTCTCCCGTAGGCCACTCCAATGACACCGGCTCTAATCGCATCATAAGTCATTTTGAATAACGAACCAATTTCATCCGTTTTGGGTCCACCTGCAATAACAACTCTACCGTGGCTTGAATCCATCACTTTTAGAAAGGTCTCATATGAACCTGTGTACCAGGTCTTAATGATATCCACTCCGCATTCAACACCCATTCTGACTGCATAGGAGATTTGTTCAACCGAGTATCGCTCTTCATCCTTAATTAACTCGCCTTTGGGATAGATATGAGCAATCAAAGGCATGCCTTTCTCTTCACAATCCTTCGATATCCGCCCCAATGATTCCAACATTTTAGGTTGATCTCGTCCGCCGGTTATAACCCCGATGGAGAGTGCATCAGCACCCAGGCTGATGGCCTCGTCAACATCAGCAACAGGCACGTCCAAATTTTGGTGAAAGGGTGAGAAGCTGCTCGCCTTAAGGACAAGAGAGACTCGACCAGCGTATGGCAAGTAATACTCTTTTGCTAACCCTTTGTGCATGGTTATGGCGTCCGGTTCCCCTTCTACCAACTTTTCCAAAAGCGTCTTAACGTTTTCTATTCCGGGTAACACACCCCTCGCTAAACCATGATCAAGAGTAACAAAAAAGGCTTTACCTGTTTGAGGGTTTAAAATTCTTGACAGTCTCACTTTTTTCCCAAAGTTCATTTTTTTCCTCCTGTCAAATCTTTTAATGGAGCAGTCATTTCACCCTAAACAATATCTGAAGATATAGGCAGAATACACCCTGAGTCCTAACCTATACCCCGTTTAGTTGCCCTCAAGTTGTATTCAATGGTATTCTCTCATTTCAGACAAACGATTAAAAAAAGGTTCTATTGCCTCATAAAAATCTTGGTATATGGAATAAATTTCTTCATAAAATGCCCCAGCTTCGGGTTTAGGATGGAATATTTTCAAAGTTGGGTTTAACTTTTGAATTGCACTCTTAGGATCGGACAATAGACCAATTCCGATTTTTGCTAAAATCATGGCACCAAATGATGCGGCATTTGCATTCCGCAACTTCAAAATTTTTGTATGGGTAACATCAGCCTTTATTTGATTCCAAAGATCTGACTGGGATCCCCCACCCGAAACGACTATATTCTCAATGATAAACCCCATTTCATTAAGAACCTGCAAACAATTTTTTTCTTCGAAGGCAATTCCTTCAATTATTCCGCGAATAATTTCCTTTTTCTCGTGAGCAAAAGTCAAGCCGAATATCACTCCCTTCGCATTAGAATTCCATCTAACGGATCTCGTTCCCATAAAAAAAGGTAGGATTAAAAGTCCCTTTGCCCCTGGTGGAACGTTTCCAACTTCAGTCTCGATTATTTCAACTAAAGCCTTATCTTTTCCAGAAAGTCTTTTCAACCATTCCAATATTGAGCCCGTTGTGTCGATTGTACATTCTATAAGCACCTCGTTCGGTAACACATGAAGAGAATTTACTAATTTGGGGTGGTAAGGTCTCCCAGCCTTCGCGTGTGTTATGGAAATATTTGTTGATGTCCCAGTCGAATCCATAGCTCTAACAGAGGAGACACTACAAGCTAAGGCTTCACATTGTCGGTCGCCGCCACCTAGAATAATTTTGACTTCGTCTCCCAGTCCAAAGCGTCGTGCAATATCTTTCTTCATTTTATGGAAAGTATTGATTGGATCAAAAACAGAAGGTAGCTTGGAATTGTTCACTCCAATAAAATCGCAGATTGGTGACCACCATCTTCCTATATCTATATCAAACATCATTGTTCTTGACGCCATTGTAAAATCTGTTGCAATTTCACCTGTTAACTTGTAATAAATATAATCTTTGGGCTGAAGAAAATAAGAACACTTCTCCATTTTTTCACCCTGATGTCTTTTTAACCATAGAAGCTTTGAAGCGAAAAAGGTAGCATCAGGGCGAATTCCAGTTATTTTATGAACAACCTCTTTTCCTAAGGCATCCTCAATTTCAGTAGCTTGATGTGAAGCTCTTTTGTCCAACCAAATGATAGCGTTTTCCAGTGGATTTCCTCTTCCATCGATCGGAATTATTACATCACGACAAGATGTCAACCCTATGGCAATTAGCTTCCCGTCCTTGAATGTCAATCCAGATTTCTTCAATGATTCCCTAATAACAGACTGTACATTTCTCCACCATTTGTTGGGTTCGATCTCAGCCCAGCCAGGTTTCGGGTAAAAAACATGATTAATCTTATTGGATTGCGATAGGATCTCACCATTATCTGCCCACAGTATGGCTTTGCAATAGGTTGTCCCTATATCAACGGTAAGGATAAGGTCTCTTTTCATCTTGTTTCAGCTTTCCTCTTCCATTCTGTTTCTAATTTCTGAAAGCCAAGTTTTAAGGCTGGGAGATAAAGAAATCTCCTTATTAACAAGATTGCGCGGAGGTTCCCTTTTTAAAAATCTTCCAATATCCTCCAAAAGAATTCTCACAGAAAGCTTGTACGTGTCCTGGGTTACTCCTGCAAGGTGGGATGTCAGTGTAATATTATCCAATTTTCTTAACGGACTATTTTCAGGTAAGGGTTCATTCTCGAAAACATCTAAAGCTGCACCACCAATGATTCTCTTTCTTAACGCTTGAATCAGAGCAGCATTATCAACCAATCCCGCCCGCGCTGTATTGATGAAAAAGGCGGTTTTTTTCATTGAAAAGATCTGCTCTCGCCCGATGAACCCTTTATTATCATCAGTCAGACGAGCATGGACTGTAACGAAATCTGAATCAATGAATATTTTTTTTAAATCAACTGGTTCGAAACCATCTTCCCTAATTTTTATTTCTGATACAAAAGGATCGTACACAAGAGTATTCACCCCGAAACCCTTAAGCTTTCTTGCCACTAATTTCCCTATTTCACCGTAGCCTATTATGCCAACTGTTTCCCCTTTAAGTACTCCCATGAATCCAGAATTCAAATACTCTTTACGCCAACCCCCTTTCATGATAGCTAAATGAGATCTTGCTATATTTCTTAACTCTGCCAAAATAAGCCCTATCGTAAAATCAGAAACTGCTTCGGCATTTCGACCCTTAACATTAAAAACAAGAATTCCGTGTTGATTGGCTGCCTCTAAGTCAATGTTCTCAAGTCCGGCTCTTGCAACGCCAATTATCCGGAGTTTTTGTGATCGAAAAATTAGTTCCTTTGATACAGGAAAGAAATGAACCATCAAAATTTCTGAGTCGCAAGATTCTTTCAATATCTTTTCTGGAATACGAATTGCCCCCGGGCCCTTTTCTTCATAAATCATACGCTGTCTTTGAAGTTCAGTCTTATCCTTTAAGGTCCAGCACAATCGTTTCAATGCGGCAGGGAAAGGCTTTATTTGAGAAAAAATTTCCCCCATTAATTTATCTGAAATTATAAGATCCCCGATAGCCAATAATTTCATAGTATTTAATATTCAGAGATATTTGATCAAGAGTTTCAGTAATCTTGGTTTAACAATAAACACAGATGGCACGAAAAATATTTACCTGCAAAATAACATTTTTCTCTGGATCTAAATACGGTGGTGTTAGGAGTCATAAAATAATTGTTATAGGTAATAAAAAAAATTTCTTTTCAGACAAAAATGTCAAGATACCTAACTTCCTCGGAGATAGGCATTACCCCGTGTTCTTCTAATGCGCTAAAATAGAGCCCATCTCCTTTCTTAAGGGTATATTCAATATTCCCGACCTTGAACTTCATTTCGCCTTCGATCACGTATAAGAATTCTTCACCTCCGTGGGAAACACGATGCTCTTTTACTTCTCCCCTCTTTGCAATAAATAAAAAGGGTTGCATTTTCTTCTTCGTATAGTCCGTTGCAAAGGGAAAAATTGAGTACCCTACCCCAGTTTTTATGAAATTCCCTTCTATCTCACTTTTGGTTGTAAATACTGTCTCGGCACTATCATTATTCTCTATGAGCGTGGAAACCTTTATTCCCAGGGCCTGAGCTACCTTTACGAGTGTAGCTACTGGGGGAACAACTTTCCCTGTTTCTATCTTGGACAATAGGCTTTTCGTAAACCCGCAATTATCAGCAATCTCCTGCAGGGTTCGATTCTGCTGCATTCTTAATTTCCTAATATGTTTTCCCAAGTTTATCCTTCCGTGTACCATTGGTTACAATATCTCCTTTTCTTATTATCGATCTACAGACCCTTAATATGGAGCCTGTGATTCAAATCTTCCTTTATTATGCGATATGACAAATTGTTTACAGCTACATCATTTACAACGGCATTGTCAATTTCTCTAAGCCTGCTTTTACGCCTTTGCGTCCTTCTGTCCATTCCCGATTTCCATCCGCGATCTCTGCCCTGTCCTGAGAGTAGTCCTCTACCAGAAGCAGCTATCCCATAAATTTCGGCATTGCGAGCCTGGGGATAAATAGCATGACCTCAGGAAAGAAGACTGCAAACAAAACGACAAACAGTGAAATAATGAAAAAGGGAATTAAAGCTATTACTGCTCTAGGAACTGATATAGAGGCCAGATCCGAAGCTATAAGGAGACACAATCCATAAGGAGGGGTTATCAGTCCTATTGCCAAAGTTAAAACAACCACAATCCCCATATGATATGGATTAATTCCTGCTTCCGCAGCAAGTTCACCAATTATCGGCTGCAAAATAATGATAGCCGGGATAGCATCCATAAAAAGCCCGACTACCAAGAAAATTAAGATCACAAAGCCGAAAACATAGAATGTTGAACTCAGTAGCCCTGTAGATGCAACAGAGGCAACGACAGTCTGCGGTACATTGTAGTACGCCAAAATCCACCCCCACAGCGAGGCGGCAGCCACACAAAAAAGAGAAAGCGAAAAAAGTCCAACACTATCTCTAATAACTCGATAAAACTTGCCAAATCCAAATTCCCCGTAGAACACTGAAAGCACAAAAGTGTATACCACTGTAATCAATGCTGCTTCTGTAGCTGTAAATACACCTCCAATAATTCCACCAATAACAATTACCGGTATTGCCAATGGAAAAATCCCAGCCTTTGTGCTGGAAAGCAGGTTCTTAAATGAGAATTTATAGTCCGTGCCAATCCCATGTTTAGCCGCAAAGTAATAAGAGAAACCCATTTGTCCGAAGCCAATCATTACTCCGGGGATAATTCCGGTCATAAACAAGCCCCCGACTGAAAGCCCAGCAGTAGCCGCATAAATAATCATCATTACACTGGGCGGTATAATATTCCCGAGGGTTGAGGAGGCAGCGGTTACCCCCACAGTAAAGCCTTTCGGGTATCCCTCCTTAGTCATAGCTGGAATCAGAACGGATCCTACTCCTAATGTATCAGCCGTTGAAATCCCAGACATTCCCGCAATTATCATACTTACAAAGACATTAACATGAGCCAACCCACCTCTTAGATGTCCCACAATACTCTGCGAAAAATTAATCAAGCGGTTAGAAATACCTGTCTCGTTCATTAATAGTCCGGCAATGAGAAAAAACGGTACTGCAAGGAGCGGAAAGTTATTCAAGCCAACCCAAATTCTCTGAGGTATAATGGTGAGAGGAACATCTCCTTCCGCCCAAATGGCAATCGTCGATGAAAGAAACATTGAGAATGCCACTGGAACTCTTAAGATACATAGGATAGTAAACGAACCAAATAAGAGAATCAACATGGTTGTGAATCCCTCATGTTCATTTGTCAGTATCCCCGCTCTTTATGACATTTACTAAATGGTAAAGGCTATAAATAAGCATGGATACACCAGCGATTGGTATTGATATAAAGACGTATTGCATGCTAATCTGCAAATTTACTCCCATCCGGAATTTTGACACGAGAAAGTATTCGTACCCCAAAATTGCCATGAGTAATGCAAAAAACAAGACACATAAGTTTGGAATCAATCGTAATAATTTTCGGAGATTTCGATTCCTTATTTTTTCAACTTTAAAAAGTTCAATAATAAAGTGTCTTTCTTTTTTAACGCTCATGCTAGCTCCCATCATTACCACCCACAAGAAAAGAAACCTTGCCACCTCTTCAGACCATAAAAAGGGAGCATGGAACACATACCTAGTAACAACTTGAAGAAAGACAACTAAAGTTAATCCTATACATAAAAGCACACCCCAAAATCCCTGAAGCTTTTCGAAAAAATCAACATATTTTCTCATCTTTCTTGTTTTTCTCCTCTCAAGAAACCCAAGGCAAGTTTTATGACTTATTGGAATTTGGGAAGTTGATGTTTTTGTCGCATTGATGATTTAATAATCCAATCTTTCACATCTGATTACCATCGGGCTTCACCAATGCAACAATCCTCAAGCATCGCATAGACTCCTGACCAGTAATTGAAACCACCGAAAAGCTAGCCCCTAAGGTTCGTATCTGAAATTAAAATTCCTCCATTCAGTACCTTAGGTGAAAAATCTTGCCATTCGAACGCTCCTAATCAAATGACTTTATTCAAGAAAAATAGCCTCCATCTATTATTTCATATATTTAAGAAAGAGGCTGAACTATATTAGCCCAGCCTCTACCCTTATAGCATCGTTAGTCTATGAACAAGTTCAGAATCCAAGAAAAGTCATTTTGGTGTCGCAGCCTTGATCTTTTCTAACAAGTCCTCTAATCCAAATTTTTTGGCCACTATTTCTTGTATGGGTTTCCCTTTTTCAATAAAAACGGCCTTATCAACAACAGTAACCATAACGCCATACTTAGTAATCATGTGGTCAAGAGTATCTTTATTCTTCTTTGTAATATATGCTCGCTCCCAAACCGCTGCCTTTTGTCCCTCTTCAAAGAATATTTTATGATATTTTTCGGGAAGCTTCTTCAATGTCTTAACACTCATAAAAAAACCCATCGGCAGTACAAGGTGCTCCGTCTGAGCAAAATATGGACAAGGTTCATAAAACTTATTAGCCATGACACTGACAGGTTCATTCTCTGCCCCGTCTATCACACCGGCTTGTAAGGCTGAGTATACTTCAGAATAAGGCATCGGAGCAGGGATAGCTCCGAAGACTTTCCAGGTCAGCGCGTCGGCTTCACCACCCATAACTCTGATTTTTAAACCAACCAAGTCCTTTTCGTGGAAAACATGACGTTTGCGGTTAAACATATATCGATACCCAGAGGTAAATGTGGAAAGCAAACGTACTTCATATCTTTTTTGGCAAGCTTCATCAAGAATCTTGCCGACCTCGCCATCAAACACATTGGCAAAATGCTGATCGTTCACAAATAAGAATGGTGCACCGAACATAGTCAATTCGCGAATGAACGCTGATGCATGCGAGTAAGCAGCTAAAGAGAGGTCCAAAGTTCCCATTCGTAGTCCTTCAACCTGTTCAGCAGAATTACCCAACTGGGCACTAGGATAAATTTTAATCGTGACTTCTCCTTTGGTGCGTGTCTCAACATTCTTAGCAAACATTTTGCAGCCCAAATCATATGGGTGGTCAATAGTTTGGTCATGCCCAAGCTTCAACACAACCTCTTTGGCGCCCGCACTTACACCGCTTAATAGAAAGAGTGTCAGAGCGAGGATCAGTGGAAGAACCAGCTGCCAAATTCCTTTTGAACGATTCGAATACGTCTTCATAGTGTCCTCCTTTTTTTTAATTTTTTACGTGATCACATGGCCCCGCATCCAAACTTTTACCTATGGGATTTATCCATGGGGAAATTTATTCAACAAAATTTCCTAACGTGAAACATAATTCAACTTTTCTAATTTGTCAAGCTTTTTTTATACTTTTGTTATACTTTTTTATACTTTTTTATACTTTTTTTTATGCCTCCGTTCTGTCCATAGGCTCCATGAAAATAAAGGAGCTCTTCTGATTGAATAAGCCCTTTTTACTCCTCCATTTCCTAATTAGCTGTAAAATTTTGAGCTTGACTTTCTAAATTCTCCGGTTAAAATATTACTACTATGATAGAAATGTTTATTAAAAGGGATATCTTAAAGGATTTGCGTAATGATCTGGATAAGAAGGAAATGGCCTTCCTGATTGGACCAAGACAGTCGGGAAAGACTACGTTGATGAAAGTCCTTCAAAGGGAACTTGAAGAAAAGAACGAAAGGACGTTATTCCTGAGTCTCGATTTTGAAAACTTGGAAAACTTGAAAACTTGGGGTCAGGCAACGGAAATACGGTTAAAAAGAACAGCTTGATAAAGTTTCGGAAGCACATCTACCTGCCGATTTAATGCAACGTTAACGTTAAGGTATAGCCCTATCAAAAAACCTGCCAGTTGCAAAACCGGACTCGGACAAACCGCTCCTCAAGGCTTCGAATGGCGATTTTTATACTGATTGAAGAGAACCGGACGATTCCACTTAAAGTGGACTCTAACAACGGAGCGAACCGGTGGTGCTTATTCGGTAAAAGGTCCGCCTCGAAGCCTTTCCGACCGGCTTGCCCGAGTCCGTGCGAGCTGCTTAGCATGCAACGTTAAGGAAAACTCTCGCCACCATGATCCCGGAACGGGCCTTGCTCTGCATCAGATACCGGTAGAGTGTCTTTTTGGAAAGGACAACCTTGCCCTCGATGCTGGAGGCGTGAAGCAGGTGAATTCGATTTTTCACTCTTTCTGCAAGCCCCACATGTTGAACATCAAGGCCCTCTTTATTCGTCGTGATGGCGATGAGATCGCCATCACGAATCCGATCTTCCAAACGCCTCAGGGCCTTCTTTGGAATGAAAAACAGGGATCTTGTGCTGATCATCCTTTCAAGAGACTTCATTCTCCGAAGGTTCGCCGCATTTTTTAGCGGAGGATAGAGGTCAGGATGTGTCGTCATGAAGGTCATGGCCTTCTTGAAAGGCCTGCCCCCGATTTTGGCTGTGACATCCCTTACGATGCCCTTCTTCTGGTTGTCATGAATCCAGTCTGAAAAATAATGAAGCCGCGAGGAGTAGCCCTGCAACCGCCCTTGTCTGTAACGTATCTTCTGGAGTAACCTCCGAAAAGCTTCAAAAGATTTTTCACGGGATTTTACCCCGGCAGCATAAGGCCCCCCGACTTTGGCCGGGAGGATGAATGCGCCAACGTTTGGCCGGGATGTCGCCCCACTGGGGCGCGAAGTAGGGTGCCACAGGCTTTGCAGGTGGGGCTCCACAAGCCGTGCGAGAGCGACCACGTTTTCGACGAAAGTAACACAGTCGTGCTCTCTCAGATTGACGATCAGGTGCTCGGCCCTCTTCGTTTCGAGTGTTCCGGCCACATAAGGCGCCCCCAGAAAGAATTTGCCAATCTCGAGCATGAGCTGATCAGGGAATTTTGCTGAGGTTTTCTTCTTATCCAGAAACCTGATCAGTTCTTCAAAAATCCTTCGGTCCTTTCCCTGGCGAAGCATAGGTTCCTTACTCAGCAAACTTAATCACGCCTATGTTAACCCTCTTATTCAACTTGGTCAACATCACTCATCTATTTTTGATTCCTTTTTTAATGTTCATTTTTTCTTTTGGGGATTCGGGAGTTGAGCATTGTTCTGTAATCGAGTAGAATATCCTTTGATCAAATCCGATTTTGATACGGTTACCCTAAGCGTGACGGTGGACGACGGTTTTTGCCTGAGCTATCGGCATCGAGTGTCGTAAAATTCGAGGCTTCATAATTTGATGGACATTTCTGATTTTATCCAAAACGTTTTGATAGATGAATTCAAGGAAATTCAACAGGACGCGGGGCACTATTACATTTCATTTAGCCTCATCTGTCAGGGAATAGAATTTCTTGGAGCTTGCCTTGATTCAGAGGCTTTTTCAGCGAAGGGCTTAAGTGCTCCACGCTTCAGAAGAGCTATTTGCGATCTTTTCCCAACCTCATATCATAAATTTAATCAAGGGAGTGGAAAACCCTTTGATTTGTACGAGAATCTTCGATGCGGCTTATTCCATGTTATTTTACCAGCGTCACAAATAGAACTCATTCAACGATCCGAAAAAGCAAAATTTAATGCCAATCATCTCGAAGTGAAGGAAATTCGGGGTATGAACAGGCTCGTCTTAGTTTCGGAGGATCTGTTTGATGATTACGAAAAAGCGTGCAAAGAAATCATTACAAGGATTAGAGATGGTCGTTTAAGTGACTGGAAGTTCGCGGGAGATTTATTATCAACCCAGCTATGAAAACCGTTCGGGTGTAGCCGGGAATCTTAGATGAATGAGAAAAGTGCTTTATACATTGCCCCTTCGAATCGAGTCCCGGGATGATGATCTATTGATTCCTCTTCCCAAAGGCGGCAGCAAACGGGTTATCTGTAAAGGTGCTTCTCTGCAGACTTTTCAGGGGCCTGATGAGCAAAATGGCTACCAGGTTTATGACACCGAGAATAGCACAGATCAAGAAAGCGAGTCTATAACTGTTAGTTACATCAAAGATGTAGCCGGCTAAAAACGGCCCAATAGCCCCACCAACGGTATCACTAAAGAAAACCAGACCCAAAATAACACCATGGGAGCGTATCCCGAAGACGTTAGCTACTATCGGAGATTCCATCGTGGCTATGCCGCCGTGGCCAAAACCAAAGGCAACCCCGAACAAAAACAACATCCATAAGTCCTTGGCCACCAGTAGCCAGAATAAGGCGAGCATCATTAGTCCTGCACTCAGCACCATCGCCTGCTTATTCCCAATCCTGTCAGCCAAGATGCCCATTATCGTTCTGCCGGCAATACCGGCCACCCCTAGAAAAGCCATAATACCGACAGCCCGCACTGATGAAATACCCTGCCCTGTGGCATAGATGACCATATGCACCACGAACAAGTTATAAACAAAATAAGCGCAAAAATAAACTAAACTAATCAACCATACTTGATTGGTACGAAGAGCCTCTTTAAAAAACAGGCCATAAGTCTGCGCACCTGAAGTGACTGCGCTTGTTCCATCGCAGCCATAGGGCAGTTTCCCTACCTGATAGGGGTCTCGCCTGAGAAATTGTGCTGCAATGATTACGACTACCATAGCCACACTGCCTACAATAATGTAGGCCGTCCGCCAGCCATAATCCAAAATGGCCTGATTAGCGGCAGGCACGATAACCGTCAAAGCAATACCTGAGCCGCTTAGGACGATGCCGGTCATAAACGCTCTCATTTTGACAAACCACCTGGCTACTGTAGACAATGTTGGCACCAGAGCGGCACTCATAGCAATGCTGATGACGCCATAGAAGAGATATAACTGCCAGATGGAGCTCAGTTGTGACATGAGCAGATAGCCCAGGCCCAATAGGAACCCGGCGACCGTCATGATCATGCGGGGACCAAATTTGTCGTTTAGCCTGCCTACAGCAATGGAGAGAAGACCGGTGAAAACCCAGGTTAATGAAAATCCTCCAGAGGTTGCTGCTCGGGTCCAGCCAAACTCATCCAGGACTGGAGCGAAAAACACGCCAAAAGAATGGCGTGCCCCCCACATCACAATTGACATGGATAAAGCGGCAGCGACAATGACGTAGCCATAAAAGAACTTTGGCTTAGCCACAGCGAGTGGCAATCTATCGTCCTTACTCAAAAATAGTCCTTTCTGATTATCCCGTAATCCAGTCTTGGCCCATTCACTTGTTGACCGTGTAAAACGATATATGGGACGTCGGGTTTAAAATAACTTATTACAGATATTGATTCAACCCAGGCAGTTCCTCCGAACTTGACATTCGGTTCACCAATGAGATCGTCACCCCCAAAAACCTCGCAACCGAGGCTCCTGAATATCTCATGCATGTTTGTAAACCAGACCTCATTTCTTCCATGACCCTAATATTTACAGAAAATAGAACCGTACCCCTTACCTTCCCTAATTGCTCGAAATTCTTCCTTGAGGTGCTATTAATAAGATTCCTTTAAACCCACCTTAGAAAAAAACTTCTTGGTCAGGCATCAGGAAAATGGTATTTTTGTCTCCTTGGATTCAAACTTATTACCAATGCCTGCCCCCCAAAATTGTCCCTGATTTATTAGATTTCGAAGGTCTCAATTTTCTTTTTGCCTCGGGTAGTAAAATAAATGATCCTTGACAATGGCCAGCATCTCTTGTTAAACAAAAAATAGCGATGAATACGAAGATGCACACAAAAAGGTCTCCTCGCAAGAAGTCACCGGAACCACCCTCCCGCATCCGGCTCACGATAAATGGACAGCTTTACGAGCTGACCGCGGGTAGTCCACCGGCTGAAGTGGACCCTGCTCATACGTTGGCCCATACGCTCAGGGAAACGCTCGGCCTTACGGGCACCAAGGTATCATGCGACAACGGCGCATGTGGATGCTGTACGGTGCTCATGGATGGGAAGGCAGTGCTTTCCTGCATGACGCTCACCGTTGAGTGCGATGGGAAGAGAATAACGACGGTCGAAGGCTTAAGCGATCCAAAGACAGGGAAGCTTGACCCACTTCAACAGGCATTCATTGACTATACAGCCTTTCAGTGCGGATTCTGCACACCCGGCATTATCATGAGTGCAAAAGCGCTCCTCAATGAGAATCCTTCTCCTACGGAAGAAGAGGTGAAGGAAGCTCTCTCGGGCAACTTCTGCCGGTGTATCAGCCACTACCAGGTGCTAAAGGCCGTTATGGCAGCATCCAAAGAGGTGAGGTGAGCAAAATGGCCAACACGTACCGGTATATAGGCAAGGTGACGCCTCGAAAAGACGCCACAGAGATTGTTACGGGAGGAGCAAAATACCTTAACGATATCAAGTTTCCCGATTTGCTCTACGGAAAGGTGCTCCGAAGCCCTCATCCCCATGCGCTTATCAAGAGGATCGATAAGAGCAAGGCAGAGAGGCTTAAGGGGGTTAAAGCAGTGCTCACCTGGGAAGATGTCCCCGATTGGAAAGGGGGTACGCCCCGCTATACCCGCATCCTCGACCGGAAGGTCCGCTACGTTGGCGACGCCGTGGCGCTCGTTGCTGCCACAACTGAAGAGATCGCGAAAGAGGCCCTTCACCTGATAGATGTGGAATATGAGCTTTTACCTGCCGTCTTTGACATGGAAGAGGCCTTGAAGCCCGGCGCCCCTCAGTTGTATGAAGAGTTCTCCGGAAACATTGTAACCCCCGGCGTTCCCTTTTTCGGACCCAAGAGCCTGAAGGAAGTGGTCATGGGAGATGTGGAAAAGGGATTCAAAGAGGCTGATGCCATCACAGAAGGAACCTTTGGTTACGAGAACATACCGAACCCGCTGCCCCCTGAACCTCCAGGGGCAATAGCCTTATGGGAGGAACCGAACAAGGTGACTCTCCGGGTTTCAAATCAGGCTTCCTACATGGATAAGATCACCCTCTTCCATGTATTCAACAGGAAAGTCGAAGTGAGAACCATAGGGGGCCCATGCGGCGGCAGTTTCGGGTCAAAGTTTATGTCCTGGCAGGTTCAGTCCTATGCAGCGCTCTTGAGCAGGGCAACGGGCAAGCCTGTGAAGGTCGTCTTTACCAAGGAAGAACACATGGCGGCATTTACGTTACGGCCTGCATCACGTATGAAGGCCAGGGTGGGCATGAAGAGGGACGGAACCGTAACAGCGGTGTCAGGCACATGGCTTATCGACACCG
>Ga0315285_10002592_pt1 | contig 18880 bp, 19 predicted proteins | sample YL17G09_36_MG_FD_203698 | JGI IMG/M metagenome (GOLD analysis project Ga0315285, IMG submission 203698) | Sediment microbial communities from Yellowstone Lake, YNP, Wyoming, USA - YL17G09_36 | ecosystem: Environmental > Aquatic > Freshwater > Lake > Sediment | place: USA: Wyoming | collected...
GGTTCATGGGCAGAGTGGAGCACACTTATCGGAGTTCCTATTGAGAAATAAGTTGCGGGGTTACACTCAAAGCAAGGGGCGAGGGCTAACACCGCGTGCAGTGGACAGTGGGGATTCGCCCCGCCAAATTGGTTTATACTACGCCCAGGCAGTGTCCCGTTTCGACGGCGAGTCCACGCTCTGCCCGCTGCCACTACCCACAGGGCGCTTCGCGGACGCAAACCGTTGGGCTGCTGGTTTGGGAACAGCTTTATGCTTTGGGCTGGCAGGAATTGGTCTTTCTGCTCTGGTTGGTTGGGTGGCTGGTTATTTTGGTACACCATCACGACTTGGTAACCCTCCCACCCAGCAATAACTGGTCAAAGAGAGAGGATAATACTCCCGCCGGTTTAACTGCGGGAGTATTATTTATCCTGTACAATAAGGCTTGATGACTCAAAGTATTTCTGCTTCTGATCCCTGGGAAACCCGGATAGGTTTTCTACTCAAACAAAGCGGACTCAAACTCGCCGTAGCCGAATCCTGTACTGGCGGTATGATCTGCGACCGGATCACGAATGTGCCTGGTTCATCTGAATATTTTATTGGTGGAGTAGTGGCTTATGCCTATGAAGCCAAGGTGAAACTCCTGGGCATTCCTTGGGATACTTTGCAGGCTCACGGAGCGGTCAATCGCGAGACGGTTCTTGCCATGGCACGTCAGGTACGCCATACCTTGCAGACTGACTTGGGTCTCTCGGTCAGCGGGATTGCCGGTCCTGCGGGTGGCATGCCCGGTAAACCGGTCGGTCTGACCTGGATCGGTCTTTCTGCTCCGGATGGTGAATGGGCGCGGGTGTTCATATGGGCTGGTGATCGCTTGCAGAATAAAGCCTCTTCAGCCCAGGCAGCTTTGCGCTTGCTCTATGATTATTTGCAGGGCGAACGGTCATTGGAAATGAACGACCGCGCTGGGAGAGGGGAATGACGCATGGAAAGTGTGCATGTTACAACCTGTATTGAAACCAGTGGGCAAGAGATCGTCTTGAGTTTCGTCATAAGGATCGTGCCTATCGCGTCACATATACCGGTCGCCAGTGGAATGCGAACGATGGTTTGCATGTTCTGGTCTTGTCGGAAGAACAGGTGTACGAGTTGATCTTGCTTTCCTATCAGCACATCTGGTTGCTTAATCCACGCCCCCATATTCCGAAAGTCGCCTAACTTTTCATTTACGCCCTATGAGCGAACAGCCAAACGAAGTCGTCATCATCTCTGCCAACGCCGAGTGGCGCGCCGTAAAAGAAGTCCTGCCTGAGATTTCCTTGCGAGCCTCTCCGTTTGGTGAGTGGTTTGTCTACCCGACCACCGCAGGCACCGTTATCTTCTTCCATGGCGGTTGGGGGAAGATTTCAGCTGCTGCTGCAACACAGTACATCATCGATCGCTGGAAGCCTGGCCTCCTGATCAACCTCGGTACCTGTGGTGGGTTTTCAGGCTTTGTTGAACTAGGCACGGTTTTACTTGTGGATCGTACGCGCGTTTATGATATCCTCGAACAGATGGGTGATTCAGAAGCCGCACTGGAGTATTATTCAACCGATTTAGACCTTGGTTGGTTACCCGAACCTTACCCTCATCCGGTCCAGCGCGCTGTCCTTGTCTCCGCTGACCGTGACTTGCTCACCCAGGATATTCCGCATTTACATGAACGCTATGGGGCAGTCGCGGCTGATTGGGAATCGGGCGCCATTGCCTGGACTGCCACTCGCAATCATGTGCGTTGCCTGATCCTGCGTGCCGTCAGTGACCTGGTAGGTGGTACTGGTGGGGAAGCATACGGGAATCTTGATTTATATCAAGCCCGTGCTCGGGAGATCATGGAGCGGCTGCTCAAGCAATTACCCGATTGGTTGGCTGACATCAGATAATCCTGGTGAGTGAAATTTGGACTTCTCTGTTCGATGTTGTCTAAATGGTCACGTCTCTTATACCGAAATCCTTTTCGACAAAATGCTCCACCATGAATTAGAATGTGATAAACCCAAATTCTTATTATTTGTATTCTTGTTACCGAGGTTCCAGATATAACCAGAGGAGAATCCATGACCAGATCAAAGTTATCCTTTCTGTTCCTTGGCAAGGAAGATGATATTTATTGTTCCGCCGCATTGGATTTTTGCCGCCTGAATTCCAATAAAGTGACCTGGTGCCTGGGTAAGTGGGGTGACCCATTGCCGGATGACATTGAGGCCTGGCATGGTGATTACATCATCTCTTATTTGTCCCGCTGGGTGGTACCGGAGATCCTTCTCAAGCGGGCACGTAAGGCAGCCTTCAATTTTCATCCAGCTTCTCCGGAATATCCTGGCATAGGTTGCAACAACTTTGCTCTTTATGAAGATGCCAAAGAATACGGCGTGACCTGTCACCACATGGCTCCCAAGGTGGATACAGGCAGCATTATCAAGGTTCTGCGTTTTCCGGTGTTCCCGGCTGATACTGTTGCCACTTTATTGGTACGAACATATGCTTATCAACTGGTTTTATTCTATGATATCGTTGCTGGGATTTTCAGTGGCAGGGAACTCCCTGTTTCTGAAGAAAACTGGACGCGCGAACCGTTCACCCGTGAGCAGTTCAACGATCTGATGAAGATCACCCCTGATATGAGCCGGGAAGAGATCGCCCGACGTGTCCGGGCTACCAGTTTTGGCTCCTACCAGCCGAGTGTGGAGTTGGGAGGCTATTCGTTCGGTTTAAGAACCGGATAAACTTCTGGCAGCGTTTTATTCTTAAAAGGAATGCAGCCCATAATCCAGGAGGAATTTGGGCTGCATTGTTGTAGTTGGTTATTTACCTAGTCTTGCGCGTTCCTCTTCAACAATACTATCTTCCAATTTCTTGAATAATGGTTGGGGCACTTGAAGTCGTGTTCCGGGTTTGATATCGGACGGTTTCCATTGGATGCCGGCTACTCCGGGCTTATACCGTAAAACGGTGTGTTCACCCAACTTATCCTTGATTGTCTCGGTGAACGTCGTTCCAAAGAGTGACTCGTGATAGCCCAGGTATTTATGCAGCCGTTCAGAAGTAAACGGCAGGAAAGGGGCGAACAGTACCTTGAGCGAGTCAATTGCCTTAATGGCAGTGAATACTGACCTGGCTGCCTGTTCTTTGTTGGTCTTGATTTCAAACCATGGGGCAGATGTATCAAGGTATTTGTTGACTTCAGTTGACAGCCGCAAGGCTTCCTGCAGACCGGAGCGAAGGTGAACGACGTCAAGCTCCTTACCAACTACCTCGAATCCTGACTCGATGGTTTTAACCAGGTCCTTGTCGGCTGGACGTAGCTCACCCGGATCAGGGATAATACCCTCCCAATGTTTGTATGTGAATGACAGCACTCGATTTACCAGGTTTCCCCAATTGGCGACCAGTTCATTGTTGTTATGAGCAAAGAATTCAGCCCAATCCCAATCGGAGTCGTGGTTCTCGGGCATGTTGATCGTAAGGTAGTAGCGTAGTGCGTCCGGGTCGTAGCGGGTCAAAGCATCGAGACCCCATACAGCCCAGTTGCGCGAGCCGCTGATTTTTTGTCCTTCCAGGTTCATGAACTGGTTGGCTGGTACGTCATATGGAAGAGTCAGGCGCTGGTTGCTTTCCTCGGCGAATATTTCCATGAACTGCTCGCCTGTCCCCATCAGTTGGGCTGGCCACATCGCCGTGTGGAAGAAGATATTGTCCTTGCCGATGAAGTAGAGGGCTTTTGCCTGGGGATTTAACCACCAGTCTTTCCAGGCTTCGGGCGAGCCAGAGACTCTCGCCCACTCGACTGCCGCAGATAGATAGCCGATTACCGCCTCGAACCAGACGTACAGGCGCTTGTCTTCCCAGCCTTCTACCGGGATCGGGATGCCCCAATCCAGATCGCGGGTGATGGGGCGAGGCTTGAGTCCCTCTGCTACGATCTTCCCGAGTGATTCTCCGATGACCGTATCGCGCCAGTAGTCCTTGCGTGATTGCAGGAACGCTGTTACATCCGGCTCGAGCTTGGAGAGATCCAGGAAATAATGTTTGGTGTTTCGCAGCTCAGGTGTGGAGCCATCTGCTTTTGAACGCGGGTTGAGCAGCTTTTCCGGTTCCAGGACGTTGCCGCAATGGTCGCACTGGTCGGAGCGTGCGCCTGGGTCGCCGCAGATGTAGCAGGTACCTTCAATGTAGCGGTCAGGCAGGAACCGTCTGGCTGATGGGGAATACCACTGTGGCCGGGTTTCGGTGTACAGAAATCCATTCTTTTGTAACGCCAGGAAGATGCTCTGTGACACCTTGAAGTGGTTTTCAGTATGGGTCGTGGTGTACAGGTCGTAGTGTATCCCGAGTTGCTGGAACAGGTCGATGAAGCTTTCGTGAAAACGTTTGTATACTTCCTCTACCGGTTTGCTTTCGGCGTCGGCGCGCAGCGTGACGGGTGTTCCGTGTGCATCCGTGCCGGACACCATTATGACCTTGTCACCTTTCAGACGGTGGTAGCGCGCGATGATGTCTCCCGGTAAATATGAGCCGGTTATATTGCCGACATGGATCTCGGCGTTGGCATACGGCCAGGCGATGGCGATCAGGATATTTTCAGACATGTTTGCCTCCAGGGAATTAATCATCACTAAATTCTTGCGGACCACTATAGGGGGGTAAAGTAGTCTCATTGTTCATTATGTTCAGAATTATTTCGAGCGTTTATCCCTCTCGTAAAAAATCCTTATATGGTAGTGTGTTTGCGCAAATAAAAGGGCTGTCCGCCTCCTGGACAGCCCGAAGAATTGAATAAGGTGTGAACTACACCAATGACTCCTCCGCTGCCCGGACGCGGTTACACATGGCCATGGCTATGAACATCATTCGCATTCTGGAAACAGGAGTGATCTTTGTGCTCATTCCTTGAAGTTTAAGCAGGTGATGCACTTTTGTCAATGGGACTTTCCTTTTCGTGCCCTTTCTATGGCGCGTTCCAGGAAATAACCCATTCTGACCGGGAATGATAAATTTTAGATCCATCGTTGATGAGAGATCCACTGTTATGACGGATTTGGTACTACCAAACTTATCTGCTGGTTTGCGAAGGTACCTCTTTATGTAGTGACGGTTTTATAAATATTCTTTCAATTGCCTCGCCCGCCTCGGATGCCTCAAGCGGTGGAGTGCCTGCCCTTCGATCTGGCGGATACGCTCACGCGTCAGACCGAATTTCTTTCCCACTTCTTCCAGGGTATAAGGTATGCCGTTATCCAATCCGAAGCGTAGGCGCAGGATGCGTGCCTCTCGCGGTGAGATTGTTCCCAGTACTTCTTCCAATTTTTCTCGCAGCATGTTCTGGTAGGCGCTTTGTAATGGTGTTGGGCTGAACTCGTCCTCGATGAACATCCCCAGCTCGGACTCTTCATCGTCCCCGACTGGGCTTTCCAGTGAGAGTGGCAGCCAGGAAACCTTCAAGGTCCATTGTACATTGCGAACTGGGAGCTCTACTGCCTCAGCGAGTTCTTCCACTGTGGGAGTACGTCCAAGTTTTTGTTCCAGGTCGTGGTTGGCCTTATAAAGCTTGCGGATACGGTCGATCATATGCACTGGTACACGGATTGTGCGGGCTTGGTCTGCTATTGCTCGTGTGATGGTTTGTCTGATCCACCAGGTGGCATAGGTGGAGAAGCGGAAGCCGCGATGATAGTCGAATTTTTCGACGGCTTTCATCAATCCCAGGTTGCCCTCCTGGATTAGATCCAGGAATAGTACGCCTCGACCCATATAGCGCTTTGCGATACTGACAACCAGCCTTGTATTGGCTTTAATCAGGTGCTCACGTGCTAGTAAACCATCTTCTATGATCGGCTCCATCTGGCGGTGTATGGATGAAGTTTTGCGACCGTTTGATTTCAAGCATTCCAGTTTCGCTCGCCTACCATCCTCTATCCGAATCGCCAAGTTGATTTCCTCCTCAATTGAAAGAAGCGGGACGCGGGACATCTCTTTAAGATACAGGCCAACAGTATCATCACTCGAGATGGAATCAATTACCCCTGTTTGTACTGGTTCGTAAGGTTGGTAATCGTCATCAGCAGAGCTGGACTCGGTTTCACCCTCGGATTCATATATATCGACACCTCGCTGACGTAAAGCATATAACAAGACGCTCATGCGCTCGGTATCCTGATCGGATTCCGGTATTACTTCTATCAGATCATCAGTGGTCAGGTAGCCTTGGATACCTGCCTTCTCCATCAGCATGTTCAGTGCTTCATTGTGTCGCTTTTGCCGCCCTGTCAGTGCCAAAAAACCCTCCTCCAGCTTGCTGGAAAAACCTGTGAATAAATGCTCGGAAGTATTTGAAGTGTTTTGATTAGGAATGCTTTCGATTATTTGAATAATTAAAGAAGGGGATATCTGCTTTTTGTTTTCTACTCCAATAGTTCTTTAAGAGCTGAGAAAGGTGATTCTTCTGAACGTGATTGGTGACCACAGTCTTTGGCATTTAGATCTTCACCGCAAACAGAACATAGTCCCTTACAGTCTTGTTTGCAGATGGGATTGATCGGTATTTCCAACATTGCATATTCACGGATGAGTGGCTGAATATCTATGTGTGTATCCTCGGGTAGGATCAATCCTGCATCTGTGATCGACCTTTGGTTGAAGGCATACAATTCTGACATGGTCCATTGAATGTTCTGGACGTATGATGAAAGACAGCGAACGCATTCTTGATTGAGTCGCGCTTTGAATTCCGCTCGGACGAACAATCCTTGTGGTGTGCGATCGATCGTAGCGGAGCCTGTGAAATGATGCAAATCCAGATCGTCTGAGATCTGGATTTTGGGGAAGTTAAAATCGAATTGGTGGCTGTAACCGACAGGTTGGTTGACAATGAAACCAACGTTAAGCCGAAAAGGTCGATGGGGATTATTCACGAATACCCATGAATATCTGAATGGATGAAATATTCTAGCACATTTGAAATGACGCGTCAAGTGTTTTTCGCATAACCATACATATATTGTTATTCTCTCTCTTGACGATCGATGTTTGCTTGCGACCTGTTTATGTCTTCCGTTGGTTCACCAGGTAGATACCGCTGAGTACCAGACCGCCTCCTATGACTTGGTTCATGCTCACTGCTTCACCCAGTATAAGCATACCCAGGATGGCTGTCACAACAACCTGACCCATCAGGCTGACCGAGACATGTGCGGCACGCAGGTGACCAAGGGCATAATTGATTGCCAGCCAACCGCCCAACTGGGAAACCAATCCCAGTCCTAACAGAGCCAGCCAGGTTTTGGCTTCAAAACCGCATATCGCTGCACCGGCAATCAGGTTCAAGGGAAATAGAATGATCACTGCCGTGGTCATGGATAGGGCATTGAATGTCAACGTATCCACATTGGTTCGAGCCTTCTGGGTGGTTAACAGGTAGGCAGAATAAAAAACGCTGGCTCCGATGGCTAATATATCTCCTGAATTCAAGCGCAATTCTTGCCACGCATCACTACCAATAATTACAGCCATCCCGCTTATGGAGAGCGTCAATCCCATCCAGTATTTACCTGGTAGTCGTTCGCGGAAAAGTAGGAGAGCTCCCAAACCGACCCAGAGCGGAGCGTTGTTGGCTAGCAGTGTTGCTGTTGCAGCCGATGTGAGAAGTAGACTGGAATTCCACAATACCAGATCGAGGGCAAAGAAAAGACCGCACAGGGCGATCAAACGCATATCCTTCCAAGCCGGTATCTTGGATTGCTTTGCTAGTCGCCATGGTACAAGGATGATACTGGCTATAAACACACGGTAAAAAGCGGATACTATACCTGGTACATTAGCGGATTTAACGAATATCGCTGATGTGCCTATGCAAATCACCCCTGCAGCCAGTGAGAGATAGGTCAGCAGAGGTGAGGATGGTTTTTCTTGTTCTATTATGCTATTTTAGTCGGGTAGGTTATGTTCTTCGATGCACAATATACCTTGCCAGCTCTTCCAGTGCCGCACGCTCTACTCCGGCTTTGAAAGGTAAAAGCACTTGCAGTCCCCGTTCTACGAATTGATTGGCTTCGTTGATCGATTTCTGGATGGAATCGCTGCTTTGAATGGATATGACTAGGTTCTTCATTTTTTCTTCATCAATGGAACCTCCATCTTTGGCGAGATTACGCACTTCCAGATCGTCTGGATGGGATTCAATATAGTACAGCGTGGGCAGAGTGACGAGTCCCTGCAAGAGGTCTGAGCCGACTGGTTTGCCTACGGTGGCTTGTTCACCTGTAAAGTCCAGTATGTCATCTACAATTTGGAAAGCCATACCGATCTCGTAACCGAACACCTGCATGGCACTTACGGTTTTATCATCAACAGGGCTTATCATTGCTGCCGCCCGCGCCGACATCTCGAACAGGGAGGCAGTCTTTGCATATATACGTCGATAATATTCCTCACGCTTGATTAACCCACGGCTGCTGAACATCTGTGTCAGTTCGCCATTTACGATGGTTGCCAGTGTCTCGGCGAACAGGCGCATCAGGGGCAGGCAATCGGATTCAGCTGCTAGTTTTGCAGCTTTCGCGAAAAGGAAATCCCCTGTCAGAACTGTCGCTGCTGGAGCCCAACGAGAATTCAATGTAGGAGTGCCGCGCCGTAGCAAGGCGCCGTCAATAAGATCATCGTGCACCAGTGTGGCAGTGTGGAGCATTTCAACTGCTGCTCCCAATGTGATGGTCTTATCTAGGTCTGCCCCGAGCATATTTCCGATCAGTAATCCCAGGGTAGGACGGATTCTCTTTCCGCCTGATGAAAGTAAATTCTGTAACACCGCCCGCATATCAGGATGGCAATCCTCTGCTTGTGCGCGCATGCGTTCTTCAACTTCTAGAATTGAAGTCTGAACAGGGGTAAAAAAGGTAGGTGTACTCAAATCAGATGCTCACCATAAAAATAATTGAGTCGCGTTGTCGGTAGTGATTTCTGCCACTGTTGCCATGTTTTGCCCATGTAGTTGAGCGATTTTCTCCACTATCAGGTGCACATATGCAGGTTCGTTGCGTTCGCCGCGATGTGGGTGCGGCGTCAGGAATGGTGCGTCGGTCTCAATAAGCAAACGGTCGATGGGCAGCGCGGCAACGATCTTCTGTCGTTTTAATGCATTTTGAAATGTTGCAGACCCGGTTACTCCAATATAGAAACCAAGTTCGATGGCTTCCAATGCTATATTAAGGGATCCGCTGAATGAGTGTAACACACCCGGGTGTTCTCTAAGCGGATTCTTTTCAGATCTCAAACCGCCAATCCAGTCTTCCAGAATGGTTATCAGGTCTTCAGTGCATTTTCCTTGAATTTCATCCTTGGCTTCACGCATGTGTATGATGACAGGCAGTTTTTGTTCAGCAGCCAGTTGGAGCTGTTTCTTGAACACCTCTTTCTGAATATGGTATGGGGCTCTGTTCCAGTAGCAATCGAGACCTATCTCACCAATGGCAATTACTTTTTTATTTGCTGTCATCTGGATTAGATTATCGGAAGTAATGTCCTTCCAGGTCAGGGCTTCATTGGGATGGATACCTACGGCCGCGAAAATGTTGGAGTGCTTCTTGGTAAATTTAACAGCCGACTCGCTGGATGATACCGTCAATCCTGGGATTAAAATGCGGCTCAATCCCGCTTCCAAAGCCCGGCTGATGACCGCCTCTCGATCACTATCGAATTTATTAATGTCCAGGTGGCAGTGTGTGTCGGTTAGTTCCACGATCTTATGTAGTTGCTTCGTGATGCAGGTACCAGTGAACGTCTGGAGCGATTTTTGGACCTTTCACTTGCCTGATGATAAATGACACTTCAAATGATCCCAGCTACTTTCAAGCCATCCTGGAGGATGGATTGTACCTTATCGCCATGAGTGGTCTCGCAGTAAACCCGTACGATCGGCTCGGTGCCGCTGAAGCGGATCAGCATCCAGCCGCCATCTTCAAGCTTGAATTGGTAGCCGTCCACGGTCTTCAGCTCTATGACTTTCAACCCACCGATAGAGACTGGGTTGGCTTTCAATATGGCTTCCTCCCGGCTTTTGCGGTCACCATTGAAGGGTATATCGATGCGGTCATAGTAGTATGTCCCGCCGACTTTCTCGAAAAGCAGTTCGAGCAGTTGGGAAGGCTTCTTTCCGGTCTTCACCATGAAATCAAGGAAATACAGCCCTGCCAGTATGCCGTCACGCTCAGGGACGTTACCGCGGAAGGCGTAACCGCCGCTTTCCTCACCTCCGATCAAGGCATTAGTTTCGAGCACCTTGGGAGCCACGTACTTGAAACCAACTCCTGTCTCATAAACAGGGACATCGTAGATTTTGCCCAATTTATTGAGCATCGTGGTTGTGGAGAGTGTCTTGACTATTGGACCTCGCAATCCGCGGATTTCCAGCAGGTAGTAAGCCAGCAGACCAAAGGCGCGCAACTGGTTGATGAATTCCCCGTGCTCGTCGCCCAATCCGACGCGGTCTGCGTCTCCGTCAGTGATCAGCAAGACATCGGCTTTGTTATCCAGCGTGGCTTGCAGACCAGGGTTGATATTGGGCGGAATGGGTTCGGGACGCTTCATCTCTGGGAAGCAAGGGTTGCGGGTATTGTGGATTTCGATAACACGTGTCTTCCCCCCTCCCAGTAAATGGGAGAACCATCCTGCGCCGTTGCCCCACATCGCATCGACCACGATGGTCAAGCCGGCTTTTTTGATGGGTTCCAGATTGATCAATCCTTTAATGTGAGCGATGTAGTCAGGGGCGGCATCGAACTTGATGATACGTCCGGCTTTCTCACCTTCTGCGAAGGTTATGCACTTCACACCGTTTATGTCACCCGGGATGTGTGACTCGATCTCTTTCAATCCAGCAGGATCGATTGCACCGCCGTGCTCATCGCGAACCTTGAATCCATTATCAGTGGCTGGATTGTGCGAGGCGGTTATGTTGATGGCACCTGCTGCCTTTTTGGTAACGACCGCATATGAAATAACTGGCGTAGGAGTGGCTCCATCGGTTAGGTAAACACGCAGGTCATTGCCTGCAAGTACTTCGGCTGCGGCTGTTGCGAAGTGTTCCGATGAGAAACGCTTGTCGTAACCAACCACTACCCAGGAATCTTTTTTGCCGTGGGATATTAAATATGATGAAAAACCCTGGGCACAACGGCGGACACTATCAAAGGTGTAGTCCTCAGCGATAACCCCGCGCCATCCGTCTGTACCGAATATGATGGTACTGGCCATGATTGCTCCCAAAATAATGAACTATACCGGTAGGTATTATATCAGATGGTAATGATGCTGAAAAAGCCATAAACCCTCATTGGAAAGGTAAATTGGGTAATAAAAAAATGATCGTTCATCTTTATGCCTGCATGCTATAATCACTCAATCCTATCTTTATTGTGGAAATCATTGAAAAATGGATGGACATATATACCTCGATTATGCAGCAACCACACCCGTTGACCGACGGGTGTGGGAAGCAATGCAACCGTACTTTATGGATGTTTTTGGCAACCCCTCGTCCATTCATCGCTTTGGACAGCAAGCTGAGGCGGCTGTCAGTTCTGCTAGGGAAACTGTCGCGGCTGTGCTGAACTGCCGGGTTGATGAGGTTGTTTTTACATCCAGTGGTTCTGAATCAGATAACCTCGCCCTTCGTGGAGTTGCTTTATCCATGCGTGAAAATAAAGGTGCCTCCAGGATTATCACCAGCCGGGCTGAACATCATGCCGTCAGCCGGACCGCCGAACAGTTGGCAGGGCATTATGGTTTCAATATTGATTGGCTGGATGTGGATGAGTATGGTATGGTCACGCCGGCAGCAGTTGGGAAGTTGATATCAAGGGATACAGCCATCGTCTCTGTAATGTACGCCAATAATGAGATCGGCACGATCAACCCGATACGGGAAATTGCCCGGGTTTGTCACAGTCATGGTGCACTTTTCCACACGGATGCTGTCCAGGCGGCAGCCTACCTGCCCGTGGATGTGGAAGATCTTGGTGTGGATCTTCTCTCGTTGGGTGGTCATAAGTTTTACGGACCGAAGGGAGTTGGGGCATTATATGTCCGTCGAGGTACGTACTTATATCCTTCCCAGACTGGTGGTGGGCAGGAGTCCGGTCTGCGTGCAGGGACTGAAAATGTGCCGTACATAGTCGGGTTCGCCCAGGCACTGCATCTGGCTTATAAAGAGCGCTCAAAACGTATTGCTCATGTCGAACCCCTTCGTAACAGGGTGATTGGTTCTATCCTCGAAGAAATACCCGAATCCCGTTTGACCGGTCACCCAACCTCCCGCTTGCCTAATCATGCCTCGTTCGTGTTTAAATATGTGGATGGTAACCTGCTCCTGACTTTGTTGGATGCGGCTGGTTTCGCCTGCTCATCCGGCTCTGCCTGTAAGACTGGTAATCCAGAACCATCTGAAGTGATGACCTTACTCGGTTTGCCACCCGAATGGGGTCTTGGTTCTCTCCGTGTTACTCTGGGGGTAACTACGACAATCGCACAGGTGGACGCGTTCATTAAGGTGCTGCCCGGATTGGTTGAAAAATCGCGTAAATTAAACCACAGATAAACACGGATGGGAAAGATATATAAGCGGTGAGCGAAAGAAGTGACATGCATTCGGTGTATATGAATACAATTACGGAAATGATCATCGGTTATGCGTTTACTGTGAGTAATACGCTCGATATTGGTTTTTTTGAAAAGGTGTATGAGAATGTTCTCGCACATGAATTAAAAAAGTTGGTTTGAATGTTGAGCAGCAATAGCTGATAAAAGTTGTCTATGATGGAATTGGTGCTGGCGTATTTTTCGTTGACTTGGTGGTTGAAAGTCGTGTACTGATGGAACTGAAAGCAGTATCGATATTGGAGCAAGCCCATGCAGACCAAACCCTGAATTATCTTCGTGTCCCAGGGCTGGCAGTCTGTTTACTGATCAATTTTGGGACGATCAAAGTACAAATCAAACGCTTTCTCTCATCTGTTCACTGGAAATCGCCATTGTCTTTTTAAACCGTTTATCAACTCTCAAACTGTTTATCTGTGTCTATCTGTGGTGAATCGTGACTAAAGTTGTCGTCGCTATGTCAGGTGGTGTGGATAGTTCCGTGGCAGCGGCATTGCTTAAAAAGCAGGGATACGAGGTTATCGGTATGATGCTTCGTCTGTGGTCAGAACCTGGTGGGGAAGATTCCAATCGTTGTTGTACTCCCGATTCTATGGCGATGGCGGTTCGTGTGGCAGCCAGACTCGACATACCGTTTTTTGTTGTTGATGCAAAAGAGATTTTTCGTTCAACGGTTGTCCAATTTTTACTTGATGGATATGCACAGGGTCTGACACCCAATCCCTGTCTGGTCTGCAATCGTGTTATCCGCTGGGAGTTCCTTCTTAATCACGCCCTCGCCATGGGTGCGGACTTCATGGCAACTGGACATTATGTTCGGATGCACACCACCGCTGGCGGGCGCTGGCAATTGCTTCGTGCGATTGATCCCAACAAAGACCAGTCTTATGTACTCTATTTTCTGACTCAGGAAAAATTAGGGAGAACCCTCTTCCCAATCGGGGAGTACCCTAAAAGTCGTATCCGCAGCCTAGCTTCGGATTTTGGCCTGCCGGTCGCCAATCGCGCTGACAGCCAGGATTTGTGTTTTTTATCTGGTGGGGATTACCGTCAATTTCTCAAGCGGTTTGCTCCCCGCATCGCCCAATCAGGGCAGGTCGTCAACCGCCACGGGAAAGTGCTTGCCTCGCATCAAGGACTGCCCTTTTATACTGTTGGTCAGCGCAAAGGACTGGGTATTGCCGCCCCCCGCCCCCTTTATGTGCTCGCGAAAGATCTCTCCTCAAATACCCTTATTGTTGGTACTGAAGATGAACGTGGGCAGTCTGAGTTGACAGTTGGTCAGGTCAACTGGCTGGGATGTGAACCTCCCTTGACCACTATTCGTGCAAAGGTAAAGATTCGCTACACCTCTCAACCGGCCTGGGCTGAGATTTCACCTGTTGGTGAATTTGTTAGTATCAGGTTTGAGAATGCCCAGCGCGACATCACACCTGGTCAGGCAGCAGTTTTTTACGATGATGACGTCCTTATCGGTGGTGGTATCATTGTGTAATATATTCCCACAGCCGGATTGTATCTCCTTTCGGATATTAGAAGTAACGTGACTTTTCCATCTTTTTTCCTTGGTTTGTTGATATCCACCCTTTATGGTGCCCTGTTCCATATCATTCGGGGTGGTGGTCTGGGTCGCCTGCTTTTCTACCTGATCCTGGCTTGGATTGGCTTTTGGGGTGGGCATTTGTTGGCTGGTTGGTTGGGGTGGAGGTTTGGTATGCTTGGTCCTTTAAATCTTGGTTTGGCTACCATCCTCAGCCTGGTCGTCCTGGTTGTCGGGTACTGGTTAAGTCTGATCGAAGTGGATAGGACCCGGGAATAACAAAAAAACCCCTCACCGCAGTGGGGGGATTTTTATGGATGGGGATAGGATTATACTGGTCTTACGTCAGCCGCCTGTAAGCCTTTTGGGCCTTGTTCAATTGAGAACTCGACCTGCTGTCCTTCATGCAGGCTGCGATATCCTTCCATGTTGATGGCAGAAAAGTGGACAAAGACATCTGGGCCGTCTTCCCGCTCGATGAAGCCGAAGCCCTTGCTGGCATTGAACCACTTGACTGTGCCGGTAACGCGTTCGTTCATTGTCTTTCTTCTCCTGAAAAAATAAAAAAAGGATACAGTGTGTTCGGTATTCTTGTGGTCGTGGTTCGACAGCTATGTCTGGTGAAATACCACCGGCCTGAACAGGTTCTTCGTTCAAGCCGTTTTTTACGAGTCCATCAAAAATACTTCTGCCACATTACATAAAAAGTTTATCAGGGATGATTATGTTCGTCAAGTACTTCGTGGTAAGATAAAGCATGCCTTGGAACCTCAAAAATACCCACACACAGGCCGGTGATCTGGTTCAACTGGTTGGCTTGCGTCATAAAAGTTTTATCGTAACCCTGGCTCCAGGGATGGATATCCATACCCATCGCGGCATCCTCAAGCACGATGAATTGATCGGTTTGCCTTGGGGCACCCAGGTCTTCAGCCACTTGGGTAGCCCCTTTTTTCTTCTGCAGCCAGCTCTGGCTGACCTTCTAATCGACCTGCCGCGCAATACACAGATCTTGTACCCTAAGGACATTGGTTTTATTCTGGTCACGATGGGGATCGGGAGTGGACAGCACGTGCTGGAGGCGGGGACAGGTTCTGGCTCGATGACCATTGCACTCGCTTATGCTGTTGGTCCCGAGGGAAAAGTTACCTCCTACGAGCAGCGACCTGAGATGCTTAAATTGGCACGTAGGAATTTAGAGCGGGTGGGTCTGATGGATCGCGTCGAGTTCAAACTAGGTGATATTGCTGATGGATTTGGTGAGACCAATGTCGACGCCTTTTTCTTGGATGTGGCAAATCCTTATGATTATATCTCCCAGGTTCGCGCAGCTTTGAAACCAGGTGGATTCTTCTGCGGGATTGTTCCTACCTTCAACCAGGTTGAGATTCTGCTGAGATCCCTGCGGCGATATCGCTTTGCCTTCATCGAGGTCTGCGAGATTCTCCTGCGTTACTATAAACCTGAACCATCACGACTGCGTCCAACTGACAGGATGGTGGCGCATACAGGTTACCTGATTTTCGGTCGTCGCATTGAACCCAGTCAGGACGAACGCGCTATTGAACTTCTAAATGAACATCTTGGTCTAGACCATCAAGATGAATAGTATCTCCATGAGATTGGAATCTTAACCTCATTGCTCATATTTAACATATATAACTTCTAAACCATAATAAAAATGGAGGTCATATGTTCCGACGTGGATTTCGCCCTTTACGCCCGTTTAGGAGAGGCCTGGGCTCCAACGCTCCACAGAATGTGCAAAGGGCTAACGCCTTGATGGCAGAAGGAAAATATTTGGATGCGGCTGACCTCTTCGAGGAGATGGCCCGTTTCAATGAATCTCGCTTTGGAAGTGCCCCGTTCATGCATCTGCGTGATGGCGAGGCTTTATCATTAGCCGGGCAGCTCGAACAAGGCCTCGACCGGTTCAAGCTCGGCTTGTCTCAGCTTGCCGAGGCCGGGAAATGGCAGCCTCTGCAAAATATCGGTCAGCGTTTCATCAGTGAGCTCAGGAAAGCTGGTCATAACCAGGAAGCCCAGGAGATTGTAGACTACCTTAAACAGGTTCAATCAACTATGCCTCAAGGATCACTGGAAACCATCCCCCATCGGGCTGTTCTGCCTGCTAAATGTCCGGGTTGTGGCGCCCCGGTCCGCCCTGATGAGGTCAAGTGGTTGAACAATGTGACCGCAGAGTGCGGCTATTGTGGAAACACTATACGCGCAGAGACTTAATTGGCGTGTCAGACCTGTTGGCTCAATTTCTTCATGAGGAATGAGAATACCGCCTGGATTATCTGAACACGTGATCGCCCTGCGTTTGCTTGAGGCACTTCACCCCGGTTCAACCTCGAGTACCGATGGATTTGCTTCCCTGGCTCATTCTCAATCCGGTGTGTCTCTCAGGTGTGCCGCGGTTTTAATACCCCTGCTCTGGCAGGCAGGGAAATGGCACCTTCTCTTTACTCGCCGTACGGATAGGGTCGAAAGTCACAAGGGACAGGTTTCTTTTCCTGGAGGAGAATGTGATAATGAAGAAGCCACCGCTGAGGATACTGCCTTACGCGAGGCTCATGAGGAGATCGGCTTACACCCATCTGATGTCCGGATCATCGGTCGTTTGAATGATATCGTAACCATTACCCATTATCGCGTTACTCCAGTAGTGGGTGTCATTCCTTATTCATATCATTTTCAACTGTCAGAACACGAAGTCAGCCGTGTTTTCACCATACCCCTGGATTGGTTGGCACAGCGGGAGAATTGGGATGAGCATGATTTGGATTTGGATGGCCTTCCTCAAGCCTGGCCGGTCATCATATATCACCCGTATGATGGTGAGGTTTTGTGGGGTGCCAGTGCACGTATGACCCACACATTCTTGCGGGTATTAGGTTTGATCACTGAAGAGGAACATTTTGTTTTATAAAACATCCCTCCGTGTTGGAGAGGCTCATGAGTGCCTACATCTTGTTTTCAATTAAAAAAGAAAAAATGACCTGCAGGATTCTGCTTTCTGAATTTAATAAAAACAGTGCATTGTCATAATAATCATTTTCCGGGATTTATTCGGTCTCGCATCTAAATATCGGCCTTATTCACCTAAAGGTTTAATTAATAACAGCGGTGCATGTCATTTGCACCGCTGTTCTGCTTTTTTCTTGCTGAGGCAGGGATTACTTTGTTTCGCCCTCTTCCTCCTCCACTTCCTCTTCTTCTTTCTTGCCGCGTTCGATCACTTCCGGTTCTACCATCTCGACCTCTTCAGGTACAACTTCTTCGACCTCTTCAACCCTCGGGGCAGTTGCATTGACGATGATCTCATCGGGATCATCTATAATTACCACCTTGTCTGGGACAACGATGTCATGTACATGGACACCGTCACCGATTTTTACCAGGTTGGAGATATCCACCATGATCCGTTCAGGCAGATCAGCCGGAAGTCCTTCAACCTCCAGCTCTGTCAGGTTGGTGACGATGATCGCGCTGTAATCCGTGACTGCTGGCGCTGTACCGGTCAATTCGATGCGTACTTGAGACCGGATCTTCTCGGTCAGTGAGACGACTTGGAAGTCAACATGCAGCAGGCGATTCTTGATGAAATCTCGTTGTTTCTCCCGTACCAGTGTCGGGTATTGCTTTCCATCCAGATCGATTGTGACTATGCTGGATGATGATAACCGTCCTAGGATCTTGGTCACCTCATGGGTGTCCAGCGTGATCGGGGTCGACTCGACTTGGTACCCGAACATCACCGCAGGTAATTTCCCTGCCCGCCGTAATGCTTTGACCTGTTTGCCGGTCACTTCACGTTTTATTGCTTTTATTATAACTTTCTCCACTTTATCCATCCTCGAGCGCCTCTCACCTCGCGCAGTAATTCCGGAGAGATTTTTTTACGCCCCTCCATGTGATGATGCCAGGACCACCCCCCCCTTGGGGAGGGGAAGATGTAAGGCAGGATCCTCTTTACCTTGCGCGGGTTACCTTCGCTCTACTATAAGATTTTTCCTGGATAAACCAGGGGTGTTCACCAGGCTCGTTTGGGAACCTGCCTGTCTGCCAGCAATATTATACCTGTGTGTTTACCTATATCGGTCTCTGACTGGATTTCACCACCCATCTATATAAGCGTTTGGATATCACCATTCATATTTCTGGCGTGATGGACCAGATTTACTGCGTTTTATCTTGATATCACAACTGATTGGAATGCTGGTGGTAATGTCTTTGATCGTTTACATAAATTGATTTATTGATAGGTATCCTTCTCTCCAGGTTTGCCAAATTTCGCATCGCGTTTGGTTGGCATAAACCGCGCCTCCCTTGGGAGGCGTTTTAGCACCGGAGGCAAATTGTAGCCCCCATGCGGGGTTCCGTCAAGGCGTCGGGGTTGGTTCAGATGGAGTGTTTACTTACCCCTGTGTGGGAATATTGCTCGATGAATGAACTCTTAAATCTTCCGAGGCCGGTAATTTATGGTAAATATGAAAGCAACATCAATTATTCAAGAATTGTGAATAATTGTTCCTTGGGTTCAAGTTACAAGTGCAACAGATGATAGCTCAGAGAATACCTCAAAAGGTGTTCTAAAAGCAAGGGTTTTACGAGGGCGATTGTTGAGACGGTGCATGGCGAATGTGATCTGATCGTCCG
>Ga0315285_10002593_pt1 | contig 18871 bp, 17 predicted proteins | sample YL17G09_36_MG_FD_203698 | JGI IMG/M metagenome (GOLD analysis project Ga0315285, IMG submission 203698) | Sediment microbial communities from Yellowstone Lake, YNP, Wyoming, USA - YL17G09_36 | ecosystem: Environmental > Aquatic > Freshwater > Lake > Sediment | place: USA: Wyoming | collected...
CACCATGCCGGCCGATGGGAGCTTCGAGAGGGTCCGGACGATCACGGAGCGAGTGAGCCCAGCGGCGGCTGCGCAGTCCGCCTCGGCGGACAGCCGGTAGGTGACGCGCGCGATGGCGTCTCCTTGCCAAGGGTCTCTGGCGGTGGCTATAATACGGCAGCGGCCGCCCGGCCGCGCCGGTCGGCCTAGGAACTCGCGTGAAACGTCAGACGATCCTCGCCGGGGCTTCCATCATGTTCGTCGCGGCTCTGCTGAGCCGCATTCTCGGCTATGTCCGCGACTGGGCCATTGGGCACTTCTGGGGCACCACGGGGCATACGGATACCTTCTGGGCGGCGTTTGGGGTGCCGGATTTGCTCTACTACATGCTGGCCGGCGGTGCGCTGGGGGCGGCCCTGATCCCCGTGTTCAGTGGCTACATCGTCCGGCGCGAAGAACAGGAGAGCTGGCGGGCCGCGAACACGCTGGTGACGGTTTTCGGTCTATGCACAGTGCTGGGGATTCTGGCCATCATCGCCTTCGCTTCGCAGTTGGTGGTGCTGGTGGCCCCCGGTTTTTCGGCCAAGCGTGGCGACGCGGCAGTGATGGAGTGCGCAGGCTATGTCCGGCTGCTCGCGCCGATGGTCTTCTTCACCGTGCTGAGCGCGCTCTTCACTGCGATTCTGCAGTCTCATCGGCACTTCACCGCGCCGGCCCTGGCGTGGCTCGTATACAACTTCGGGATTATCGCCGGCGCCTACACTGGCGGCGGCTGGGTGGCGCGGCACTACCACAGCGACTTGCTGGGGCTGAAGGTGCTATGCCTGGGCGTCATCGTCGGTGCCTTCCTGCTGGTGGCGGTGCAGATACCGTCCCTGCTAGCGCGGGGATTCCGCTACCGGTTCTCGCTCAACCTCCGCCACCCCGGGGTGCGAGAGGTCATCCGGCTGTTCGTACCCTATGTGATCGGCCTGGCCTTCCCGCAGATCTGCCTGCTCTGGCTCCCGAACTTCTTCGGGTCGTACTTCCAGGAAGGCGCTGTCTCGAGTCTGCGCTATGCCAACCGGCTGGTGGTGTTGCCGCTCGGGCTCTTCGGCATCGCCATCTCGACGGCGGCATTCCCGGTGATGGCCGAGCGGATCGCAGCGGGCGAGATCGCCGAGTTCCGTAAGGTCTTCTCGGGTGCCCTGAGAGCCGTCCTCTTCCTCTCGGTCCCGTCGTCAGCCGCTCTCCTGGTGCTGGCCGGGCCCATCCTCAGGCTGCTGTGGCGCAGCGGCCGCATGGGGGAGACGGGGATAGCCATGGCCGAGTTCAGCCTGCTCTATTTCTCCGTCTCTCTGATCGGCCTCTCCGGCCTCCAGATCCTGAACCGGGCATTCTACTCGCTGAAGGACGCTCGGACCCCGCCGCTCGTGAGCATCGGATGGGCGGCGGTGACGGCAGTTGGCGGGGTAATCCTGCTGGTCGGTCGCAGCCGCTTGGAGTATGCTGGTAGCGCGGCGGCGATGTCGCTGGGAGCGACGCTGGGAATGGTTGTGATGTTCGAGCTGCTGCGGAGACGGCTGGGCGGGATTGACGGAAGGACGATCACGCGAGCTTTCGTGCGAGTCGTCATCGCGTCTGCCGTCGCGGCTGTGGTAGCCTATTGGGCTTCCGCCTGGCTGGGGAGAGAGCTGGGGGTGCCGGTGACGCACTTCGCCGCGACGGCTCCGAGCGTGACAGGCCTGCCACTCGCGCACGGGTCGAAGGTGAACGTGGCGCTTCAGGTGCTGGTCAGTCTCGGCCTCGGCGCGCTGGCCTACCTGGTCTCGCTCCGGCTGCTGGGCGCGCCGGAGCTGGCCACCATCGGGCAAGTGGTGCGGAATCGCAGAGCCGCAGCCGCAGAGGCAGGACCGGCCACTTAGGTCAACCTATGTCATCGTCAGAGCAGCAACGTATCCGCAACTTCTGCATCATCGCGCACATTGATCACGGGAAGTCCACGCTGGCCGACCGGATTCTCGAGATCACGCACGCCCTGGGCGACCGCGAGATGCGTGATCAGGTGCTCGACCAGATGGACCTGGAGCGCGAGCGCGGCATCACCATCAAGGCCAGCGCCATCCGCAGCACTTATCGCGCGAAAGACGGTCAGGACTATGTGCTGAACCTGGTGGACACACCGGGGCACGTGGACTTCACCTATGAGGTCTCGCGGTCGCTGGCGGCAGTCGAGGGGGCGCTGCTGGTGGTTGACGCCGCCCAGGGGGTCGAGGCCCAGACCGTCGCCAACGTCCATCTGGCGCTCGAGCAAGGGCTCGAGATCATCCCGGTGATCAACAAGATAGACCTGCCGAACGCCTCACCCGAGCGCGCACTGCTGGAGCTGGAGGAGATCATCGGACTCGATCCGACCGAGGCCCTGCTGGCGAGCGCGAAGCTGGGCACAGGAGTGCTGGAGGTCCTGGAGGCGGTGGTGGAGCGCGTCCCCGCCCCGGCGGGCGACCCGGCCGCGCCGTTGCAGGCGCTGATCTTTGACTCACACTTCGACCCCCATCGGGGCATCGTTGCCTATGTTCGGGTGCGAAACGGCCGGCTCACGCGAGGGATGCGGATCCAGATGATGTCGAGCGGCCAGCAGTTCGAGGTGCAGGAGGTCGGCGTCTTCCGCCTGCAACTGGAGCCGGTGGAGGAGCTGGCGGCGGGGGCGGTCGGCTATGTCATCGCCGCCATGAAGACGGTCGGCCAAGCGCCGGTGGGAGAGACGATCACGGAGGCGGACAATCCCGCGACAGAGCCGCTTCTCGGCTATCGGCAAGCGAAGCCCATGGTGTTCTGCGGCATCTACCCCTCCGAGAATGCCGACTATCCGCTGCTGCGAAGCGCGCTCGAGAAGCTCAGCCTGAACGACGCCGCGCTCTCCTACGAACCCGAGACCTCGGCCGCGCTGGGATTCGGCTTCCGCTGCGGATTCCTGGGGCTGCTGCACATGGACATCGTGCAGGAGCGGCTGGAGCGGGAATACGAGCTGGACCTGGTGGCGACTGCTCCCAGCGTCGTCTACCGCGTGCACGGAACAGACGGCAGCCTCAGCGAGGTGGACAGCCCGGCCAAGCTGCCCACGGTAGACAAGATCGCGAAGATCGAAGAGCCCTATGTGCGGGTGACGATCATGACCCCGGCCGCCTATGTCGGCGCCTGCCTGGAGCTCTGCCAGGACCGGCGGGGCGAGTACGAGGCGATGGAGCAGTCCCACACCGATCGCGTGGTCATCACCTACGTGCTGCCGCTGTCCGAGATGCTGCTGGATTTCTTCGACCAGCTCAAGTCGCGCAGCCGCGGCTATGCGTCACTGGACTACGAGCTGGTCGGCTACCGGGAAGAAGATCTGGCGAAGCTCGACATCCTGCTGAATGGAGGCCCGGTCGACGCGCTCTCGATCATCGCGCATCGGTCCCGGGCGCAGCATCGCGGGCGCGTGCTGGTGGAGCGGCTGCGGAAGGTGCTGCCCCGGCAGATGTTCGAGATCCGCATCCAGGCCGCGCTCGGAGCGCGCATCATCGCCTCCGAGCGGATCGCGCCGCTGCGCAAGAACGTGCTGGCCAAGTGCTACGGGGGCGATGTCACGCGGAAGCGTAAGCTCCTGGAGAAGCAGAAGGCGGGGAAGAAGCGGATGCGCCAGATCGGGCAGGTTGACGTCCCCCAGGAGGCCTTCCTCACCGTGCTCAAGATCGCGGACTGAAACGATAAGTCCCTCCGCCGATGAACGCCGATGAACACTGATGAACAACGAGCGGATAGGCAGCTGAGTGCCCCGTATGCCTGCTGTTCAACTTCGGCAAACCGCGAGTCGAGATGCGCAGGCTCGTGAGGAACTTCTGATGCTCTTCTTCCCAGAGAGTCCGATCTGCGTTTATCTGCGTCCATCGGCGGAAGGCCTTTGTCGCATATGATCGGCCTCTACCTCCACCTACCCTTCTGCCTGAGCAAGTGCGCGTACTGCGACTTCGCCTCTCAGCCGCTGGGAGCGGCCGGGGGGCTGCCAGCCGCTCGCCGTTACCTGGAGGCGCTGCACGTGGAGCTAGACCTCCGCGCGGCCTCGGCCGAGTTCTCGGGGGCGCAGGTCGAGACCATCTACCTGGGCGGGGGGACGCCCACGGTGCTGCCCGCGGAATGGCAGGCCGAGCTGCTGACGCGGGTGAGATACCGCTTCGGAGTGGCGGAGGGGGCCGAGGTGACGGTCGAAGCCAACCCCGGAACGGTTGATCGGGCCAAGGTGGCTGGACTGCTAGCGGCTGGGGTCAACCGCGTGAGCCTGGGAGTCCAGTCGTTCTCAGATGACGTGCTGCGCACGCTCGGCCGGGTGCATGACTCGGCCGATGCGGTGGCGGCAATCGAGGCCGTCCGCGCGGCCGGCTGCCTCAACCTGAACCTCGACCTGATCTACGCGGCGCCGGGGCAGAGCCTGGCGGAGTGGGAGGAGACGCTCGGGCGCGGGGTCGAGGCCGGGCCGGAGCACATCTCCACCTATGGGCTCTCCGTAGAGGAGGGCACGCCGCTGTCAGCGGCCATCGAGCGGGGCGAGCTCGACGCGCCCGACGACGCGCTGTACGCCGAGATGTACGCGATGGCCGGTGACCTGCTGACCAGGGCGGGGTACGAGCACTACGAGATCTCCAGCTTCGCACGGGCCGTCGGCGACTGCGACAGCATGTTCCAGCCCGCCGAGGCGAGCTGGGAGTGCCGCCATAACAGGAGGTACTGGGCGAACCACGAATACCTGGGCCTGGGGGCCTCCGCCCACTCCTTCCGGGGCGGCCTGCGCTGGAACAACCTGGCCGAGGTCGAGGTCTATACTGAACGGCTGGAGAAAGGGCTGCTGCCGGTGGCGCGGGCCGAGACGCTCTCGCCGCGGTCGCGAGTCGGCGAAATGCTGATGCTCGGGCTGCGGCGAGCGGAAGGCGTGCGGGAGGATGAGGTCGAGCAGCGGTGCGGGCTGGACGCGCGGGAGGCCTTCGGGGATGAGATCGAGGATCTGTGCGAACGAGGCCTGCTGATGTCGGAGGGGGGCAGGCTGTGGATAGAGAGAGAGAACTGGTTGATCTCGAACGAGGTGCTAGCTCGCTTTGTGGGATAGCGTGTAGCAGCAGGAGGCAGCGATGAGGTCGCGCATCGGTCTGGCTGGATTGGGCATGGCGATGGCCGCCGCCCTGGTGGCGCTGGGAGTGGGCGCGGCGCGGGGCCAGCTCGTCTCGCTTCTCGGCCCCTCGAAGGTGGCGCTGATCTACGACGGCGATCTGGAGAGGGATGCCGGGGGGATCAAGCTCACGTCGTGGGGCAGCGGGAGCGCGAAGTCCGTCTACGACGCGAGCTACATTGGCCCTCAGGTGCTCAAGGTCACCTCCCAGGGGCCATACCAGGGGATCGTGCTGCAGCTTGGCCGGCCGGTTGATCTCCAGGACTTCCTGTCTTCGCCTGACGGCTACCTCGATCTGCGAGTTCTGCCCGCGCAGGTGCCGAAGGAGAAGGAAGTGCTTGTCGGTACCATCCGGCAGGGCGGGCGGGGCGGCGGAGCGGGCGGAGGCGGGACCCTCACTGGCGGAGCAGGCGGCCGCGGTGGCGGAGCGGGAGGCGGTGCCGTCGGCGGAGGGGGCGGCGGGGGCCGTGGGGGCGGCGGAATGCGCGGTGGTGGTGGAGGCGGTGGCGGGGGTGGTATGCGCGGGGGCGGCGGCGGTGGCATGCGTGGTGGTGGTGGAGGCGGTGCCGGCGGTGGTATGGGCGGGGGTGGTATGCGCGGGGGTGGCGGCATGGGCGGGGGTGGCGGCGGCGGCGGCGGTATGAGGGGAGGCGGAGGGGCGCGTGGCGGCGGCGGGGGAGCCGGCGGCGCCGGCGGCCGCGGCGGGGGCGCGGGAGCTGGCGCCACGCGCGGCCGCGCTGGAGGCCAGGCTGGGGCAGCGCCGGGCGGCCGCGGGGCGGGAGCGCCCCCCGGGGAGAAGGCGCTCACTCTTCAGAGCCTGCGCCTGGTTCTGTTCACCGATGAGGGGATGATGGTGGCAGAGCCGGTCCGCGTGGCGACGACCGTCAAGGACAAGCGGGGCTGGTACCCGGTGAGCGCGGCGCTGGCGCAGTTCAGGGGGGCGAAGGGCGCGAAGTCAGTAGGCGCGGTAGGCATCTTCGCTGACCAGTCCGATGTGTTCTACCTGGGCCAGGTGCGGCTGATCGTGGATCATACGCCGCCGCGGGTCGCGCTGAAGGCCGAGCCGGCGGTAGCTAGGACTGATGAGCTGGTAGACCTCACGGCCGACCTGAGCGGAGGGCCGGTTGACCCCGAGATCTCCTGGAACTTTGGTGACTCCGGCCAGACCGGGCCACAAGCCTTTGGCCCGCACGTCAAGTGCCTCTACAAGAAACCTGGCGACTACGTCATCACCTGCACGGTGACTGACCGGGCGGGGGTGCACACCCCGGTGGTGCAGACGACGGGCGTGCACGTCGAGAGCAAGACAACGCCAGAGACGACAGAGGGCAGCGCAGGAGAGGCCGGGACAGGGGAGTCCACCGGGGAAGAGCGCCCGTGAGCCAGCAGGCGGCCGCGGAGGGGGCCGCCGACCGGGCCGTCTGGCGCGGCCGCGTGGAGATCAGAGAGAGCACTCGCCTGCATGGGGAGCACCACCGGCTGGTGCTGGAGGCGCCACAGATCGCGGGCGCGGCCGAGCCAGGCCAGTTCCTACACCTCTGGGTCCATGACCCGGCGGAGATAGACCGGCCGCCCTGCGCGGCGATCCTGCGGAGACCGTACAGCATAGCTCGTCTCCTCCCTCCTGACGGGATCGAGATCCTGCTGCGCGTGCGAGGAACGGGCGGCCGGCTGCTGGCCGCGAAGCGCCCGGGCGAGTACCTCGACGTGATCGGTCCACTGGGGCATGGGTTCCGCCTCCCGGAGGGGCTGCGCGTGGCCCTGGTAGTGGCGGGCGGAGCCGGGCTGGCGCCTACGCCCTTTCTGCTCGAGCGGCTGGCCAAGCGGGGGGTCAGGACGATCCTGCTGGCGGGAGCTACCGACGACCAGAAAGTGCCGTTCCGGGTACAACGCCCTCGCGCCGGCCGGGCGACCGTCCCCGAGCTGGCGGCCCTCGCCGGGGAGGTCACCTTCGTGAGTGAACAAGTGGAGGGGCTTCTCATCACGGAGGTGGCGGAGATCCGACTGGGCGATTTGCCGAGCGTCGGCGCAGAGATCTTCGCGATCGGGCCCCGGGCGATGCTCAAGCGCCTGGCAGAGGTAACAAGGGTTCACTTCCCACTCCAGGTCTCGCTGGAGGAGCGGATGGCCTGCGGCGTGGGAGCCTGCCGGTCTTGCGTGGTTCCGGTGCGCAGCGACGGGGTCCTGAGCTACCGCACGGTCTGCCGCGATGGGCCGGTGTTCTATGCCAGCACCGCGCATTCGCCCCCGGGCGAATGCGCCCTCGAAGTCGCGTGGGATCACCTGGACCCATGACCGCCCCAGACCTGACTGTACACATCGGCCGGGGAGCCCGCACGGGCGAAGCGCCGCCGCCTGGGAGCGGCAGTCGGCGGGCGACCCCCGCCATGCTGATGAAGAACCCGGTGATGCTGGCCTCCGGCGTCTTCGGGTACGGTGACGAGTTCATGGGGCTGGCGCCCTACGGGGAGCTAGGCGCGCTGGTGCTGAAGACGGTGACCCTGGAGCCGCGCCTGGGCAATCCGCCTGCGTCGCGTACCGCCGAAACCCCCTCCGGCATGGTGAATGCGATCGGCCTGGAGAACGTGGGGATGGAGGCCTTCCTCCGCGACAAGCTCCCGGTGGCTCTCAGCTACGGGACTCACGTGGTCGCCAGCATTGCAGGCGACACGCCGGAGGAGTTCGCAGCTTGCGCCCGGGCGCTGGACGAGGCGCACGTCTCGGCGATCGAGCTCAACATCTCCTGCCCCAATGTGAAACACGGGGGCATGGCCTTCGGGGTGGAGGCGGGAGCGAGCGCCGAGGTGGTGTCGGCAGCGCGGGGCGCCACGGGCAAGCCGCTAATCGCGAAGTTGACGCCAAACGTTAGCGACATCGCCGCCATCGCATCTGCGTGCGAGCGGGCGGGGGCCGACGCGGTCTCGCTCATCAACACGCTGTCCGCGATGGTGATTGACGTCGAGACCAGGCGGCCGATCCTGGCGGCGAACACAGGAGGTCTCTCGGGGCCGGCGATCCGCCCGGTGGCGGTCTGCCGGGTTTTCCAGGTGGCGCAGGCCGTGCGGATTCCAGTGATCGGCATGGGCGGGATCTGGAATGCCTCCGACGCGCTGGAGTTCATCGTGGCCGGCGCCTCCGCGGTGGCAGTGGGAACCGCGCTCTATGCCGATCCGGCCGCGGGCAACCGCGTCCTGGCGGGGATTCATGGCTACCTGGAAAGACACCAGATCGCCAGCATCGGCGACCTGATCGGGTCGGTGAGGCTGCACGACCACTACGGGGTCTCCTGAATCACAGTAACAGGCTGTGATCAGAGAAACTCCTCGCAACCAGGCGTAGGGCTCGTTAGGCCGATTCCCTTGCATCATGATGACAGCCATGATGCAAGACAGTCCGTAGTAACGGGCCATCGCCCGGCCCGCTCGGGGGTCCGCTCGTGCGCCCTCCTGGGGTTGCTCCGCAGCCCCCCGCGGTGTAGAATCTGAGCGTCAGGCGGGGCCGCGAGCCGCGGGGATGCCCTTCGCTATGCTCAGGGCGAACTCCGGCCCCCGCCCGACAGGTGGAGGACCTAGATTGCCGATCAGCACGGCCGATTTCCGGACCGGCCTTACCATCGAGACCGAAGGTGGGGTGTTCCAGATCGTCGAGTTCCAGCACGTGAAGCCCGGGAAGGGGGGAGCGTTCGTCCGCACGCGCCTGCGGAACATCCGCACCGGCGCGGTGGTAGACAAGACCTTCCGGGCCGGGGAGCGGATGGAGCGGGCGATCATCGAGCGCCGCCCGATGCAGTTCCTCTACCGGTCGGGCGACGAGTACGTGTTCATGGACACCGAGACCTTCGACCAGGTCTCCTTGCCCGCGAGACGGCTGGGTGACGCGGCGGACTACCTGAAGCCAGACACCGAGGTGCAGATGCTGAGCTTCGGGGAAGAGATGCTCGGCGTGGAACTGCCCAACACCGTGGAGCTGAAGGTCACCCAGACCGACCCCGGGCTGCGCGGCGACACCGCGACCGGGGGAAGCAAACCGGCGACGCTGGAAACGGGGGCGGTGGTGACAGTCCCCCTCTTCATCCAGGAGGGAAATGTGGTGCGCGTCGACACGCGGACCGGGCAGTACCTGGAGCGGCGGTCCGGGTGACGCGGCGCCCCGAGGACCCTTCGGCTGCGCCCAGGGCAGGCGGGGCTACCACAGACGGCGTGCCGGGGCCCACGCCCAGCGCCGGAGCAACCAGGGGAGGCGGAGCGGTGGAGCTGAAGGAGATCGAAGACCTGATCGCGCTGATGCGTCGGGCTGGCGTGACCCAGCTCTCGCTGGAGGTGCCGGACTACAAGATCAGCATTACGCGCGGCTCCGAAGGGGAGCGAGTGACGACCCGCCACGCCCAGGACGCCGGGGAGAGTCGGGCCCATCCGTCAGCCGACGGATCGCCAGGGCCGCCTGAGGCGGAGCCGGAGCTGACCGAGGCCGTGCCGGTGGTATCGCCGGTGGTAGGAGTCTTCCACAACGGCGGGATGGTGGGCCCGCGGGAAATCGTGAAGGAAGGCGATCGGGTGAGGAAAGGGCAACTCCTGGCCGCGATCGAGGCGATGAAGGTGCCCAATGAGCTCCGAGCGCCCATCGGGGGGGTGATCGCGAAGCTGCTGGTCAAGGATGGGGCGGCGGTGGAGTACGGCCAGACGCTCTTCCTGATGCAGCCGGAGGAGGCGGGAGAGAGCGATGAGGTCGAATCGGCAGTCGGGCTGGCGTGACCGCGAGCAGGGATTCCTGACGCTGATCGGCATGCTGGTGGTGCTGGTCATCATCGGCATACTACTGGCAATAGAGTTTGGCGGCCCTGGCGGCGGGGGCGGGGGCGGCAAGGGAGGGCAGACCACCCTGGGTGGGGCGGTGCGCAGAGCGGATGATCTGTACTGCCGCAACAACCTATCCCAGCTCAGGAGCGAGATCGCGATCTACCAGGGGAACAACGGGACGTTCCCGCCATCGCTGGAGGCCCTGCAATCGCAAGTGCCGCTGAGCTGCCCCGTAGGCCATGAGCCCTATACATATGATGCTACCACAGGCACGGTTCACTGCGTGCACCCCGGTCATGGGTCGTACTGACCCCGCGAGCCCGCCACCCCAGCGCGGCTGGCCTCGGTCTGCGCCCTCTCGGAGGCCCCATTGTTCAAGAAGATCCTGATCGCTAACCGCGGGGAGATCGCAGTCCGGATCATCCGCACCTGCCGGGAGCTGCACATCCCGACGGTGGCGGTCTACTCGGGGGCCGATCGCGACTGCCTCCACGTCCGGCTGGCCGATGAGGCCGTGTGCATCGGCCCTCCCCCGAACAAGGACAGCTATCTCAACATCCCCAACATCATGCAGGCCGCGCTGAACACCGGGGCCGATGCCATCCATCCGGGCTATGGCAACCTCTCGGAGGTGGCGGCCTTCGCCGAGAACTGCGAGATCTGCAACATCAAGTTCATCGGCCCGAGCGCTCAGACCATCAGGCGGATGCAGGACAAGGCGGCAGCGCGCCGGACCATGCGAGAGGCCGGCGTGCCCGTGATCCCGGGCAGCGACAGCACGGTCCAGGGCGAGCCGGAGGCGCTGACGACAGCCGCGCGCCTGGGCTACCCCTTGCTGATCAAGGCCGCCATGGGCGGGGGTGGGCGCGGGATCAGGGTGGCCCATAGTGAGGACCAGCTGCTGCGCAACTTGAAGCTGGCCCAGTCGGAGGCGCAGGCCGCCTTCGGGCGGGGCGATGTGTACCTGGAGAAGTACCTGGAGGAGCCGCGGCACGTCGAGTTCCAGGTCCTGGCGGATGGCCACGGCAACATCATCCACCTGGGAGAAAGGGACTGCTCGATCCAGACCGGCAAGCACCAGAAGCTGCTGGAGGAATCGCCCTGCTTCGGCCTCGGCCGGAGGCTGCGCAACCACATGGCCGAGGCGGCGATCCGGGCCGCGAAAGCGGTGAACTACGTCAACGCCGGGACGGTCGAGTTCATGGTGGACGGGACGGGCAGATTCCACTTCCTGGAGATGAACACCCGCATCCAGGTGGAACACCCGGTGACCGAGATGGTCACGGGCCTGGATCTGGTGAGGGAGCAGATCAGGATCGCGTACGGGCAGAAGCTCGGGCGCAGCCAGCGAGACGTCGGGTTCCGGGGACACGCGATCGAGTGTCGGGTCACGGCGGAGGACTACACCAACGGGTTCCTCGCCTCCAGCGGGACGGTGAACTCGCTGCTGCTCCCGGGCGGGCCCGGCGTGCGCGTGGACACGCACCTCTACCCCGGCTACACCGTGCCGCCATTCTACGACGCGCTGCTGGCGAAGCTCATCGTGTGGGCGCCGACCCGTCCCGAGGCGATTGCAAAGGCCGCGCGCGCGCTCCAGGAGTTCGAGCTGGATGGCCTCAAGACCACCATCCCCTTCCACCAGCAGGTGCTCGCCAACGCCTACTTCCGCCGGGGAGAGATCGCCACCAACTTCGTGCGTCGCCGGATGGGAGTGACGTGACCGCGCATCGGAATGCGGCGCGGTCGGCGCGGGCGCGGCGGCCCTTCGGCGGGCTCAGGGGCGCCCCAGTCGCGATGCCAAGGGACACCCCACGCGGGGCTGCGCAGCAACCCGCGCAGCCGTCGAGCAGAGTCGAGGGGCGAGGTGGGTAAGCGCCGCAGCGGCCGGCAGCTGGCGCTGCGCACACTCTTCCAGATTGACGTGGGGCGGCTGTCCCCGGCGGAAGCGATGGCGCTCTCCCTGGGGGAGGACAAGGGGACGACCGAGGCGGTGGCCTTCGCCCGGGAGTTGCTGGAGAAGACGACTGCCCACCAGGCCGAGATAGACCGGGTGATCGGGAAGTACGCGCGGGGATGGACGCTGGAGAGAATGGCGAACGTGGACCGGAACGTGCTGCGGCTGGCGATCTGCGAGCTCTTCTACCTTCCTGACGTCCCGCCGAGCGTGGCGGTGGACGAGGCGGTAGAGCTGGCCAAGAGATACAGCACGGCCGAGTCGGGGCGTTTTGTGAACGGAATCCTCGGCAGCCTGGTGCGCAATCTGGAGACGGAACGGCCGGAAGCGGAAGAGAGCCGGACGTGACCGGAGCGCAGGGGCGCCGTTTCGTCTTCACCGTGCGCCAGCTCACCCAGTATGTCAAGGCCCTGATCGGCCAGGACCGCACGCTCCAGGATGTGTGGGTGAGGGGTGAGGTGAGCGATCTGACCAGGCACGGCTCGGGGCATTGGTACTTCACCCTGAAGGACCCCGCCTCACCGGGCCAGCTCCGGTGTGTGATGTTCCGGGAGGAGGCCCAGGCACTGACCTTCACCCCCAGCGAAGGCATGTCCCTGGTGTCGCGGGGGACGGTCACGGTCTATGAGGCGCGAGGCATCTACCAACTGGTGGTGCGCGAGCTGGAGCAGGCAGGTGTCGGGGACCTCTACCTTGCATTCGAGCGGCTACGCAGCAAGCTGGCTGCGGAGGGGCTGTTCGAGGAGAGCCGCAAGCGACCCCTGCCGGCGTTCCCGCGCAGGATTGCACTGCTCACCTCCCCCCACGGTGCGGCCGTGCACGACCTCGTGACCACACTGCGAAGCCGCTGGCCGATCGCCGACCTGGTGCTCATTCCGACGCCCGTGAGCGGAACCGCGGCAGCGCCCAGCATTGTGCGCTCACTGCGACTGCTGCCCGCCGTGGAGGGGGTGGAGGTGGCGGTTTTGGCACGGGGGGGCGGCTCGATGGAGGAGCTTTCCGGGTTCAACGCGGAGGAAGTGGCGAGAGCGATCGTCGGGGCGCCGGTGCCGGTGGTGACTGGCATCGGACACGAGACCGATTTCACCATCGCGGAGTTCGTGGCCGACCTGCGGGCCGCTACGCCTACCGCTGCCGCCGTCGCTGTTACCCCCGACCAGAGGGAGCTGCTGCGTCAGATTGCGGCTGCCCGCCGCACTCTGGCCGAGCGGCTGGGCCGGATGGTGAACCGGCATCGGCGAGAGCTGGCGTTGGTGCTGTCGAGGCCCGTGCTGCGCATGCCACGCCTGCTGCTGGCCCAGCGACGGCAGCGGCTGGACGATCTTCTCGCCGCGCTGCCCCGGGCGGCCTCACGCCGGGTGGCAGAGCTGCGCCTGCGCTGGGCAAGAGCGAAGGACCGCCTGGCCGCGCTGAGCCCGCGGGCGGTGCTGGCGCGGGGGTTCTCGATCACGCGGCTGCCAGATGGGAGCATCGTCCGCGCGGCGAGACAGCTTGCCGTTGATGCGGCCGCGGAGTTGGTGTTCTATGAGGGGTCGGCCGAGGTCCGTGTGAGTAGGGTGCACAAGCCCGGAGATCAACGCTGAGGAGGAGAGCATGGGAAGGCTTCTCACGAGCCTGATGATAGCGGCGGCCCTCGGCCTAACGCTCGCCACCGCTGCCGGCCTGCCCGCGGCCGCCGTACCGAAGCCGGCGTCGCAGGTCCCGCGCAAGGGAGATGCGGAGTTCCGCGCGGCCTGGGTGGCCTTCGCGGCTCCGGCCGCGGACTCCGAGAAATCGCGGTCGCTGGAGGCGAGACAGCAGGCGCGCATGGCGGCCATTCCCGGCATGGAGGCCGCGGTGGCGGCCGATCTCGGCAACCCCCTCTACCTCGAGTCGCTGGCCTACATCTGCCTGACCGCCGCTCAGAACCAGAAGGGCAAAGAGGCGGTGGACAAGGCGATCGCGGTGAAGCGGGATCGGCCGCTGCTCTACATGCTGCGGGGGCAGGCGGAGGCCGTGCTGGCGCAGATGGACCCGCCCAAGGCCGGGGAACGGATAGGGCCGTCGCTGGCTGCGTTCGACCGGGCGGCGCATTTGGACCCCTCGAACTCCCTGCCGCTGTTCCAGGGCGCGAGCGTAGCCTTCGATGTCAACCGTCCTGACCTCGCCCTGCCGCGGGTCAAGCAAGCCCTGGAGCGACCCGGCGCCAGGCTCTACCGGGTGTCTGTGCCGGAGGACCTAGGCCCCGACAAGGGAGCATCACTGCGCACCTGGCAGTACGTGCAGTTGGGCCAGTGGTTCGAGGTGCTGGCCCGCTGTCGCAACGTGGGCAAGTCGCTGCTCAGCCTGGCCTCGAAGGCAGAAGCAGGAGGCGACCTGGCGACCGCCGAGCAGAGGTCACAGCAGGCGCTCCAGGTGGGGCGGCAGGTGGGCGAGATGCAGCCTCACATGTTCATCACGGTCTGGACGGCGCAGGACATGATGGAGGATGCCTACAGCAGCCTGGTGCGCGTGGGTGAGAAGACGAAGAGCCCGGATCTGGAGCGCTGGCAGGGAGAGACCGGCGTCATCCAGTTCGCTCGCACGCAACTGGCGGGCGTACTGGAGGCCTACCTCAAGCAGGCCATCAAGAACCTCGAGCCCACGGTGGACTGGGCACTGGAGATGGAGGGCGAGTCGGTAGCGCCGGTGATCGCCGGCATGGGTCTGAATCCGCACACAGGGGAACCGAAGCCGACCGCCAAACCAGCGGCCAGTCCGGCCCCGCCGCCGCCCGGTAGCGCAGGTCAGCGACCTGCGCCTCTCGCGGGGCCCCGGGTGCAGGGCCGCGAGTAGCCGCCAGTGGTCGGAGGAGAGGTCAGTTGAGCAGCAAGGGGAAACGAGCCGAGAAGGCAGAGGGCGCGGACCTGAAGTTCGAGCAGGCGCTCACGCGCCTGGAGGAGATCGCGCACAAGCTGGAGTCCGGCGACCTGCCGCTCGAGGAAGCAATCGGCCTGGCGGAGGAAGGCGTCAAGCTGGCGCAACTTTGCGAGCAGCAGCTTACGGCCGCGGAGGGCAAGATTCAGCAGCTCGTCGAGCGGATGGGCCGGGTGGAGCTGGCACCGTTCGAGACCGAGGTGGGTGAGGGAGAGGACGAAGAGCAGTGAGTGGGTCGCAAGATAGCCTGGGGAGTGGGGCAGGTTCGAAGCGTGCCCTATTGGACGGGATCAGCCAGCCATCTGACCTGAAGAAGCTCGACCGCGAGCAGCTGACCGCGGTGGCCCAGGAGATCAGGCGCGAGATGATTGCGGTGGTGTCGCGCACGGGGGGGCACCTGGCTGCGAGCCTTGGGGCGGTGGAGTTGGCAGTCGCGCTGCACTACATCTTCGAGAGCCCGACGGACAAGATCATCTGGGATGTCGGCCACCAGGCCTACGCGCATAAGCTGCTGACGGCGCGCAGAGAGCGGTTCAGCACGCTGCGGCAGGCCGGTGGGATCTCGGGGTTCCCGCGGCGGAGCGAGAGCGAGCACGATGCGTTCGATACGGGACATGGCAGCACCGCGATCGCGGCCGGGGCGGGGATGGCCAAGGCCCGCGATCTGTCTGGTGAGAACTATGCCGTGGTGGCGGTGGTCGGCGATGGGGCCATGTCCGGCGGGATGTCGTTCGAGGCGCTGAACCTGACGGGGCACCTTAGGACGCCGCTGATCGTGGTGCTCAATGACAATGAGATGTCCATCTCGCCGAACGTGGGCGCGCTGGCGACTTACCTGAGCAAGCTCAGGCTGGACCCGCACTATCTGCGCGCCAAGTCGGACTTCGAGGTGCTGGCCTCGCGGCTGCCGCTGGGAGAGAGCCTGATCGAGGCGGTGGACCGGTTCAAGGGGGGGCTCAAGCAACTCCTCCTCCCGGGCATGCTGTTCGAGGAGCTGGGGTTCACCTACCTCGGGCCGATCGATGGGCATAACCTGGCCGCCCTGATCGCCACGTTCAACCAGGCGCGGGCGCTCTCGCGGCCGGTGCTCATCCACGTTCTGACGCAAAAGGGACGCGGTTACGTCCATGCGGAGAACGACGCGACGAAATGGCATCGGACGGGCGCCTTCGACATCGAGACCGGGGAGCCCCTGAGCGCATCGTCCGGCCTCTCCTACACCAGCGTGTTCGGTCGTGCCATGGTGCAGCTCGCAGAGCGAGACCGGCGAGTGGTAGCGATCACCGCGGCGATGAAGGAGGGAACCGGGTTGCGCGAGTTCGCGGAGAGGTTCCCCGACCGGTTCTTCGATGTTGGCATGGCGGAGCAGACGGCCGTAACCTTCGCGGCGGGCCTGGCGGCTCAGGGGCTGAGGCCGGTGGTGGCGATCTACTCCACTTTCCTCCAGCGGGCCTATGACCAGATCGTGCACGACGTGGCCCTGCCGCGGTTGCCAGTGATCCTCGCGCTGGATCGCGCCGGGCTGGTGGGGGAAGACGGAGCCACCCACCATGGCGCTTTCGATCTGTGCTACCTCAGACACATTCCCGGCCTGACGGTGATGGCGCCTAAGGACCTGTCGGAGCTGGCGGCGATGCTGAGCACGGCGATCGAGCTGGGAGGGCCCTCGGCGATCCGCTTCCCTCGAGGCGAGGGCGCGAATCCGCCTGGGCCGGGCGCGGCGGACGGCGCCATCCACGCGGGACGAGGCGAGCTGGTGCGTTTGGGAGACACGGTGGCCGTGGTGGCCATAGGCTCCATGGTTGGTCCGGCCCTCGAGGCGGCCGCCGCCCTGGCCGAGGACGGCATCGAGGCGGCCGTGGTCAATGCCCGCTTCGTCAAGCCGCTGGACGAGGAGCTGATCGGCACGGTCGCCCGGAGCTGCGGGCGAGTGGTGACGGTGGAGGAGAACTGCGCGGCTGGGGGTTTCGGGAGTGCGGTGGGCGAGGCGCTTCAGCGACAGGGCGTCTGCGTCCGGGTGCTGCACCTCGGCCTCCCCGACGGTTTCGTCCAGCACGGCAGCCGGGAGGAGTTGCTGGAGAGCGTGGGGCTCACCGCGCCGCGGTTGGCGTCCAGGATCGCTGGCTTCACGCGGGCGGCCCTCTAGGGCATGTCGGAGTTCGCCCTGAGCGCAGCCCAAGGGCGTGCTCGCAGGCTGGTCCCCGCGCTCCTGGGCCGTCTGATCTGGATGGCGCTCTTTGCGGTCGGCCTGGTGGCCCTTTCGCCCCGGCCCGCCAACCCACCGGAGCCAATGGCCAAGGCGGTTCTGCGGGACCCCAGCATCGTGCTGACCGGCGACATCCTGCTGGCCGGGCGCGCGGGTCGCCTGATCGCAGACCGGGGACCCCAGGCGCCGCTGGCCGCGGTGCGGGAGGTGCTGGCGGCGGCCGACATGGCGATGGGGAATCTGGAGTGCGCGCTCGCCACCCGCGGCCAGCCCGCCGACAAGGAGTTCACGTTCCGCGCCAGGCCGGAGGCGGCTGAGGCGCTACGGGAGGCCGGCTACGACATCATCTCCCTGGCGAACAACCACGCCGCGGACTACGGACCGAAGGCGCTCATGGAGACACTGGCCGCGCTGCGTGCGCGGCGCATACTCCCTGTCGGCGCGGGAAGAGATAGCAGAGACGCGCGGCGCGTCCTACACCTCGAGGCCGGCTCCCCGCGGCGGAGGATCGCAGTGCTGGCCTTCTCCAACATGCTGCCCACCAGCTTCTACGCCGGCGCCGGCCGGCCCGGAACGAACCCGGTCGCGGCCAAAGGCCTGCGGGAGCAGGTACGGGCGGCGCGCCGCCAGGCGGAGCTGGTGATCGTGATCTTCCACTGGGGAGAGGAGCTATCGCAGTTCCCCTCGACGAACCAGCGATATCTTGCCAGCGAAGCCGTCAGCGCGGGCGCCGACCTGGTGGTGGGTCATCACCCGCATGTCCTACAAGGCCTGCAGCAGCGCGGCCACGCTCTCATCGCCTACAGCCTGGGGAACTTCCTCTTCCCGAGTCACGGCTCGGCAAGCCATACCATGATGCTTCGCTACGTGGCGGCCCGAGACGGGTCGGCGCGGGCAGAGATCATCCCATGCGTGATCGAGGGATTCCAGCCCAGGTTGGCCCGCGGCCGGGAGCGCGGGCGGATTCTGGCGGAGGTGCGCGCCCTATCGGAACCACTCGACACGCCGATTGCAGGGGACGGGGTGATCGCTCTTCCTCCCCGTGACCGCCCCGCGGAGGGACGGCCCGGGGCGCAGGTCGCGGACCCGCGCCACCAGGGCGGCCGGGGCGCTTCATTGACAAGGCCGGCCGGCGGCCGTAGAATCTCACGTAAGTCCGCCGCAGGCGAATAGGAGACAAGACGTGGGGCGGTGTCCTCGCTGCGATCAGGAGACGGAGGAAGGGAGCCGCTTCTGCAAGCACTGCGGCTTCCCGACGGAGGTGGGCGCGGGCTCACCCGATGCGGATGACGACACGCTCATCCTCCGGCTCTTCGATGAGCGGCCCGAGGAAGCGATCGCCCGACGGGCAAGGATCTGGTTGCTCGACGTGGAGGGCGAGCACATCGCCCAGACCATGGAGCTGCTGGATGGCGCCACCATCATCGGCCGCCATCCCGACTGCGCCATCTCCCTTCCCAGCAGCACAGTCTCGCGCCGCCATGCCGAGATACGGCAAGAGGGCAGCCGCTTCTTCCTGCGCGACCTGAACAGCACGAACGGAACTCTGCTGAACCGCGAGCCGGTCATCGGCGAAGAGCTGCTTCACGACCGCGACGAGATCGGCATCGGGATCTACCGGCTGATCTTCCGCTACTCGTAGATCTGTAGCCTGCTTACGGTCGGGCGGATCCGCCTCAGGCGGACTTGCCCGTGCGGGAATGGTCGCCCGCCTACTACCGGGCAAACCAAAGACGGTTTGCCCGTGCGGGAATGGTCGCCCGCCTACTACCGGGCAAACCAAAGACGGTTTGCCCGTGCGGGAATGGTCGCCCGCCTACTACCGGGCAAACCAAAGACGGTTTGCCCGTGCGGGAATGGTCGCC